>Ga0070741_10020682_pt1 | contig 10328 bp, 7 predicted proteins | sample Coa_R1_4_FD_66440 | JGI IMG/M metagenome (GOLD analysis project Ga0070741, IMG submission 66440) | Surface soil microbial communities from Centralia Pennsylvania, which are recovering from an underground coalmine fire - Coalmine... | ecosystem: Environmental > Terrestrial > Soil > Unclassified ...
GGCGAGCTTGAGCAGGCCGAGGAACTGGTTGGCGAAGCTCATGTCCATGACCTCGGACGGGTGACCTTCGGCGGCGGCGAGGTTGATGAGCCGGCCCTGACCGAGCACGTAGATGCGGCGCCCGTTCTTGAGCACGTACTCCTCGTTGCTGTCGCGGATCTCGCGCTTGCCCTTGGCGCGCGCCTCGAGATCGACCAGGTTGATCTCGCAGTCGTAGTGGCCGGTGTTGCAGACGAGCGCGCCGTCTTTGATGGTGTCGAAGTGGCGCCCGACGAGGATGTCCTTCATGCCCGTCGCGGTGACGAAGATGTCGCCGATCTTCGCCGCCTCGTCCATCGGCATCACGCGGAAGCCCTCGAGCGTCGCTTTGAGCGCCGCGGTCGCCTTGATCTCGGTGACGACGACATTTGCTCCCATGCCCTTGGCGCGCAGCGCGACGCCGCGGCCGCAGTGGCCGTAGCCGGCGACCACGAACGTCTTGCCGGCCAGGAGCACCGACGACGCGCGCAGGATCCCGTCGAGCGACGACTGCCCCGTGCCGTAGACGTTGTCGAAGTCCCACTTGGTCTCGGAGTCGTTGACCGCGATGATCGGGTAGAGCAGCTTGCCGTCGGCGGCCATGGCGCGCAGGCGGTGGACGCCCGTGGTGGTCTCCTCGGTGCCGCCGTAGATGTCCTTCGCCAGGTGCGCGTGCTTCGAGTGAACCGTGAAGATCAGATCGGCGCCGTCGTCGAGCGTGAGCGTCGGCTTGAACTGAAGCGTCTGCTCGATGGCCCAGTAGAACTCTTCCTTCGACAGGCCGTGCCACGCGTAGATCGACGTGCCCTCGGCGGCCAGCGCGGCGGCGACGTCGTCCTGCGTCGACAGCGGATTGCAGCCCGACCACGACACCTCGGCGCCCGCCGCGCGCAGCGTGCGCACCAGCACCGCGGTCTCCTTGGTGACGTGGATGCAGCCGGCGATGCGGTGCCCCTTGAACGGCTTCGAGTCCTTGTACTTCTCGCGCAGCGCCATCAGCACCGGCATGCGCGACTCGGCCCACTCGATGCGCAGGCGCCCCTTATCGGCCAGCTTCAGATCCGCCACCTTGTAGTTCGACATCGGCTGCTCCTCCTCTTGCTCGTACGCGAGTTGAGATATCCGCCTATTCGGATGCGAAGATGCGATTTACCGCCTCCATAGGTACCCGCCCGGCATGGTATTGTCAACGGCCGTGGCCGAGCCCGCTTCCGCGATGTTCCATCCGCCGCCGGGGTGGCGCGTCCACGACTTCTGGGGGAACCTCACGCTGGTCGCGCACGGCCACTCGACCGCGCTGACGCTGGCGCTGGCCGGGCTGGTCTTGCTGCTGCTCGGGCGCGCGCTCCTGCCGGCGTCCGAGCGCTCGCGGCTGCGCGTGGCGCTGGCGTCGCTGGTCATCTACTTCCTGTCGCTGCCGGTGCGCGCGTCGCTCTTGTCGGGCGATCTCGAGACCTACTACGACGAGGCGCAGCTGGTCGGCTCGGTGGCGCTGGCGTGGGCGCTGATCGGCGTCGCCGGCCTCTTGCTGTTCGATCTGCTCGGCCGCCGCGTCGGCGTGCCCAAGATCCTGCGCGACCTCACGACCACGGTCGCGATGCTGGTGGCGCTGGTCGTGCTCCTGCGCGAGTCGGGCGTCAACCTGCTCTCGATCGTCACCACGTCGGCGGTGCTGACGGCGGTGATCGGCCTCGCGCTGCAAGACACGCTCGGCAATCTCCTGTCGGGCGTGGCGCTGCAGCTCGAGTCGTCGATCAAGATCGGCGACTGGATCCGCGTCGAGGACAAGCCGATCGGCCGCGTGCGCGAGATTCGCTGGCGCTCGACGGTGATCCAGACCAAGAACGGCGATCTGGTGATCATCCCCAACGGCATGATGACCAAGGGCGTGATCACCAACTTCAACAAAGACGAGCTGGAGAACCGCCGCTGGGTCTATTTCTCCGTCGGGCTGCGCCATCCGCCGAACGACGTGCAGCGCGTGATCGTCGACGCGCTCGGCGACGTGCCCAACGTCTCCAAGCGCACGCCGCCCGACTGCATCGTGTGGGGGTTCAAGGAGAGCGTGATCGAGTACGCGGTGCGCTACCGCTTGATCGACTACCTGCCCGACGATCCGACGGACTCCGAGGTGCGCAAGCGCATCTGGTACGCGCTCTCGCGCAGCGGCATCGAGATCCCGTTCCCGGCGCACAACGTGCTGGTCACGCAGCGCGACGAGGCGCGCGCGCAGGAGAAGGCCGAGCGCGACACCCGCAACCGCGCCGACGCCGTGGCGCGCGTCGGCCTGTTCGCGCCGCTCGGCGCCGCCGAGCGCGAGTCGCTGGCGCGCGCGCTGCGCCTGGCGCTCTACGGCGCGGGCGAGGTGATCCTGCGCGCCGGCGATCCGGGCGACTCGCTGTACATCATCCGCGCCGGCGAGGTCTCGGTGCGCATCCACGTCGACGGGCTGGAGAAGGAGGTCGCGCGCCTCGGCGTCGGCCAGTTCTTCGGCGAGATGAGCCTGATGACGGGCGAGCCGCGCCATGCGACGGTGGTGGCGTTTCGCGACGCCGAGTGCTACGTGGTCGACCGGGCGGCGTTCCAGCAGATCGTCGCGGGCAAGGAGGCGCTGGTGGCGGAGATCGGCAAGCTGCTGCACGAGCGGGATCTCGAGCTGCGCGGCCAGAAGCAGGGGCTGAGCGTCGAGGCCGCGCGCCTGCACGCCGACCGTCAGGCGCTGCTCGGGCGCATCAAAAACTTCTTCGGGTTCGCATGACAAAAGATCCGGTTTGCGGCAAAGAGGTCGACCCGCTGCGGGCGCGCGCCGTCGGGATCTTCGGCGGCGTGACCTATTACTTCTGCTCGCAAGATTGCAAAGCGCGCTTCAAAGATCCGCGCAAGACGCCGCGCGAGCCGACGCGCGAGATCACGTCCAAGCCGAACACGCTCAAGGCGCCCCCGCCCGCCGCCCCCGCGGTCGCGGCCGCCGGCGGCGAGTCAAAAAACTTTGAGGGCGAGGAACAAAAACCGCCGGTGGCCGTAGACAAGCCGTGGGCGAAGCGCGCGCGTGAGGCCGAAGAGAGCGTCAAGGTCGATCCCTCCCCGTCGGTGCAGGAGGAGCTGCGCGCGGTGCAGCCGTCGGGCTCGCGCGCGTGGGTGCTGGTCATCTTCCTGTTCGCGCTGGCGGGCATCGTGCTGTTCTTCTACTTGAGCAAATGAAATTGGTCATAATAGTGATCCAGTGGGGATGACGGCCGACGACACGACTCCTCGCGTCGATGGGCTGCTCGGACAGACGCTGGCCGAGCGCTATCGGATCACGCGCAAGATCGGCGAAGGCGGCATGGGCACGGTCTACGAGGCCATGCACGTGGTGCTGCAAAAGAGCGTGGCGGTGAAGGTGCTGCGCGAGAAGTACGCTGATCGCCCGTCGGTGGCGCAGCGGCTGGTGCAGGAGGCGCGGCTGGCGTCGGCGATCCGCAACGATCACATCATCGACATCACCGACTCGGGCAAGACCGACGACGGGCGCACGTTCGTCGTCATGGAATTGATCGAGGGGCAGAGCCTGGCCGAGCTGCTCCGGCGCGAGGGCGCGCTGCCGGAAGCGCGCGCGCTCAACGTGGCGCTGCAGGTCGCGGGCGCGCTGGCGGCGGCGCACGAGCGCGGCATCGTGCACCGCGACGTGAAGCCGGAAAATATTTTGCTCGCCGCCGGCGACTTCGCGAAGGTGGTCGACTTCGGGATCTCGAAGAGCACCAAGCCGAGCGATCCCGACGACGGCGGCGACGAGAACCGGCTGACGTCGACGGGCGTGGTGATGGGCACGCCGTTCTACATGTCGCCGGAGCAGGCGCGCGGCGAGGAGGAGGTCGATCACCGCATCGACGTCTACGCGCTCGGCGTGATCCTCTACGAGTGCGTGACCGGCGAGGTGCCGTTTCGCGGGCCGAACTACCTCGGCATCCTGCAGCGCGTGGCCAACGACGAGGCCACGCCGCCGCGCGTGCTGCGCCCCGAGCTGAGCATCTCGGAGGCGGTCGAGCGCGTGATCCAGAAGGCGATGGCCAAGGCGCGCGAGCAGCGCTACCCGACGATGGCGGCGCTCGAGAGCGATCTCAAGCGCGTGCTGGCGGGGCAGCCGATCGACGCGCCGCCGTCGGTGGCGAAAAAGCGGCGCGCGCGCCGGGTGACGCCGCTGCAGATCGTCCTCGGCGGCGCGATCGTGGCCGCGGTCGCCGGCGTGGTGATCCTGGTGCAACGCAGCCATCCGCCGCCCGCGCCGCCGCAGCCGCCGCCGATGAAGGTCGAGCAGGCGATCGTGCCGCCGCCGCCCGCGCAGCCGCCGGCGCCGGCCAACGTCGTGCTGCACGTCGAGAGCGTGCCGTCGGGCGCGGAGGTGCGCGACGGCGATCGCGTGCTCGGCCGCGCGCCGCGCGACCTGATGCTGCCGCGCTCGTCGACGCCGGTGAAGCTGACCTTCCACCTCGACGGCTACGAGACGGCCAACGCCGAGGTGGTGCCGCTCACCGACTACCCGCTGCAGGTCAAGCTCGATCCCAAGCCGAAGCAGAAGCGCGCGCGCCCGCAGCCGCAAGTGAAGAGCGAGACGCCGGCGCGCGAGGCGCCCGAGCCGCTGCGCACCGAGACGCTGCCCAATCCGTACGGCCAAAAGAACGCGCCGACGGCGAACAAGAAGTAGCTGTGGTTTAATAGCGCGCGGTGCCCACGCGCTTCCTCGTCACGCTCGCGATCGTGCTCGCCGCGCCGTCGCCGGCGCGCGCCGACGATGACGCCGAAGCCAGCGCGCGCTACGAAGCCGGGCAGAAGTTCTACGGCCAGGGCGCGTTCGAGGACGCGATCGCCGCGTACGAAGCCGCATACAAATTGAAGCCGCACCCGAACGCGCTCTACTCGATCGCGCAGGCCTACGAGCGGCTGCTCGACTACGGCAAGTCGGTCGAATATTTCGAGCGCTATCTAAAGGAGGCGCCGCCCGACGCCGCCGACCGCGTCATCGTCATCAACCGGCTGCGAGCCCTACGCAACCTGCCGGCGCGCGTCTCGGTCACGACGATCCCCGAGCACGTGCACGCGGCGATCGAGGGCGGCGGGCAGCGGCTCGAGGCGGAGACGCCGGCGATGTTCAAGGTGCCGGCGGGCGACTATCAGATCGCGCTCGATCAGCCGGGCTGGGAGGAGGAGCGCCACGACGTGCACGCCGATCTCGGGCAGCCGTACTTCTACCAATATCGGCTCAAGCGCTCGACGTCGATGGTGAGCATCTTCACGCGGCCGCGCGGCGCGCGCGTGTTCGTCGACGACAAGCTGATGGGCGAGACGCCGTTCGCCGACGCCATCGAGGTCGGCAAGCACCGCCTCTTGCTCGAGCACCCCGACTATCCGTGGCACCGCGAGGAGCTCGACGTGCAGCCGGGGCTGCCGGTCAAGCGCGAGATCAAGCTGTCGAAGCCGGTGCGCTCGGGGCGAACCGAGCTGGTGATCGCGTCGATGGTCTACGGCGGCGCGGCGGGGCCGCTGCTGGTGGCGACGTTTTCCTCGTCGAGCTTCGTGGCGTCGGGCGTCGGCTTGACGATCACGCTGCTCTCGGCGGCGGCGGGCGTCGGCGCCGGCTTCATCGCGTCGTTCCTGCCGACCAAGGACGGCATCAAGGTCGGCCACTCGTCGCTGATCATCGGCGGCGGCGCGTGGGGCACGTCGCTCGGCACCGGGCTCGCGCTCGGGCTCGACCTGTCCGATCAGTACATCTTCGGCCTCGCGCTGCTCGGCGGCGGCATCGGCATCACCACCGCGGTGCTGGTCTCGCACTGGAACGACGTCATGCCGGGCACGGCGGCGATCATGAACTCGGGCGGATTCTGGGGCACGGGCGCGGGCGCGCTCATGGCGCAGGCGATCTTCCTCAGCCCGTCGAAGTCGCAGTTCGGCTGGTTCGTCGTCGGCGGCACGTCGCTGGGCGTGCTCGCCGGATCGCTGGTGGCGTGGAAGATCGACATCAGCCGCGGGCACGTGTTCCTCGTCGACATCGGCGGGCTGGCGGGCACCGGGCTCGCCTTCGCGCTCGGCTTCGCGTACGGCTACACGCATCCGCCGATGGGCGTGTCGGCGCAAGGCAACGGCGTGCAGGCCGGCTGTCAGTGGGCGCTCGGCGGGATGGTCGTCGGGCTGCTCACAGCGGCGGTGCTGGCGCGCAACTACCGCGGCGATCTGCCGCCGGTCGAGGCGCTGCTCATGCGCGAGCACGGGCGCTGGGCGCTCGGCATCCCCAACTTTCGCATCGAGCAGGCGCTCACGCCCGAAGGCTCGGCGCCGCGCTTCGCGCTCGACCTGGCGAAAGGTCGTTGGTAGTTATTTCAAGAACGCGGGGATCGATTCGCCGCGGATGAGATCGTCGAGCTCTTCGCGCGCGCGCACGACCGCGTAGTCGGCGCCGTGCACCATCACCTCGGCGACGCGCGGGCGCGTGTTGTAGTTCGAGGACATGGTGAAGCCGTAGGCGCCGGCCGACATCACCGCCAGCAGCTCGCCCTCGACGGGTTTTTGCGCCAGCGAGCGATCGCGCGCCAGGAAGTCGCCGGTCTCGCAGATCGGGCCGACCACGTCCGCGACGAAACTTTCGCCCGCGCGCTTCTTCACTGGCCAGATGCCGTGATACGAGTCGTAGAACGCCGGGCGGATCAAATCGTTCATCGCCGCGTCGACGATCACGAAGTTCTTGATCTCGCCGTGCTTGAGATAGAGCGTCCTCGTGACCAGCACGCCGGCGTTGCCGACGATCACGCGGCCCGGCTCGCAGATCAGCGTGACGTCGAGGCCCTCGAACGCGGTCAGCGCCTCGCGGATGGCGGTGCCGTATTCCGCGGGCGATGGCGGATCCTCCTGGTCATACGAAATCCCGAGGCCGCCGCCGATGTCGAGGTAGCGCAGGCGTACGCCGTCTTTGACCAGCGCGCGCGCCAATTCGCCGAGGCGCGCGATGGCGTCGCGGAACGGCGACGTCTTGGTGAGCTGCGAGCCGATGTGGCAGTCGAGGCCGACGATCTCGACGTGCGCCAGCTTGGCGGCGAACGCGAACTCCTCGCGCGCCGACGACATCGGGATGCCGAACTTGTTCTTCTTGAGGCCGGTCGAGATGTACGGGTGCGTCTGCGCGTCGACGTCGGGGTTCACGCGCAACGAGATCGGCGCGCGCTTGCCGAGCCGCGCGGCGACGCGCTCGATGGCGAGCAGCTCGCCGTGGCTCTCGACGTTGAAGGCGAGGATGCCGACCTCGAGCGCGTACGCGATCTCGTCCTCGCGCTTGCCGACGCCGGAGAACACGATCTTCTTCGGATCGGCGCCGGCCTTGAGCGCGCGGAAGATCTCGCCCTTGGAGACGGTGTCGACGCCGGCGCCCCACGAGACCAGCGCGCGCAGGACGGCGAGGTTGGAGTTGGCCTTCATCGAGTAGCAGATGAGGTGCTTGCGCGTGGCGCCGGCGCCGAGCGCGTCGTCGAAGACGCGGAAGTGGCGCTCGAGCGTGGCCAGGCTGTAGACGTACGCGGGCGTGCCGACCTCGTCGGCGATGCGCGCGAGCGGGACGTCCTCGCAATACAGATCGTCGCCGCGGTATTCGAAGTGGTGCATGGCTCTCCTCTATTCGGCGGCCAGCAGGCGCTCGGCCTCGTCGAGCGCTCGTAGCACGCGGGCGCGCGCGGGGCCACCGATCACGTCGCGGCGATCGATCGCGCGCGCGGGATCGAGCACGGCCAGGACGCCGTCGTCGACGTCGGCGATGCCGGCGGCCGCGGCGCGCATCTCGTCGACGCCGAGCGCCGTCAGGTCGACGCCGCGCTCGACCGCGCGCCGCACGATCGCGCCCGCGGCCGCGTGCGCCTGGCGGAACGGCACGCCGCGCGACGCCAGGTGATCGGCGATCTCGGTCGCCAGGAGGTGCCCTTCGTCGAGCGCGCGCCGCATGCGCGCGACGTCGAACTGCGAGCCGGCGATCAGCCCCGCGGCCACATGAGCGCACTGGATGGCGGTCTCGAGCCCGTCGTAGAGCGGCTCCTGCGTCTCTTGCAGATCCTTATTATAGGCGAGCGGCAGCCCCTTGATGATCGTCAGCAGCGCCATCAGGTCGCCGAACACGCGGCCCGACTTGGCGCGCACCAGCTCCGGTACGTCGGGGTTCACCTTCTGCGGCATGATCGACGAGCCCGAGCAGTACGCCTCGGGCAGCTTCACGAAGCCGAACTCCTGCGTCGCCCACAAGACCAGCTCCTCGCCGAGGCGCGACAGGTGCACCATCACCAGCGCGCACGCGGCCACGATCTCGACGGCGAAGTCGCGATCGCCGACCGCATCCAGGCTGTTGGCGGTCACCGCCTCGAAGCCGAGCGCGCGCGCCGACGCTTCGCGATCGATCGGGAAGGTCGTCGCGGCGAGCGCGCCCGAGCCGAGCGGCGAGCGGTTGGTGCGATGTTGCGCGTCGCGCAGCCGCTCGACGTCGCGCGCGAACATCTCGTGGTAGGCGAGCAGGTGGTGCGCGAGGCGGATCGGCTGCGCGCGCTGCAAGTGGGTGTAGCCGGGGCACAGCGTGTCGACGTGCGCGCGCGCCTGTCCGACCAGCGCGCGGCCGAGCACGCGCAGCGCGTGCATGAGGTCGATGGTGCGGGCGCGCGCGTAGAGACGAAGATCGGTCGCGACCTGATCGTTGCGGCTGCGCGCCGTGTGCAATCGCGCGCCGGCTTCGCCGATCGACTCGGTCAGACGCTGCTCGACGTTCATGTGCACGTCCTCGAGCTGCGGATCGAATTCGAGCTCGCCGCTCTCGAACCGCGCCTGCACGGCGTCGAGGCCGGCGCAGATTCGCTCCGCATCGTCGGACGAGAGGATGTTTTGCGCGGCCAGCATGCGCGCGTGCGCCTTCGAGCCGGCGACGTCGAACGCGAGCAATCGATGATCGAAGCCGACCGAAGCGTTGAGCTCGGCGGCGTCCGGCGCCAGCTTGGATTCGAACCTGCCGCGACGCATCGCGAGTATCAGCTATCAGCTTTCAGGTTTCGGCGGAAGTCGAATCGTCGACGACGAAATGAGAGGAGGGGAGATTACGAAGCGGCGCGGCCGCGGCGGCCCTGGCTCTCGTTGAGCTCGGCGAAGAAGCGCGTCGACGTGTCGACGCCGTTCTCCAGCGACTCGAGCACCAGCGGCACCAACCCCGCGGCTTCGGAGCGCAGCACGTCGTAGTAGCGCTGCCGCTCGATGCTGTGGATGACGACCGGCGGAAAGCCGTCGCGCAGCAGCATCAGGTTCATCAGCAAGCGGGCGACCTTGCCCGAATTCTTCGGCCACGGGAAGATCGCCATCAGCCGATAGTGCGCGCGCGCCGCCCGCTCGACGGGATGGATGTGCTGCGTCTCTTCCTCGTCGAGCCACTCGATCAGCTTGCGCATCTTGATCGCGATCTTGTCCGGCTGCGCGATCTCGTGAAAGTAAAGGCGATGGAGCGGGTTGTCCTTGCGGTACGGATTCCCCTTCGCCTTCTCTTCCGGCGTGAGCGCGCTGTGCAGCAGCTTGAGCGTGTCGATCGTGATCTGATTTTTGCGGCGCGCTTTTTTGTCGTGGCGCTCGGCGGCCCAGGTGCGGGCCATCTGACGCACCATCTCGATCGCCGCTTTGTGATTCTTGATCTCCTCGTACATCGGGATCAGCGAGACGTCCGAGATGATCTTCTTGTCGATGGCGGCTTTGAGCTCGTGATACGAGAGCACCACGCCCTCGAGCGCGTTGTCGTGGTAGATCCACGATTGGTCCAACTTGTCGTCGAACTCGGTGACGATCGCCGGATTGGCGCGCATGCGTTGTTCGCGAAGCAACTCAACCTTGTTGTCGAGTGTGAAGAACTTCGTCTCCATCCCACCGCTCCTTGAAAGTACTCACCTTAAGTCGAGTGCTAAATATGCTAACTCCAGTACACAGCGCTAGTCAAGCAAAGCGAGTACAGGGTAGGCATACGTAGGTCGCTGAGTGTCTTGATCGCAGTCACCGTCCGTATCGCGATCGATCCGCTGTTCGGGACCCAAACCGCATGGTTATATATAGTTGTCCTCTGATGACGGGATTGCGACACCCTGTCCATACTTTGGAAACACGCGTCAAAACCAAGTAGCAACAGCAGATTTCGTTCGATTCGTGCGGATATGGCACACCGTTAAGCGATTAACGGTGTCATCCGTTGCCCAAATAGCTCTAGACAACGCAAAACCACTATGTTTTATTCCCCGGCGCTTCAAGCAGGCAAGCGCTCGGAAGCCTGGATCAGATCT
>Ga0070741_10020683_pt1 | contig 10328 bp, 9 predicted proteins | sample Coa_R1_4_FD_66440 | JGI IMG/M metagenome (GOLD analysis project Ga0070741, IMG submission 66440) | Surface soil microbial communities from Centralia Pennsylvania, which are recovering from an underground coalmine fire - Coalmine... | ecosystem: Environmental > Terrestrial > Soil > Unclassified ...
ACAGGGTACCGATGCCGACGATGATCAGGACGGCGATGACGGCCGCGGCCATTGGGACCAGCAGGCCGAGCGCCACACGATCCACGGATCAGCTCCTCTCCGCCGGCCGCGCTGTCGCCGCCGGCTGGTCCTTGTCTTCCTGATTGGCCCAGATGAAGAAGATGATCGTGGCCAGGAGCCACAACGCCAGGGTGCCGGTGAGCTTCATGATCAGCCCGGCGAGCTGCTGGTCGGCGAGCGGCGACATGTCGGTGATCCGCGGGGCCGCGCCGTAGGTCGGGTAGATGACGCGGTCGGAGAAGGTGATCAGCGCCGCGATCACGCCGGGCACGAGCGACTGGATGAACAGGTAGAGCATCTGGAGCGGGTAGCTGAGCCGCGGCAGCTCGGGCAGTGGGCTGAAGATCGGCCACCAGAGGAAGATCGACGTCCCAAAGAACATGACGTGCTCGAGCAGGTGGGCGTTGTGGTTCCACAGCGCCCAGTCGTAGAGCTGCGGCAAGTGCCAGGCCGCCAGGGTGCCGTTGAACAGGACGAGGGCGACCAGCGGCCGCGTACCGTTGCGCAGGATCCAGGCGAGCAGGGGGTGATCGAGCAGCGGGCGCACGAGCCAGGCCGGCGTGCCGAGCAGCATCAGCGGCACGGCGATGATCGTCAGCAGGACGTGCTGCCACATGTGGACGCTGAACAGGAACTGCTCGCTCAAGTCGTGGATGGGGGTCCCCTCGGCGACGAAGATGGCGAACACGCCGAGGCTGAACAGCGCGATCTGGCGCGGGGTCGCCCGGACGATCTCGGCGTGAACGAAGCGGTGCCGCCAGGGCCCTACCGCCAGGAGGTAGGCGCCCTCGATTAGCGCCAGGATGGCGATGACGTCCCAGTGGATGTGCCAGTCCATGGTCCCCGACCTGCCTGCGCTCGACGTGGTCCATGCGCGGGCGGCGCGGCCCGCGCCGTCCCTGACCCAGTGTAACAGGTTCCGCGGCGCTCACACCTGGCGCGCGCTTTGCTACACTGCCTGTAGACCCTCTGGACGAACGAAGGACGGCGCCGCGCGGCCTGGCGCGGGGAGTATAGGACATGGCCAGCGTCTTGCCACCGCTATTCGTGGGCGACGAGGTGGAGCTGATCGAGCCGCTCGATCGCTATCCGGACCTGCCGCTGGGCGCGCGCGGGTTCGTCACCAAGTCGGCGATGAACGGCATCGTGACCGTTCACATCCGCGGCTGGCAGATCGTGGCCGCCGAAGGCGCCTTCCGCATGGTGGACGACGAGGACGCCGATGCCGATGAGCCGGCGTTGCCCTCCAACGACTAACGCCTGACGATCGGCTCACGGGCGCCCCCCGCGCCCGCCCATCGGCGGGCGCGTTCTAAGGCTCGTCTGCGGACGAGCCCGCCTGCCTTCGGCAGCGGTTCGCGAACCGCCCCTACACACCCGTTTGTCGAATGGGTTGTCTGATCCTGCGCTAGCGCCCCCCCGGGCCGGGCGGGTTCAGACGATCGAGGTTCTCGGCCATGGCCGTCAGCCCGGTCATGCCGCCGAGTGCCATCGACTCCACCGCCGACGACGGGATGATCACGATGGAGCCCGGGTTCTGCTTCATCGTCTCGTAGAGCATGTTCATCCCGCGCAGGTGGAGCGCCATCGGATTGTCGGCGTAGACCTGGCCGGCGTCGGCGAAGCGCTGGGCAATCAGCTTCTCACTCTCGCCGAGGATCACGCGCGCGTCGCGCTCGCGCTCGGCCTGGGCGACGCGACTCATCGCATCCTGGAGCGCATCCGGAATCTTGATGTCGCGCATGAGCACCGACGCCGCCTTGACGCCCCAGGGCTCGGTCTGCGCGTCGAGGACGTTCGTCAGCTCCTCGTCGATGGCGCGGCGCTCGGAGAGTACCTCGCTGAGGTTGCTGCGGCCGATGATGTCGCGCAGCGCCGTCTGCGCCGCGCCGAGCACCGCGGCGCGATAGTCCTCGACCTGGAGCACGGCGCGGGCCGGGTCCATGACGCGCCAGAAGATCACCGTGTCCACGTTGACCGGCACGTTGTCCTTGGTGAGGGTCTGCTCGGCGGTGAAGCTGCTCGTCACCGTGCGCAGGTCGACGGTGAACGGCGTTCGCTCCACGAACGGCAGCAGGAAGAACACGCCCGGCCCGCGCACGCCCGCGAAGCGGCCCAGCCGCAGCACTACCTTGCGCTCCCACTCCGCGCAGATGCGCAGCGACGCGAAGAAGATTACGAACGCTACTACGACCAGGAAGATGATCACGCCTTCCATTTTCCCCTCCCATGCGCAGTGATGAGTAATGAGTGATGAGTCATGAGTGGGGCTCCGGACTCATCACTCATTACTCATCACTCATCACTTCGAGTATGCTCACCTGCTCGAGCCAACCGTCGCGGGGCAGACCCGAGGTCAGGACGAAGGCGCCGAGGCGCGCCACTAGTGGGCGCCACCAGCGCTCGTCCGCGGGGAGCCGCGCGAGCGGGTCGTCTTCTAGCGAATCCACCCAGCGCACGGTATCGCCGACCTGGACGTAGACGATGCCGGTGTTGGGACTGGGCAGCTCGCGCACCAGGCGAGCGTAGGCCGGGGAAGCGGCCAGGCCGCCGTCGGCCGCGGCGCTCGCCAGCGGCGCCGCCGAGCCGGTAGTGACGAAGAACCACGACCCGAGGGCGCCCCAGGTCAGCTCGAGCCCTTCGACCAGCGGCAGGCGCCGCACCGGCAGGCCCGCCTGCTGCTCCTCGCGCGGCACGCCGCTCGGCAGCCAGCCGGCCCGCTCCGCGACCGCGGCGAGGTGGCGCAGCCCGTCGTCCGGCTGCGCCGGGTCGCGCACCTCGAACAGCAGCGCGATGGTGGGCAAGGGGATGTCGTCGACGACGTGGGCGGCTACCTCGGGCGCCAGCAGTGTCAGCCCGAGCTCGCCGTCCATCCAATCGAAGAGATCGGCGTTGAGGTCCAGGCCGGGCGGCAGCAGCTCCTCCAGCCGCTCCGCGCTCCGCGCCAGCGCCTCGCGGAGCAGCGGACCGAGGCCCTGGCTCGTCACCGCCACGAGCGCATCGGCGGGCACCAGGCCCAGCGCGGCGGACGCGCTCGGCTGGGCCGGCGCCGCGCGCTCGTCTGGCGCCGGCTGGACCAGGACCGCGCGCAGCCCCTCGGGGACCGTCTGGACGGCCAGGCCCAGGCCGTCCGACTCGAAGGCGGCGAGCGCCCGCTGCAGGCCCGTTTGGCGGGCGGGCGTGATGGGGACGTCGAGCCCGGGCGGCGCGGCCGGCACGTTCCGCGGGAACGGCGCTCCCTCGCGCTGGGCGCCGCGCTCGCCGAGCCAGGTCAGCAGGTTCTCGCTGTCGACGTAGCCCGTGACGACCCGGCTGGCCGGTAGACGGCCGATGGTGGTGCGGTACCGCGGGCTGGCAGCCAGGCCGGGCGGCGCGCTCGGGCCGGCCCGGGCGCGGTCCAGCACGCCGGCGAGGGCGTCGCGGTCGTTCGCCGCGATCAGGTAGGCGCTCGTGGCGGCCAGGAAGGTGGTGTGGCGCCCCTCGATGGCGTAGACCGGCACGCCCGCATACGTCTCGACCTGTCGGGCGCCGGGCGCCGCGGCCAGCACCAGGGTCCGCAGCGTAGCCGGATTGTCGGCCGCGAGCACGCCCATGACATGGACGTTCTCGCCCTCGGCGGCCACGCCGAGCGCGGCCGCCCGCGCGAGCTGCGGCAGCATCGCCCAGGGACCGGCCTGAGCCGCCAGCTCGGGTTGGCCGAGCAGGTCGGCGAGCAGGCGATCGAGCGGCGCGCCCTTGCCGTCGCCCGAGCGGAGCTGGATCTCCAGGTAGCCGATCGTATCGGCGGGGAAGAGATCGACGAGCGGCGCGGGCGCGGCGCGGGGGATCTGCGCTCCCCCCGCCTGCGGCGCCAGGGCCACGAGCAAAGCCAGGACCAGCGTTCCCAGCCGCATGCCAGCCATCGCCTGCTCCTTCTGCGGTCGGCGGCCGTGCGGGGCAGATACCGTCCCCCGGCGGCCGCGTCGCCTGGATGATGCCCGCTGGCGGGCAGCAGAGCAAGCGCGAGGCCGGAAGGGCGCCTCAGCCGCCCGCCATTTTCCTTGAAATACCGCGCATCTCGTATAATGGGCGCGGTTCAGGTCTGCTGCGCCCGACGGGGCAGCTCGGCTGCATCGTGTCATAGGAGTGCGGGTGGAGCGACCTGGCCGCTCTGCGCGGCGGGCAAGCACACCATCACGCGACCATGCGAGACCCGATGCACGGGAGGCGCGCGGTGCGACTACGGCGGGCGGCCGGCTACGGTAGCCTACACGTTGTCCTGCTGCTCGCGGTGCTGGCGTCGGGCCTGCTCGCGCCGGCGAGCGCTGCGGCGCAAGGCGGTCCGGGCGGGCCCGCGCCCTTTGGCGGGCCGGTTGCCGGTCCGCGCCCGCCCGCTGGCGCTCCCGTGGCGTCGGCACCAGCCGGCGCTGCTGCTCCTGCCGCAGCCGCGTCGAGTGCGGACGACCTCGCCCAGATGGCCGAGGCGGTGAACGCCATCCGCGCCGAGAACGGGCGCGCGCCGCTGCGGCTGCAGCCGCAGCTCGCGGTTGCCGCGCAGCGGCACGCCGACGAGATGGCCCAGAGCCGCACGCTGAGCCACATCGGGTCGGGCGGCACCCGCCCATCCGACCGCATGGGTGCCGCGGGCTATGAGACCTGCGGCGGTGGCGAGAACGTCGCCTTCGGCGCGCTGCAGACGGTCGCCGACATCGCGCGCGGCTGGTACGACAGCCCCTCGCACCGCGAACTGCTCCTGAACGATCAGGTGCGCGAGATGGGCATCGGCCGCACGCAGACCACCGACGGACTGGTGTACTGGGCGCTCGAGCTGGGCCAGCGCCCGTCGGTCGCGCCCATCGTCGTCAACCAGGAGGCCTCGGCCACGCCGTCGAGCAGCGTCTCGGTCTACGTGTACCCGCAGGTCGGCGACGCTTGCCTGGCTCCGGCGCGGCGCATCGTGCAGGTGATGCTCAGCAACAGCCCGGACTTCGACGACGCGCAGAGCTTCCCCTACAGCGTCGTCATTCCCTGGACGCTGGCGGCAGGCGAAGGGCCGCGCACGGTCTACGCCCGCCTGCAGGACGACAGCGGGCGCGTCGTCGAGGCGCAGGACGACATCCTGGTCAGCAGCACCGCGCCGCCGCCGAACACGGCGACGAACGTCAGCCCGCCCGTCCAAACGGTGACCGTCAACGGTCCGAGCGGGCCGACCCAAGTCACGATCTACCGCACCAGCTATGTCCTGCCCAGCGACGGCGCGCTGACCGTGGCGCCCTGCGGCGGCGTCTCGGGGCCCTGCTACAACGTCGGCGGCACGAGCCTGCCGTCGATGAGCGCCAACCCGGGCCCACCCTTCCCGGGCGTGCCGAACCCGGCCGGCCGGCAGCTTGGCGCGCTCCGCCGCCCGCCGGACCCGGCCCTCGCTCCGCCGGGCCCCGTGCCCGCGCCGGGCGTCTACGGACCGGCCAGCGCTCCGCCAGGCAGCCCGCTGCCAGCCTACGCCGTCCCGAGCCAGGCGCCGGACAGCGGCCCGAGCCCCGCGCCACCACCCGGCGCCTACCCCGCGCCCAGCGGCAACTGCCCGCTGACGGGCCTCTGCTAAGAGTGCGTTTCAATCCAGCGTGGGGGTCGCAGACCCACACGCTGGATCTTGCGTTGTGTAAGGACTGCTAAGCTCGCGCGAGCTGGACCCACGCGCATCGCCGACTGGCTCGAAGCCGCCGCGCCGCGCAGCGTCGGCCGCTAGTGGCGCGACCCCGCTGGCGAGGACGCAGGCCGGGTGGCCCGGTGCTACACTAGCATTCCCCGCCACGGCGCCACGACACGGTGGGCGCTCGTGGCGGGGCCTGTCCGCAACTGAGATCGGCCGTGGAGACTGCCATGCGATCGTTCGACGCGCGTGCGGTGGGGGCGCTGCTGGCCCTGGTGCTGCTGGCTGCCGGCTGTGCGCCAAGCTCGAGTCGTGGGCCGGCCGCCTCGGGGCCGGGCGCGGCAGTCGGTGTGGCCAACACCCCGGCCGCGCTGAGCGAGATCGAGGCGGCGCGGCAGTCGGCTCACGCGCCGCCGGTGGCGACTCACGTTCGCTTCGCCACGCAGTTTGGCTCGGGCGGCATCCCGCTGTACCTCGCGGTCGACCGTGGCTACTTCCAGCAAGAGGGGATCGACCTCGAGTTCGTGCCCTTCAGCAGCAACTCGGAGATGGTTCCCTCCCTGTCCACCAACCAGGTCGAGGCCGGCGGCGTGTCCGTCAACGCCGCGCTATGGAACGCCGTGGGCCGTGGCGTGCGCCTCAAGGCGACGCTGGACCACGGCAGCCTGCGGCCGGGCCAGGCCTCGAGCTCGCTGGTCATCCGCAAGGACGTCTACGACGCCGGCCGCGGCCACAGCCTGGCCGACCTGCGCGGGCTCAACCTGGTCAACACGCCGCCCGGCAAGGCGACGACCAACTTCTGCGCCATGACGGCGGGCCTGAAGCGGGCGGGGGTGCCGGTGGACGAGATCAGCATCGCGCCCCTGCCTTTCCCCGACATGCTGCCCGCGCTGGCCAACGGTGCCATCGACGGAGGGCTGCTCGGCGAGCCGTACGTGACCCACGCGCGCCGCCAGGGCACCATCGTGCGGGTGATGGGCCAGGACGAGATGTACCCCTACTTCACCGTCAACGTGGTCGGGCTCTCGCTCGGCCTCTACGACAACCGCCCGGCCGCCAAAGGCTTCGTCCGCGCCTACTTGCGCGGCCTCCGCGACTACCACGCCGCCATTGGAGGCGCGTCGGCGGCCGATCGCAGCCTCGTCGAGGAGAGTATCTCGCGCTACACCCGGATCGACCTGACCACCGTGCGCGAGATGCCGCCCGTAGGCTTCAGCCCGAACGGCCTCCCCAACCTGGAGTCGCTGCTGTACTGCTACCCGTTCTTCCGCGAGCTGGGCGCCATCCCCGAGCCCGTGCCCGAGGCGGCGATGGCCGCGCTCTGGGGGATGGACCTCGTGGAGGAGGTCCTGGACGAGGTCGGCCGCCTGCCGGAAAGCTAGGCGACCCGCATCACCGCTCAGCGCGGCGGCCACCACCCGCGGCCACCCCGCATGGCGATTTCCCTTTTTTCAGTCGCACAGGGTCCCCGGCGTAAGATGTACCGGGCCCGGCGGCCGCGCGCCGTCGGGCCGGGACAATGCGACCGGGAGCAAGGGGATGGGGCGACTCGCGTCGATCGGCGGCCTGGCCGTGGGCCTGAATCTGCTGGTGCTGGCCAGCCCGCTGGCGCGCAGTGCAATCGATCCGAGCGGGCACCCGGATGGGGCGGCGCGAGCCAACGCGAGTCGAGCCGACGCCCTCGGGAGCCAGCCGCGCGCGTCAGACGTCGGGGCGGGGGGGGCCGACACCGCGTGGCGCGTCGTTGCGCAGACGCCCTGTGGCGGCGACGCCAACGCGGCGCTGACGCCGGTCGGCGGTGGCCCGGTCGGCGGCACGGTGACGATCTCGACCAGCCGCAGCGGCATCGCCGTCGAGGCGACGATCATCAACCTGCTGCCGGGCCACGTGCCGGTCCTCGTGATCCCGACCACGGCCGGGCCCGAGCAGCTCAGCGGCCCACCGGCCGAGAGCGGCCCCGTAACGCTCAGCGGCTCGCTAACCGGCCAGCCGCTAGTCGGCCCGCCGCTTACGGTGGTGGTGCACTTGCCGAGCGGCAGCGCCCCGACGGCCGCCCAGGGCGGGCTGCAGTGCCACAGCGCGCCGCCCCCGCCGCCCGGCCCCGCCTCCCAGCAGCCGCCCGCCGCGCCGCCGGACCAGCCGCCACCGCCCGGCCAGCAGGCGCCGCCGCCCGGCCAGCCGCCGCTGCCGCCGGGGCCGGGCCAGGCGCCGCCTCCACCACCGCCCGGCCAGCCCTTGCCGCCTCCACCACCGCTCGGCCAGCCCCCGCCGCCGGGCCAGCCCCTGCCCCCACCCCCGCCAGGGCAGCCGCCGCCCCCCGGTCAACCGCCGGGGCCACTGCCGCCGCCCGGCGCGCCGGGGGGACCGGCGCGTCCGTTGCCGCCGCCGCCCGGCTGGGCGCCCGGGCTGCCCTTCCCGCCGGACGCCGCGCCCGGCCCGCACCTGCCGCCTACCGTGACTCCGACGCCAACGGACACGCCCACCCCCACGCCGACGCTCGTCGACGTGCCCACGGCGCGGCCCGTCCTGATGGTCCCGACCGTTACGCCCGGCCCCGAGCCCACGGAGCTGCTGCCCGCGCCGCCTGGGGCGGGCAGCACGGAGCCACCGCCCGCGTTCCCAGAGGGTAGCTAGCCGCCCTTTGCCCCCCTTCCCGCCTCGGGAGAGGGCTGAGGATAGGTTCGTCCGCGCGATTGCCCGGCCGCGCGGCCCGCCGTACACTAGCGGGCATGGCCGATGCCCCGCTCTCGCCGCCCGTCTCCCGCGGCCCGGGCTTGCCCATGCTCGCGGCGCTCGCCGAGCGCAACTTCCGCCTGTACTGGTCGGGTCTGATCAGCTACGTGCTTGGCTGGCGGATCGAGTACGTCACCTACGCCTGGGTCGTCTGGGAGCTGACCTACGACCCGCTCTACCTCGGCTTCTACGGCGTGGCCGAGGGCGTGCCGCTCGTGCTCTGCCAGCTTTTCGGCGGGGTGCTGGCCGACCGCGCGCGGCGCCTGCCGCTGCTCATCGGCACCCAGTGCGTCACCGCCGCCACGCTCACTGTCGCCTTCCTGCTCACGGCCAGCGCGTTGATCCGCATCGAGTTCATCTATCCGCTCGTCGCGGTGAGCGCCACCTTCCGCGCTTTCGAGCAGCCCACGCGCATGGCGCTCATCCCCAGCCTGGTCTCGCGCGACAAGCTGTCCAACGCCATCGCCATCGGCTCGATCCCCTGGCAGACCGGCCGCATCCTCGGCCCGTCCGTGGCCGGACTGCTCATCGCGACCTTCGGCGCGGCGGTCGGGTTCGCCCTCGCCGCGCTGGCCTACTACCTGGCCATCGGGCTGTACACCCGCCTGCGCATCGCCGACGAGCGGCCGGCCGCGCGCGGCGAGAGCGTGCTGCGAACGCTCGCCGAGGGCCTGCGCTTCGTCGCCAGCCAGCCGCTGTTCTCGAGCTTGACCGCCCTGACCTTCTTCAACAGCGTCTTCGGGATGGCCTACGTATCGCTGATGCCGATCTTCGCCGACCGCTACTTCGACGTCGGCTCGGGCGGCTACGGGCTGATGCAGAGCATTGGTGGGATCGGCGCCATGCTGGGCACCTTCGTCCTCGCCACGCTGGCGAGCCGCCTGCGCCAGCGCGGGCGCGTGCTACTGACCGGCGGCGCCGTCTTCGGGCTGGCGCTGGTCGGCTTCTCCCAGTCGCCGTCGCTGCCGGTCGCGCTGGTCCTGCTGGTGGTGATGGGCGTCGCCAACACGTTCTACCTGACGCTGGTGAACATCATCCTGCAGGAGCAGGTGCCGACCGAGCTGCGCGGCCGGGTGATGGGCATCTACGGGCTCGCGTTCAACCTGATCCCCATCGGCGGTATCCTGGCCGGCGCGCTGGCGGCCGCCGTGAACGCCCGCTTCGCCGTCCTCGTCGGCGGGCTGATGGTGGCCGGCATGGCCCTGGCGCTGCTCGCCTTCGGCAAGCGCCTGCGCGCGATCGAGTAGGCTCGCCCGAGCGGAAGTACATGTCAGTAGATAGTCAGGCCGGGAATGCGCTGGAAATGGCGAACGTTGCGAGTGACCAAGATGTATCCGTGCTCGATCGCAGTCGCGGCGATGAGCAGGTCTGGCTGGGGGAGCAATTGTCCTTGCTGGCGCAACTGCCCGCTGATGCGCGCGAACCGCCGAGCGATTCGACTCGTGATAGGACGGACAGCAAGGCCCTTCAGAAAGCGGCGAAAGACAGCTTCGTTCTGCGCCGGGTCACGGCCGTAGTAGATGCCCTCGTAAACCTCGCCCAGCGTGATGACACTGATTGCCATACCCTGCGCTGACAACTGACGAAGCAGGGCAATGGCAGCCGGTCTACCCTTGAGCCAGTCGACCACCCAGTCGTTATCTACGAGATAGCTCATAGGTCGACGGGCGGCCGGACACTCAGACGCCGATGTTCGTAGATGTCCTCGAGGAGCTTATCGGTGTCCACGTCCTTCCAGCCGCCGGCAGAGGAGAGGAACGCCTCGTAGTCGCTCTTGCTCACGCGGCGGACTCCTCTAGGTGCCTTGACCGGCACCAGGATTGCCACGTCCTCGTCGTCGCGCCTCAGTACGTGAGGCACCTTGCTCTCGCGCACCTGCTCGGCCAATCGAGCCACTTCCGGCCAC
>Ga0070741_10020684_pt1 | contig 10326 bp, 8 predicted proteins | sample Coa_R1_4_FD_66440 | JGI IMG/M metagenome (GOLD analysis project Ga0070741, IMG submission 66440) | Surface soil microbial communities from Centralia Pennsylvania, which are recovering from an underground coalmine fire - Coalmine... | ecosystem: Environmental > Terrestrial > Soil > Unclassified ...
GAGGCGATCTGGAACGTGCAGGCGACCGACGCGATCATCTCCTGGATCCCGCTGATGATCTTCGCGTTCCTGTACGGGCTGTCGATGGACTACGAGGTGTTCATGCTCACCCGGATGCGGGAGGAGTACGACGAGCACCGCGACACGAACCACGCCGTCGCGCTCGGGCTCGCCCGGACCGGCAAGCTCGTCACCAGCGCCGCGCTCGTGCTGATGTTCGCGTTCTTCGTGCTGTCGACGAGCCCGGGCCCCGACATCAAGCAGTTCGGCATCGGGCTCGCGGCCGGGATCATCTTCGACGCGACCGTCATCCGCGCCCTGCTCGTCCCGGCGATCATGCGGATCGCCGGCGACTGGAACTGGTGGTTCCCGCAGTGGGTCGGGCGAGCGTTGCTCGTCAGAGGCGCGGCCCCCCCGCGCGCGTTGCCCGAGCCCGAGTAGCGGCGAGACCTAGACTGACGGAGTGGCCACCGTCCACTCCCCCGAGCTGCTGATCGTGATGGCGCCGGGCTCGACCGGCGACGAGGCCGACCACGTGATCGCGCGGCTGCAGGAGGCCGGCGTGGACGCCCGCGTGTCCGTCGGCCGCGAGGCGACCGTGATTGCCGCGACCGGGGAGCGGGAGCTGCTCGCGACGCTCCCGCTCGAGGGCTACCCGGGGGTGGCGCAGGTGCTGCCGATCCTGAAGCCGTACAAGCTCGTCGCGCGCGAGGTCTCCGCCGACCCGACCGTGATCGAGGTCGACGGCCGGCGCCTCGGGGACACGTGGTTCGGTCTGATCGCGGGGCCGTGCTCGGTGGAGACGCGCGAGCAGACGCTGGCGACCGCGCGCGCCGTCGCCGCCGCCGGCGCGACGATGCTGCGCGGCGGCGCGTTCAAGCCGCGGACGTCGCCGTACACGTTCCAGGGGCTCGGGGTGGACGCGCTCGAGCTGCTCGAGGAGGCGAAAGCGGAGACGGGCCTGCCGATCGTCACCGAGCTGATGGACCCGCGGCACGTCGAGGACGTGCTCGACCACGCCGACGTGATCCAGATCGGCGCCCGCAACAGCCAGAACTTCCTCCTCCTCGCCGAGGTCGGGCGAGCGCACAAGCCGGTGCTGCTCAAGCGCGGCCTCTCGACGTCTGTGGAGGAGCTGCTGATGGCGGCCGAGTACATCGCCAAGGAGGGGAACGAGCGGATCATCCTCTGCGAGCGGGGAATCAAGACGTTCGAGACTTCCACCCGGTTCACGCTCGACCTCGGCGCGGTCGCGGTGCTGAAGCACGAGACGCACCTGCCGGTGATCGTCGATCCCTCGCACGCGGCCGGGCGGCGCGACCTGGTGCTCCCGCTCGCGCGGGCGGCGGTCGCCGTCGGCGCGGACGGGCTGATCGTCGAGACGCATCCACGGCCGGAGGAGGCGCTCTCCGACGGGCCGCAGCAGATCCCGACGGCCGAGTTCGGCGCGTTCGCGGCCGAGGTGCGCGAGCTCGTCGCCCTGATGGGCAAGCAGCTCGGTTGACGCAGCCGCCGCGGCCGAACGAGCCGCTTCCTGGCTCGTGACGTTTCCCACCCAGTCTCTGAGACCGGGGTCGGAACAACAGTGCGACTTCTCGTCCACAGGGACTAGCCTCCGGGCATGAAGCTCGCGGTCGTCGGCACCGGCCTGATGGGCGCGTCCGTCGGCCTGGCGGCGAAGCGCGCAGGGGTCGAGCAGGTCGCCGGCTTCGACGCCGACGAGGAGACGCTCGCGGTCGCAGTCGAGCGCCGGGCGGTCGACGAGCCCGCCGGCTCGATGGAGCGCGCCGTCGCGGGCGCAGACCTCGTGGTCGTCGCCGTGCCGGTCACGCAGCTCGCGACGCAGGTGCGCGCCGTGCTCGGCGCGGCGCCGGAGGAGGCGACGGTCACCGACGTCGGCTCGACGAAGCAGTGGGCGCTCGGCCTCGGCGACCGCTTCGTCGGAGGCCACCCCGTCTGCGGCCGCGAGGCGCACGGGCCGGCGCACGCGACCGCCGACCTGTTCGAAGGCGCGACCTGGTTCCTCACCCCCGGGGCGGGGACCGACCCCGACCGCTACCGGCTCGTCCACGGGTTCGTCGTCTCCCTCGGCGCCGTACCCGTCGCGATCGACCCGCAGGCCCACGACCGGCTCGTCGCGCTGACGAGCCACCTCCCGCACGCGCTCGCGAACGTGCTCGTCAACCAGGCCGGGGCGGGACGGATCGACGGCCACGACCCGCTCGCAGCCGCCGGCGGCTCGCTCCGCGACATGACGCGGGTCGCCGGGGCGAACCCGCGGATCTGGGTCGACATCTTCCTCGACAACGCCGGGCCGCTCGGCGAGGCGCTCGCGGAGCACCGCCGGCGGATCGAGCAGCTTGAGCAGGCGCTCGCCGCCCGCGACGCCGGGACGCTCGCCCGCTGGATCGCGGAGGCGGCCGGCAACCGCCGGCGGATGCTCGCGGAGGCGTACCCCGGCGACCCCGGTGCGCTGCAGCAGATCACGGTCCACGTGCCGGATCGGCCCGGCGTGCTCGCCGGGATCACGCAGGCGCTCGGCGCCGAGCGGATCAACATCGAGGACTTCGAGCTCCGCCACTTCTCGCCCGAGCGCGGCGGCGTGCTGACGATCCTCGTCTCCGGCGAGTCGGAGGCGACGCGGGCGGCGACCCTCCTCGAGGCGCAGGGCTACGGCGTGTCGGTCTCGCCGGTGCTCGAGTGAAGGTCGAGCCGGCGTCCTCGCTGCAGGGCGGCCTCGCCGTCCCGGGCGACAAGTCGATCTCGCATCGAGCGGTGTTGATCGGGGCGATCGCGGACGGTACGAGCGTGATCGACGGGTTCGGGCGCTCGGCCGACACGGAGTCGACGATCGCCGCGGTGCGGGCGCTCGGCGTCGACGTCGGCGAGGGCGACGACAGCGTGCGCGTCGAGGGGGTCGGGCTGCGCGGCTTGGCGGAGCCGGTGGCGCCGATCGACTGCGGGAACGCCGGGACGCTCGCGCGCCTGCTCGCGGGGATCCTCGTGGGGCAGGTCGGCAAGCGGTTCGAGCTGGTCGGCGACGAGTCGCTCAGCCGGCGTCCGATGGCGCGGATCGCGGAGCCGCTCGCGGCGATGGGCGCGGTGGTCGAGACGACCGACGGCCACCTGCCGCTGCGGATCGAGGCGCGCTCGCTGCGCGGGCTGCGCTACGAGCTGCCGGTCGCGAGCGCGCAGGTGAAGTCCTGCGTGCTGCTCGCGGGCCTGTACGCCGACGGCCCGACCGCGGTCGCCGAGCCGGTGGCGACCCGCGACCACACGGAGCGGATGCTGCGGGCGGCGGGCGCGCGCGTGCGGGCGCGTCCCGGGCTCGTCGAGCTGTCGCCGGTCTCGCGGCTCGAGCCGCTGCGGGTGACCGTCCCGAGCGACTTCTCCTCGGCTGCGCCGTTCATCGTCGCGGCGACCCTGCTTCCCGGCTCGCGGTTGCGTCTCACCCGAGTCGGCGTCAACCCGACCCGCACCGGTCTGCTGAGCGTCCTCGAGCGGATGGGCGCCCGGATCTCGCTGTTCAACCGCACCTCGTCGGGAGGCGAGCCGGTCGCGGACGTCGAGGTCGAGCACGCCGACCTGGTGGCGACGGAGGTCGGCCCGGAAGAGGTGCCGGCGATGATCGACGAGCTCCCGTTGTTCGCCCTCGCCGCCTCGATGGCGCGCGGCGAGAGCGCCGTCCGCGGTGCTGCGGAGCTGCGCCACAAGGAGTCGGACCGGATCGAGACGGTGACGGATGCCCTCCGGGCCCTCGGCGTCCGCATCCGCGGCCGCGCGGACGGCTTCACTGTGCGGGGGGTCCCCGCCCGGCCCCGGGGCGGGGCGATGGACTCCGGCGGCGACCACCGGCTCGCGATGGTCGGCGCCGTCGCCGGCCTCGTCTCGCGGGAAGGCGTGCGCATCGTGGGCGCGGAGGCCGTGTCGGTAAGCTTCCCCGGCTTCTACGAGCTGCTCGACTCAGTGACCCAGCGTTGATCGTCGCCATCGATGGCCCGGCCGGGGCCGGCAAGAGCACCGTTGCGCGCAGCCTGGCCGAGCGGCTCGGCTTCCGCTACCTGGACACGGGCGCGATGTACCGCGCGCTGACGTGGCTCGCGAAGAACGAGCACGTGCCGCTGGACAAGGGCGCCAGGCTCGGCGAGCTCGCGGCCGCGAACCCGGTCGACTTCGACGAGCACGGCCGCTGCTTCATCGGCGGCACCGACGTGACCGCGGCGATCCGCCGCGCCGACATCGACCGTCTCGTGCCCGTCGTCGCACGTCATCCGGAGGTGCGGGAGGTGATGCGCGAGCGCCAGCGCGAGCTCGCCCAGGAGGGCGACGCGGTGATCGAGGGGCGCGACATCGGCACCGTCGTCGCCCCGAACGCCGAGGTGAAGGTCTACCTGCAGGCGGACGCCGAGGTGCGCGCCAGCCGGCGGCTCGCCGAGCGGCCCGAGATCGGCGCCGACGCGCTCGCCACCGATCTCCGGCTGCGCGACGAGAGCGACGCGGCGCGGATGCGGCCGGCGGAGGACGCGGAGCTGATCGACACGACGCATCTCACGGTCGGGGACGTGGTCGACCGCATCGAGCGGCTCGTCCGCGCGCGCGCCGCCGCGTAGCGATGGCCGGAAGGGTGGCCGGGACGGTTGCCGTGGTCGGCTTCCCGAACGTCGGCAAGTCGACGCTCGTCAACCGCCTGACCGGCTCGCGGGCCGCGGTCGTACACGAGACCCCCGGCGTCACGCGCGACCGCAAGGAGCTCGTCTGCGAGTGGGCGGGAACCGAGTTCCGGCTGATCGACACCGGCGGCGTCGACGTCGCCGACCCGTCCCCGATCACGCGCTCGATCGCCCAGCAGGCGCGGGCCGCGGTCGCGGAGGCCGACCTCGTCCTGTTCGTCGTCGACGCGCGGATCGGGGTGACGCCGGGCGACGAGGAGGTCGCGCAGATCCTCCGCGAGTCGCACAAGCCCGTCTTCCTGCTCGCGAACAAGATCGACGACCCCGGTCGCGACCAGGCCGCGCTCGAGTTCCACCGGCTCGGCCTCGGCGACCCGATCCCGCTCTCTGCGCTCCACGGCCACGGCACCGGCGACCTGCTCGACGCGATCGTCGTCCGGTTGCCCGGCTCCGGGAGAACTCGTCGCGGGGACGGGATTAATCCTGTCCCCGAGGCAGTTTCAACCGACGAGGCGATCCGGGTCGCGATCCTCGGCCGGCCGAACGTGGGCAAGTCGAGCCTCCTGAACGCGATCCTCGGCGAGGAGCGCGTGATCGTCTCCGAGGTCCCCGGAACGACTCGCGACGCGATCGACACCATCTTCCGGCGCGGCGAGACGACCTTCGTCCTCGTCGACACGGCCGGGCTCCGGCGCAAGCGCCGGCAGCGGCAGGGGATCGAGTACTACTCGGAGCTGCGCGCCCTCGACGCCGCCGAGCGCGCCGACGTCGCGCTCGTCCTCGTCGACGCCGGCGAGGGGCTCGTCGACCAGGACCTCGCCGTCGCCGACGTCGCCCGCAAGGCGAACTGCGCGACCCTGGTCGTGCTCTCGAAGTGGGACATCGGGCAGGTGAAGGTCGAGGACATCCGCCCGCGGATCGAGCAGCGGCTGCGGCAGCGGCCGGCGATCGTGACCGTCTCGGCGAAGACCGGCCGCGGCGTCGCGCGCCTCCTCGACCGGGTCGAGGAGCTGTTCGCCAAGGTGACGGCGCGCATCTCGACGCCGCAGCTGAACAGGGCGCTCGAGGAGCTGCGCGCGGCCCGCCAGCCGCCGGCGCGGAACCGGCGGCGGCTGAACCTGCTCTACGGCACGCAGACGCGAACGCGCCCGCCGCGCTTCCGCATCTTCGTCAACGATCCCGGCCTCGTCACGCGCGACTACGGCTACTGGGTCGAGAACCAGCTGCGCGAGCGGTTCGGGCTCGAGGGCGTCCCCGTCTCGATCGACTTCGTGCGCCGCGGCTAGGCTGGTCTTAGACTCGCCTCGGTGTCGGCGCAACTTCGTTCCACCACCAGTGCCTGGCACTGGGCCTGTGACGACTTCGGAACCTTTCGTCCACAGGGAGCGCGCCGCTGAAGGCAGCGGTCGTCGGTGGCGGCTCCTGGGGAACCGCGTTCTCGCGCCTGCTCGCCGACCGGGGCCACGAGGTCACGCTCGTCTGCCGCGACCCCGGCCAGGCGCGTGCGATCGCGAAGACGGGCCACAACGCCCGCTACCTGACGGGCGTCGACCTCCGCGACGTCGCCGCGGCCGACGAGGTGCCGGGCGGCGCCGACCTCTACGTCCTCGCGGTTCCGAGCCGCGCCTTCGCCGAGGTGGCGGCTGCCCTCCCACCCGGCGGCGCCGCGCTCTCGCTGACGAAGGGCCTCGACCCGGCGACGGGCGAGCGCCTGTCGACGCTCGTGCGCGACCGCCCGGTCGCCGTGCTCTCCGGCCCGAACATGGCCGAGGAGATCGCCGAGGGGCTGCCGAGCGCGGCAGTGGTCGCGAGCGCCGACGAGGAGCTCTCGATCGAGCTCCAGCACGCGCTCAACTCGACCGTCTTCCGCGTCTACGTGAACTCCGACCTGACCGGGGTCGAGCTCTGCGCGGCGGCGAAGAACGTGATCGCGCTCGCGGCCGGGGGCGTCGACGGGCTCCGCCTCGGCGACAACGGGAAGGCCGCGCTGATCACCCGCGGCCTCGCCGAGATGGCGCGCCTGGGCGAGGCCTACGGCGCCCGGCCGGAGACGTTCGCCGGCCTCGCCGGGATGGGCGACCTGATCGTCACCTGCTACAGCCGCTACGGCCGCAACCGCCAGGCCGGCGAGCTGATCGCGCAGGGTGCGACCGCCACCGAGGCGATCGCGCAGATCGGCCAGGTGGTCGAGGGCCTGACGACGGCGCCGGTCCTGCGCGACCTCTCGCGTCGGCTCGGAATCGAACTGCCGATCACCGAGGGCGTCTGCCGTGTCCTCGAGGGCGAGAGCCTCGGTGAGCTCGTCGCCTCGCTGATGGGGCGCAGGCCCCGCGACGAGTAGCATCGTCGGGGTGCGCAGCGCCCTCGCCGCCGCTGCTGCCGCAGCGCTCGTCCTCGCCGCCGCCGGCTGCGGCGGGAAGACCGGGACGGCCGCGCGGTCCGGCGGCGCCTCCGTCGCCCCCGCCTCGAGCGCGTTCTTCCTCCGCGCCCGCACCGACTCGCAGGACCGGCGCGTGCTGGCGCGGCTCCTCCCGCGCGCGGCGGCGATGCTCGAGCGCCTGCAGAGGGCGCTCGGGCCGGAGACGGACGTGGTCGCGCTCGACGACCGGACGCTCGTCGCGCTGACGCAGCCGCCGGACCGGGCGAGGCTCGACTCGCTGCTCGCCCGCCAGCACCCGCAGCTCGTCGCGGAGCAGGTCGGCGACTGGCGGGTGATCGCGCGCAGTCGAGAGGCGATCGACCGCTTGAAGCTCGCGCGCAACGGCGGCTCGCTCGCCGACGCCGACGGGTACCGGAGGGCGACGCGCGGCCTTCCGGCCGCGGCGCCGGCGACGTTCTACGCGGACGGTGCGGCCGTCGTCCGCGGCCTCCGGGGCCGCGGGCAGGCGGTCGAGCCGGTTCCGGGGCTCGGACGAGTCGGGTGGGTCGCCGGCGCGCTGACCCGGCGAGCGGGCGGCCTCGGCGTCGAGCTGCGCGTGGAGGGCGACCGGATCGAGGCGGCTCCGTACGCGGCCGAGCTGCCCGCGCAGGTTCCGGCGCCCGTCACGCTGCTCGTGGACGCGAAGGGGCTCGACCGGACGATCGAGGAGCTGAAGGGCTCCCCGGCGCTCGCGACCAGCAGGAACCCGATCGTCCAGGCGCTCCGCACGGGCGTCCTCGACGACGCCGTCCGCCTGTTCGCGAACGAAGCCGCCTTCTACGTGCGGCCGCTGCCGGGCGGACCCGAGGCGACCCTGATCGTGCAGGTCGACGACGAGGCTGCCGCCGACGCGATCGTCGACCGGCTGGTGACGCTCGCCGGCGCCGTCACGCGGACGGCGCCCGCGCACGAGACGATCGCCGGGGTCGAGGCGACGAGGCTGATGCTCCGGAAGACGACCGTCTACTACGGCGTCTTCGACGGCAAGCTCGTCGCGACGACCGCTCCGAGCGGCATTCGCGGCCTCCGCCGGGCCGGGCCGCGCCTCGTCGAGACTCCCCCCTGGCGCGCCGCAACCGTCGCCGCGGGGCTCCCGGACCGGATCGCGGGGCTCGCCTACGCGGACGTCGGCCGTGCGCTCCCGCTCGTCGGGCGTCTTCTCGGCGTCACGAGCGAGCTGCGGATGCCGCCGCTCGGGCGCGGGCTGCTCTACGCCACCGTCGACGGATCCGTGCTCACGGTCCGCGGCTCCGTGGCGCTCCGGTAGCCTTCCCGGCCGTGCCAGAGCGGTCGTTTCTCTTCACGTCCGAGTCGGTCACCGAGGGTCACCCCGACAAGATGGCCGACCAGATCTCGGACTCGATCCTCGACGCCGTCCTCGCCGAGGATCCGCTCGGCCGCGTCGCCTGCGAGACCCTGATCACGACCGGGCTCGTCGTCGTCGGCGGCGAGATCACGACCGAGGTGTACGTCGACATCCCGAGCGTCGTGCGGCGCCGGGTGCGCGAGATCGGCTACGACCGCGCGAAGTACGGCTTCGACGCCGAGACCTGCGGCGTGATGGTCGCGATCGACGAGCAGTCCGCCGACATCGCCCAGGGCGTCGACGCCTCCTACGAGGTGCAGCACGATCCGGGCGACGACGACCCGCTCGACCGCGTCGGCGCGGGCGACCAGGGAATGATGTTCGGCTACGCGACCGACGAGACGGACGAGCTGATGCCGCTGCCGATCACGCTCGCGCACCGGCTCTGCAAGCGCCTCGCCGAGGTGCGGAAGGCGGACGTCCTCCCGTACCTGCGTCCGGACGGGAAGGCGCAGGTGACGATCCGCTACGAGACGGACGAGCACGGCCACCTGCGGCCGGTCGAGATCGTCCGCGTGGTCGTCTCGACCCAGCACCGCGAGGGCCTCGACTGCGACGCGCTGCTCAAGCCCGACCTCGTCGAGCACGTGCTGCGGCCGATCCTGCCGCCGCACCTCTACGACGAGAGGCAGCTGCTCGCGAAGGATTTCTTCTACTGCAACCCGACCGGCAAGTTCGTGATCGGCGGCCCAATGGGCGACACCGGTCTGACCGGCCGGAAGATCATCGTCGACACCTACGGCGGGATGGCACGTCACGGCGGCGGGGCGTTCTCGGGCAAGGACCCGACCAAGGTCGACCGCTCGGCGGCCTACGCGGCGCGGTACGTCGCGAAGAACGTCGTCGCTGCGGGCCTCTCGAACCGCTGCGAGCTCCAGGTCGCGTACGCGATCGGCGTCGCGCACCCGGTCTCGCTGGAGATCGACTGCTTCGGTACCGAGCGGGAGGGCCTGACGACGCAGCGGATCGAGGACGCGGTGCGCAAGGTCTTCGACCTCCGGCCGGCGGCGATCATCCGCGACCTCGACCTCCGCCGGCCGATCTACGCGAAGACGGCGGCCTACGGCCACTTCGGCCGCGACGACCACGACTTCACGTGGGAGCGCACCGACAAGGCGGATGCGCTCCGGGAAGCGGCGGGCCTGGGTGAAAGCAGCAGCGGCGAGAGCGCCAGGGGCGCGTTGCCGCTGCGGTCGTCTCAGGCCTGAGGCCTGACGAAGAGCCCGGCGGCCGCGCGCTCGCCGATCTCGCGCTCGTGACCGTTCAGCCGGACGGTGATCTGACCGACCGCCGGCAGGGTGTCGCGCACCTCGACCTCGGTGCCGGGCACGAGCCCGTGGTCGTAGAACCAGTGCAGGAGCTCGCCGTCGTGCTCGGCGAGGCGGACGATCGTCGCGCGGTCGCCCGGGCCGAGCGCCGACAGCGGTGCCAGCTCCTTGTTCTCGCGTTGCTCGAACTCGGTGTCGACGGGCCACCCGTGCGGGCAGCGCTCGGGGTGTCCGAGCTTCTCCGCCATCCGCTCGATCATGTCGTCGCTGAAGGTGTCGCCGAGCTCGTCGGCGTGCACGTGCGCCTCGGCGGCCGTGTAGCCCATGAAGTCGGTCAGCAGGCGCTCGATGATCCGGTGCCGGCGGACGACCCGCTCCGCGCGGTCGCGTCCCTTCTTCGTCAGGATCGCCTCCTTGCGGTCGCCGCGCTCGACGAGACCATCGGCCTCGAGCCGCTTCAGCATCTCGCCGGCCGACGCGCGAGAGACGCCGAGCATCTCGGCGACGCGCGAGGCGAGGGTCGGCGTGCGGGTCGTCAGCGGGCGGTACTCGCCGATCGGGAAGGCGAGGAACCAGATCGTCTCGAGGTAGTCGTCGACCGAG
>Ga0070741_10020685_pt1 | contig 10326 bp, 9 predicted proteins | sample Coa_R1_4_FD_66440 | JGI IMG/M metagenome (GOLD analysis project Ga0070741, IMG submission 66440) | Surface soil microbial communities from Centralia Pennsylvania, which are recovering from an underground coalmine fire - Coalmine... | ecosystem: Environmental > Terrestrial > Soil > Unclassified ...
GATGGGCATTCTCTCCATATGGAATTTATTATGGCGCGGACTGGGCTTGGTCCACATGTCTAGTGACGCTGGAACTTGCCTGCCTGTTCTACTGGGCCTGGAGACTCGAAGATTCCGCACGTCCGCGCGATTGGCTGTTATTCGGCCTTTTCGGAGGCTTCGCCGCGCTATCTGAGCCTGTCGTTCTCTCGGTCGTACCTCTGCTGGCATTATGGACAATCTATAAACGGGCGCGTAGCGGCCAATCATGGACTGTTCCTCTGATTGCGGGCGCTGTCGGCGCGATCGCGATCATGTCGCCATGGGTGATTCGCAACTACGAGATTTTTCACCGGTTCATCCCCATACGCGGCGGATATGGCCTCGAACTCTATATCGGCAATAACGGATACTCCACGCGCTGGGTCAACAGCAACTTGCATCCCAATCACAATGACGCCGAACTGAATGAATACGAACGCTTGGGCGAACTGGCCTACATGGATCACAAGAAGCAGCAAGGCGAAGCTTTTATCCGCGCTCATCCTGGCTGGTTCCTGTGGATGACGGCGCGGCGCGCCCTGTACATGTGGACGGGCTATTGGAGTTTTTCGCACGAGTACCTGAAAGACGAGCCGCTCGATCCACCCAACATCTTTGTAGACACGACAATGACCATCCTTGGGCTGGTTGGCCTGTGGCATGTCTGCCAGCGCCATGCCTCACTCGGCGTGCGATTCGCCATCGTCCTGATCTTTTTTCCCTTGGCTTATTACTTTTCGCACCCTGAGACCTATTATTTCCGTCCCGTCGATCCCTTGATTGTTCTGTTGGCAGCGGTAGCAATTGCCGGCAGGAGCAAAAAAGGCGCTTCGTTGCGAGCGTCCGCGGGCGCGGTTTAACATCTAAGGTATTGATGGCCTCCGCCACCGCCTCCAGCATCACAACCCCGCGTCGGCTCACGATTGGCCTCGGCGAGACGCTGAATTTTGCCTACGACGCCTTCTGCAGCAACAAGCTGCAATTTTCGCTGACGGCGCTGGCAATGGCGGTGGGGACAGCTTCGGTCATCCTGGTCGCAACCATCGGGCTCACGGGGAAACAGTACATCCTGCGTCAGTTGCAGTCGATCGGCACCAACATGATTTATGCCGATTACCAGGGTGGCTCGCAGCGCATCGATTCGACGCCCGATCCCATGACGGTCGAAGATGTGCGCGCCATCCGTGAGCAGGTTTCCAGCGTCGTAGCGGCGTCTCCAACCGTAGCGCTGAACGATCGCATCAGCATTGGTCGAGGCAAGCAAAGCGACATCCTGGTGATGGGCGTCGATCCCGATTACATGCGAGTGCGCAATCTCAGGGTGCTTGCAGGAAGGTTTTTCGACGCGGAAGATTCCGCCGCGCATAACAAGGTTGGAGTCATTACCGAGAAGCTGGCGCTCAAGATGTTCGGTGCCGTGCAGCCCGCTGTGGGCGGCATCATCAAGCTGAGCGGGAATCTTCCTTTTACGATCGTTGGCGTGTTCAAAGAAAGCGTAGACACGTTCGGCCAATCCGAGATCCAGGAAGACACCATGCTGATTCCTTACTCGGTCAGCCGCTTTTTTACGCCCACTTCCGCCGTCTACCAGATCTATTTTTCCGTGGCGACGCCTCAGGATGTCATCCCCGCAACAAACGAGATCCGGCATGTGCTGCAAACGCGCCACCGCGCCGAATCGGTGTACAGCGTCCAGAACCTTACGCAGTTGCTCTCAGTTGCGGGCAAAATCGCAGACGCGCTCACTCTCGTCCTCATGCTGGTCGCCTTCGTCACCTTACTGGTCAGCGGCATTGGCATCATGAACATCATGCTGGCAACCGTCACTTCGCGTATCCGCGAGATTGGTATCCGCAAGGCCATTGGCGCGACCAATCGCGAGATACGCTTCCAGTTCCTCGCCGAAGCGATCGTCATCTCGATCACCGGAGGCATCACCGGCATCGTCGCCGGGCTGGCGCTGCCTTATTCGGTTCGATTCTTCACGGATTTTCGCCTGCCAATTTCTGGATTGTCGGCCATTATTGCCATCGTCGTGTCCTCCATCGTGGGCATCATTTTTGGGACGATTCCCGCCAGCCGGGCCTCCCAGCTGGATCCCGTCGAAAGTCTTCGATACGAATAACTTAACGGCACCGAGTAATTTTTGAAGATGTTCCTGCGGGCACACTTAAAAGTACATGAATGTACGTACAAAAATCAAAGTACATGATGTAACACTATAGGGCTCAAAGGCTTGGGCGTATTTTTGCAGGTGAGTGAAGTTCGCTCAATGGGTCTCTTCTCTTCAGCCCAAGAGCTCGTGCTCACAAAGGCCCTCGGGCTGCTACAATGCTGCACAGTGTTGTAGCGGTCTCCCCCTTGGCAGACCCGGCATCCAGCTTGGCTGCTCAAACTCCTAGGTTCCAAAGGATCATACTCATGCGGCGCTCCGGTGTGGTGAAGAATGCCCCGATTTCGGGGAGGGCGGCAATTTTTTCCAATTTTACTGTTGATTCCAATAATAAGATTTTGACATCGGGTTCGCGGTTTGTGTCAGCTCTGGTTTGCGTGACCGCCATTGCGCTGTGGACTGGGTGCGTAGCCAGCAATAGTTCCAGTTCCGGCCCCCTGGCGGTTTCAGCAAACAACGGATCTTTGCAGCAGGCGGTAGTGAGCACGGCTTTCAAGGCACCTCTGGTGGCGGTGGCGACGCGAGGCGGCAAGCCAGTTCAAGGAGTATCTGTCACATTTACTGCGCCATCCAGCGGTGCAAGCGGCACCTTCGCGAATGGAAAAGCCACGGAAACAGATATTTCGGATTCGAATGGACTGGCAACCAGTTCCAATTTGACGGCGAACTCCACCGTGGGGGCTTTCTCGGTGACTGGCACCGCGTCCGGGGCGCAGTCGTCGGCAACCTTCAGCCTGACGAATGAGGCTGTTCCCAACATCCTGATCAATGCGCAGAACGGATCGATGCAGTCTGCGGTAGTGGGATCGGCTTATACGGTGGCCCTTTCCGTAGTGGTCACGAACAATGGCGCGCCAGTTTCCGGGGTGCAAGTCACGTTTACGGCTCCCACCTCCGGAGCGAGCGGCACCTTCCCGAACGGAACGACGACAGATGCGGAGACTACGGACTCCAATGGCGTGGCTGCCGCTGCTGCCTTCACTGCGGATGCCATCACTGGCACCTTCTCGGTGTCAGCCACGACGCCCGGAGCGACCGCACCAGCGCAGTTCAGTCTCACCAATGTTGCGGCGCCCACCATTGCCATCAATGCGCAAAATGGGTCCCTGCAGACCGCGATCATAAATCAATCCTTTACGACGCCTTTTTCCGCGGTCGTCACCGAGAACGGAAACCCACTGAGCGCAGTGACTGTAACCTTCACAGCCCCCTCCACGGGAGCGAGTGGGACATTTCCCGGCGGAATTTTAACCGACGCCGAAATGACGGACTCCAAGGGTGTGGCCACTTCGAAGACATTTACGGCCAATGGAACCGCCGGAGACTACGCGGTTGAGGCATCTACGCCGGGTGCTGGAAACACCGCTCAATTCGGTTTGACAAACGCTACCGGACCGTCCGTCGTGATCAATGCGGCAAACGGATCTCCTCAGACCGCTCTGGCGAATGCAGCCTTTACTACCCCACTTTCGGCGGTTGTGACCCAGAATGGTGGCGGGGTGAGCGGCGTGAGCGTCGTCTTTACCGTGCCCGCTTCCGGGGCCAGTGGGACTTTCCCTGGCGGAAATTCCACCGACACCGAGACTACCGACCCGAGTGGGGTCGCAACGTCAGCCGTCCTCACCGCCAATGGGATTGCCGGAAATTACATTGTGACGGCAAGTACTTCAGGAGCGGCGTCAGGCGCTGGTTTTAACCTGACGAATGTCTACGGTGTCCGCGCCACTGGCGGGACGCCACAGAGCACAACCGGCGGTCAACAATTTGCCAATCCACTGGTCGCTACTGTTGAAGATGGATTAGGCAATCCCATCAGCGGCATCACTGTCACATTTACGGCGCCAAGCTCTGGTGCCAGCGGGACCTTCGGCAAGACCAGCACCAGGTCCGAGACCGAGATCACGGGAGCCAATGGCCAAGCGACCTCGTCAACCTTCACCGCGAATACCACGACAGGAACCTATCAAGTACAAGCGACGATTGTGAACGGCTACGCTCCGGCCGCATTCAATCTCACAAACAACTGATGGGTGGTAGAGGAAACGTGGCGAAAGGAGCCGACGATCCCTGCATAGTGATTTGGAGCGAGGACCTAGCGAGTCTTACCCAGAGAATGACCCCGAAAACCACAAAGCCGGGCTGGTTGACCCGGCTTTCCTATTGTGGAACTGGTTCGTCGGTCTTGTTTCGATCGGCAACCCAGAATGTCTTGAACCTTGCCTGTTCCGCGTCTTAATCCTCAGCCTGCTGCGATCACTCACCCAAGTTCACTATCTCAAGGACCGTCACTTGCAGGTTTGCTACTGTGAAACTTTGTCACCTCGAAAAACCAAATTCAGTTTCCAGTCGGTTTTTACATCACCATTGCCAGGTTCTCCAGCTCGTGCTGGAGGACTGGGATAGCGCATCCGGCCATCTCGACGCGGCCAGCCGCATCGAGCGCCGCTGTGGGCGAAACCCCGTAACCGCGGCCCATCAGGAACACGCGGAGCAACTCCGCAGCCTCATAGGAATCGACCATTCCACCTTGCAGCAGGTCATTCCGCAGGGCTGCCAGCTCCGTCATCGTGAATCTGTCTTTATCGTTATTTGCCTTCTCGTATGTCATGGCCGTCATCACCTCCGACTCCGACCTCTACTTACCCCATTAGACTCTTGGTGCGCTGTTCAAGTTGCATGCAATTGGCATGCCGTTGTTGCCGTAGACACTCAGTGCAAAACTGGGGATTGCGGTATTCCTTAAACCTTGGAAACATCGGTATTTGCGGGAAGTGCTGTAGGAACCAAGGGGCGGGGTGGTGTCCAAAGTACCCGCAGGTAATGTCTTGGTTGACACAAAGTGTCGGTGGATTGGTGATTCTCGGCCAGAGGCGGTGCTACGCGGCCACGGTCCAGAGCCAAGCAAATTCAGCGGGCGGTTTAGGACTCGACCGAGGCCTCGTCGATCAGCATGATTGGAATTCCATCGCGCACCGGATAAACGCGATGGCACTCCTTGCACTTCAGACTTTCCGGAGCTTGGCGGTATTCCAGGTCTGTCTTGCAGGCCGGGCATACCAGCATTTCGAGCAGGTCTTTGGAGAGCATTGCTCCGAAATTATACAAAAGCATCGGTCACAGGTCAGAAAATCGGACTTACGATCCTCTGATTCGGTCGTGACGAACCGCAGATGAATTTCTTCGCCCTGTTTCAGCCGCATTCCTAGCTCAGGACGCCTCGCCCCCTGTAAGATTTACTGAGAAAGCTCAATCATGTCAGCACTCATATTGGACGGAACCAGGATCGCGCAGCAGATCCGCAGCGAAGTGGCTGCGGAGGTAAAAACGATGTCGGAGGCCGGGATGCGTCCCGGGCTGGCGGTCGTCTTGGTGGGGCACAATCCCGCTTCGGAGATTTATGTTCGCGGCAAGGTCAAGGCCTGCGAGGAGGTCGGCATCTATAGCGAGAAGATCACGCCGCCAGAGACGGCGTCGACCGCCCAACTGCTCGCCTTGATCGAAGACCTGAACCGCCGCGACGAGATCGACGGGATTCTGGTACAGCTGCCGCTCCCTCGGCAGGTGGATTCGAAAAAAATTCTGCTCGCGGTCGATCCTGCCAAGGATGTGGATGGGTTCCATCCAATGAACGTTGGCTTCCTTTCTACGCAACGCCCTGGCTTGGTTCCGTGCACCCCGGCGGGCGTGATGGAGATTCTGAAGCGCAGCAAGATTCCCATCGCAGGACAAGAAGCGGTCGTCGTGGGACGTAGCGACATTGTCGGCAAGCCCGCCGCCATGCTGCTGATCAACGCCAATGCCACCGTGACGGTCTGCCATTCGAAGACCCACGACCTGCCCGCTGTCTGCCGGCGAGCGGACATCCTGGTTGCGGCGATCGGACGCGCTGGCATGATCACGCGGGATTTCGTAAAACCAGGCGCCGTGGTGGTCGACGTTGGCATGAACAGCGTCACCAATGCGTCAGAGTTTCAACGCTTCTTTGCCGGAAATGCCAAGCGGGAGGAGACGTTTCGCAAGAAAGGCTCGACACTGATCGGCGACGTTCATCCGGAAGTCGCCGAAGTTGCCGGAGCCCTGACGCCGGTACCGGGCGGCGTCGGGCCGCTGACCATCGCCATGCTGATGTACAACACAGTGAAGGCAGGCAAGATGCGTCGCGGAAGTGGAGTTCCGGAACTGTCACGCACATAGATCCCACCACAGTGGCACAGTGAGATGGAGCAACAACGATTTGCGGGCAAGCCTGCGTGACTTTTTGAATAATTTCGCTTAATTGTCTGTGCCCGGTTGGGGAAGGGCTTTTAACGAGGATGGAATGCTGAAAGTCGGCCTCACGGGAGGCATCGCATCGGGAAAGTCGGTTGTCGGCGAAATGTTTGTGGGCCTGGGAGCCCACCTGGTGCAGGCGGACCGGATCGCGCATTCCTTAATGAAGCCGGGTGAACCCGTCTATAACGAGGTGGTGCGCCACTTCGGGCGTGAGATTCTTAACCCAGATGGCAGCGTCAATCGCGGCAAGCTGGCCGAGGTAGCCTTTGGTCCCTCAGGGGCAGCAGAGCGGGCCTCGAGGATCCAGGAACTAAACCGCATCGTGCATCCTGCGGTGATCCGCAGCCAGGAAGAATGGATGCAGGCGGTAGGCGCACAGAACCCGCACGCCGTGGCCATGGTGGAAGCCGCCCTGCTGATCGAAGCCGGAACCGCGAAGAGGTTCGACGTTTTGATCGTGGTCACCTGCAATACAGAACAACGTGTCGAGCGCTTTGCTAAGCGTCAGAAACTGGACTTGGCGGCAGCGCGCGACGAAGTCTCGCGGCGCATGGCTGTGCAGCTAACGGACGAGGAAAAGATCAAGCTGGCAGATTACGTGATCGACAACTGCGAATCTCTCGCGAAGACGCGGGAACAGGTCGAAGTGATCTGGAACGACCTGAAGCTCAAAGCTGCACGCTAGGAGAATCTTTGTCCGATTGTACGGAGGCACGTGGACGGATGTATCGGTGTGAATAGCTTTGTATAGAATTAACTGGGACCTTTTTTCGTCGTAAAAACGTATCAGATCGTGTTTAGGATCGGAGCTGGAATTCGAATATGAAACTGGTGCGGCCACTCATCTTCGCGGTAGCTCTTGCTGGGGCGTTTTTTTACTTCACAACCTGGCGTTCCAATCCGGTCGGCGAGTCGCATCCGGCGAGTTGGTTTTCGCATCCGGCGCAGGTGGAGATTACCGAGGCCGCGCCCGGTGAATCCCTCGATGGCGAAGAGCAAAACAACATCTCGGTGTACAAGAAGAATATCCCCTCTGTCGTGAACGTTACGTCGCGCGCCATGACCTTTGATTTCTTCTACGGCCTTGTGCCGCAGGAAGGCCAGGGTTCGGGATTCGTCATCGACAAAGACGGCCATATTCTGACGAACTATCACGTCATCGCCGACGCCCGGCAGGTGAAGGTGACCTTGCATAATCGCAAGAGTTATACGGCCACCGTGGTGGGCACCGATCCAGCGCACGACCTGGCGGTCATTCAGATCAAGGCTCCCGACCTTGTTCCGGCGATTCTAGGAGAGTCCCGCAATCTGCAGGTTGGACAAAAGGTGTACGCGATCGGCAATCCGTTTGGACTTTCTGGAACCATGACTCGCGGCATCGTGAGTTCGATTCGTCCCGTGCGCGAGCCGAATGGAGCCTACATTGATGAAGCGATCCAGACCGATGCTGCCATCAATCCCGGAAATTCGGGCGGCCCGCTGATGAACTGGCACGGCGACGTCATCGGCATCAACACCATGATTCTCTCTAATGTCGGCCAGAACGCCGGAATCGGCTTCGCCATTCCCATTAACACAGCCAAAGCTGTGCTGAACGATCTGCTGACGCTCGGTCGCGTGCGGCGTCCAGCGCTGGGTGTGCGCACGATTCCCATCAGTCCCGAATTAGCCGACGAGATCGGACTCTCCGTCGACCACGGATTGTTGATCATCGGGATCGTTCCCGGAAGCGCGGCCGATCGGGCCGGCTTGCACGCCGGAAATGAGCGCGCTTATCTCGGCAACATGGCGATCACCCTCGGAGGCGATTTGATCGTAGCCATCGACGACCAGAAGATCGACGATCAGGACGATCTCTCGCAGATGATGAACAATCACCGCGCCGGAGACTCGGTGAAGGTCACGATTTATCGCGGCAAGCGCAAGATGGATGTCACCGTCGAACTCGGCGAAGCTCGCGAGCAGGTGTAAGAATCGCTGTTGGCCTAGCCAGAGATAAGCATCGATGTTCACTGCGCACTTTCCTTTAGATAAAATCTTGCGCAGCAACCCACGATGCACTACTCTTTTCACCTGCCTATGACCGCTGTCCTTTAATTCGGCCCCCCCGATTCCTGAGCGACCGGCGCCTTCGTGTGCTGCGTGTCGCTAAAACTTGATTTCTGTCTCAACTTCAGAGAGGACATTCCAATGGAATTTGTGGATAAGGCACTGGCTCGCCGTCTGGAATCGTGCGAGGAGATGCCGCAGGTGTATTACGCGCGTGAGTTCAAGAAGTCCCGGCCAGAGGTAGGCGCCGCCGAAGAGGAAATCTGCGGAGGGCACATGGTGTTCGCCGGTCTGGGATCGCCGATCGGCCGAGCAACCGCGATCGGGCTCGATCGTTCGCTCACCGCCGACGATCTCGATCGTGTCGAGCATTTTTACCGGCAGCACAAAGCTCCCTCACAAATAGACCTGACCCCGCTGCATGGCCCCGAAGTGTTCGAACTGTTCAAAGAGCGAGGCTATGCGATTGCAGAATTGAATAATGTGCTGTACCGAAGGTTGGATAAGGGCGAAGAGTTCCCTGATCCTCCGGAAGGTTGCGAGATTCGGCGTTCTCCGCCGCAAGAGGCAGAGATCACGGGTGCCATCGTGGAGAGCGCATTCTTCCCCGATGGCGCACCCGAGGCTTTTCGAGGTCTCATTCATCCGCTGTATCAAATGGAAAACGCCCTCGCCTTTGTGGCGACGGTGGATGGCAAGCCGGTCGCCTGCGGGACTGGGCTGATCATCCTCGAGCACAAAGTCTTCGCCCTCTGTGGGGCGGGCACGCTCGCTGGATTTCGCGGGCGCGGCCTGCAAACAGCTTTGCTGCAGACGCGGATAAAAGCCGCTCGCGATGCCGGCTGCGAATACGCCGTGGTCGTCACCCAGGGCGGTACGGTCTCGCAGCGCAATGCCGAACGTTTGGGATTGCGGGTCGCTTACAGCAAGGTGACGGTCATCAAGCAGATGGTGTAAACCGACCCAAAGCAGAATCAGGAAGTCAGAGTGCAGGCGTGAAATGCCGGAAGCCTGAATGCAGAAGCGAGGCTTCGACTTTCACTCCTGAATTTTGACTTCTTGCTTTTGTCTTCAGGGACTTGGCTGATGTCTTTCTGGCAATTGCGATTCGCAGCCGCTGATTGCATAGTAGAGCCATGTCCCAGGAAGTTTTCACGTTGCAGGGTCAGCGAGTTCGCCTGGAACCGCTGGAACTGCGGCACGTGGCCGGATTAGCCGCCGCATCGGCCGCGAACCGCGAACTCTATCGTTGGAGTCCGGTCCCGTCGGGGGCGGACCACACAATGCAGTACATTCAAACCGCTCTCGAATGGCAGAACGTGGGAACTGCTGTCCCGTTCGCGATCGTTCGCGCTACTGACGACACGGTGATTGGATCGACTCGCTTCTGGAACATGGAACGATGGGCGTGGCCCCAGGGACATCCGCGGCACGGTCGCGGCTCCCCCGACGCCTGTGAGATCGGCTACACCTGGCTTGCCAGTTCCGACATTCGCACGGGCGCGAATACCGAGGCCAAGCTCCTGATGCTCAGGCACGCCTTCGAGGTCTGGCAGGTCCTGCGGGTTTGCTTTCATACCGACGCGCGGAACCATCGCTCGCGCACGGCGCTGGAGCGAATTGGCGGGAAATTGGAAGGAGTTCTTCGCGCGCACCGCATGGCTGCGGATTTCATCCCCCGCGATTCGGTGCGCTATTCGATCATCGCCTCCGAGTGGCCGGGAGTGAAGCATCGCCTGACGAGCCTGCTCGAAGGACGCCGACGATAGCGATCAATGACATCACGCCAACGTCTCGGGCGCAATTCCGTA
>Ga0070741_10020686_pt1 | contig 10326 bp, 8 predicted proteins | sample Coa_R1_4_FD_66440 | JGI IMG/M metagenome (GOLD analysis project Ga0070741, IMG submission 66440) | Surface soil microbial communities from Centralia Pennsylvania, which are recovering from an underground coalmine fire - Coalmine... | ecosystem: Environmental > Terrestrial > Soil > Unclassified ...
GATGCTGCTGAATAAGAGAAGAGATCTCTGCGCGATAGGCGGTAAGGGTGCGGATGGTGGCCTCTTCATCGTCGCCCATCAAACGGCTGTACCCTGCCACGTCTGTGCTGAAGATCGCCGCCAGCTTGCGTTCCATGCCGACTGTAGACGTCTGGTCCGGCAACGCTGCCCCTCCTGACCATAAATTCGAACCCATACAGGATCACAGAGGGGCAAAAAAGAAAGAATCACGGGTATTCGGAAAATTAAGGAAAAATGGATCCCCTTCCTTTTCCTCTGCCCTCTTCCCTCTGCCTAATTTTTTAAGGTTCGCTAGATTCAGGAAAAGAAAGAAAGTCACAAAGAGTTACTGAATGAGCATTGTCCTTCCTTTCCTGGCCCTCTTTGCCCCGCACAATTGAGCCTTGCTCCGTCCCTCCGTCCTGCGCGATAGTAAGGAATGTCTCTGCTTCGGCGATTCCTCACGAGAGGTGCTTATGGCGACTGTGTTTTATAAAGACTACCGCAGTGAGATTCAGCCGTTCCTGATCCCGGGGGGTGGAGTGCGTGCGGGCAGTTGTGGAGTTTTCGGATCGGTACGACCCGTGTGGAGCCCCTCGTTCTTCCCTCACCTTCCTTTCCCGAGCCAGGAAGCGGTCCGTGTCTATGCCGAGACGGTCGCGCACCAATGGGTGGACCAGCGGCAAGAACCGAGGAGCGAGCAAACGCTGAAAACCCGCTTTGTGCTTACCCAAGAAGAGCAGCGGGAGAGAGCAGCAGTATACGGTGACCACCTAGCAATGTCGAAGAGTGAAAAAAAGAAAACGGCGATCGACGCACGGGGGTGAGAAGACATCACTCTTCTTGCCCCCCTTCCCTCTCGTAGCTCGGTGTCCGCGTACCGGAGAGGGCTCAAAGAACGTCACCTTCAGTTATCAAAGAGAAAAGTACAAGATGCAACCACAGGGCAAGTTACGGCTAGGTGATCTCCTGCCCCACGAAGGATTGCTCACCCACGACCACGTCACCCGTGCGTGTGAAGTACAGCGAACGCTGGCCTCGCCACTGCCGTATGGAGAAGTCTGCCTCAGGCTGGGATTTCTCTCCCAAGACGAGTTGGCCGCCATCCTAAAAAAACATCGGCAACGCATCCCCCTCGGCGAGTTGCTAGTCTATGAAGAATTCGTCTCTGCTGAACAAGTGCGGACCGCACTCGTCCAACAAAGCGGTTCAAGAAAGAAAATCGGCACACTGCTCGTGGAGAGCGGCTGGTTGTCAGACACGGTTCTACGCCGGACGTTGCAAAAGCAAACCCTGCTGGCGAAGCAGGCGCGCGGGAGGTTCGATGCGCTCATCTACGCTGGTCGGCTATCGCAAGAGGTCGTGGACGCGGCGACCCTGGAAGCACAGAGCAAACGACAACCAGTGGAAGCGGTACTCATCACGAAGTACCACATCAGCAAACAGGAAATTGGGTACGCCCTGAGCACCTTCTACCAATGTCCCTTTGTCGAATACGAAAGCGGCGCGACCATCGAAGCTGTATTGGTCCGTGCCATCACCCGGACCTATCTCGCGACAAATTTCTGGGTGCCGTTACGTGCCACGCGGGAGTGGATCGAGATTCTTATCGATGATCCGCGCGCATTCCAAAAAATACAGGACATCCGGCGCCTGTTTCCCAACAAAGAGATTCGCTGTGCCGTGGGCTTACGGGATGACATTCTTAGCTACATCGCTCTGGCGTACACGGAACTCAACGCCCTCCCCGACGTCACCCCCATCACCGCGATTTTTGGCCAACTTGCGGCAGAAGGGCTGGGAAACGCCGCGGAAGAAGAGAGCGACGCGGTTGCGGCTGACGATAATGCGATTGTTCGACTAGTCAACAAAATGGTGCATGACGCGGTCCGCTCGGGGGTATCAGATATCCACGTTGAACCCTACGGACGAAAGGAAGAAACCCTTATCCGGTTTCGCGTTGATGGCCAGTGTTATGAATACCTGAAGGTGCCGGCGGCGTACCGGCGCGCACTCGTCTTCCGCTTGAAAATCATGGCGGGGTTGGACATCGCGGAACGGCGGAAACCGCAAGATGGGAAGATCAAGTTTCCGATCGGCGCACGGAACGTCGAGTTACGAGTCGTGACGATTCCCACAGAGGGAGGCGAAAGCGAGGACGCGGTGCTCCGCCTGTTGCATACCGGCGACGCGTTACCGATCGATCAGTTACACATGTCGGAATGGTGTGTCCGCGAGTTTACCCAAATCTTGCGAAAACCCCACGGCCTCATTTTGTGCGCCGGGCCGACGGGGTCCGGCAAAACGACCACCCTGCATGCGGCTCTGCAGCCAGTGTAAAGAACCTTACCACCCCGCGCGTGAAGAGTATGACGAACTTGCCCGGTGGTATGGGACGGAGGCCTTCACAAAACTCAAGGTTCCGTATGATGATGGGTTTACCCTCTATCGCGCGAAGGGCTGTGAGCAGTGCCGCCAGAGTGGTTATAAAGGCCGCATTGGCTTGCACGAGTTGTTAGTGGTCATCCCAGACGTGGAACGCTTGATTCATAAGCGCGCAACGGTAGAAGAACTGCTCTCGGCTTCAGTCTCGAACGGGATGACTACCCTTGGGCAGGATGGGATAGTCAAGATCCTGAACGGCTGGACAGACTTACACCAAGTCAAGGCGGTGGCGATGGGCTGAAGCCTCCTGATCGCGTATTCGGCTTGGATGCAGTACAAGAAGGCGGTAAGCAAAGGTGACGGAGGATACGAATTGCCTTCTTCGTGGTGACCATATGGTGACCACAGAGAAACCTTCTCCGTGACTCCTATTCCAGAAACACAAAAGCCCTTGACTACTCAAGGGCTTAACGAAAGCCACCCGTCGGAGTCGAACCGACGACCTGCTGATTACGAAGTGCCTCAGAACCCTTGAACTCTTTGTGATTTCAGGGGTTCTGTTCTTTCCTGCATCATCCTGCACGCACCAACCCGCAACCTATCCGCAACCGTACAACTTGTGACAGAAGGTGGCGGAACAGAGGAGGCCAGCCGGTACCCTTTGCCCGCTTCCTCTCTTACGGTTCTCCTTCTCTCCTCGCCGCACGAGATGTCTCGGTTTGAGCGCGCGTTGCGTCACACTGAAAAGCATCGCCATTCGCTGGAACGGCCACTTGTTGACACTACGTCTCACCCTCCTCTCCCATTGAGGAAAAGTATGACCAGAAGGGCCAGCGCAAACACATACCCGATCATCACCGGCCATCCGTTGCCGGAAGAGTGGCCTGCGCGCCTCACGAACATCGGCAGCGCCCAGAGGCCCCCGAGTTGCAGAAGCAGACCGACGGCTACGAACGCAACGTTCTTCCCCTCAGGTGCGCCGGTCAGAACAGCATAGCCCCATGCCCACGCAGAAAAGCCCCCCAGGAAGCAAATCAGGAGGCTAAGGAGTTGGGTCAGCCGTTGCGCCAAGTGAGCATCCATTTGAGTTAACATGTGGCTCGCCCAACTGCGACGTTGCAGCAGCGTATTAGCAAGGGAAACCATCAGCGCCAAAGAGAAGAACAGATACAAGATATTGGTGGGGAAATCCGCAAACAGCTGGTCTGAGAAGGACTCAGCATGGGATCGGACTTCCCCACCGACTAATTGCTCGTCGAGAACAGGAGCCGCGCCTACCAGAAATCCGCAGAAGCCAAAGAACAGCCAATCTTTCTTGAGTTCTTCCCAGAGCCCCTCAGGAGCCTCTGTTGCTTGTTCGCCCTCGGTATTGGTCATAGTCCCCCAGCTACAGTGGGTAGCGCTCGAAAAGCGTACGCCGTAGGGTCACAGCGCTAAGCCTACCGTCCCCTCTCTTCTTTGTACTGAAACCGCAGCTCTGAAAGCAAGAGAAACCTATCGCCTTCACTTCGCTCTAGCACTTCAGTTGCTCTGCTGCTTGCTCCTTGTTTTGCTGCGTCGCTCGTGAAAGAGAGAGGCAAGGAACCAATCAAGAGCAAAGGGGGCGATGAGGTGAGAACGTATCGGCAGGTGGTTCTATTAGTGTACCGCGCTGCCATGTTGGGACTTTGCTTGTACTCTCCTGGAGGTCTTCGCAATAGATGTGGAAAAAGAAGGCAGCGATATGTTCTTGGGTGATTAGTGTCTCCGTTAGTGTAACTCTTCCAACAACGCTTTCGCCTCTTGCAAATCTTTCGTGTCAAAGCCTTCGGTGAACCAGTTATAGACTGGGGCGAGCAGGTAGCGGGCTTCTGTTTGTTTGCCTTGCTGTTGCCACAGGCGGGCGAGGCTCGTGGCGGCGCGGAGTTCGAGCGATTTAGCTTCTTGATGGCGGGCAACTCCAAGAGCCTGCTGGAAACAGGCTTCTGCTTCTGCGGTGCAGGAGTCCGGGGTCTTGCTCTCAGACTGCAGCGTCAGCTCCCCCTTGAGCCGATACAATTCCGCCTCGTACCAACGCTCTCCAGTTTTGTCCACTCTAGCCTGCGCCTCGGCCAGTGCGGCGAGTCCTTCCTCCGTCTGCTCCACTTTCCCGCACGCGTCGGCCAGCAGAGCAAGATAATATGGATGTCTTAGCTCTGCCCCTGTGCTCCGCAGGGCGGCCAGGCTCTGGCGCATCTGGGCAATTCCCTCCCCTACCTGTCCCTGCTCGGCTAGAGCCCAACCCCGCATGATAGTCCCCCACGCCAGGTAGTACGCAAACCCCTGCTCTGTACAGAGCGCAATCGCTGCCGTTGCCCGTTCTTGGACTATTTGCCTCTCCCGGCGGAATTGATGGAGGATTGTGGCATAGTCGAATACCAAAGCTAGGCTAAAGGGGTGAGACAACTCCTGGGCTAGGGCTAGCGCTTCTTGGCTCCTTTTGAGGGCCTGGTCCGGATAACCAAGAGACCAGAGGACATGGGTAGTCCAGGACAGGCAAAACACCCCAGGGTCCGCCCCGTAGGCCAGGGCGTGGGAGCGGTGCTGCAGGGCATCGTAGCGGACGATGCTCTGCTCCAAGTGCTCTCGGGCAGGGACAAACTCTCCCAGGCAGTATAAACTGGCCCCCAATGGAAAATGGGCCTCCAGAAGAAGAGCCGGGTCTTGTATACGCTGAGCCAAGCTGAGGAGCTGCTCTCCCAACTCGCGCGCGGTCTCGTGCTCAGCCCGCACTAAATAAAACCTAAAGAGTCCCACCAGCACCGGGAAGAGCTGAGGAGTTTCCTCCACCCTTTGGCACAGCTCCCGAGCCCGAGTGTAGGCCTCTCCGGCTGCCGGAGCCGCATAGCCTTTGGTAGCGACCAGGGGAACACCCAGGGCAGTTTGCAGCGTGAGCTCTTGCCGGGCGCGCTCGGAAGTATCGGGCAAAGTCTTGAGCAACTGCAATGCCTTTGTGAGATGCCGAATCGCCTCCACATGGGCCGAGCGCTGCATGGCGTTCTCTCCCGCTTGCTCTAGATATCGCGCGGCCTGGCGATAATCTCGCCCGCGCTCAAAGTGCACAGCCAGCTCCACAGCTATCTCCTTTACCCGTTCTCCATACCCCTCCGCCCCCCGCGCGCCGATCCTCCGGTGCAGCCGTGCCCGCCGTGCACTTGGCACCCGGTCGTAGAGTACTTCTTGATACAAAGCATGGACGAAGCCGTAACACGCCGCCACTGTTCCGTCCGGCCATTGCTCTGTCCCTCGTACCCGCAGGAACTGCTCCCGTCGCACTAAGGCATCACAAGAGTCCTCTACTGCTTCTACCTCTTGTTCTATACCCGCTGCCACCGCCGCTGCCGAGAATTCTATCCCCACCACACTCGCGGCTTCCAACACCCGCCGCTCCTCGGGACTGACCCGGTCAACCTGCTGCTCAATGAATTCCCGGATGTTCATGGGTACTTCTACTGCCACTTCTCCTGTCGCGCCCTTCCATTCCCACTGCCCACCCCGCCCCACGATCATGTCCTGCCCCATGAGGTAGTCCACTACATTGACCATGAAGAGGGGATTGCCCTCCGTGCGTTGGTGGACGGCGTGTGCTAAGCCCCGTAGGGAAGCGGCGTGCTGCGCCCCTACAGATAATCTCACGGCAAGATACTCAGCCACATGCTCTTGGGTGAGGAAGTCCAGCGCCAGTTCCTGACAGTGTCCGTGCAGCTGTAACTCCTGCTTGAGCCCTCGCAGCGGATGCTCACGTGCCAGCACTTCCGCCGGCCGATACGTCGCGATCACCAGCAACCGGGCGCGCTCTTGTCGCCGAGCCAGATAGGCAAGCAACACCAGCGTGGAATAATCGCTCCAGTGCAAATCTTCCAGCCATAGCACCAGCCCCCTGTCTGCCGTCAGCGCTTCTACCATCCGGGCCATCTCCCGTAGCATCCGCTCCTGCGTGGTTCCGGCAAGCTGACGCAGTAATCCCTCTTGTTCGGCAGGATCACTAAGCGCGGGTAGTTGCACCAACCACATCGGGGCCTGCTGGCGCAGCAAGCCAATCAGTCGTTCGCCACCGGTCATGCGACACAGCTGCTCCAGGGCTTCTAACATCGGCAGGTATGCTTCCCCCGCCCCATAGTGTTCGATGCACTGCCCCCGGGCTACCCAGAGGTCCTCCTCAGCAGCAACACGTGCCAGAAACGCCTCCACCACTGTGGTCTTGCCGATCCCCGGCTCACCCGTGACAAAGACAATGCGCCGCTCGCCCTCCAACGCTTTATCTAACCATGTGTGCAGTTGCGTGAGTGCCGCCTCCCGGCCCACAGGGTTGGGAATTGGGGGCCGGGGGATAAGGGTTGGGTGGAGCTTTAGACTTTGAGCTTTGAGCTGTGCACTTTGAACTGGTGGAGTAGCGCTGAGCGGGGCGATGAACCGATACCCTCGGCGGTGCACCGTCTCGATGAACTGAGGGGTCTTCGGATGGTCGCCCAGCGCTTGCCGTAGCTCTCGAATGCAGATCGTCAACGCCGACTCACCGACGAAGGTGTCAGGCCACACGGCGGTGAGTAATGTCGCCTTGGTCACTAATTGGCCGGGGTGTTCCAGGAGGCAGCGTAACACCGCAAACGTCTTGCCACGCAGCGCAATTCGTTCTTCTCCACTCCACAGACACTCATCGGCGAGATCCACGCGAAAAGGTGGAAAGACGAAGGAGAGTTCAGCACCCATGGCCCCTTCTTAGCAAAATTCAAGAGCGATTAAAGGGAAATTCTAGAGAAATTTTAGAACAATCATAGGACTCTCCACCTCACCGCGGCTTATTATCCCCTTACTTACGAACGGAGGTACACGGTATGAGAAGAATCCTTGCCTTTCTGTATGGTGTGGCCGCATACGTCGTCTTTCTTGGCACATTTCTCTATGCAATCGGCTTTGTCGGAAACGTAGGTATTTCTAAGTCAGTCGATGCCGCTGCTGAGGAGTCGTTCAGTCAAGCATTGCTTATCAACATCCTCTTGGTCGTACTCTTCGCGATTCAACATAGTGGAATGGCCCGACAGGAGTTCAAACGGTGGTGGACCACATTTGTCCCGCAGCCCATTGAGCGGAGCACGTATGTCCTGCTTTCGAGTGTAGCCCTGCTCTTTCTGTTCTGGCAGTGGCGACCGATGGGGGGAATCGTGTGGGAGGTGGACGATCCGATCGGACGACTGGGGCTTCGCCTATTCTTCGGCCTGGGATGCGGGATTGTGTTAGTAAGCACGTTTCTGCTCAATCACTTTGACCTCTTTGGAGTACGGCAGGTCTATCTCTACCTACGCGGCAAGGAATACACACCGCTGGATTTTAAGACACCGGGGTTCTACCAATACGTCCGGCACCCCCTCTATGTGGGGTGGTTGTTCTTTTTCTGGGCGACACCAACGATGACGGCGGCGCATCTGGTACTGGCGCTGTTCACGACGGCCTATATCCTGGTGGCCATTCAGTTTGAGGAGCGGGATTTGGTGAGGTTCTATGGACACGCTTATACGGACTACCGCCAACGGGTCCCCATGCTCGTGCCCCGGGTTTTAAGATTTAGAAAGAATGTGACAAACCAACAGATTGAACAGGCGAAATCACGCATCGCCTAAATGTATCGCAACGGTCACGGTAAGCCCCGACGCTTGACGCTGACCAGCGGAACTATCACCGTGCGCCGGCCTCGCGTGCGAGACTTGAATGAGCGCTTTGTGAGTCGAGTATTGCCGCTCTTCAAGCGACAGACCAAGGAAGTGGGCGAACTCCTGCCCCAACTCTATCTCCACGGGTTGGCCCTAGGCGACTTTGAGTTAGCGTTACGCGGGCTCTTGGGCGATGGTGCGCCGTTATCCCTGCTTCGTTGTTGCGGCTCAAGTCGCAGTGGCAGCAAGAGTATACAGTGTGGAAGCAGCGGCGGCTCGATGACCTGGAAGTGGTCTACATGTGGGCCGATGGGCTGTATGTCAAAGCGGATTTAGAAGATACCAAGGCAGCACTCCTGGTGATGATTGGAGTGCTGACCAATGGCCAGAAAGTGGTTTTAGCCGTCGAGAGTGGGCAGCGAGAGTCCAAGGAATCCTGGGGGATGATGTTGCGAGACCTACGCAAGCGCGGGCTCAACCCGTGGCGCTGTACAATTGCCGATGGGCATCTAGGCTTGTGGGCAGCATTGGGTGAACAATACCCGCAGCTCGCCGAGCAAAGGTGCTGGAATCATCGCATTACCAATGTGCTTGACGCGCTACCGAAGAAACACCAAGCCGAGGCCCGCACGCTGCTGTGTGCCCTGCCCTATGCCGAGACACAGGCCGCCAGCGAAGCGCTGCGGGAGCAGTTCACCACGCGTTACCGGAAATTAGCTCCCAAGGCAGTGGAGCGACTCGCCGATGATTGGGAACGGTTGGTGACGTTCTACCAATTCCCCCGCGAGCACTGGCCACATCTTCGTACGACTAACGTGGTCGAGTCGCCTTTCGCCACTGTGCGGCTGCGTACCACCGCAGCCAAACGATTCAAGAAGGTCGAGAATGCGACGGCGTTGATCTGGAAGATTTTGCAGGTGGCAGAATCGACCTTCCGCCGACTCAAAGGGGCAGAGTTGTTGCCGACCGTGTATGCCGGTGCGCAGTATGTCGATGGCGTAGCACGGACTCTGAATTCCCGACAGCAACTAGCTGCCTGACCTCCCGTTCGCCTTGAATGGGGCATGTCGAAGGAGTAGAGAGGACGAGAGGTCAGGCGATGACGTTCGACGAAATCTTGGAGCAAGCCATCGATATGCTTCAGCGTCGTGGGCGCGTTTCTTATGGGGCGTTGAAGCGCCAGTTTGCCCTCGACAACGACTATTTCGCAGCCCTGAAGAACGAACTCATCGAAGTGCTTGCAGTGGCTGCCGACCAAGACGGCAAGATGCTGGTGTGGACTGGTGATGAAAGACCGGCTGCGCCTTCGATGAATACACCGCCTGCATCTCCTCCCCCCGCCAGCTATACGCCATCCCACCTGGCCGAGCGCATCCTGGCTGAGCAAAGAGCCTTAGAAGCACGCGGCAGTACAGATGGGGAGCGTAAGACCATCACCGCCCTGTTTGCTGATCTCAAAGGCTCGACAGCCTTGATTGAAGGGCTCGATCCCGAAGAAGCCCGATCCATTATCGACCCGGCGCTCGAGCTCATGATGGACGCCGTGCATCGCTATGAAGGATATGTCGCGCAGGCTCTGGGCGATGGCATCTTTGCGCTCTTTGGTGCACCGATTGCGCATGAAGATCATCCGCAGCGGGCACTCTATGCCGCGCTACGCATGCAAGAAGACATGCGGCGTTATAGTGACCAAGTACGACTGAAACACGGCGTACCACTAGCTATGCGCGTGGGCATCAACACCGGGGAAGTGGTGGTGCGGTCGATTCGTAAAGACGATCTGCGCACGGATTATGTCCCCGTGGGGCATTCGACCAACCTCGCGGCGCGCATGGAGCAGCTTGCGACGCCGGGGTCGATTCTGGTGACGGCGTACACACATAAACTCACAGGGGGATACTTTGCGTTCAAGGATCTTGGGCAGACGCAGATTAAAGGGGTAGAAGAACTGCTCAACATCTACGAAGTGTTAGGGACAGGATCACTGAGGACGCGGCTACAAGTCGCAGCGCGGCGGGGGCTGACGCGCTTTGTCGGACGGCAGAGTGAAATGGATCAATTGCAGCGAGCCTTAGAGCACGCGAAAGCGGGGCAGGGGCAAATCGTCGGGGTCATGGGCGAGCCGGGGTTGGGCAAATCGCGGCTGTTCTATGAGTTCAAGCTGCTCTCTGTGAGGGATTGTTTGGTGCTGGAAGCCTACTCGGTCTCGCACGGCAAAGCATCAGCGTATCTACCGGTGATCGAATTGCTCAAGAGCTACTTCGATATCCAGGCT
>Ga0070741_10020687_pt1 | contig 10325 bp, 10 predicted proteins | sample Coa_R1_4_FD_66440 | JGI IMG/M metagenome (GOLD analysis project Ga0070741, IMG submission 66440) | Surface soil microbial communities from Centralia Pennsylvania, which are recovering from an underground coalmine fire - Coalmine... | ecosystem: Environmental > Terrestrial > Soil > Unclassified ...
GGCTTCGGCATCGCGATCACGACCGGGTTCAGCATGAACGACTTCGCCGTCGTGACGATCGACGACTTTCCCGCGTCGGCGCGTCGTTGCGTGAGCAGCGCTCCGAGCGTGCTCGCCGACGGCGACCAGATCACGGGGCGCGGACCGTTCTGCGCGGGCTTCGGCCAGTCCTTCTCGAGCAGCAGCTCGCTGCCACCCGACGAGACCTTCGTGACCCGGATGGTGATGCACGTGCCGCCGACGTTCGCTTGGTCGCTGTTGTCGAAGCTCTTCCCGAGCTGCGTGAGCAGATCGAGCTTCTCGCCCGAGGTTGCGAGATCGACCGTCACGCAGCTGTCGGCGCCCGCGCTCGGTGTGTCGAGCATCACGAGCGTCGAAGTCGTCGCGCACAGCGCGAGCACGACGGCCATGGCGCGCGGCGTCGGAGGTCGCCTCCCGCGGGTGAGGATCATCCCGTCACCTCGCGCCACGTCTCGAGCAATGCTTCGAGCACGCGGTTGTTCCGCTCGTCGAGGAGGTTCGAGCGCGACGGGAGCGACGGGGTGCGGTTGTCGTCGCCGGTGCGGAAGCCGGCGCGCGAGAGCGCCGACTGCCCGTCGTCGCCCGTCACGATGTCGGCGAGATCACCGTTGCCGCCGACGACGGGCGCGTACACGGCATCCAGCGTCGCCACGGGCGAAGGGTAGAGCACCGTCACCTTCTCACGGAGGTCGGTGCGAGCTCGGAGGATCGGGTCTGCGGCTGCCTCGGTGGTGGCGACGATGTCGTAGATCGCCGAGTTCGACTTGATCAGGTTGTCGAACGGGCTCGGGTCGGGGAGCGCGCTGCTCGCGCTCGCTTCGAGCCGCGAGAACCATGCGATGAACGCATCACGCTCGAAGTCGAGCTTGTCGAGATCGGACTTGCCGAAGAACTGCGTGGTCGCCTGACTGATCACCGCGAGCCCTTCGCCGGTCGTGCTCGGATCGGTGTGCGCGACCTTGACGTTGCCCCACTGGGGCTGACCGCCGATGGACGTCCAGCTGCGGCCCGCTTGGTTCCCGATGCACTTCCAGGTGACGTCGCCGCCGCACGCGGCCGCGAGGACCTTGGCGCGCTCCTGGAACATCGCCACGATCAGCGGCGTGCGCGCGATCGGCGACGACGACGCTTCGAGGATCTTCGGCTGGCCCGGTCGCGACTGGCGCACGATCTCGGCGCTGCGCTCGAACGTCAGCCAGCCGTCGAAGCCCTTGAGGAGCGCGGGGTTGGCGATGACCTCTCCCGACGAGTGGCTGTCGTCGACGGAGATGCCGGTGTCCTGCGCCAGCTTGTCGCACGCGTCGGCCAGCTCACTCGCGCACAACAGCTTGAGGTCGGACGCGTTGCTGCCGCCGCCGCCACCGCCGTTGTCATCGATCGCGCTGCGAATGAGGAGCGCGGCACCGACCATCGCCAACGCGACGACGATCGCGATCAGGCGTCGCATCCGCTACTCCTTGCTCGCCGGGCTCGGGATGTCCGACGCCTGCACTGTGATGAGCTGCTGATCGGTCGGGTTCTTGATGTCGACGATCCGGTTCGCCTGATGCGCCACGCAGTCCTCGAACAGGTTTCGAGCGAGGCGACCGTTCCCGAACGTCGGGCCGCGCTCTTGCGCTTCGAACCACTTCTTGACCGCGGCCTTCGCGCCCGCGTCGAGCTCGTAGTGACTCTCCTTGGCGATCGACTCGAAGATCGCCATGAGCTCGTCGTTCGTGTAGTCGGGGAAGTCGATGGTCTTGTTGAATCGCGACTTGATGCCGGGGTTCGACTCCAGGAACTTCGCCATCGGGCCGGGGTAGCCCGCGACGATCACGATGAGATCGGCGCGGTCGTCCTCCATCCGCTTCAGCAACGTCGCGACGGCCTCGGCGCCGAAGTCCTGTTCGCTGTCGGTCACCAGCGCGTACGCCTCGTCGATGAAGAGGATGCCGCCCTTGGCGTCGTCACAGATCTTGTTGACCTTGGGCGCGGTCTGGCCGACGTACCCCGCGACGAGCCCCGAGCGGTCGGTCTCGACCAGCTGTCCCTTCGAGACGACGTGCAGCACCTTGTAGAAGCGCGCGAGCAGGCGCGCGACGGTGGTCTTGCCGGTGCCGGGGTTGCCGAGGAACACGAGATGCAGGCTGCGGTCGACGACCGGCAGCTTGCGCTCGCGTCGCATCGTCTCGACGCGCGCCAGGTTGATGAGCAGGTGCACCTCGGTCTTGACGGCTTTGAGGCCGATCAACGCGTCGAGCTCCGCCAGCAACGACTCGAGCGTGTCGGCCGGCTTGCCGTCGGCGGCCGCCGTACCCGGTTCGGTCCCGGATTCGGCTGGACGTGGGATGCCCGCGGCATTGAGCCGCCGCAACATCATCGAGCGCATCGTGTCGACGGCGAGCAGCTCTTCGCGCGTCGGCACCGGGTCGACCGCGCACACCGCGTGTGCGACGCGCATCGCGTGGTCGTAGTAGGTCCAGCCGTACGTGGTGCCGTTCTTGGTATCGGCCGTGACGATCGTCTCGAAGAGTGGCGACGGCGAGATCACGAACGCGCGGTGCTGCTTGATCGCCGAGCTGTCTCGCAGGTTCGCCGGGGTGGCGTTGCGCAGTGCGTCGAACCAGGGTGAGAAGGCGACGGCGAACGAGCGCAGCTCGACGTCGGTCTGCGTGCCGTCGGCCGCGATGATGCTGGCGGCGACCGACTGCGCCTCGACCGCGGCGTCCCGCTCGAGCGGACCACGGTCGGCCGGCGCGTTGGCCTTGCTCCGCAAGGCGACGAGCGTGTCGGTCAGCGCGCTGACGAAGCTCTTGACGGGCTCGTCGAGGAGACCGGCTCCGGCTGCAGGCTCTGGCACCCGGGGATTCTCGCATCAAGCCAGGAGGACATGACCTCTACGAGCATCTCGGGCGCCTCGAGCTGCGGTGCGTGGCCGATGCCCTCCAGGACACGAAGGTCGACATCGATGTGGCGGGCGGCCGCGCCGCGGGCCGAGTCGACGTTGACGAGCCGGTCGAGCTCGCCGTGGACCAGCAAGGTGGGGCGCGCCGCAGAGGCGACGGCCAGGTCGTCGTGCAGGCCGCGAGCGAGATAGAGGAGCAGCGAGCGCGCTGCCTCCGCGTAGGCCGCCGGCGCCTCGGGGTACGCGTACCGCTCGGCGGCGAGCGCGACGAGTCGGCGACGCAGTGCCGGGTCGAGGCGCGACGGATCGTGCAGGCTCCAGCCGAGCGACGCGTCGACGAGCCGCTCCGGACCGAGCATCCGAGCCCGTGTCCCGACCACGTGCTTGCCGACCGGTCCGAACATCACCGGCGCGAGGCGCGCGAGGCGCACGACGTCGATCAATCCGGGGCGCGGGTGCGGCAACGCGGGGTCGATGAGCACGAGCTCGGTGACGAGCTCGGGTTGGCGAGCGGTCACGCCGATCGCGATCGCGGCGCCCATCGAGTTGCCGACCAGCATCGACGGGCCGAGCTGCTCGAGCACGCCGATGACCAGCGCACGGTTCGACGCCACCGACGCGATGCGCCCGTTGCCGCGTGTACGGCCGAACCCGATGAGGTCGATCGCAGTGACCGTCGCACCGAACGCGTCGGCGAGCGGTTGACCGACCGGCTCCCACGAGATCGTGTTCGCGCCGAGCCCGTGCACGAGCAGCACGTGGTTGCCGGTTCGGCTCATGGTCGGATCGCTCGGCGTCCAGTCGGCCGCGTGCACGCGCACATCGTCGACCTCGAGGTGGTGCGCACGCCCAGCCGGCGCGCGCACAGTGCTGCCCATCCCCGCCACGACGACCAATCTAGTGGGGTGCCGTTCTCCGGAGCCGACGATCGCCCGCACGGGCCCGATCGGTCCGATGCATCGTGGGCGGAGACGTGGGGCTTCGCGTTCACGGGTGATCGGGTCGACGGGTTGGTGCGCTTGACGCGCGTCGGTGGCGACATCGTGTGGTGGTGGACGCTCGTGCGCGGTCTGCCAGCCGGGATGGTCGTCGTGCGCGACGACGAGCTCGCGCCGGCGCGCCGCGCAGAATCGCTCGAGCTGCGCGGCGACGGCATCTGGGCGGAGGTCGTCTGCGAGACGCCGTTCGAGCATTGGGGCATCGCGCTCGAGGCGTTCGGTCTCATCGTCGACACGCCGGTGGACGAGATCGGCGATCGCGTTCCGGTGGGGCTCGATCTCGAATGGGAGGTGGACGGCGATGCGGCCGCTATCGGAGACGCCGGTGAGCACGGTTACACGCAGCTGGGCGTGCTGCACGGCGAGGTGCTCGTCGGCACGGAGCGGTACGAGATCGACGCGCCCTGCACCCGAGACCACTCCTGGGGCGCGATCACGCTGCCGAATTGGCCGAGCTGATGGAGCGCGGACGCGGCACAATCACCTGATGGGGGACACCACGTTCGAGGGACGGATCGTCGCGATCTACACCACGCCCGCCGAGGGCAAGCCGATGGAAGGCCGCGACGAGGTCCGCGCGATCGCGGGCAAGGGACTCGAAGGCGACCGGTACGCGAACGAAGCGGGCAAGTACTCGGGCTTTCGCATCGAAGATGCTCAGCGCGCCGTCACGCTCATCGAGCGCGAAGCGATCGAGGCCGTCAACAGTGAGGGCGTCGAGCTCGACGAGTCCGAGACGCGTCGCAACCTCGTGACCGAGGGCGTCCCGCTGAACCATCTGTTGGGCCGCGAGTTCACCGTTGGCGACGTACGGCTGCGCGGCTTCGACTTCTCGCATCCGTGCAGCTATCTCGAGGAGCAGACGCGCGCCGGTGTGCGGCGTGCGCTCGTGCATCGCGGTGGCCTGCGCGCCGAGATCCTCGACGACGGCGTCATCCGCGTCGGCGACCGCGTCGCCCCTGCCTGACGAGCAAGTTTTGGCGTCGCAAAGTCGCGAGAATCCCTACTTGCTGACGCCAAAACTTGGGTGTCGGTAGCCTCCCGGCCATGACACGGGAGCAGTACGAGACCGCGGGCGTCGTGCACGAGCTGCTCGACACGCTGAAGGGCCTCGACGCGAAGTTCTTCGAGGGCCCGAACGCGCTGCGAGACGACCAGCAGGTGCTCGAGGGCTACAAGTGGATCTTCTCGGTCCTGGCCGTCGCGCTCGACACTCAAGTCTGGGGAGACCCCGCGAACCCGCGGTTCGTCGACATCGTCGGGCCGTACAAGAAGTGGGGCGGCGACAACGCCGACGCGTACTACCAGTTCGCACCGATCGATCCCGACGTCACGTACCGCGTCACCGGCACCAGGGGCGACGCCGTCTACCGGTCGCTCACCGTCTACGGCGGTCCGCGCGACGGCCACTACTCCGAGCGCATCGTGGGCACCGTGAACGACCGCGACCACTTGAAGATCGGGCCCGACGGCACGTTCGAGCTGTTGATGGCGAAGGAGAAGCCCGCCGACTGGAATGGACCGTTCCTGAAGCTCGAGGACGACGCCGTCGCCGCGATCACCCGCGACTACCTCAACGAGCCGTTCACCGGGAAGCGGTGCGCGTGGCACATCGCGGCGGTCGATCCGCCGAAGACGTACCGAGAGAGCGACGCCGATCTCGCCCGCCGGTTCCGAGCCGCGCTGACGTGGGTGCGCGACCAGTCGCAGATGGTGCCGCTCGGGCTCGGTGAGCCGAACCACATCGACGAGCCCTATCCGGTGCAGAAGGTCACATTCGGTTGGGCTGCCGGCGATGCCGCGTACGCGATGGGCAGCTTCGACCTCGCGCCCGACGAAGCGCTCGTGATCACGGGGCGGTCACCTGAGTGCGCGTTCTGGAACTGCTGTCTGTGGAACCAGTTCATGCACACGTACAACTACGACTACGAGCGCGTCACGATCAACGGCGCGCAGACGACGTACGAAGACGACGGGTCATGGACGCTGGTGGTCGCGCACGACGATCCCGGTCATCCGAACTGGCTCTCCACCGCGGGTCACCCGCGCGGCCGCATCTGGTTCCGTTGGTTCTACCCGAGTGCGACGCCCGAGCGTCCGGAGACCAAGGTGGTGAAGCTCGGGGACGTCCCGGCAGTGCGCGGCTTCTGAGCGCGCATGGGTGACTTCGACGTCGACACCGCTGTCACCGGCGGCGACGGAACGTACCGCGCCGAGCTGTCGCGCGACTGGGAGATCTGGGGCCCGAACGGCGGGTACGTCGCGGCGATCGCACTGCGCGCCGCGGGCGCGGCGTCGCGCTTCCGCCGCCCGGCGAGCATCGCCGCGAGCTTCTTGGCCGTCGGAGAGTTCGCGCCCGTCGATCTGACGGTCGAGGTCTTGCGCTCGACGCGCGTCGCCGATGCGCTGCGCGTCTCGATGGTGCAAGGCGATCGCCGGATCCTGGAAGCGATGGTGTGGACGATCGACGACATCGACGGTCTCGCACACGACCACACCGAGTCGCCGGTCGTGCCACCGCCGGACGATCTGAAGACCGTCGATCAGCTTCTCGAGGAGTTCCCGAACGCCCGCCGAGCGCCGTTCCCCTTCTGGGACAACATCGAGCAGCGCCCGTTGCACTGGATCGGTGACTGGGAGAACCGTGAGCCCGGCGAGCCGGTCTTCCGCGGCTGGATGAAGTTCCGCCCGCGCGCGATGTTCGACGACCCGTACGTCGACGCGGCGCGCAGCCTGCTCTTGCTCGACACGATGGGCTGGCCCGCCGCCGTGCGCGCACACCGGGAGCCGATCGGGTACGTGGCACCGAACATCGATCTGAGCGTGCAGTTCCACCGGCTCGAACCCTCGTCCGAGTTCCTGTTCGCAGAGGCGATCGCGGACGTCGCGGCGGACGGCCTCATCGGCGCGCGCAACCGAGTGTGGAGCGAAACCGGCGCGCTCCTCGCGTCCGGCACCGAACAGCTCCTCTGCCGGCCCGTCCGCGACGCCTGACGCTCAGCTCTCGAGCGTGATGTCGAAGCGGTCGGTGTACGGACGCATCGACGCTCGGAGGTCGGCGGGATCGATGCCGAAATCACCTTCGAGGTCGTAGATCACGCCGCCGTGCCGGCCGCGGGGGTTGTGGACCATGAAGTCCTCCATCGCGGCGCGCGTCTTCGGCGTGAACGGCTGGTCCGCGACCTCGTAGATGCGCTCGACCATCGAGACGTCGTCGGCCATGAACTCGTCGAAGCGCACGTCGATCGTTCGCTCGGCGGGCAGAAGATCGTGATCGCGCATCCCCGCGTTGAGCTTGGTCTGGATGCGATCGGACCAGTAGCGACCGATCAGCGGGGGATCGACGTTCGCGCGACTGAGACGCGCCGAGTACGCCATCATCGTGTTGCACGACGTGATGACCGCCACGGGGTCGCGGTGGGTGAACACGAAGGTCGCGTCGGGGAACACCGCCAGCAGCGCGGGGATCTGCTCCAGGTGCTGCGGTGACTTCAGCACCCACCGATCACCCACGCCCGGCCGCAACCACTGGCAGCACTGCAGCACCTTCTTCAAGTACCGGTACGCCGGCGTTTGGTCGTGCGCGACGTAGTACTCGCGCCACGTCGGCATCACCGCCATCGTCTCGAACAGCATCGTCGAGCCTGCGATGGCGAGGAGCTGGATCTCCTCGTGCACGTGGTCGACGGTCATCTCGTGCATCCGCTTGAACAGCGGCATCGCCTCGTCGAGCAGCGCGAGCCCCGTCGCGCATCGATCGCGCCGCGGATCGGGCGCGCCGTCTGCGACGGCTTCGCGCTCTTCGTCGGACAGCACCGGCTCGAGGCTCTCCCAGTACGGGAGTGAACGCAGCGCCGGGTCCGTCGACATCAGGTTGTGCAGGTGCGTCGTGCCGGTGCGCGGCTGCCCGACGATGACGATCGGGCGCGCGACTTCGACGTCGAGGATCTCCGGGTGCGCGGCGAGGAGGTGCTCGACGCGCAGGCGGTTCTTGAGATGCCCGACGGTCTGCGCGTGCGCGCTCATGCGGCCGAAGGCTGAGAGGCCGGCTTCGGTGTCGAGCGCGCCGAGCAGCACGGAGATCGGTTCGCGGAACCAGTCGTCGCCGAAGCCGTCGAGTCCGGTCTCGGCGGCTGCCTGCGCAGTCGCAGCGTCGAGCGTGAACTCGAGCGACGCTGCCAGCGGCTCGACTGCCTGCATCATCTCGACGATGTGCGGTGGGAACCGTGGATCGGCGAGATCTTCGATCCGCACGCCTGCCGGCCGCTCGCTCACGGCAAGTGAGCGTATCGGTGTCGCTCGGCCGGCGTTCTCCCCGATCAGGCGGTGAGCACGCTCCGCACCTCACGCACGGTGTACTCGAGTGACGCAACGCGATCGACCGGGTCGATGTCGGCCCAGCTTCCGCCGTTCACGCGGTAGCGCGCGTGGAACGCGTACGACACGGTGATCGTGTACGTGCCGCGCCGCTCGTACGTGTGCGACACGTCGGAGTGCTGCGGGTACGGACGGCCGTAGCCCGCGGTCACGACCGTGCCGTCGCCGAAGTCCCAGGACAGCGCGCTCGCGGAGACTTCGACGTCGATGCTGATGCCGTCACCCGATCGCGTCAGCGTCAGCGGGTGACCGTCATACCCGTCGATCCAGAACCAGGTCGCCAACCCGGTGAGCCCGGTCGTCGGGTTGACGCCGACGTGCAGCACCGGGAAGTCGAGGTGCGCGAGCAAGTCCGTCGCGTTGCTCGGTGCGCCGGGCGTGACCCAGATGCTCGTGACGTACCGGCTGCCGCAGTACACGTGGTACGGCCGGCTGGCGAGGGTGGGCGCGGGCGGCATCGGCGGGCCCGGCCGGCCGTTGCGCAGGTAGCGCGGCTCCGCCGCGGGCACGAGACGGCGCGCGCAGCCGGAAGGACGGCGCGGGCGCGCCGGTGCGTGCGAGGTGTGTCCGCCGGTGCCCTTCGAGGTGCCCGAGACGTGCACGGTCACGCCGCTGTCGTCGGAACCGACGTTGACGCGCTGGTCGGCGCTCGCCATCGTCGGGCTCGCGACCGCGATCGCAGCTATGAAGAGCGCGCCGAGTAGACGACCTTCCACACGCCCGCCTTTCGTTCGAGGGTGAACTGCCAGATCTGCACGTCGTGCGGAGCGAGCTCCAGGTCGCGACCGGTGTCGGCGTTGACGGCGACCGACTCGTTGAGCAAGCGGTCGGCCACGATTGCCCGCTCGTTGCTCAACACGGTGATGGTGACGTCGTGCGTGACGTGCACCCGGGAACGACGTCGGTCACGTACGCGCTCGTCGACTTCGCGGTAGACGGTCGCGAGCTCAGCGTCGGCGAACCAACGTTCGAGGTTCGCCGTGTCGAAGGTCCAGACGGCTCGCGAATACGCGTCCCAAGAACGCAGGTACACGGCGCGAATCTGGCGCTCGACCGCGAGCATGTTGGTGGTCGTCGTGGTGCGCGGGGCGCGTCGGGTGGCCGAGAGCTCGGGCCGCGGCGGCGTGGCACGGGAGACGCCGCCGCAGCCCGACGGACCGGCGGCGGCGACGACGAGCACGAGGGGGCCGAGAAGTCGTCGCCGCGCCAGTCCGGACATGGCCGCCCGGACACAAGCGGATGGGCGCGGTGACGACGCGCGCGTGCGTGCGCGCTAGATCAGAGGTCGATCGCCGAGAGGTCGGGATACCAACGTCTCGCACGCTCCACAGCTTCGGACCAACGCGCCCGATCACGCGGCCCGCCGGGCTCGATTCGGCGCGCCGGCTTCCATGCCGCGGCGATGTCGTCGTCGCTCGACCACACACCGACGGCGCTGCCCGCGGCGAACGCCGCGCCCAGCGCGGTCGCTTCGCGCACCGGCGCGATCTCGACCGGGCGCTGCGACGCGTCGGCGAGTGCCTGCACGAAGGTCGCGTTCGCGGCCATGCCACCGTCGATGCGCAACACCTCGATGCGCCGCCCGGTGTCGGCGTCCGCCGCTTCGACAAGATCGGCCCCGCGCTCGGCGACACCTTCGAGCACGGCACGCACCACATGAGCGCGCTCGGTGCCGCGCGTGAGCCCGAGCAGTGCGCCGCGCGCACCAAAGTCCCAGTACGGAGTCCCGAGGCCGAGCAACGCCGGGACGTACCAGACGTCACCCGTGTCCGCGCACGACGCGGCGATCTCGTCGGATTCCTCGGCGCTCTCGATGATCCCGAGGTCGTCGCGCAACCACTCGACGTTCGTGCCCGCCGACAACATCACCGACTCGAGGCCCCACGTGTCGGCGCCGTCCACGCGTCGCGTGACGATGGGGAACGTGCCTGCGCCACCCCGTTCGGCGATCGACGGCCGTTCGCCCACCACCACGTCGAGCATCCCGCCCGTGCCGAACGTGATCTTGGCGTCGCCGCCACGCACGCACCCTTGCCCGAGCAGCG
>Ga0070741_10020688_pt1 | contig 10324 bp, 7 predicted proteins | sample Coa_R1_4_FD_66440 | JGI IMG/M metagenome (GOLD analysis project Ga0070741, IMG submission 66440) | Surface soil microbial communities from Centralia Pennsylvania, which are recovering from an underground coalmine fire - Coalmine... | ecosystem: Environmental > Terrestrial > Soil > Unclassified ...
GCAGGATCAGCAGGCGCAGGCGGGTCTCGTCCGCGAGGAGACGGCAGAGCTCCGTGCTCTGCTGAAGGGAGAGACTCACCCGCGGCTAGGCTTTAAGCCGGCGGCGCGCCGCCGGGCGGAGCCGCGGGCGGAGCTTCAGTGACCGCGGCCGGCGCGCTCGATTCGCCGGGCAGGATCGCCGCTTTCGCCTTGCTCGTCGCCATTGCGGCGCGCGACATCGCCTTCGATACCGATTCCGGCATCGGCGGCAGGTTGGCCTTCACTTGCTTCTGCACTTTGCGGACGCTGCGCTGCGCGGCCTTCACCTGCTTCTTGGCCTGCGATTGCGCCCTGCGCGCGGCTTTGCGGACTTCGGTGCGCGCCGTCTTCGCCGCCTTCCTGGCTTCGCGCACCATGCGCTTCGCATCCGCGCGGCCGCCCTTGAGCAGAGTGGTGAGACGCGCGCGCGTCGCGCCGAGCGCCGACAGCGTTTCCTTCGCGCTGTCGAGGACGCGGTCGAGCGTCGCTCGCAGCGCCTTGCGCTGCTTCTCGGCGCTCTTCAGCGCCGACTGCAATTCCTTGCGCAGCTTGTCGACGCGTCCCTTGGCTTTCTTGCGCGATGTGGAGCCCATGCCGTCCTCCCGATTTGTCCCGGAATTCCGGGGAAATTTTTCAAGTGCGGGCGAGTGTGGACCGCCCTTCGCGGACTGTCAAAAGCGTATTGCCGCGAGCGCGTTATGATTGCGCCTCTTCAAATTCCCCGGAGCAGACTTCCATGGCCGCAGCGCCCCTGTATCAAGGGCAATCGATCCGCGTTGGCAAGCTCGACGGTGGCATCGCCGAGCTGACGTTCGACCGGAAAGAGGACGCGATCAACAAGTTCGACCTGCGCACGCTCACCGAGCTCGGCGAGGCGACCGAGGCCATCAGGAAAGACGGTGGCATCAAGGGCCTGCTGGTCAGCTCCGCCAAGGACGTGTTCATCGTCGGCGCGGACATCACGGAGTTCGGCAAGAACTTCCAGCAGAGCGAAGAAGAGATCGTGAAGTGGGCGCTGCAGGCGAACCAGATCTTCAACGGCGTCGAAGACCTGCCGATGCCGTCGGTGACCGCGATCAACGGCGTGGCGCTCGGCGGCGGCTTCGAGATGGCGCTGTCGACCGACTATCGCGTGATCTCGACGAGCGGCCAGATCGGCTTCCCCGAGGTGAAGCTCGGCATCTATCCGGGATTCGGCGGAACCGTGCGCTTCCCGCGGCTGGTCGGCGCCGACAACGCGATCGAAGCGATCGCCGGCGGTGATCCGCTCAAGCCCGACGCGGCGCTGAAGGTGCACGCCGTCGACGCGGTCGTGGCTCCGGACAAATTGAAGGACGCGGCGCTGAAGCTGCTCGCGCAGGCGATCGAAGGCAAGTACGACTGGCAGGCGCGCCGCGCGCAGAAGAAAGGGCCGCTCAAGCTCTCGCAGATGGAATCGATGATGGTGTTCGAGACCGCCAAGGGCTTCATCGCCGGCAAGGCGGGCAAGGCGTATCCGGCGCCGCTCGAAGCGGTGAAGTCGATCCAGAAAGCCTCGACCAAGGGCCGCGACGATGCTTTGAAAATCGAAGCAGCGGGGTTCGCGAAGGTGGCGAAGACGACGGTCGCCGACGCGCTCATCGGCCTCTTCCTGAACGACCAGTTCCTGAAGAAAAAGGCGAAGGGTCAGGCGAAGAGCGCGACCAAGCCGGTGAAGCAGGCCGCCGTGCTCGGCGCCGGCATCATGGGCGGCGGCATCGCGTATCAGTCGGCGGTGAAGGGCACGCCGATCATCATGAAGGACATCAAGGAGGAGCAGCTCGAGCTCGGCATGTCCGAGGCGAACAAGCTGCTTTCCAAGCAGGTCGAGCGCGGCAAGCTCACCGCCGAGAAGATGGGCGCGACGCTCGCCGAGATCCGTCCGACCCTGAACTACGGCGACTTCGGCAACGTCGACGTGGTCGTCGAAGCCGTGGTCGAGAATCCGAAGGTCAAGAAGGCCGTGCTCGCGGAAGTCGAGAAGATCGTCAAGCCCGACACCATCATCGCGACCAACACGTCGTCGATCTCGATCGATCTCCTCAGCGAAGCCGTCGAGCGCAAGCAGAACTTCCTCGGCATGCACTTCTTCAACCCGGTGCATCGCATGCCGCTGGTCGAGGTGATCTACGGCAAGGACACCGGCAAGGCCGCGATCGGCGCGATCGTCGCTTACGCGAGCGCGATGGGGAAGACGCCCATCGTCGTGAAGAACTGTCCGGGCTTCCTCGTCAACCGCATCCTGTTCCCGTACTTCGGCGGCTTCCTCGCGCTGATCCGCGACGGTGCGGACTTCGTCAAGGTCGACAAGGTCATGGAGGACTTCGGCTGGCCGATGGGTCCGGCGTACCTCCAGGACGTCGTCGGCATGGACACGTCGCATCACGTCGGCGACGTGCTTGCGGAAGGCTATCCCGATCGCATGAGCAACAAGCTGTTCAAGTCGGCGCTCGACGTGATGTACGAGAACAAGCGCTTCGGCCAGAAGAACGGCATGGGCTTCTACAAGTACGAGACCGATCCGAAGGGCAAGCCGAAGAAGCTCGCCGATCCGAAGTCCTACGAGCTGATCAAGACCGTGCAGCCGAACGGGCAGAAGGAGTTCAGCGAGGAGGAGATCGTCGACCGCCACATGCTGCCGATGATCATCGAGACCGTGCGCTGCCTCGACGAGAAGATCGTCGAGTCGCCGCAGGAAGCCGACATGGGCCTGATCATGGGCATCGGCTTCCCGCCATTCCGCGGCGGCGCGCTCAAGTACGCCGACACGATCGGCATGAAGACGATCCTCGAGAAGGCCGAGAAGTACAAGTCGCTCGGCAAGCTCTATGAGCCCACGGAGTCCATGAAGAAGATGGCCGCCGAAGGCAAGACGTTCTATACGAAGTAAGCATCGGAGAACTCAAATGACTGACGTAGTGATTGTCGACGCCATCCGCACTCCGATGGGCCGCAGCAAGGCCGGCGTGTTCCGCAACGTGCGCGCGGAGGACCTGTCGGCGCATCTGATCAGGACCATCCTGAAGCGCAACGCTGCAGTGAAGCCCGGCGACGTCGAAGACGTGATCTGGGGCTGCGTGCAGCAGACGCTGGAGCAGGGCTTCAACATTGCGCGTAACGCCGCGCTGCTCGCAGGCCTGCCGATCACGGTCGCCGGTCAGACCGTGAACCGCCTCTGCGGATCGTCGATGACGGCGATCCACGCGGCGGCCAGCGCGATCAACAGCGGCCAGGGCGACACCTACATCTGCGGCGGCGTCGAGCACATGGGCCACGTGCCGATGATGCACGGCGTCGACATCAATCCGGCGTTCTCGATCGTCGCGGCAAAAGCGTCGGGGATGATGGGTCTCACGGCGGAAATGCTCGCGACGATGTTCAACGTCTCGCGCAAGGCGCAGGACGAGTTCGCGCTCGCGTCGCATCAGAAGGCGATCGCTGCTTACAAGAGCGGTGCGAACAAGAACGAAGTCGCGCCGGTCGAGGGCCACGACGCGGACGGCGTGCCGATCCTGGTCGACTTCGACGAAGTCGCACGCGCCGACGCGAGCCTCGATGCGCTCGGCAGCCTGAAGCCGTCATTCAACCCGAAAGGCTCCGTCACGGCCGGCAACAGCTCGGCGATCTCCGACGGCGCGTCCTGTGTGCTCGTGATGTCCGCGGAGAAAGCGAAGGCGCTCGGCATCAAGCCGCTCGCGAAGATCCGCGCGATGGCGAGCGCCGGCTGCGATCCGGCGACGATGGGTCGCGGCCCGGTGCCGGCGACGCAGAAGGCATTGAAGCGCGCTTGCCTGGAGCTCAAGAACATCGACTACTTCGAGCTCAACGAAGCGTTCGCGGCGCAGTCACTCGCGGTGCTGACCGAGATGAAGCTGCTCGATCGCATGGATCGGATCAATCTCAAGGGCGGCGCGATCGCGCTCGGACATCCGCTCGGCTGCTCCGGCGCGCGCATCACGGGAACGCTCGCGCGGATCCTGAACGAGAAGGACGCTCAGTTCGGCGTCGCGACGATGTGCATCGGCATGGGGCAGGGCGTCGCCACGGTGCTGGAGCGCATGCACTAGCGCTCGCGCGCTCCGCTAGCCCGGCTTGGCGGCCCGTATCGCGGCATGGCCGCCGGTGTCGGTGAGGCTGACGCCGACGAACTGCCGCACGAACGTCGCGATGTCCTTGAGCGCGGCGCGCGACTCCCGGAGCATGCCGACGTGGAGCTGGAAGTCGTGCCACAGGCCGTCGAAGCGGCGCAGCTCGACCTCGACGCCGGCCTGCTTCGCGCGCTGCGCGAGACGAGTCGAATCCGAGAGCACGATCTCTTCGCTGCCGACCTGGATCAGCATCGGCGGCAATCCACTGAGTTCCGCGTAGATCGGCGAGCACAGCGGATGATCCGCCGGCAGGTCGCCCAGATAGTCGCGAGCCCATCGCTTCAAGCCTGCAGGCGACAACATGGGATCGCGATCCGCGAGCGCCGTGAGCGTGTCGCCGCGGCAGGCGAGATCGACCCAGGGCGAGATCAGCGCGAGCGCGGCAGGCAGGCGCTCGTGCTCGCTGCGCAGCGCGAGGCATAGCGCAAGCGTGAGTCCGGCGCCCGCGGAATCGCCGACAACGGCGATGCATTGCGGCAGGTAGCCGTCGGCGATCAGCCATCGATAGGCCGAAAGCGCGTCCTCGAGCGCCGCAGGATGCGGATGCTCGGGCGCAAGCCGATAGTCCGGCACATAGACCGGGATGCCGGCGGACTTGGCGAGCGTGCCGGTCAGGATGCGATACGCAGACGGTGAGCCGATGCAATAGCCGCCGCCGTGCAGATACAGGATCGCGTGCTTGACGCGCTGCAGCCGGCCGGTGACGAGATCGCCACGCACGCCGCCCATGTCGATGGTCTTGTAGCGCACGCCGGACGGCACCGGCGTGAGCGCACCGAAGCGTTGCAGCAACCGACGCTGCGCCGCGATGGGCCGGTCAGCGCTCAAGGCAGGCCTGAACACCCGGCGCAGAAAAGCCTTGAGGAGGGCTCTGATCACGAGTGCGTCAGGCCGTGACCGCGGCGGAGACCAGGGTGTAGGCGTCGAGCTGCGGGCGCTTGAGGCGCCGCCCGTACTCGGTCATGTAGCCGACCCAGTTGTTGGTGTTGCGGCCGTTGGTGAGATACCAGCTATGGCAGCCGGCGACGTAGGCGAGCGACTGGCTGCGTTCATCGAGCTCGCGCTTGAACGCGTTCTCGGCGTCGGCGCGAACGTCCATGTAGCGCAGCCCGCGGTCGCGCAGGATCTCCACGCAGCGCGCGATGTAGCGCTGCTGTCGCTCCAGCATGAAGATGATGGTGCCGATGCCGAGGTTGGTGTTCGGCCCGTAGAGCACGAAGAAATTCGGGAAGCCCGACACGGTCATGCCGAGGTACGCCTGGGCGCCGTCCTTCCAGCGCTGCGACAGCAGCGCGCCTTTCAGGCCCTTGAAGTCCATGGGCGCGAGGAATTGCGTCGCGGTGAAGCCGGTGCCGTAGACGATCGCGTCGACCTCGCGATGCTGGCCGTCGGCGGTGACGACGCCGGTCTCGGTGATCTCGGTGATCGGCTCGGTGACCAGCTCGACGTTGTCTTTCGCGAGCGTGCGGTACCAGTCGTTGGAGAACAGCAGGCGCTTGCAGCCGACGGGGAAATCCGGCGTGAGCTTGCGCCGCAGCTCCGGGTCCTTCACCTGCAGCTTGAGCAGGAGCTTCGCGAGCGTCTCGGCGAACCATTTCGACAGCCACTGGATCATCGACTTCTTCTGCACCACCGACGCGACGAACTCCGCGTACCAGAAGATGCGCAGCCGATCGAGCGTGTGCGTCCACGGCCAATGCTTCAGCAGCCATTTCTCGACGCGCGTGTACTCGCGATCGAATTTCGGCACGCACCACGCGGGCGAGCGCTGGAACACGTAGAGCCTGTCGGTCTGCTGTGCGATCTCCGGCACGTACTGGATCGCGCTGGGGCCGGTGCCGATCGAGGCGACGGTCTTGCCGAAGAACTCGAAGTCGTGATTCCAGTTCGCGGAATGGAACTGCACGCCCTTGAACTTCTCGATGCCCTCGACCGGCGGGAACGACGGCCGGTGCAGCTGGCCGACCGCGCTGATCAGGACGTGCGCCTCGAAGCTGGTCTCGTCGGAGAACCAGATCGTCCAGACGCCGCGCGCCTCGTCGAACTCGGCGCCGAGCACTTCGCGGCCGAAGCGGATCTTGCCGAGGATCCCGTACTTCTTAGCGACCATGTGCTGATACGCGAAGATGTCCTTCTGCGGGCCGTACGCGCGCGACCACGGATAGTGCGGCTCGAACGAGAACGAATACAGATGCGACGGCACGTCGCAGGCCGCACCCGGATAAGTGTTCTCGCGCCAGACGCCGCCGAGGTCCTGCGCTTTCTCGAAGATGGTGAAATTGTTGAGGCCCGCCTGCTTCAGGTAATACCCCATGCCGAGCCCGGCGAAGCCGGCGCCGATGATGGCGATGGTCGGCTGCGGACGCTGCTCGGCGGCGGTCATGGCGCTCGGCAAATCAGGCGAAGCGCGCGAAGTCCGGCTGGCGCTTCTGCGCGAACGCTTGGAGGGCTTCCAGCGCCTCGGGCTCGCGCAGCATCGGCACGAAATGCTGGGCTTCGAGCGGGATCGCCTCGGCGACGACGTCGGCGCGCCAGCGCTTGAGCAGCGACTTGGTGACGCGCGTGGCTTTCGGCGGCAGCTTGGCGATCGCGAGCGCGTGCTTGCGCGCGATCGCTTCGACTTCCGCGTTCGGCGCGAGCGCGTTGACCAGTCCGTACTCGCGCGCCTTGGCCGCGTCGAACGGCCCGGTGAACAGAAGCTCGAACGCGCGCGCATGGCCCATCAGTCGCGGCAGGATGTAGGTCGACGCGAATTCAGGACAGATGCCGAGGCTCACGAACGGCATGTGCAGGCGCGTCTGCTCGCCGGCGTAGACGAGATCACAGTGCAGCAGCATGGTCACGCCGATGCCGACCGCCACGCCGCTGATCGCCGCGATCACCGGCTTCTCGATCTTCGACAGCGCGTCCATGAACTGGCCGACGGGATTCTCGGTGCCGCTGATGGGGGCGTTGAGGAAATCCATCACGTCGTTGCCGGCACAGAAGGAATCGGGATGCCCCGCGAGCAGCACGCAGCGCACGGCGGAATCGGCCTGGGCGCTCTTGAGCGCCTGCGCGGCGCCGCTGTACATGGCCTGGGTCAGCGCGTTCTTCTTCTCGGGCCGATTGAAGCGGATGGTGAGGACGCGATCCTGCGTCTCGGTGACGACTTGCGACATGCGTGCTCCGGGTGGGTATTCGGTCGTTTTGCCGGCGCGCGCCGCTTTGCATCCGCGGGGTCATCGCGGACAATTGCGGGCCCTCCGGCTTGGTGAAGCAAAGTCTAAACCATGAGAACTCTCCTGCCGCTCCTATTGATTCCTGGCGCAATCGCATGGGCCAAGCCGGGCGAGGACACACTGGCCAAAGTGCGCGAGGCGGCGCTGCAAAGCGACTTTGCCTGGCGGCAGCTCGCGACCCTGACTGACGAAATTGGTCCACGACTGACAGGATCGGCACAAGCTGACGCCGCCGTGACGCGCCTCGCCGAAGCGATGAAGCGCGAGGGCTTCAGGGTGACGTTGCAGCCTGCGTGGGTCCCGCACTGGGTGCGCGGCGACGAGCGCGCGACGCTCGTCGATTTCCCCGGGCGCACCGACGGCCTCACGCAGCGATTGGCGCTGACAGCGCTCGGCGGCTCGATCGCGACGCCTGCCGAGGGCATCAGAGCCGACGTGCTGGTCGTGCACAGCTACGACGAGCTCGACGCGCGCAAGGCCGATGCGAAGGGGAAGATCGTGTTGTTCGAAGTGCGCTTCGACCAGCTCGCGGCGGACAACGGGCACGCGATGGAAGCGTACGGCGCTGCGGTCGACTATCGAACCAATGGCGCGAGCGCCGCGGCGAAAGTCGGCGCAGTTGCAGAGCTGGTGCGCTCTGTCGGCGGCGCGGACTATCGACTGCCGCACACCGGCGCGATGCGCTATGCCGACGACGCTCCGAAAATTCCGACGGCTGCGCTCTCCGCCGAAGATGCGGACCTGGTCGATCGTCTCGCGCAGAAGGGACGCGTGACGATGCAGCTCACGCTGACTCCGCAGTCCCTCGAGCCGGTGCAGAGCCACAACCTCATCGTCGATCTGCCGGGCAGCGAGAAGCCGGATGAGATCGTGCTGCTCTCGGGCCACCTCGACTCCTGGGACCTCGGCACCGGCGCGATCGATGACGGCGTCGGCGTCGCGGGCGCGCTCGGCGCGATCCAGACGATCAAAGCGCTCAAGCTCAAGCCCAAGCGCACGCTGCGCGCTGTCGCGTGGATGAACGAGGAGAACGGATTGTGTGGTGCGCTCGCGTACGCGCAGGCAACGCCGGATGCGCTGCGCACGCATCACGCGGTCGTGGAAAGCGACAGCGGGGCCGGGCGGCCGCTCGGCATCTATGCGCACGTCGCGCCGTCGGTGGTCGCGACCCTGAAGCCGCTGCTGACGGCGCTGAAGGCGATCGACGCGGCGATCGTCTCGCGGCGCGACGATGAAGTCGGCGCCGACGTCGGCCAGCTCGAGCAGCAGGGCGTTCCGGGATTCGCGCCGATGGTCGACACGCGGCGCTACTTCCACTACCACCACACCGCAGCCGACACGCTCGACAAAGTCGATCCGGCCGACCTCAAGCGCCACGTCGCGCTGCAGGCCATGCTCGCCTGGTGGTTATCGGAGCAGCCGGAAATGCTGCCGCGCAATGCAGCGGCGGATGTGAAGGACCGCTTCCAGCCGCATTGTCCAAAACCGTAGTCGCTGCCAAGCGGATTGAGCGACGCAACGTCGTCGCTCGAATCCGCATCGCCGAGGTGACTAGAACAAATCCGCTTTATTGTTCTTGGGCGGTGGCGCGGCCGGATCGCGCGATGCGATCCAGTCGCCGGTGATCATCTGCTCGTACGACATGCCCGGTCCGACCATCGGATAGACCGACGCCATCGGATCGATCACCACTTCGAGGAACGCGGGGCCCTTGAAGTCGATGAACTCCTTGATCACCTTCGCGAGGTCCGCTTTCTTGTCGAGCCGTCGCGCAAATTTGTAGCCATCGGCCTCGGCGGCTTTGACGAAGTCCTTGCGATGAAGCGACTTGTCGGAGCCCGCATAGCGCGAGTCGAAGAACAGTCGCTGCCATTGCTTCACCATGCCGTCGCCGAAATTGTTCAGCACGACGATCTTCACCGGCAGGTTGTAGGTGGTGACCGTCTCGAGCTCGCCGAGATTCATGCGGATCGAGGCGTCGCCGTCGATGTCGATCACCGTTTTCTTCGGGCACGCGAACTGCGCGCCGATCGCCGCCGGCAGGCCGAAGCCCATCGTGCCCATCGAGCCCGACGTCAGCCACAGGCGCGGCTGCTTGAAATCGAAGTACTGCGCAGCCCACATCTGATGCTGGCCGACGCCGGTGGCGACGATCGCCTCGCCCCTGGTGATCTTGTTGATCTCCTCGATCACCGCGTGCGGCTGGATCGCGTCGCCGCCGCGCTCGTAGTTCAGCGCGAACTTCTTCTTCAGATCGGCGATGTGCTGATGCCACTCGGCGAGATCGAGCTTCACGTTGCGACGCGCGCCGAGCTCGCGCAGCGCGTGGAGCGCCTGATTGAGCTCGCCGACGTGCGACCAGTGCACGCGCTTGACCTTGTTGATCTCCGAAGGATCGACGTCGAGATGCGCGATCCACTTCGCGCCGCGCGCGAACTTGCCGGGAACGCCGGCCACGCGATCGTCGAAGCGCGCGCCGATCGCGATCAGGAAATCGCAATCGTCGGTCGCGTAATTCGCGAACGCCGTGCCGTGCATGCCGAGCATGTGCAGCGAGCGCGGAGCCGTCGTGTCGTAGGCGCCGATGCCCATCAACGTCGTCGTGACCGGGATGCCGAACGCGTCGGCGAACGCGCGCACCGCGTCGGACGCATGACCGTTGATCACGCCGCCACCGGCGTAGATGAGCGGACGCTTCGACTGCGACAGCATCTCGAAGAACTTAGCGGCCTCGGCGTCGCCCAGGCGGTTGTCGTAGACCTGCTTCAGGCGCGCGCGATAGCCGGGGATCGGCAACGAGCCTTCGCCCCTGAACGCGCCGCTCCAGTTCTGCACGTCCTTCGGGATGTCGACTACGACAGGTCCGGGTCGGCCGGTGCGCGCGATCTCGAACGCGGCGCGCACGGTCGACTCGAGCTT
>Ga0070741_10020689_pt1 | contig 10324 bp, 12 predicted proteins | sample Coa_R1_4_FD_66440 | JGI IMG/M metagenome (GOLD analysis project Ga0070741, IMG submission 66440) | Surface soil microbial communities from Centralia Pennsylvania, which are recovering from an underground coalmine fire - Coalmine... | ecosystem: Environmental > Terrestrial > Soil > Unclassified ...
GCCCCGCGGTAGTAAGGTGGTCCGCGGCCCATGGACTTCGTCCTTCTGACCATGGGGATGCTGGGCCTGATCGCCCTGCTGCTCGTCCTCCTGGCCCGCGCCTACCCCGGCAGCGGCGCCGACCTCCTCGACTGGCGGCCCACCCGCTCGTTCGAGGAGGAGGCGCGGCTCGAGGCCGAGGACGTGAGCCAGATGATGGAGGCCCAGAACGAGTACCGGCGGCGCCGCGGGGCTCCGGAGCTGACGGAGGAGGACGTCCAGCGCATGGTCGAGGAGGACGAGGCGGTCCGCCAGCGGGGCCGCAATTGGCCCGAGCCCTCGTAGTCGCCTGCGGGTGCCGCGGGCGCGAGCTCGCGCGGCGGCTGGCCGGCGCGGGCTGGCGCGTGCGCGGGACGAGCCGTCGCGCGGCCGCGATGGCGGCGATCGCGGCCGCCGGCGCCGAGCCCGTCCGGGCGGACCCGGCGCGGCCCGGGACCGTCCTCGATCACGTCGCCGACGTCGCCGTCGTCTACTGGCTGCTCGGCTCGGCGGCGGGCGACGCGGAGGCCGTCGCCGCCGCGCATGGCGCCGGTCTCGAGCGGCTGCTCGAGAAGCTCGTGGACACGCCCGTGCGCGGCTTCGTCTACGAGGCCGAGGGCAGCGCCCCTGCGGCCGCTCGCGCCCGCGGCGAGCGCCTCGCGCGGCTCGCCTGCGAGCGATGGCGCATCCCGCTCGAGGTGGTGCGCGCTCCCCCCGAGCCGTGGGATGCATGGGCGGACGCCATGGCCGCCGCCGGGGCGCGCCTGACCGGGGTCGGCTGACCGGGGCGCGTGCTTACTGGAGCGGCTTCGGCGGGATCTGCTTCGCGCCCGGCTTCGACCAGGGCGCGCTATTCGGGATGTGCTCGGGCGGCTTGTCGAGGGCGTGCACTAGGGCGAGCCCGCCGAGGAAAAGCGCCGCCACGACGGCGACGAAGATCCCGTAGAGGGTGAGCTGGCGCGCGAGGGTGGGGCCGTAGGTCTGCCCGACCACCTGGCGGCGCTTGTCCTTGCCCATCGCGTCCACGTCCGAGGGCTGGTGGCCGTTGCCGCCCGGGGGCACCGCCTCGGGGGCGTCCCCGGGCGCGGGCTCGCCCCACTCCTCCTCGACCGCGGCTGCCGCGATGTCCCGCGGGCGCTTGCGCTCCTCCTCCATCGCGCGCCAACGATAGTGGAAGCCCGTCAGGCTGGCGCCGGTCTGGCCTTACGCCCAGCCCTTCAGAGGGTAAACTCGATCGGGAATCATGGTTAGCCGGAGACGGCGCTCGCCTCCGGCCTGAGCGACTGGAAGGAGATCGCCAGATGGCCGAATACGCGAAGGATGTCCTCGTCTCCACCGATTGGGTCGCCGAGCACCTGAACGACGATTCGATCCGCATCGTCGAGGTGGACGAGAACCCCGCCCTGTACGCAGAGGCGCACATCCCGGGCGCGATCGGCTTCGATTGGCGGAAGGACCTCCAGGACCAGGTCAAGCGCGACTTCCTGGGCCCGGAGGAGTTCGGGAAGCTGATGGGCAGCCGCGGGATCTCGAACGACCACACCGTCGTCCTCTACGGCGACCGCAACAACTGGTTCGCCGCCTACACCTACTGGTACTTCCGTTACTACGGCCACGACAAGGTGCTGCTGATGAACGGGCCGCGCGAGAAGTGGATCGCCGAGGACCGCGAGACGACGGCCGAGGTGCCCGATTACCCGCCGGCCACGTTCGCGGCGCGGGAGCCCGACGAGTCGATCCGCGCGCGCCGCGACGAGGTCCGCGAGGCGCTCGGCCGCGACGTCAAGCTGGTCGACGTGCGGAGCCCGCAGGAGTACTCGGGAGAGCTGATCGCGATGGCCGGGTACGAGCAGGAGGGCGCCCAGCGCGCCGGCCACATCCCGGGCGCGATCTCGATCCCGTGGGCGCAGGCGGTGAACGAGGACGGCACGTTCAAGTCCGCCGACGAGCTCCGCGAGCTCTACTCCTCCAAGGGCGCGCTCGAGGACGGCAAGCCGATCATCGCCTACTGCCGGATCGGCGAGCGCTCGGCCCACACCTGGTTCGTCCTCCACGAGCTGCTGGGCCAGGAGGCGGTGAAGAACTACGACGGCTCCTGGACCGAGTGGGGGAACCTCGTGGACGTGCCGATCGAGAAGGACGTCTGAGCGGAGCCGCCGCGGTCAGCTCCCGCCGGGGATCCGGCCGAGGAGCTCGGCGAGGATGCGGGCGGTGGCGCCCCAGATCAGGTGCCCGCCGACCTCGTAGGCCGGCGTGCGGATGGGGACGCCGCGGCGCACGAGGCGCCGCATCGCGAAGCCGGCCCGCAGCTCGCTCATCCGGAAGAGCAGCACGGCCGCCACCTCGTCGGGGCTGGGGCGGAAGGCGATGCCCGGCGGGATCAGGCCGACGACCGGATAGACGCGGTAGCCGGTGACGAACGTCCCGACGGGCGGCAGGGCGCCGATGACCTCGACCTGCTCGGGCTCGAGCCCGATCTCCTCCTGCGCCTCGCGGAGGGCGGTCGCGGCCAGGGCCTCGCCGGGGTCGCGGCGGCCGCCCGGGAAGGAGATCTCCCCCGCGTGGCGGCGCAGGTCCGCGCGGCGCTCGGTGAAGACCAGGCCCGGGTCGCCCTCGTGATCGAAGATGGCGACCAGCACGGCGGCGTCGGTGCCGCCGGGGGCGTGCAGGGCCTCCGCCTCCTCGAGGCCGAGCAGCGCCTGCCGCAGGTCGGCGGTCACCGTCAGATGATCACGCGCACGGTGCCGCCGTCCACGCTCCAAGCCGCACCGGCGACGTAGGACGCGCGCTCGGAGCAGAGCCAGACGATCACGTCGGCCACCTCCCGCACCTCGGCCAGGCGCCCGATCGGCCGCTTGGCCCCGGCGGCCGCGAGCGCCTCCTCGCGCGACGCCTGGCCGGCCAGCTCGCGCGACTGGTCGAGCAAGCCGCCGGGGGCCATCCAGAGCTCCGACTTGGTGGGGCCGGGGCACACGGCGTTCACGAGCACCCCATCGGCGGCGTAGAGGTCGGCGAAGAGGCGGGAGAGCGAGAGCTCGGCGGCCTTGGCGACGGAGTACTCGGGCATCAGGGTCGACGGGCGCTTGCCGGCGGTGGAGCAGACGTTCACGATGCGCCCGTAGCCCCGCTCGCGCATCCCCGGGACGGCCGCGCGCATCGCGCGGAGCGGCGCCATCACGTTGACCTCCCAGGCCGCCTGCCAATCCTCGTCGGGAACGTCGTCGAGGTGGCGCCAGCGGGCGCTGCCGGCGTTGTTGACGAGCACGTCGAGGCGCCCGAAGGCGCGCTCCGCCTCGGCGACGATCCGCTCGCCCGCGTCGGGCCCGGTGACGTCGAGGGCGAGCGTGCAGGCGCGCCCGCCGCACTCGGCCGCGGCCTCCGCGAGCGGGCCCTCGGAGCGGGCCACGAGCAGGACGTCGGCGCCCTCCTCGCTGAGGCGCCGCGCGACCTCGCGACCGATCCCGCGGCTCGCGCCGGTCACGGCGCATGCCCTTCCGGCGAGCCCGAGATCCATGCTCAGAGCGGCTCGATCCGGTCCTCGACGCGGACCGGCGTATCGGACGAGAGCGCGCGGTGGACCGGGCACTTGCCGGCGATGACCAGGAGCCGCTCGCGCTGCTCCTCGCTCAGCTCGGCCTCCACGCGCAGGAGCACGGTGAACGACTCCGGCAGGCTCGCCCGCCCGTACTCCATCTCGACCTCGACCTCGACGCCTCCGAGGTCCCACCCCTTCCGGTCGGCGTACATCTCCACCGTGATCGCCGTGCAGCCCGCGAGGGCCGCGGCGAGGACGCGGGTGGGGGAGGGGCCGAGATCGGTGCCGCCGGCGCCCTCCGGCTCGTCCATGAGGATCGCGTGGCGGCCCTCGATCTCGACGTCGTGGGCGTAGCCCTGCCGGCGGCGCGCGACCGCCTTCACGCCCATCAGCCGCCGCCCCCCTCGCGGCCGGCGAAGAGCTCGGGATCGGGCCGGTCGGCCGCGCGCGCGAGCGCGAAGGCGAGGTCGGACGCCCGGTTGAGGAAGGCGAGGAGCTCGGCGCTCACCTCCGCTCCGGCTGCGAGCGCCACCACCCGCCGCTCCGCCCGGCGCAGGACCGTGCGCGCAACGTCGAGCTGCGCCGAGAGCGCCGTTCCGCCCGGGATGACGAATTTCGGCGGCAGGTCCACCCGCTCCATGAAGCGGTCGATGGCGGCCTCCAGGCGGGCGGTCATATCGGCCGTGACGCGGCTCACGCCGGGCTCGAGCCGGCCGGCGGCCTCCGGCGCGGTCGCGAGCTCGGCCCCGGCCACGAACAGCCCGTTCTGCAGGTTCAGGATCTCGGCCGCGAGGTCAGCCTGGCCGTCGCCGCACTGCGAGCGCGCGGCGCCGAGGACCGCGCAGGCCTCGTCGAGCGTGCCGTACGCCTCCGTGCGCGGGTCCGCCTTGGCGATCCGTCCGCCGTACCAGAGCGAGGTAGTGCCGTCGTCGCCCTTGCGCGTATAGATCCGGGTCACGGCCTGCGACCCTAGCCCATCCACCGCCCGTGGTTCTAGCTGAGCGGGTTGAACACGATCCCGGTCGGGACCTTCGGGTAGAAGAACGTGGACTTGGGGGGCATCGTCTCGCCCGCGGCGGCCACCGCTCGGACCTGCTCGATCGGCGTCGGACGCAGCAGAAACGCCGCCTGCGCGGTTCCCGAGCGCACCGCCTCGAGCGCCTCCGCGGCGGAGGCGGTGTACGAGATCCCGCGCTTCGCCTCGACGTCCTCCTCGCTCATCCCGAGCGCGCCGCGGAGGACGACGGCCTCGAGGATCGCGGCGTCGAGGCGGCGATAGGCCTCGGAGCGGCCGGGCAGGTCCCCGGCCAGCGCCTCGGGTGCCCGCAGGCGCAGGCGGAGGCAGCGACCGGTGGCGGGCTCGATGAAGCCGAAGACCCCGATCCCGGGCTCCCCGGCCGGGTCGAGCCGCTCCGGCGCCACCTCCTCGGCGTCGAAGCGCTCGCGCAGCACCGCCGCCAGGCGCTCCCGCGCGCCCGGGTCCTCGAGCGCGGTCAGGAGGCGGTGGTAGCCGAACACCGTCAGCCCCGGGTCGCCCATGGCGACCAGGCAGGCCAGCGTGTAGCGGTGCTCGCCCTCGCCCCCGACCTCCTCCGCGTAGGCCAGCGCCGTCTCGTAGCGGTGGTGGCCGTCGGCGATCAGGAGCTCGGAGGGCGCGAGCGCCGCGGCGACCTCGCGGTGAAGGCCTGGGTCGCCCAGGCGCCAGACGCGGTTCGTCACGCCCTCCTCGTCGGCGGCCTCGGCCCACGGCTCGCCGAGCGCGCCGTCTGCCGGCGACCAGGCATCGGCGGCCTCGAGGCAGAAGATCGGGGAGAGGTTGTGGCGCGTGGCGCGCGTGAGGAGCAGGCGATCCTCCTTGGGGCCCGGCTGCGTGCGCTCGTGGGGGCGGATGAGCCCGGGCCCGTACCCGGTCACGCGCACGCGCGCGAGCAGGCCGCGCCGCGTCCGCCGGGCGCCGTCGGGCCCGGTGTAGTCCTGCTCGAGGACCCACAGCGAGGGCTCGCGCTCCTGCACGAGCACGCCCTGCAGGATCCACTCCTGGAGCGTCTCGGCCGCGTGCTCGTAAGGGTCGGCGCCCGCCGGGGCCACCGGCAGGTCGAGCTCGACCGCGTTGAAGGGCGAGCGGGCGACGAGCCGCTCGCGCTCGCCCTCGCCAACCACGTCGTATGGGGGCGCTATCACGTCGGCGAGCGAGCCGACGGCCGCGAGGTTGTAGCGGAGGGCGCGGAGGGGGCGGACGTCGGCCATCGCCGCCGAACCCTAGAGGCCCGTGGGCCGCGGGCGGGCCCCGGGGGCCGGGCGAGGCGGGCGCCCCGGCCGGGCGCGCAGGCGACGCCGTAGCGCCGCCCGGCCGAGTCGGGGTGGCGGGATTTGAACCCGCGAAACCTCCTCGCCCCAAACGAGGCGCTCTACCAGGCTGAGCTACACCCCGGCGGGCCGAGTCTAGCCACTGGCACGGGCCGCACGGGGACGTGCGGTGGCGCTGGCACCGAGCCACGAGGACCCCGGGCGAGGCCGGGCCGCCGCGCCGGCGGGTCGCCGCGCGCAGCCGGCGCATGCCGCGATGCGGGATCGCCGCTCCCTCGCGGCGGGACGGAAGACGCGGGCGGACGCCGCCCGCTACGCTGACCCCCTTCAGTTCCCAGCAACCGGAAGGACACCAATGCCCACAGGCACAGTCAAGTGGTTCAACGAGGAGAAGAGGTACGGGTTCATCACGCCCGATGACGGCGACCGGGACCTCTTCGTCCACGCGAGCGGCATCAGCGGCGCGAGCTCGCTTCAGGAGGGGGCAAAGGTCTCCTTCGACGCCGAGGAGTCCGACAAGGGCCCCAAGGCGGTGAACGTCCAGCCGATCTGAGGCCGGCGCTACGCTGGGGCCGCCCGGCCCCCGTAGCTCAGCTGGATAGAGCGAGGGACTTCTAATCCCTAGGCCGCAGGTTCGAGTCCTGCCGGGGGCGCTCCGTGGCCGCGGAAGCGTGAACGGCCCCGGCCGGGCTCGGCCAGCCGCCCACCCGGCGCGACCGTCTCGCAAGCCGCCGCTACCGCCCCGCACCCGGGCGCTACATTGAGCGTCGCGCGGTGAGCGTAGCTCAGCTGGTAGAGCTCCTGGTTGTGGTCCAGGCGGTCGCCGGTTCGAATCCGGTCGCTCACCCTCAGGCCGACCGATGGCCCTCCCCAACCGTTGGCCGAGTTAACGCGAAATAGCTGGATCAACTCGGCCATCGGCGCCGGCTCCGCCCGCGCCGGCTCCGCCCGGAGTCGCCAGCTATCCGCGGAGGGCGCGCAGCGCGTTGAGTATCACCGCGAGATCGATCGCCTCCTGGAACAGGGCGCCGGCGACCGGGGCGAGGTATCCGGCGGCGGCCACGCCCATTGCGGCGATGCTGAGGCTCATGCCAGCCAGGACGCTCTGGCGGGCGATCCGCAGGGCGCGGCGGCCACTGTGGATGGCATCGGCCACGCGATCGATGCGGTCGACGGTAATGACCGCATCCGCGGTCTCGGAGCTGACGGTGGCTCCTGCCGCTCCCATGGCGATCCCGAGGTCGGCGGTAGCCAGCGCAGGGGCGTCGTTCACCCCGTCGCCGACCATCACGACCGGTCGCAGCTCGCGGTTCGCCCGTAGCCGGCGCACCACTTCGAGCTTGTCCTCAGGCGACTGCTCCGCGTAGACGCGGTCGACCCCCAGCGCCCGGCCGATGCGCTCTGCCACCGATCGGCGGTCGCCGGACACCATCGCCACGTGGCGAACCCCCTCGGCGCGAAGGCGCGGGACGATCCGGGTTGCGTCAGGGCGCAGCTCATCGGCCATCACGATCACCCCGGCAACGCGTCCATCGACGCCCACGGTCACCCGCGTCTCTCCCGACCCTCGGTCGCCGAGCATCCGCGTCGCGGCGACCTCGTCCGGTGAATAGCCTTCGGCGCGGAGGAACGCCCTGCTTCCGACCGCCACCCGGTGCCCATCCACGCGACCGGAGATCCCCTGGCCGGGCTCCTCCCGGACCTCCGAGGGCATGCTCAACGGAAGGTCCCGCTCGGTCGCCGCTCGCACGAGCGCCTCGCCCAGCACGTGCGCCGACATGCGATCGATCGAAGCCGCGAGTCGCAAGAGCTCGCTCTCCGGCATTCGCTCGGCGGTCAGGATCTCGCGCACGTCGGGTGTGCCGATCGTGAGCGTTCCGGTCTTGTCGAAGAGGACCGTTCGCGTCTCGCCGAGCGTCTCGATGGCCCCGGCGCCCTTGACGACGATGCCTGCTCGAGCGGCCCGGGACAGGCCGGAGACGAGGGCGATCGGTGCGGCGAGGATCAGGGGGCAGGGTGTGGCGACGACCACGACGGCGAGTCCGCGGACCGGTTCACCGCTGAGCGCCCAGGCCGTCGCCGCTATCAGCAGCGTGATCGGCAGGAAGAAGCCGGCGTAGCGGTCCGCCATCCGCACGAAGGGGGCGCGCTGGCTCTCGGCCTGCTCGACGAGGCGCACGAGGGCGGCGTACGCGCTCTCCGTGGCTGGCCGGCCTGCGCGCACCTGGAAGGGCGAGCCGGCATTCGCGGTGCCGCTCAGCACCGGCATGCCGGAGTGGAGGGTGACCGGCAGCGGCTCGCCGGTCAGGGTGCTCGTGTCCACGACAGCTTCCCCGTCGGCCACGATGCCATCCACGGGCACGACCTCGCCGGTGCGGACGACGACCACCTCGCCGACCCGCACCTCGTCGGCGGGAACGTCCCGGAGCTCCCCGTCCGAGCGCAGGTGCGCGACCTTCGGGGCACGCTCGACGAGCGCGGTCAGCTCGCGACGGGCTCGTCTCGCAGCCGTCGCTTCGAGCGCCGCGCCGCCCGAGAACATGAGCCCGATGACGGCCCCGGCAAGCTCCTCGCCCAGCGCCAGCGCACCGACCATGGCTACGAGCGCGATCGTGTCTACGCCAAGGCTGTGGTCCACGATCACCGTCCGCCCGACCTCGTAGGCGAGCTCCGCCGCGAGGAGCGCGACGGCGGCGCCCCACACGGTTTGGCCCGCCGCACCCTCGCCGGCCAGATGCAGCGCGCCGCCGGCCGCGATCGCGAGGACCGCGATGGCGGCAAGCACCCGCGCCCGGTAGTCGACGAGGGCACGCCATGCCTGGCGGCGGCCTGGCTCGGAAGCGGCCGTCCGCGCCGCCGGGCGACGGGGTGCGAGCTTGACCGGTGCGACGCTCATGGCGGTCCCTGGGCCGTCGCCACGCCTTGGCCTCGGCCAGGGCTGAAGCCGCTCAGGTAGAGCGTGCCGGTGGCGATTGCTGCGCCGGCGAGGGTCGTCGCGACGAGCACGGGGCCGGGCGCGGCGAGCGCGAAGAAGTTGCGCGCGACGGGCACCGCGAGCGCGAGCGAGTACAGCACCGCCAGGCCGGCGCACATGACCCCCACGATGAGGCCGCGGCGCCAGCCGGCCGCCTCCAGCACGACGATCAGGTAGAGACCCACCAGCACCAGCACGGTAGTGGCGACCGTCCGCGACTCGCGGACGGAGAGCTCGAACACGTTCAGGGCCGCGAGGTAGCTGGCAACGACCCCCATGCCGGCGGTGATGCCGGCCGGGACCGCGAACCGAGCTACCTCGCGCACGTAGGCCGTGGTGCGCCACGCTCCCGAGCTCGGGGCGAGCGCCAGGAAGAACGATGGGATCCCGATCGTGATCGTCGCCGAGAGCGTGAAGTGGCGCGGCAGCAGGGGGTAGGCCGTTGAGGTGGTCCCGATCATCAGGATCAGGAACGCCGCGAACGAAGACTTCGTCACGTACAGCTTGGCCACCCGCTGGAGATTGCGCAGCATCTGACGGCCCTCCGCCAACATGGCAGGCACGGCCGCGAAATCGCCGCGCACGAGGACCAGATCAGCGACGCTTCGGGCCATCTGGGCGCCGCTTCCCTGCGCGAGCGCCAGCCGCGATGCCTTGAGCGCCGGCACGTCGTTCACGCCGTCGCCCACCATCGCCACGTAGCGGCCGGCATCGCGCAACACCTCCACCACACGACGCTTGCCGTCCGGGGAGATCCGGCCCACGATGCTCGCTCGGAGCGCCAGCTCCTGGAGGGCGCCCGCGTCGTCGGGCAGCGCGCTCCCGTCGAGCGGGGCCTCGCGGACGGGCAGCCCCGCGTCTTGCGCGACGGCCGCGACCGTTTCCGGCGCGTCGCCTGAGAGCACTTTCAGCTCGACGCCCTGCGCCAGGAAATACTCGACGGTTGCGCGTGCCTGCGGCCGGAGCTGCTCTGCGAGCACGACCAGTCCCAGGAGCCTCAGCCCGCCAGGAAGGGCTGGATCCCCGTCACGACGAGCGAGTCCCTCGCGGGCAAGGCCGGTCGCCACCACCCGCCGGCCCGCCCTGGTCTCGGCATCGACCCTCCCCGCCAGGGGTCCCAGGGGGAAGAGCTCCGGAGCGCCCAGCACGAGGGTGCCGTCGGCGAGCTGCACCGCGCTCCAGCGCCGCCGCGATGAGAACGGCGCTCGCTGGAGAACGGGCTCGGCCTCGCTCGTATAGGCGTCGGCGATCGCAGCCAGCGTCGCGTTGCGGGAGGGTGAGGCGGTTGCGAAACGGCCGAGCTGGCGCGCGAGCTCGTCCTTGCTCACGCCGGGCGCCGGGACGAGCTCGCGGACCCGGACGCGAGCCTCCGTGAGCGTGCCCGTCTTGTCGAGGCAGATCACGTCGGCCGATGCGAGCGACTCGATCGCGTTGAGCTGCTGGGCGAGGACCCCGCGCTTCGACATGCGGAGAGCGCCAACCGCGAACGT
>Ga0070741_10020690_pt1 | contig 10324 bp, 6 predicted proteins | sample Coa_R1_4_FD_66440 | JGI IMG/M metagenome (GOLD analysis project Ga0070741, IMG submission 66440) | Surface soil microbial communities from Centralia Pennsylvania, which are recovering from an underground coalmine fire - Coalmine... | ecosystem: Environmental > Terrestrial > Soil > Unclassified ...
TGCTGGGAGGGGTCGCGGTCCTGGTGGCAGCTCTGGTCGTGACTACGGCGGCATTGGTGAAGTTGCGTGGCCGGCAGGCCCCCACCGGTTCCCACACCGTTGCGGTGCTTCCATTCCAAAACATCAGCGGGGACAAGAGTATTGATTTCCTGCGTTTCGCTCTGGCCGACCAGGCCGCCAATCTTTTGACCTATTTGCCCTCGGTGGAGATTCGCCCGGTGGAGATGTCTCAGAGCTACGCAAACCTTGGTCCGCAACAGGCAGGCCAGCAGCTTCACGTCTCCACCCTGGTGACGGGCCATTACGTGAAACAGGGAGAGCAGTTGCGAGTCACCCTGGAAGCGATTGATGTCCCCAAAAACCACGTCATATGGCAGGGGATGGTCACCAGCGGCGCCCACGATCTGACTTCGCTCCAAGACCAGTTGCTGGCGCAAATCCGCCAAGGCTTGGTCCCGAGGTTTGGGATCACGAGCCGGCCATCGGAAGCGGGAACCCGGCCCAAGAACGCCGAAGCGTATGACTTATACCTGCGCAGCATCGCGATCCCGCATGATCCCGTTCCTAACAAAGAGGCAATCACCCTGCTGGAGGCGGCGGCCAAACTTGATCCGAAATATGCGTCGGTGTGGGATGCGCTGGGAAAACGGTATTACTACGACGCCGCCTATTCTGACGGAGGCGATGCTGCGTACCAGCGCTCCAATTCCGCGCTGCAACAAGCGTTGAAGCTGGACCGCAATCTAGTCAGCGCCGCGGCCGCGCTGACCACCAACCGCATCGAGTGGGGACAGCTGGACAAGGCGGCGGATGCTGAAGCATTACTGAAGCAGCGGCCAGACAGCTCTGAGGCGCATTTCACCGTCGCCTATGTTTACAGGTACGCGGGGCTGCTGGAGGCGGCGGCCCACGAATGCGACGCGGCTCTGGCACTCGATTCCACCAACTTTAATTTTCGCTCCTGCGCGTTCACATTTCTGGAACTCGGGAAAACCGACAAGGCATTGCAATATCTGCGCCTTGATGCCGGTTCGGAATTCTTTAACGACTTGCTTCCCGGAGTGCTTCTACGTGATGGAAAATTGGGCGAAGCCAAGCTGGCTGCGCAGAAGATGTCGAACAATCCGGTTTGGCATCGCAGCCTTCTGCAAGCCTGCCTTTCGCATTCCGATGTGGCCTCCGCGGTAAAACAGGACGAGTCCGCCTTGCGGGGCGAGCGTGATCCGGAAGTCAAGTATTACCAGGCTTCCATTTTGGCGTTTTGCGACCAGCACGAGCTGGCCATCACGCTATTGCGCAGCGCCATCGCACAGAATTATTGCGCATCATCGGCGCTGCAAGCCGACCCGCTGCTGGTAAAATTGCGCCGCTTTCCCGAGTTCTATGAACTGCAATCCCTGGCGAACCAATGCCAAACCAGATTTCTGGCGGCCTTGACCGCGCCCAGCAAATAGCAAGTGTCCCAGGAGGACTCCGATGGAATGTTCGCGAAGGTTGTTGCATTTTGCGCTGATCAGCCTATTGCTGCTCCCATTGTTCAACTGCGGCTCACAACATAGCAGCGACGAAAAGTATTACCTGATCTCGGCGAACCTCCAGGTGCCGTATTGGCAGTCCGCCAAGGCAGGATTCTTCCAGGCAGGGTCGCAGCTTCAGGTGAAGGTCGAATTCGCCGGACCCAACACTTACGATCCCAAAGCGCAGCAACAGGAGTTTCAGAACGCGGTCAGCCAAAAAGCCAGCGGTATTCTGCTGTCTGCGGCCAATCCCGAGCTGATGAAGCCCGAGATTGACGCGGCCATTGCTGCCGGTATTCCGGTGATTACTCTGGATTCAGATTCCCCCTCCAGCAAACGGCTATTCTTCATCGGAACCAACAACTATCAGGCGGGGATGATGGGGGGCAAGGTTGCAGCCAGCCAGATGCACGGAAAGGGAAATGTCGTGGTTTTTACCATGCCCGGGCAGTCCAATCTAGACGACCGTCTGCGCGGCTATCGCGACGCATTTGCCAGCTATCCACAGATAAAAATCGCGCGCATCGTGGACATTCATGGCGATCCTCGCGTGGCCTTCGATACCACCCAGGAGATCATCGGTAAAGAGAAAGACAAAGTGGATGCATTTGTCTGCCTGGAGGCGCAAGCCGGCAAGGAAGTCGCCAACGTCCTGGACCGCTATAACGTGAAAGGCAAGACCGTAGTGGCAATGGACACCGATGCCGAAACTCTGGACGCGATCAAGCGAGGGGCCATCGTCGCGACCATCGCTCAGAAGCCTTTCACCATGGCATTCGTGGGGATGAAGCTGCTCGACGATCTGCACCATCATGCGCTTCAACCTCTAAACCGCAATTGGGCAGAGGACCCGTTCTCCCCTGTTCCGGCTTTTGTGGATACTGGAGCCACACTGATTGACAAGAACAATGTTGATGAATTTCTGGCTGCGCAAAAGTCGGCGACCAGCAAGTGACATACGAGGGGATTCGTGAGCCCTGGTTAGTTACGGGTCGCCGGCCTTCTCCCCGTCTGGTCTTGGCATGTTTGAGTCTAGTTCCTTGGCTAATTGAGGGATGACGCTCTTGCCGAGCGGAGTGCCAGCCAGATTCACCTGTTTCGCCTCATCGCTGCAGCACCGAAACAGCTCCTCTTTGAACTGGCCTCCGCGAATGTAGTGCCAATGCGCAGTCGTGATGGATTCCATCGGCCCGTAGTAATTGGGAAAACTCGGGCTCCAGTTCAATTGGGCCAATTCAGAAATGGGATCGGGCATGCCGGACGCTGCCGCCGATCCATTCCACAAACGCTGGAGCGAGGTCTGGGGGAAGTCAGAGTGGCGCGCCTCTCCCACTTCCTCCAGAAGTGTCGCAGGCAGTGAAGTTAGACTCACCGGTGTGTCAATTCGCCGGCCTGCGGGTATCCGACCCGGCGCCCAAAAAATCAGCGGGACGTGTATCAGCTCGCGATAAAGAGAGCTGCCGTGGGTCATCAACCCGTGTTCCCCGAAACTTTCGCCGTGGTCTGAGGTGATTACCACCATCGTGTTGCGGTCCAGGCCGCGCTGTTTCAGCTGCTGCAGTAGCTGCTGAATCTGATCGTCTACCAGATTGATGGCGCCGTCATATGCGTCCAGCATCCCCTGCCGTTGTTGCGGCGTGACCCGCTCAAACCAGGCCCAATGTTCGGAGGCCCGGCTACGAGGGTCCTTCATATTGGTATAACGATGCAGATACGGTTCCGGCGGCCGGTAGGGATCGTGCACATCCAGGTAATTCAAGAACATGAAAAAGGGACGGCGATCGCCATCTATCCAGCGCAGGGCATGGTCGTTGATTTCGGCCGCACTGCGGCGGCCGAAAAGATCGCGTTTAAGCTGCAGGCTGAACACCAGGTGTTTGATCAAGTCGCCGTAAAAAGTTTGCGCGAAGCTGCTGCCCAACGATTGAAAATCGTCCTCAAAGTGAATAAAGCCGCGCCGAAACCCTCGTCGGCGGCAAAACAGCAATGTGTTGGCGGAGAACGCGGCGGTCCTGTAGCCCCGCGCCATGAACGCTTCCCCCAGGGTGCGGTAGTCCCATCCGAGAAGCGCGCCGTCGCTCTCCACACCGTGCGCCGAAGGGTACAGTCCTGTGAGCAACGAAGCGTGTACCGGCAAGGTCCAGGAGGAAGGCGCAATCGCGTTTTCAAAAAGTGTGCCTTCGGCGGCGAGCCGCGTCAGGTAAGGGCTGGTCGGTCGCGCGTATCCGTACGTCGAAAGGTGATCTGCGCGAAGCGTGTCCACCACGATGACCACGACGTTAGGGCCCGTAGTTTGGGGCGGCAGCCGCGCCGCATCTCGCCGCTCATGAAGCTGCTGCCTGATGGGAAATACAATGATGCACCATAGGGCGGCCAGCACCAGTATCGGCAAACTACGTTTTTGCCACCTCAGCATGCTTCGCCCCCAAAGGAATGACAAAAAGCCCACCAGGGAAGCAGCAGCCACCGATACCAAAAGAACAATCAGAGGTGTAGTTTCCGTCTGCGCGCGAGTGATACAGGCGAAGAGCGCCAGTCCGGAAAACAAAAAGGTCGCTTGCATCAAATCGGCGCTGTTTCGGAAGACGCCGCCTTTAAGTGCAATCACTATCAGCGCTGCGCCCAAAAACAGCAACGGCTCAAACTCGGCTCCGGCACGCAGCAGGTCGCGCCAGATGTAGGAATGCGCTAGAAAACCTTCGCCCAGGCCGGCCGCCAATCCCCACCACAGGGCGATCAGAAGCAAATCTCTGGGCCGATACGGCTGCGCGTCTGTGTTGTCGTCTGTCTGCTGGGGGAGGGACATGCGGGGAGGGAAAGATTACAAAAATAGGGGCTGAATTACAATTCCGCGGCTCGCTCTCGCGGCATTGTTCATGTGGCCGCGGCGGTCGCATCATTCCGAGCCAAGCTGTCATTCCAAGCGAAGCGAGAAATCCCTCTAGTCTCACCGTACCTGCAGGCTGAAGAGATTCCCCGCAGACTAAAGCCAACTCGGAATGCCACATCACTTTGACTGCAAGATCCGGATAGCCCCGCTTAACCATGCGCGCCAATATGACAATCGTGATCCAACTTAAGTGATCAGCGGGAGGACCGATCATGGCGACCATTCGAGTAATCGCAATCTCTACAAAGACAGCAGATCTGGTGCGTAGCACTATGAAGTCACCGGGTTACGGCCACCCTGCGCATACAGAAATCGCCAGCGGATATGGCCCTTGCCGGCACTGCTTGCGAGACTTCCGCGTCGGCGAAGAGAAACGAATCCTCTTTACCTACGACGCGTTTTACTCAGTCGAGAAGTTGCCGTTGCCCGGGCCGATCTTTATCCATGCGGAGCCCTGCTCCCGCTACGATGAAAACGCCGGTTTCCCTAAAGATATGCGCGCCCACCGCCTTACCATCAACGCCTATGGTCAGGATCGCACTCTGCTCGCCGAAAAATTGGTTGAAGACGGGAATATCGAATCGATGATTGACTCCTTCCTCGACCGCTCAGACGTCAAATACCTCCACGTCCGCGATACTCAAGCTGGATGCTATGACTTCCGGATTGAGCGTGCGTCGCGCTAATAGTTCCCCATGGCCAGTTGCCACCATGGTGTTCCACTATCTCGGTTCCTGAGACCGTCAAAAGGTGCACCATTAATGTGGCATTCAGGAACTCCCCGTGAGTGCTAGAATGCTGCCTCGTTACGCAGGAGCTCTGGGACCTAGCTGCAGCGTGCTTCTGCGCCCGAATTTGACCCATGCCGATAGATTCCTCTAGAACTCAGTCTCTATTTCGCAGGCTTGAACGTCTGATTCCCAGGTTGGCCAGGCATGCCCAGCCGGACCACGTCCATCACTTCCGAACCTCTATCCGGCGTTTGGAGACGCTGCTTGAGCAACTAGTGCCAAAGCCTGATCGCAGCCAGAAAAAGCTTCTAAAGCGGCTAAGCAAGCTCCGCAAGCGTGCCGGTCATATCCGCGATTTGGATGTTCAGGTGGCCGCCTTGAAATCTCTGAAGATTGACCGTGGTTCCCAGGACAAGCGCGAGTTGGTGGATGCACTGGGAGTCGAGCGACAGAAATGGGAGAAGAAGCTAACCAATGCTCTCGACGCTCGCTCCTCTCGGGAACTGCGTAAACGCCTGCGTCGCGCAGCCCAGAATCCTGAGTTGCACAGCCACAATTTTGATCCGGTTTCCAGAGCGCTTGGCATGTTCTCTCGCCTGTCGCTCTCAGAAGGCGCACTCTCGGAAAAAGTCTTGCACGCATATCGCCTCCAGTGCAAAAACATCCGCTATGTTGCGGAGATGGCAGGTGCACAACCTGAGGCCAAAGCCGTTATTGATCAACTCAAGAAGATGCAAGACGCCATCGGCGAATGGCATGACTGGGACACTCTCACTGTCAGGGCAAGCAGGCTGCTTGCCGGCTCCTCAAATCCTCCGCTAGTTACCGCCCTGCGTGCGGTCGCGAAAGCCCAGCTCGCAGACGCACTGCTGGTTTCAAACGGGGCGATCGCCGCGCTGTTGGATTTGTACAAAGCATCGACGGGCCGTCGGAAACCGGCCAGAGCAGCGGAATCGGCCTCCGAGCAACCGGATTTGGCAAAGGCTGCAAACGCCTGATTTTTTCTTATTTCCCCTGAGCTATGCCCACCTTTGCGGCGGTTGATATCGGAGCTAATTCAGTCCGGTTGAAAATCGCACGCCTGGTGCGGCGGCGCCTGAGAGTTATACATGAAGACCGGCAAGTCACCCGTCTTGGAGAATTGGTGTTCAAGTCTCCGGGCGGCGTGCTCTCGCCGGACTCCATGTCGGATACGGTCAAGGTTCTGCGCCGTTTCCATCGCGCCTCGCAAGAATACGGCGTTGACGCCGTTCGGGTGGTAGCCACCAGCGCGCTTCGCGAGGCCCACAACCGGCAGCGATTTATAGACTGGGTCCATTCGGTTACGGGATGGACAGTGGAGATCATCTCCGGCGCCGAGGAAGCTCGCCTCATCCACCTGGGGGTGGTTTCGAATCTTCGCATCTCCGGCTGGCCAGCACTGATGGTGGATCTGGGCGGCGGCAGTTGTGAACTCACCATCTCGGTTCGCGGCCAGATCCGCGACACGGTCAGTGTTCCTTTGGGAGCTGTGCGCCTGACCAATGAGTTTCTGCACCACGATCCGCCTCGTAAAAAAGAGTTGCGCCAGTTACGTGGGTTTATTGATCGCGAGTTGGGGCGGGTGTCGAACAAAATCATAGCCGCCCGCGTTAAGACAGTGATTGCGACTTCAGGCACGGCAGCGGCGTTGGCGGCGGTAGCCGAGAACCTGGATAAGCACTCCAGTGGCACAGCCGGTTCTTTCGTGCCAGCCAGAACCGCTGCCCGGATAGCCAGGCTGCTGGCAAGGCGGACGGTTGAGGAACGCGCCGAGCTCCAGGGCATCGGTCCGCGGCGCGCCGAGATTGTCGTGGCTGGAGCAGCGGTGTATGCGCAACTTCTGGAGCGCTGCCGCCTAAGATATTTTCGCTATTCGCCTTTAGGTTTGCGGGACGGGCTGCTGGAGCAAATGGCCGCCGACTACGATCGCCGCGCGCGGCCGCGTGAAAAAATCGAGTCAGAACGCTGGGAATCAATCCTCGCCGCGGCGGGCCACTACCAAGTGGACATGGATCACGCGATGCAAGTACGCAAGTTCGCGGTGCAGCTATTCCGGTCCATGGCTCGGCTGCATCAGTTGCCCATGGAATACGAAGAGTGGGTATCGGCCGCAGCCATCCTTTATGAGGTCGGCGGATATATCAATCGCAATGGCAGGCACCGGCACGCGTACTACATCCTTTCCCACTCCGAAATCCTCGGGGTTACGCCGCAACAACGGCGCATCATCGCCGCCATTGCCCGTTATACAGGGACCTCTCCTCCCTTGGCTTCGGACCCTCCCATCAAAGCATTGCCGGCGGCGGACCGGCAGCATGTTATGCGAGCATGCCTGGTGTTACGGCTGGCGCGCGCTCTGAACCTTGGACGCCATCAGGCAGTTAAAGCGCTGAAGATTCGCCTACAGAAAAACACCGTTGCGCTTGCACTGACCCCAAAACGGGGTACCGACGTTGAATTGGAATTGTGGGCGCTGGAAAGGGAACGCGCCTACTTTCGGGAAGTCTTGGGACGTGGACTCTCAGCGGCGGTAGCTTGAGCTGCGGCAGCAACTTTAGGGGTGACACACCAACGCAGCACCGCATTGTTGCGCTTGAGCTCCGCCTGGGCCACCGCACCCTTCTTCAGGTTCACTCCCGCACGGCTGCCGCGGCCAATCAGGCTGCCCAGAAATTCGCTAAGGTTCGGATTGTGTCCCACTACCATAATTGCGTCAGCTTTCGTATAGCGATTGAGCAGCTCACGAAATTGAGCGATGCTGGCCTCCGGACGCAACGCAGGATCAAGCTGAAGTTTCCCCTCGTGTCCCATTTCATTGGCCACCAGCACCGCAGTTTGCGCTGCTCGCTTGAGCGGACTGGCAATGATTGCGTCCACTTGGACATCGAGCGCTGCGAGCAGCCGGCCCATCAGCCTGCACTGCTCGATTCCATCGGCATCGAGCGCCCGCTTTGCATCCTTTTTCGGATCGCTTACCCGTTCGCCGGCGCTGGCGTGGCGCACAAAATAGAGGATCATCGCAATTTACGCTTGAAGCAGGAGCTTTGGTGTTTTGGAATCGAGACGTGAGGGAATCTGACTGATAGACGCTTTTCCCTCCGCCAAATCAATCAGGAACTCTTGCGCGTTGAAACCGGGAACCGAGCGGCCCTTTCCGGCCTTTCGCTTCACATGCAAATAGGTGCCATCTGGACGCAAGACGCGCGCTTTCATGTTGTCCGCCAAATAGGCAGCCAAAATTTCATAACGCAAACGGTCCCGAAGCACGGGTTCCTGAATGGGTAACATTACTTCTACTCTTTCATACAAGTTCCGAGGCATCCAGTCCGCACTCGAAATGTAGCCCTCTTCCTGGCCTCCATTGGCAAAATAAAATATTCGGCTGTGCTCAAGGAAACGGCCTACCACACTCCGTACACGGATGCGGTCGCTAATCCCCCTCAATCCCGGACGTAAAGCGCACATCCCCCTTACAATCAAATCAATGTTCACGCCCGCCTGGGAAGCGCGGTAGAGAGCTGCAATGATGTTCTGATCGAGCAATGCATTCATCTTCGCGATGATATATGCCGGTCTGCCATGCCGCGCGTGGTCGGCTTCGCGTTGAATCAGTTCCAGGCATCGCTCGGCGAGATTCGCCGGGGCCAAAATTAGGGGCTCGTAATTCGGGTGCTCAGCGTAAGCGGTAAGAAAACTGAAAGCATCGTGCACCGCCTTGGTGACGTCCTTATTAGAAGTGAGAAAACTCAGGTCCGTATAGTGGCGGGCAGTAACTGAATTGTAATTTCCGGTTCCAAGATGAGCATAGCGCCGGCTCACGCCATCGGAATCCTGGCGGACAATTAACGCCAGTTTGCAGTGGGTCTTCAGTCCAACTAATCCGTGAAAGACCTGCACACCGGCATCCTCCAGATCGCGCGCCCAGCGAATGTTCGAAGCTTCATCGAAGCGGGCTTTCAACTCAACGACGACCGTTACCTCCTTCTTGGCCGCGGCGGCAATAAGAGATGGAATCACCATCGAATGCTCCGACGTGCGATACAAGGTCTGTTTGATGGAGAGCACGCGCGGATCCTCGGCTGCCGCCTCGATGAATGAGACTACAGAATCGTAAGAATCAAAGGGATGGTGCAACAGGATGTCACGGCTGCGCAGTTCGTCAAACACATCACGCGATTTGCCGGTTAGCCGCAGTTCTTTTGGAACAAACGGCCGGTATTTCAGTTCGGGACGTTCTGACTGTTCGTAAATAGCAAATAAACGATTTAGGTTAACCGGTCCGTTGTTCCGGAAAACCTGCCATGGCGCCAGATCAAAGTTGCTGCGCAGACGCTCGACAATCTCAGGATCGGCATCAGCCTCAATCTCCAGCCTGACCGCCGCCCCTTTTCGCCGATTGTGCAGTTCAGTGCGGACCGATTCCAACAGATTCCGAGACTCCTCTTCTTGCAGATAGAGGTTGCTGTTGCGGGTCACTCGAAACGCCGCCGATGAAATGATTTCATAGCCACGATACATTTGTTCCGCGTGGCTGACGACCAAATCAGCCAGAGCAATGTAATCGTCGGTATTATCAGACGGCAATTTGACCAGTCGTGGAAGTGCGCGCGGCACAGTTACAACGCCCATGTAGGTCGTGGAAGCGCGACGCCGCCGACGAAGTAAAAATGCTACACACAGCGCCTTGTTGATGACCCGAGGGAAGGGGTGTGCAGGATCCACCGTGATGGGAGTCAGCAGCGGATCAAGGGCGCGATCGCAATAATCGTCCACAAAAGCACGCTGCTGGGAATCAAGCTCATGCAGCGCTAGTACCCGGACGCCCTTCTCCGCCAGTGCGGGGCTAAGTTTCTCGTTCCAGCAGCGGTATTGATCTTCCACCAGGGCATGCGTCTGTCGCGCTACCAGGTCGCGCACTTCGGGCAGGGTGGCTCCATCTGGACCGCCCTCAATGTGCCCGTCCTCAATATGCTGCAGCATAGCCGCCACACGAACTTCGAAAAATTCGTCCAGGTTGCTCGCGCTAATGGAGAGAAATTTCAACCGTTCCAGCAGCGGATTTTGCTCGTCCTCAGCTTCCTCCAGGACTCTTCGATTAAACGCCAGCCATGAAGATTCCCGATTGAGGTAATAAGCCGGATTATCGAGCGAGATTCGCGGCATTT
>Ga0070741_10020691_pt1 | contig 10323 bp, 9 predicted proteins | sample Coa_R1_4_FD_66440 | JGI IMG/M metagenome (GOLD analysis project Ga0070741, IMG submission 66440) | Surface soil microbial communities from Centralia Pennsylvania, which are recovering from an underground coalmine fire - Coalmine... | ecosystem: Environmental > Terrestrial > Soil > Unclassified ...
TCGCGCTGGTGGTGGCTGACCACTCTCGTCCTGGGCGCGCTCTCGGCGGTGTACGGGATCGTGCAGGCCGCCGTGGCGAACGACTTCAAGCGCCTGCTGGCGTACTCGACGGTCGAGAACCTGGGCCTGATCCTGATGGGCGTCGGCGCGGCCGGGGTGTTCGAAGACTCGGGACACCCGGTGCTCGCGGCCGCGGCGCTGACCGCCGCACTTCTGCACACCGCCACCCACGCCGGATTCAAGACGCTGCTGTTCCTGTCCGCCGGGTCCGTGCTGCACGCCACCGGCACCCGCGACCTGGACGAGCTCGGCGGCCTGCGCACCCGGATGCCGGCGACCACGGCGCTTTTCACACTCGGTGCGCTCGGCGCGGCGGCGCTGCCCGGGGGCGCCGGGTTCCCTTCCGAGTGGCTGCTGCTGCAGTCCCTCATCCACGGGCTCGCGGTGCCCGGCATAGTCGTCGTGGTGGTGTTGCCGGTCGCGGTCGGCGCCATCGCGCTGTCCGCCGGCCTGGCCGTGGCCACCTTCGTCAAGGCTCTGGGTACCGGATTTCTCGCCAAAGCACGCAGTACTGCGGCCGGGCACGCCCACGAGGTCTCCGGGACGATGCGCGCGGGAATGGGCGTGGCAGCGGCAGCATGCGTCGCGCTGGCGGTGGTGCCCGGCGCGACAGCACCAGCTCTTGTGCGCGCCACCGCTGCCGCACTGCACGGGCCGGGCACGTCCCTTACGCTCGGCGCGACACGGCAGTTGACCGCGCTGGGCTCGACGCTCTCCCCGCTGCTGGTCGTGGCGCTCACGCTCGGCGCCGTGCTGCTCCTGCGCGCGGGATTGACCCTGGTCTCCGGTCGAGGGCGGCGCGGGGCGCCGGTGCCGCTGTGGGACTGCGGCGCCCCGCCGCTCACGGCGCGCATGGAATACACCGCGACCTCGTTCGCCGAACCGCTGCAGCGCGTATTCGACGACGTACTCGCCCCAGAATCAGACATCGATGTCACCCCGCACGCCGAGTCCGCATACCTTGTCGAGCGCATCGCCTACAGCCGAGCTGTCCCGGATCGGGTGGAGCACCGTCTCTACAACCCTGTGCTGCACACGGTGCGCCGCGCCGGACGCGCGGCGCGAGTGCTGGCCGACGGCAGCGTGCACCGCTATCTCGGCTACGGCTTCGGCAGCGTCGTCATCCTCCTGATCGTGCTGGCGGCCGCCCAGTGACCGCCGCCCTCCTCGTCTCGCTCCTCCAGGTGCTGCTCGTGCTGCTCGGCGCGCCGCTGCTGGTCGGTGCCATGCGCCAGCTACGTGCCCTGATGGAGGGCCGCGTCGGGGGCGGATTCCTGCAGCCGTGGCGCGATCTGTTGAAGCTGCTGCGCAAAGCGCCGCAGCACCCTGAGGGAACCGGCGCGGCTTTCCGGCTCGCGCCGCTGCTCGGCGTTGCCTGCTGCGGGGTCGCCGCCGCCGCCATCCCGCTCATCTCCACCCGCACCGGGCTGGGTGCGGCCGCGGACCTGATCGCCGTGGTGGCGCTGCTGACCCTGGCCACCGCCGCGCTCGCGCTGGCCGGACTGGACACCGCGACCGCGTTCGGCGGGATGGGCGCGAGCCGCGAGATGACGATCACCGCGCTCGCGGAGCCGGCGATCCTCACGGCGGTCTTCGCGCTCGCCGCGAAGGTCGGCTCGACGAACCTGCCCGCGATCGTGGCCGCGACGCTCAGCCACGGCGCCCGGCTGGCCTCCCCCGCGACGCTGCTGGCCGCCGTCGCCCTCGGCGTCGTGGTGCTGGCGGAGACCGGCAGGCTGCCAGTGGACAACCCGGCCACGCACCTGGAACTGACCATGGTGCACGAGGCGATGGTGCTGGAATATTCGGGCCCTGACCTCGCCCTGATCGAGCTCGGCGCGGCGATGCGGCTGACCGTGCTGCTCGGCCTGTGGAGCTCGCTGTTCGCGCCTTGGGGCATCGCCACCGGCGCCGGCCCGGCCCGGCTGCTTCTCGCGCTGGCCGTGTTCGCGGGCAAGACGCTGGCGCTCGGCTGGCTGATCGCGGCCGCCGAGGTGTTCACGGCCAAGCTGCGCCTCTTCCGCGTCCCGGAGCTGCTGGCCGGCTCGTTCCTGCTCGCGGTGCTCGCCGTGACCGCCTCCTTCTTCCTGGCCTGACCCGACCACCCTGCGGAAAGTTGCCCCTGATGAGCGCTCACGCGCAGCTACTCGACCTGGCCGCGGGGGCGTTCCTGCTGGCCGCGGTCGCGATCCTCTGGCGCCGCGATGTGAGAGCACAGACCGCGTGGCTGAGCGTCCAGGGCGCCGCGCTGGCCGCGATCGCGGTGATCCTCGGCGCCGATCGATCGCATCCCGAGCTGTACGCGGTCGCCGCCGCGGTCGGACTGCTGCGGGCGGTGGTGCTGCCCGCGCTGGTACGCCGCGCTGTGACCGCACGCGCCGAGGACCGCGAGTCCGCTCCCCTGATCAACGTCGGCGCCTCGCTGCTGGCCGCCGTGGCGCTCGTGCTGCTCGCCTACGCGGTCGCCCAGCCGCTGGTGCGCCTGGAGGCCACCACCGCCGCGCGCGCCCTGCCGGTGGGCCTCGCGGTGGTGCTGATCGGGCTGCTGATCCTGGTCACGCGGCGCAAGGCGCTCTCCCAGATCGTCGGGTTCCTGTTGCTGGACAACGGGATCACCGCGATCGCGTTCCTGGCCGCCGCCGGAGTGCCGATACTCGTCGAGTTCGGGGTCTCCTTCGACCTGCTGCTCGCGGTCCTGGTCCTGCGGGTGCTCACCGCGCGGATGCGTGCCGTGTTCGGCGGCAGCGATTTGGACGAGATGCGGGAGCTGCACGACTGATGGACCGCACATTCGCCGACACTGCCCTGCTCCTACTGCCGATCGCGGCCCCGTTGCTCGCGGCCGCGGTCTATGCCGTGGCCGGATGGCGCCGGGCCACCGCTCACCTCGGCACCGCCGCCGCGGCCGTGATCCTCGCCTCCGGGATCGCCGTCGCGGTCAGCGTCGCCCGCAACGGTCCGCTCACCACATTGGGCGGCTGGCTGCACGCCGACGCTCTCTCGGCGTTCCTGCTGCTGGTCATCGGCTCTGTCGCGACGTTAGCCTGCGCCGCCTCCCCCGCGTACCTCGCCGCCGAGCACGCTGCCCACGAAGGCGGCTCCCGTCGCCGCTACGGCGCTCTGGTCTCCTGCTTCCTGGCCGCGATGTGCCTGGGCACGCTGGCCGGGAACCTCGGCCTGGCGTGGATCGCGATCGAGGCCACCACGATCGTGACCGCGTTCCTGGTCGGCCACCACCACACCCGCGCCGCCCTCGAAGCCGCGTGGAAGTACACGGTGATCTGCTCGGTCGGTATCGCCCTGGCCCTGCTCGGCATCGTCGTGCTCTACGACGCCGCGCGCCACGCGGGACTTTCCGAGGCCACCGCCCTGAATCCGGCGGCACTCACCGCCCACGCCCGCGCGCTCGATCCGGCGGTCACCCGCATGGCCACCGCGTTCATGGTCCTCGGCTTCGGCGCCAAAGCAGGACTCGCGCCCCTGCACGCCTGGCTGCCGGACGCCCACAGCCAAGCCCCCGCGCCTGTCAGTGCGCTGATGTCCGGGGTGCTGCTCGCCGTCGCTTTCACCCAGATCCTGCGCGTCAAGCAGATCGCCGACGCCGCTCTCGGTCCCGCGTTCAGCAGAACCCTGCTCTTGATCGCCGGTCTGGCCACACTCGCCCTGGCCGCCTTGCTGCTGCTCGCGCAACGCGACTACAAACGCATGCTCGCCTACTCCAGCATGGAACACATGGGGCTGATCGCGGTGGCCGCCGCGATCGGCACCCGCCTCGCGCTCGCCGCGCTGTTGCTGCACATCGCCGGGCACGGCCTGGCCAAGACGGTCGCGTTCACCGCCTCCGGCCACCTGCTGCAGGCCGAACGCACGACCCGGATCGAGCAAATCAGGGCCCTGGCCACGCGCCGCCCGGCGCTGGCCGGGATCCTGGCCGCCGCGCTCCTCGCCCTGCTCGGCCTGCCGCCGTTCTCGCTGTTCGCCTCCGAACTAGGCATCGCACGCGCGGGATTCGCCGCTCACCTCGGTATTCCAGTCGCCGCAGCGTTCGTACTCGCCTTGGTCGCCTTCGCCGCCTTGGCCCGGCACACCGCCTCGATGCTGCTCGGCGACGACGAACCACCAGCCGCCGGCGAACCTCCCAAAGCGGCAGCAACGACCCGGCTCAGCCTTGCCGCGCGCGCTCCCCTGATCACCGGCCTGACCGCGGTAGCCGCACTCGGCGTCACGGCGTGGCCGATCAATACCCTGCTCAGCCTCGCGGCGCAGGGAGGCCGATGATGGCCGGCCTCGACTTTCTCGCGCAAGGAGAAACCACCGGACGCACGCGCATCAACGTGCAGACCGATTCGAAGGAGCTGCCCAGCCGCGCAGCCGCCCTGCTCGAACGCGGATATCGACTCGCCCTCGCACACGTCTCCCACCGCGGTCCGCAGGACCCGCGCGGCGAGGCGATGCACGCGGTCTACCTGTTCCTGAAAGCGGGCCCGGATTCTCGCGTCGAACTCGCCGTGCCGCTCGATCCTGCGGCGCCCGTCGTGCCCAGTCTGGCCGCGCTCAGCTTCCCCGCCTCACGCTTCGAACGCGAAATGCGCGACCAGTACGGCGTCCAGCCGGTCGGCCATCCGCTCCCCCGGCCCCTGGTGCGCCACCCGGCCTGGCCCGAGGGCTGGCACCCGATGCGCGCCGACGCCGGACCGCGCCCGCCCCTGGACCCCGACCCGGCGCCGTTCCCGTTCCTGGCCGTCGAAGGGCCCGGGGTCTACGAGATCCCGGTCGGACCCGTGCACGCCGGGCTGATCGAGCCCGGGCACTTCCGCTTCTCCGTCGTCGGCGAGACCATCCTCAAGCTCAAAGCCCGCCTCTGGTATGTACACAAGGGCACTGAGAAACTCTTCGAACACCGCACCGCTGCCGCCGGGCTCCCGCTCGCCGAGCGCATCAGCGGGGACACCTCGGTCGGCCACGCCCTGGCGTACTGCCGTGCCGTCGAGGACGCCGCAGACATCAGCCTCGCCGCCCCCATCGAGGCCGCACGCGCATACCTGCTCGAACTCGAACGTCTCTACAACCACGTCACCGACCTCGGCGCGCTGTGCAACGACGTCGGGCACGGAATCCTGAACGCGCACGCCGGACGCATCCGCGAACAGCTGCTGCGGATCAACGCCGAAACCACGGGTCACCGGCTGTTGCGCGGCGGCATCGTCCCTGGCGGCGTCCGCCTACGCTCCCGCCCGGACCAGGCACGCCTACGCGCGATCGCCGCCGACGTCGCGCAACTCGTCGACCTCGCCCTAGGCCACACCGTCGTGCGTGACCGGTTCACCGCCACCGCGCCCCTCAGCCTGCAACAGGCCCGGGAACTCGGCACGCTCGGCTACGTCGCCCGCGCCAGCGGATTGGACACTGATGCACGTAACGAGCATCCGGCGCAGCCCGACATCCCTCGCCCTGCGCCTGTGCTGGAACCGGATGGCGACGTGCTCGCCCGCTTCCAGATGCGCGCCAAGGAGTTTCAGGCATCAGTGGACTGCATGGGTCAACTCTGCGACCTGATTCCCGCATCGGGCCTCGACGACATTCCCGACCGCGTCACCACCCATCGTCAGGAACACTCCGGAATCGGCATCGCAGAGGGCTGGCGCGGCACCATCGTGCACCGGATCGAGTTCGCCCCCGAAGGCACCCTCGGCCGCGTGAAGATCGCAGACCCCTCCTTCTTCAACTGGCCGGCGCTCCCAGTGGCCCTCACCGGCGCGATCGTCCCCGACTTCCCGCTGGTCAACAAGAGCTTCAACCTGTCCTACGCCGGAAACGACCTGTAACCGCGCCCGCCGGCCGACCCCGCCTCCCACCGGCGGACGCGGCGGTCTGTCGGCTCATGCGGCGGTGGCCAGCGGCGTCGGCTGAGTCGCGCCGGGACGAGCCGCTAGCGCCACCGAGAAAGGGTGGTCCTGGCGGGGGAAGAGACTGTACATGCCCGTGGCTTTCAGGGCCTTGGCTAGCAGGGGACGTACGCCGCGCAACGTGGGCGGCTGACGGCGCGCGCGAACGGATTCGCGGTAAAGGGCGTGCAGGGCGCGAAGCGCGGCACCGTCGTAGAGCATCGCACGGGAGAGGTCCACGACCAGGTGCTCGTACCGGGTGAACTCGGCGAGAAGGCGTTCGCGCAACAGCCCAGCGGTGGCGAGGTCCACCTCGCCGCGCACATGCAGGACTCTGGCGCCGTCCGGATCTCTGCTGACTGCGAACTGGAGAGTCGATGCGGGGATCATTGTCTTTCACCTGCCGTGCCCTTCGCCCGCCTCGAGATCTCGGGGCGGGCGAAGGGCGAGTGCTCTGGAATCCGGATACCGATCAGCGGGACCGAAACCCGCGGCAGCGGGTCAGGCGGTGATCTCCCTGCGGTCCGTCTCGGCGGAGGTGATCTCGATCTTGCGGGGCTTGGCCTTCTCCGCGATCGGGATGCGCAGGGTCAGCACGCCGGCGTTGTAGTCGGCGCTGATGTGCTCCGCGTCGAGGGTGTCGCCGAGGAACAGCTGCCGGGAGAAGACGCCCAGGGGCCGCTCGGACAGCTGCATCTCCACGTTCTCGGTCGTGTGGGCGGGGCGGCGCTCGGCCTTGACGGTCAGCACGTTGCGCTCGACGTCGAGTTCGATGGCCTCCTTGGCCACGCCGGGGAGGTCGAAGCAGACCACGAACTGGTCGCCCTCGCGCCACGCGTCCAGCGGCATCGGGTTGGGGCGCGACCAGGTGCCGGCCTGTGCGGTGCCCAACAGCTGCGAGGTGAGCCGGTCCAGCTCACGGAACGGGTCGGTGCGCATCAACATGGGTGAACACCTCCAGATTCGTCGCAACGGTGTCGACGCGCTTACAGGCATTGTTGTAGCATGTCGTCGTAACGATGACAACCCGGCACGTCATCCGGAAGGCTGACATGGAGAACTCAGGTCACGGCAGCGAGCCGCCGCAGGTCACGGCCGCCGCGGCATCCCTCGAACGCATCGGCGCGGCCGTGCACCACGCGCACGCCAGCCGGACCGCGGGCGCGCCGCCGAACAACTCGGCGCAATTCCTGGTCGCCCTGACGCTGCTGCGCGAGCTGCGCACTCAGATCGCCGCGTGGGAGCCCGACCTGATCGACGCCGCCCGCAGCCACGGAGCCAGCTGGGCTCAGCTCGCGCCGGCGCTCGGAGTCGCCAGCCGGCAGGCCGCCGAACGCCGCTACCTTCGCCTGCGCCCTTCCACCGCCGACGGGGCGAGCACCGGGGACGCGCGCGTGGCCGCCGAGCGTGACAAGCGCGCCGCAGACCGCGCGGTGCAGCACTGGGCCCGCGACAACGCGGCCGACCTGCGCCAGCTGGCCGGGCAGATCAGCGCGCTGCGCGACCTGCCCGACGCGGCGCAGACCCCTCTCGCCGGGCTGCGCGCGGCCCTCGGCCAGAACGACGCGGCCGATCTGCTCACCCCGCTCGCCGAAACCCTCAAGCACCTCACCGCCGAGCACTCGGCTCTGGCCGCCGAGGTCCGGCAGGTCGAGCGGGACACCGCGGCGGTGCGCCAGGACATCCACGAGCGCCGCCGCCCAGACGCCGGCTAGTGGCCGCTCCACGCGGTAGGCAGCCGCGTCATCCCCTCAACGACACCACCCCTTGTCATCTCCAAGACGACGCGCTATACCGGTGTCCAGAGTCAGATTGAGACGATCCTTCCCGACGGGAGGTGATGCTCGAGATGAGGGGCGCGACGCGGGCACCGGACACCTTCATCGACCTGATCTGCGGCGATGACGAGCTGGTACGTGCCGAGTTCGACGCACTGATACGCGAGTGCTGGCCCGGCGATCCCCCCGGCCCGCCGCCGCATCCGCCCGCCTCGCACCCTCGCGGCACCTATCGGCCGCGCGGCAGCGCACCGGCCCCGGCCATCACCCGCGCGCCCGCAGCCCGGCACATCGCCAGCCAGCGGGCCCCGCCCGGGCGGCCCAAGCCTTCGCATCCCGATCTACCTTATCCGGGCCTTGATCAGGTCGGCGACCAAAAACCGATGGTCGCGCTCGACACCGGCGGTCGTAGTCGATGGACACCGGGTTGATCAAGGCCCGGATCACGTTCCCGGTCTCCGAGACCCCTCATTCGCGCAACAGCGCCGGGAATACCCGCGCCAACTCGTCGCGCGAGGACGCGGCTGCCGCCTCATCGAGCGTCGCCAGCCGCCACGCGACCTCGTGCCCGTCGAGGTCGGTCCACGGCTGCCCCTGCTCGCCGTCCCGCTCGGTCACGGTAGCGGTGAACACCACCTGCAGACCACTACCTGCCGCCCGACCCGCACGATGCAGCGCCACTGAGGAAATCAGCTCAAGCGGTAGCTGCGGCGTCGTGGTATAGGCACTGATCCGCAGAGGAAGCTCGCCCCACCTGGCCTCAATCGCCATGACCGGTTCGGCCTCACGCACATGACGAGCGCCCCGCAACGAAGATCCCTCCCACCGCAGTCGCGGTGGGAGGGATCACGAGAATCAGGACGAAAGATCACACCAGCTGTCTCTGATCCGAGATCAAGAGGCGCGGCACCACACCAGATCGAAGTTCTCGCCGGACGCGTTCTCCGGGTACATCAGGAGATTGCTTGATGTGCTGCACGGCGGGGCGTAGAAGTTTCCGTCGCTGGTCGCAACCGCGCCCTCGTAGGGCTCAGCGGTGAACGGGTAGGCCGTCGTGGAGCCGCTGAGGTAGACGCGGGCTTGGGTGAAGTTCGTCCGCACGAAGTTCGAGAGCGTCTTGTAACACCCGCCATAGCAGTACGCGGGCCGCTCGTTGATGAATTCGGCGGTGCTGCCGTCGTAGTAGTAGGACCCGAGCACCATGCCGAAGTTGATGAGGTAGGTGCCGTTGTCGGTCAGCTCGAAGTCCGCCGTCATGTGGTCCGGGCTCCAGTTGACCAGGGCCGCGATGTCATCGCCTGCGGCGACGTTGCCCATCTGCTGGATCGACACGCCCCCGTTGTCGTTGGGTCCGACGTACTCCCACCAGGCATACGGTGTCGTGTTGCTGTACAAGCGGGTGCCCGCCTGGATGAGTCCGCCGTTCACTCCGCCGAGCCCGACCCAGGTCACCTCGTCGGTGGGGCCGGCGCAGTTGCAGGTGTGCGCGTAGTTCTGGGTCCAGTGCGAAACGACCTGGTCGTAAGTCCTGCCGGTGTTGATGTAGCCGGCCCAGCCGGTGTCGGACGTGTGCGCGGCTCGCGCGTCCGTCGGCACCTTCTGGGTCCTCGTCACCGGTGCGCCCTGGCAGAACGCCGGGGTGCTGACGCCCTTGTACGACGCCATGCTCTTCGACCACGAAGCCAAGGCGCCGGCGGAGGCCGGGCGGGTCGGCAGGTTCATCTCCTGGAGCTCAGCGTTGCTTGCCGAGCTGGGATTGAACCCCGCGGGCGGGACGATCTCGAAACCCTCGTGCCCCGCCACCTCGAAGGTGTACTTCGTCCCGCCGTGCGCTGTGCGCGAGGCCCCGTTGGGAACCAGCGGGGACGTCCCGGCCGGGCAGTGCGGAGTGGCAGGGTGCGCGATGCCCGCAGCCCAGGCACCGGTGCTCGAAGGTGCCGGGGCGGCGGCTGCCGGGCCCGACGCGAGCGCTCCGACCAGGCCCGCGGCACTGGCTGCCGTGGCGATCATCTGCCCCAGACGACGATGTATCAGCATTCCGACTCCCCGTTGCGCTCGCTCGAATCCTGACGACTTGTCACGCGTTACTCCTGTTTTCGTGCAACTCCGGCTTGCTGTTCGCACCGCACCACACGCTGCCCGAGGGGGCTTCCGCGCGGCTACGGCTTCGCTACGGCCCTGACCGTGACCGCGAATGAAGCCGTGGTAGGAAAGGACCGTCGATCATGCGCTACTGAGGTCATCCGGGGGGCGACAGTGTGGGTTGCGATTCTCGGTCCACTCGAAGTGCGCGATGCGGACGGCGTGGCCGCGCGGGTGCCGGCGGGCCGTGCCCGCACGGTCCTGGCGCTGCTCTGCCTGAGCCCGGGACGCGTCGTATCTCAGGACCGGCTGATCGATCTCGCCTGGAACGGCGCGCCGCCGGCGAGCGCGACGACGCGGCTGCACGGGTTCGTCAGCGAACTGCGTCGCGCGCTGCCGGCCGCGTCGGCGCCGGTCATCCGAACCGTCGGCCGCGGGTACTCGCTCGCCGTCGCCGAAGACCGGATCGACCTGCATCACGCACGTGGACTCGTGGAGCGCGCCCGCGCACAGCGGGA
>Ga0070741_10020692_pt1 | contig 10323 bp, 10 predicted proteins | sample Coa_R1_4_FD_66440 | JGI IMG/M metagenome (GOLD analysis project Ga0070741, IMG submission 66440) | Surface soil microbial communities from Centralia Pennsylvania, which are recovering from an underground coalmine fire - Coalmine... | ecosystem: Environmental > Terrestrial > Soil > Unclassified ...
ACGCAGGTCTCCTCGTAGGCCGGGTGCACCTCGAGCACGTCGCCCTGCACCCGGAACTTGCCCCGAGCAAGGTTCACTTGGTTGCGGTCGTACTGGATATCGATCAAGCGCTTCTTGGCCCACTCCATGTCGGTTGCGACCCCACGGTGGACCCGAAGGATCTGCCCCTCGTACTCCTCCGGCGATCCCAGGCCGTAGATGCACGAGACGCTCGCGACGATGACCACGTCCCGGCGCGTGAGCAGGGCCGCCGTGGCCGAGTGACGCAGGCGCTCGATCTCATCGTTGATCGAGGAGTCCTTCTCGATATACGTGTCGGTCTGCGGAACGTAGGCCTCCGGCTGGTAGTAGTCGTAGTAGCTGACGAAGTACTCGACGGCGTTCTCGGGAAAGAACTCCCGAAACTCGTTGGCGAGCTGCGCCGCGAGCGACTTGTTCGGGGCCATCACGAGCGTCGGCTTCTGCACGCGCTCGATGACGTGCGCGATCGTGAACGTCTTGCCGGTGCCGGTCGCGCCGAGCAGGGTCAGGCGGTCCTCGCCGGCCAGAATGCCCTCGGCGAGCTCGTCGACGGCTTTCGGCTGGTCGCCCGAGAGCTCGAAGTCGGCGTGGACCTTGAACGGCGGCATACGCTCGATTCTAGGTCCCGCGCCGGACACGGCCCGTCGGCTCGTCTGGCAGCGGTGCGGGCTCGTCGCCGGCCGCTCCGGTCGCCGGATGGGGAAGGCGGTTCCCGCCCACGTCACATCCTGCCCGCCTCGATGATGCTCTGGAGGAACTGCCGGGTCCGGTCCTCCCGTGGCGCCGAGAAGATCTGCTCGGGTGGCCCCTCCTCCAGGATCACGCCCTGGTCCAGGAAGCAGACGCGGTTGGCGATGTCGCGGGCGAACCCCATCTCGTGCGTGGCGATCACCATCGTCATGCCGGTGTGGGCGAGCTCTCGGATCAGGTCGAGCACGCCCGAGACGAGCTCGGGGTCGAGCGCACTCGTCACCTCGTCGAGCAGCAGGATGTCCGGCTGCATCGCCAGCGAGCGGATGATCGCGACGCGCTGCTGCTGGCCACCCGAGAGCCGATCCGGGTAGTCGTCCTTCTTGTCGGCCAGGCCGAACCGCTCCAGCAGCTCGAGGGCGCGCGCCTCGGCCTCGGCCCTCGACAGCTTGAGCGCTTCCGTCGGACCGAGCGTGACGTTGCGGAGCACCGTCATGTGCGGGAACAGATTGAAGGCCTGGAACACGATGCCGATGTGCCGGCGAACGCGGTTCACGTCCACGCCCCGCCGGGTGACGTCCTCGCCGTGGATCACGATGCGTCCGCGGTCGATGGGCTCGAGCAGGTCGATGCACCGCAGCAGCGTGGACTTCCCCGACCCGCTCGCCCCGATGAGGCAAACGACCTCGTGCTCCGACAGAGCCAGGTCGATCCCCTTCAGCACCTCGAGCTTCCCGAAGGACTTGTGCAGGCCCTCGATCCGGAGCACCCGACCGTCGGAGGCCGATCCGGCGCTCACAGCGCCCCTCCGGCCTGTCGCCGCGCCCGCTCGCGCTGGATGAGCCAGTCGACGAGCCGGGTCATCGGGATGGTGACGATCAGGAACATGATCGCCGCCCCGAGGTACGGGGTGAAGTTGAAGTCGGCGTACTGCTCGAGCTGCGCCTGCTTGAAGGCCTCGGGGACCGCGACGACGAACGCGACGAGCGCCGTGTCCTTCTGCAGGCCGACGAAGTCGTTCAGGAGCGGGGGGATCACCCGGCGAACAGCCTGCGGCACCACGACGAACCGCAGGGACTGCATCCTGGTGAGCCCGAGCGACCGAGCGGAGGCCACCTGGCTCGGGTGGATCGATTCGATCCCCGCCCGATACACCTCGGCTACGTACGCGGAGTAGCTGAGGATCAGGGCGACGACCGCCCAGAACGCGTTCGAGCGCGGAACGCCCGGAAGTTGCATCGCCGGCACGCCGAACCCGAGCAGATAGACCACGAGCACCGTAGGGATGCCGCGGAACAGGTCCGTGTACAGGATCGACATGAGGCGCAGGGGGAAGAACACGGGACCCGGCAGGCTCCGCATCACGGCAAGGGTGAGCGCCCACGCCAGGATGAACACCTCGGCGATCAGGAAGTACTCGACGTTCCTGAGGAAGCGGCTGGCGATGCCCGGGAACGTGTCCTTGAACTCCGCCCCGTTGAAGAAGGCCTGCCTCACCTCGGGCCAGTTCTTCGAGTGGACCACCACCCAGCCGAGCACGAAGAAGACGACGAGCGTGCTCACCACCGCGATCAGGACGCCCTTGGCGCCCTCCTGGCTCAGCCCCGAGAGCAGCCCGGACCGGCCGTGGGGGAGATCCGGCTCACCCGGCGGCAACTCGTACAGCTCGGGAGCGCCGCCTCCCCCGGGGACCGACATCGAGCTCCGTCAGGAGGTGGAGAAGACCGGAACGCTCACCTTGCTGGAGAGCCACCGGTCCTGGATGGACTGGAGCGTGCCATCGGACTTCAGCTCTTCGAGCGCCATGTTCACGCACTGCACGAGCGGATTGCCCTTGGCGAAGGCCATCGCGAAGTACTCCTGCTGACCGCCCGCCGGCGGGAACTGCCCAACGATGACCCCGTTCGGGATCTGCACCGCGGTGATGTAGAAGGCCGTCGGAAGGTCCACGACGATCCCGTCGACGCTGCCCGACTTCAAGGCCTGCACGGCGTCCGCGAGGCTGTTGTAGGCGCCCGCCTCCTTGTTCGGCTGGATGACGTTCACGATGTAGTCGTAGTCCGTCGTTCCGATCTGCGAGGCGAGGGAGAAATCCTTGAGATCGGACAGGGTGGTCGCCTGCGTGATGGGTGTTCCCTTCAAGGCGACGAGCGCCGGGTTCACGTCGTAGTAGCTCTCGCTGAAGTCGACGGCCTGCGCGCGCTTGGGCGTGTAGGAGATCTGGTTGATGTCGAAGTCGAAGCTCTTCGGCCCTGGGGCGAACGACTGGTTGAACGGGACCTCCACCCACTGCACCTGGTCCCTGCCGAAGCCGAGCTGCTCGGCGACCGCGTAGGCGACGGCGCTCTCGAACCCCTTGCCGGTCGCCGGGTTGTTGATCTTCCAGTTGGTGCCGGCCGTGTCGCCTCCCGCGTACCACGGCGGGTACGCGGGGTTGTCGGTCCCGATCGTGAGCACGCCGGAGCTCACGTAGCTCGTGACGCCCTTCGCGCAGTCCGCGGCGGTTGCCGGCGCGGCGCTCGTCGCGGTCGAGCCCCCCGACGCCGGGCTGACGGTTTGGGTTGTGGTGGAGCTCTTGGCGCAGGCCGCGAGCAGGAGTCCGAACGCCGCGACCGCGACCAGCACCCTTCGCATCGTCGATCCCCTTCGATAAAGGCCGATGGGGCGTGGCGAACGCCCGAGCGCGAGCCTAGCACACCGCCCGGTCGAGACGGCCGGTCCCTCCACAGGAGCCTTCGCCGCTACTTCCGCGGCTCCCAGGAGAAGAACCCGGCGGCCGCGACGAGCCCCCCGAGCCCCCACAGGAGCAGGATCAGGACGTCGTGCCACTCGAACCGGAACGGCGCCCCGTAGAAGCCCGCCCGCATGGCGTCGGCGAAGTGCTTGACGGGGAAGACGGTTCCGACGGCCCTGATCCACGCGGGCGAGTTGTCGCCGAGCGGGATGAAGATGCCGGACAGGAACAGGAGCGGGAGGATGATGGCGTTCACGACCGCGGGGCCCGCGTCGGCGTTCGGAACGATCGCCGTGGTGGCGAGACCGAGCGCGGCGAAGCTGCCGGCACCCACCAGCACCACGAGGACGAACTTCGCAAGGAGCGCGCCGGTCGGCAGGTCGGCTCCGTAGAAGAGGGCCCCGAACGCGGCCGTGAGCACGACCAGCAACACCGCGACGAGGAGCGCGTGGATCACGCGCCCGAGCAGATACACCCACCCGGGGAGCGGGGTTCCCCGAACGCGCTTGAGGATGCCCGAGTCCCGCTGGTAGGTCACGCTCATCGCGATGTTGGTGTAGGAGGCCGTGATGACCGAGAAGGTCGCCATCGCCGCGACGTAGTAGCTCGACTGCTTGATCAGCACGCCTCCGATCGGCACGGTTCCCTTGCCGAGCAGCGACGTGAAGATCACGAGGAACATGAGCGGGAACGCGAACGTGAAGAACGCGGACGCGGGGTTCCGCCAGAACGCCTTGTTCGTGAACCGCACCTGCCGGAGCGTGAGGCCGAGGTCGCTCATTCCGATTCCGCCCCTCCCCCGGTGAGCTCGAGATACACGTCCTCGAGCGTCGGTCGGGTCACCTCCAGGCCGATGAGCTCGACACCGCCGGCCATGGCCCACCCGGTCAGCTCATGGAGCGTCGAGGTCGGCGTCTCGGTGCGGATCTCCACGAGCCCGTTCGACCGGACGACGGCGCCGGGAACGGCCGGGGGGCCGCCCGCGCCGGACGGGATGCGGAAGCGGATGAGGGTCTCGGCCAGGTGTCGGCCGCCGATCGAGCCGGGCGGCCCCTCGGCCACGATCTCGCCGCCGGAGATCACGGCCACCCGATGCGCGAGGTTCTCGGCCTCGTCCATGTAGTGGGTCGTGAGAAAGACGGTCTTCCCGAGCGCGGCCAGGTTCCGAACGATCTCCCACGCGCCTCGCCGGGCCCCGGGGTCGAACCCCGTCGTCGGCTCGTCGAGGAACAGCAGCTCGGGGTCACCGGCCAGCGCGATCGCGACGTCCAGGCGCCGCTGCTGGCCCCCAGAGAGCCGGATCACGCGCTCGTCACGCTTCTCGGTGAGGCCGACCAGCTCGATCACCTCGTCGACGCCGCGTGGACGGGGGAAGTACCCGGCGTACAGCTCCACCGTCTCCCGAACCGTGAGGTACGGATCGATCCCCGTCGACTGCAGGACGATCCCGACTCGCTCGCGCAGGGCTCGATCGCGGCGCGCGGGGTCGAGCCCCAGGACGCGAACCTCCCCGGCCGTGCGCTCCCGGTAGCCCTCGAGGATCTCGACGGTGGTGGTCTTGCCGGCGCCGTTTGGACCGAGGAGCGCGAAGACCTCACCCCGCTCCACGCGGAGATCGATCCCACGGACGGCCTCCAGGTCCCCGTAGGACTTGCGCAGGCCGGTGACCTCGATGACGACCTCGCTCACGAGACGATCAGGGTACTCAGCGAAGTCGCGGCTCGACCACGTAGCCGAGCCGCTTGTCCACCACGTTCTCGAGCGGTTGCCCGGTCAGGTAGCGCTCGAGGTTCGCGAGGAACAGCTCCACCACGGCCTCCCGCCATCCGGCGAAGTCGCCGGAGACGTGCGGCGACACGATGACGTTCGGAAGGTCCCAGAGGGGGCTGTCGGCCGGGAGCGGTTCCTCCTCGAACACGTCGAGGGCGGCCCCGGCGATTCGGCCATCGCGCAGCGCTTGCACGAGGGCGCCCTCGTCGACCGTGGCCCCCCGGCCCACGTTGACGAACCGGGCGTTCGGGCGCATCTGGGCGAACACCTCCGCGTCGAACATCCCGCGGGTCTCGGCCGTGAGCGGGAGGACGTCGACCACGTAATCGGCCCACCCCGCGGCCTGGGGGAGCTCGGCCGCTTCGTGGACGCGCTCGAAGACGTCGTCCCCCGGGCGGGCGCTGCGCCCCAGGCCCCGGACCTGCATGCCGAGCGCGAGCCCCGCCCGCCCGATCGCCCGCCCGATCGGCCCGACGCCGGCCACGAGCAGCCGCTTACCCGCCAGGAGCTCCGTGTCGCGGCGTCGCCACTCGTGGCGCCGCTGACGGTCGAGCATCGGAACCCACCCTTTGGCGAACACGAGCATGAGCCCCAGGACGTACTCGGCGACGGCGGAGTCGAACACCCTCCGGGCGTTCGTGAGCACGACGTGGCTCTCGACGAGTTGGGGAAACAAGATCCAGTCGACCCCGTCGGACGCGGTCTGGATCCACCGCAGGCGGCCGGCGCGCCCCCACGCCTTCGGCAGCATCCCGCGATCCTCGCTCGGCCAGGCGAACAGAATCTCGGCCTGGGAGAGGGCCTCGGCCAAGGACTCGCTGCTGGTGGCGAACGCCAGATCGACGACCTCCGCGACGGCCTTCGCTCCTTCGGGCCATCGGGCCTCGGCGAGGCCCATCACGACGACCCGGGGCCGCTCGGTCACAGCGGCCTGCGGCCGGCGAAGCCGGAGTCGACGTCGTGCCAGAACGAGACCCGCTCCTCTCCGAGACGCCAGCACAGGTACACGCGCCGACCGTCGCGCTCGCCGGGGAAGTCGACCAGGCCGGTCTCCGGGTCCCGGAGCAGGATGTCGCGCTCGGCAAGCGCCCGAACCTCGGCCCGGAGCGTTGCCTGCGCCTCCCAGTAGTCCTTGCCCTCGTGACCGCCGCCGTCCGCCGCGACCTGGGCGCGGATACGCTCGGCGGCCTTCAGGATCGTCTGGCGGGCCCGACGGATGACTTCGAGCCGCGCGCGGAGGTCCGGGAGCTCGGCGTTCGCCTCCTCGATCGTGTACACGCGCTCCTCGGTCGCCATCACAGCCCCAGGAGTCCCGGCAGCTCCCCCAGCGACGTGATCCGCGCGCCCCGGGCGTCCGGGAACCGATCGCGGCGGTCGATGAGGACGGGGAACATGCCGACGGCGGCTGCGGGGTCGACATCGAACTCCGGGTTGTCGCCGACGTACACCGAGCTCTCGGCGGTGACGCCGGCCCGCTCGATCGCAAGGCGGAAGATTCTCGGGTCCGGCTTCTCGAGTCCTTCGACCCCCGAGATGACCCGCACGCTGAAGAACGGCGTCAGGCCGAGGTCGTCGAGCAGCCGCTCGAGCCATTCCTCGAAGTTCGAGATCACGCCCAGCTTCAGCCCCACGCCCGACAGCTTCTCGAGCACGGGGACCACGTCGTCGAACATCGTGTAGTTCGAACGATCGGTGAACGCCCGGTACACGGTGTCGATCAGCCCCTCCTCGGTGATCCCGAGGTCGGCGAGGAAGATCCCGTACACGTCGTGCCAGAACCTGCGGGATCTCTCCGGCGTGGTCGTCCACAGCTCGTTCGTGTCGGCCGCGAGCTTGAACCGGTCGAAGACCACGTGGATCCGCTCCCGGATCGTCTCCGGGCCGACCTCGTAGCCCTCGCGCCGCAGGGTCCGGGCGAACAGGTCGGGGAAGGTGGGATGCGGGTGGACCAGGGTCTCCCCCGCATCGAAGAAGACCGCCTCGAACCTCATCGCGCCGATGATAGCGATCGGATCGCGCTCAGCCCGCGCGGGCGCGGGCCTCGAGGTCCGCCCAGACGCGGTCGACCTGCCTCTCGAGCTCCTCGAGGGATCCCTCGTTGTCGATGATCACATCCGCGACCTCGGCCTTGGCCTCCAGGGGAAGCTGGGCCGCGATCCGCGCCCGGATCGCGGCCTCGGACATGCCTCGGCCGCGCATCAGTCGCTCTACCTGGGTCTCCACGGTGGTCGAGACGACGATCAGGACCTCGAATGCCGTGTGCATGCCGGTCTCGACGAGGAGCGGAGCGCTGAAAACGACCACCTTGTCCGTGTTCCGGTATTGCTCGCACCCCTCGGCGAACAGGCGCCGGACCTCTGGGTGGACGATCGCCTCGAGGTCCCGTCGCGCCGCCGGGTCGGCGAAGACGATCGATGCGAGCGCCTCGCGGTCGAGCTCGCCGCCGGGGCCGAGGACGTGTGGGCCGAACCGCTCGATCACGCGCTCGTACCCGGGGGTGCCGGGCGCGACGCCCTCGCGGGCCAGCAGGTCGGCGTCGAAGACGGCCGCTCCGCGCTTCTCGAGCATGGCCGCCACGGTCGACTTGCCCGATCCGATCCCGCCGGTGAGTCCGACGAGGAGCACGGGCTACTCCGAGCGACCTTCGCGCCGCTTCAGATCCTCCAGGATGGCCTCGAGCGAGACCTCCTCTTCCTCCTGCGGACCGCCGCGCTCGGGCGCCGGCGCGGGAGGCTCCTCGACCGTGTGCTCCTCGACTGCGGCGGCCTCGGTCGCAGCCGACTCCTCGCCCACGGCGGGAGCGACCTCGGGCGGAGCGGTCGTTGCCGCCATCTGCTCCGCCTGTTCCGCGGAGGGGGGAACCGGGGCCGCCTCACGTTCCGTGGCCACCACTTCCGCCTCCTCCTCGATCTCGACGGGGGGCTCGGGGGCCGCGGCCCCCACCTGGCGCATCGAGAGCGAGATGCGCCGGCGGGCGACGTCGACCTCGATCACCTTCACGCGCACCTGATCGCCGACTGAGAGCACGGACTCGGGCGTGTCGACGTGCTGGTCCGACAGCTCGCTGATGTGAACGAGCCCCTCGATCCCGGCGGCAACGCGCACGAACGCGCCGAACGGCACGAGCTTGGTGACCTGGCCCTCGATGATCTCTCCGGCCTGGTACTTGCGCTCGAACTCCTTCCAGGGGTCCTCCTGCGTGGCCTTGAGCGAGAGCGAGACCCGCTCGCGCTCGAGGTCGACGTCGAGCACTTCGACCTCGACCTCCTGGCCGACCTGGACGACCTCGCTCGGGTGGTCCACGTGCTTCCACGAGAGCTCGGAGACGTGCACCAGGCCGTCGACGCCGCCGAGGTCCACGAAGGCCCCGAAGTTCACGATCGAGGAGACCGTGCCCCTGCGGCGCTCGCCCTTCTGCAGCGACTCGAGGAACTTCTTGCGCCCCTCGCTCTGGGACTCCTCCAGGAAGGCCCGGCGGGACAGCACGACGTTATTGCGGTTGCGGTCGAGCTCGATGATCTTGGCCTCGAGCTCCTGCCCGACGAACGGGTGCAGGTCGCGAACCCGCCGCAGATCCACCAGCGAGGCCGGCAGGAACCCGCGCAGGCCGATGTCGAGGATCAGCCCCCCCTTCACGACCTCGATCACCGGGCCCTTGATCGTGCCGCCCGACTGCATGACCTCCTCGATCCGCCCCCAGGCGCGCTCGTACTGCGCGCGCTTCTTCGACAGGATGAGACGTCCCTCCTTGTCCTCCTTCTGCAGGACGAGGGCTTCGACGTGGTCGCCGACCTTCACGACCTCGTTCGGGTCGACGTCGTGGCGGATCGAGAGCTCCTTGGCGGGGATGACCCCCTCCGACTTGTAGCCGATGTCGAGGAGGACCTCGTCCCGATCGATCTTGACGATCGTTCCCTCGACGATGTCGCCGTCCTTGAAGTCGCGGAGCGAGGCCTCCATGGCCTCCACCAGCTCCTCCGGCGTCAGGTCGCGCTCGGGCGCGGCCTTGGTTTCGCTCGCGTCTATGTGGACCATCTCCTTCCGCGCGCACGGCGCGCACCCGGCGGTTGGGATTTGCCGTGGTGCGAGTGCAGCCGCGCGGCCCGGGAATGGTAGCTATCCAGCGGAAACGCCGTCAATGCGCAACGGACCCGCCGGGCGGGCGCTCGACCCAACAGCGCGGGCCTCGCTCAGTGGCCGGCGGGGGTGGCCTCGGCCCAGTTGGCGCCCCAGCCGATGTCGGCCCGCAGCGGCACCGACAGATCGTACGCCGATTCCATCTCTCGCTTGACGAGCCGGGCAGCCTCGTCGAGCTCGCCCTTGGCGACCTCGAACACCAGCTCGTCGTGGACGGTGAGCAACATGTGACAGTCGAGGCCCGTGTCGCGGAGGGCACGATCCACCTTGATCATCCCGAGCTTGAACACGTCGGCCGCGCTCCCCTGAATCGGCGCGTTGAGCGCCATCCGCCGGCCCATGTCCCGAACCCTCGGGTTCGCCGCCTGGAGCTCGGGGATGTAGCGGCGCCTTCCGAGAAGCGTCTCCGTGAACCCCTCGGCGGCCGCCCTGGCCACCTGTCGGTCGAGAAAGTCGCGGATCTGCGGAAAGCTCGCGAAATAGGCATCGATGAACTCCTGGGCCTCGTCGACCGCGATCTCCAGGCGCGAGGCCAGGCCGTACGCGTTCATCCCGTAGGCGAGCCCGTAGTTGATGGCCTTGGCCCGGCTCCGTGTGGCAGGGTCGACCTTGTCGACCGGCAGACCGAACACCTTGGCCGAGGTCGCCGTGTGGATGTCCACACCGGAAGCGAAGGCGGCCTTCAGTCCTTCGTCGTCGGCGAGGTGCGCGAGGATCCGCAGCTCGATCTGCGAGTAGTCGGCGACGAGCATGAGCTGGTCCGTGGAGCCCGGGACGAACGCTCGGCGGATCTGTCGGCCGAGCTCGCCCCGCACGGGGATGTTCTGCAGGTTCGGGTTCACCGACGACAGCCGTCCGGTCGCCGCGCCGGTCTGGTTGAACGTGGTGTGCACGCGCCCGTCCCGGGGATCGACCTGTCTTGGAAGGGCCTCGAGGTAGGTGGAGTTCAGCTTGTCGAGCTCGCGCCAGGA
>Ga0070741_10020693_pt1 | contig 10323 bp, 7 predicted proteins | sample Coa_R1_4_FD_66440 | JGI IMG/M metagenome (GOLD analysis project Ga0070741, IMG submission 66440) | Surface soil microbial communities from Centralia Pennsylvania, which are recovering from an underground coalmine fire - Coalmine... | ecosystem: Environmental > Terrestrial > Soil > Unclassified ...
AGTCCGACTACATCCTGATGCACACGCTCCTCGGCACCGGCAACCAGGAGCGCTTCCAGAAGTGCGCGAATTACATTCTTCGCCACCAGAATGAGGACGGCGGCTGGCCGATCTACAACGGCGGTCCTTCCAACATCAGTGCGTCGGTGAAGGCATACTTCGGGCTGAAGCTGGCCGGGTACAAACCGGACCATCCGGCGCTCGAACGGGCGCGGAAAAGAATCCTGGAACTCGGCGGTGTCACCAAGGTCAACACTTTTACCAAGATTTATCTCTGCTTCCTCGGCCAGTACGACTATGACGCCGTGCCGGCCATCCCGCCGGAGATCGTTCTCTTCCCCAACTGGTTCTGGTTCAACATCTACGAGATCTCGTCGTGGTCGCGGGCGATTCTCGTCCCGCTCTCGATTGTTTACGCCAAGAAACCGTTCAAGAAGATTCCGCGCGAGATGCATATTGACGAGCTCTTCGCCGGTGGCCGCGACAAATCGCGCATGCGCCTGGAGTGGAGCAAGAAGCTCGTCTCCTGGCGGAATTTCTTTCTGGTTCTCGACCGGCTGGTGCACTGGTTCGAAGCGGTACATATTCGTCCCCTGCGCTCGATCGCGCTGAAGAAGGCCGAGAAGTGGATGCTGGAGCGGTTCGAGATGTCTGACGGCCTGGGCGCAATCTATCCGGCCATGCTGAACGCGATCATCGCCCTGCGCTGCCTCGGGTACTCGATGGATGATCCGCAGATGATCCGCGCCCTGGACGAATTTGAGAAGCTGGGCATCGAGGAAGGCGATACCTTCCGCATGCAGCCCTGCAAGTCGCCGGTGTGGGACACGGCCTATGCTCTGTTTGCTCTGGGCGAGGCCGGCGTGCCCAAGAATGATCCCCGCATGGTGAAGAGCGCCGACTGGCTGCTGCAAAAACAGGTGCGCAAGCCCGGCGACTGGATCTACAAGAACAAGAAGGGCAAGCCCGCGGGCTGGTACTTCGAGTTCAACAACGAGTTCTATCCCGATGTGGACGACTCGGCGATGGTCGCACTGGGTCTGTCCAAGGTCGAGCACCCCAATGGGCGTTATCAGATTGAATCGGTCGAGCGCGCCATTGAGTGGATCTTTTCCATGCAGTGCCGCAACGGAGGCTGGGCGTCCTTCGACAAGAACAACGACCGCATGGTCTTCCAGTACATCCCGTTCGCGGACCACAACGCCATGCTCGATCCGCCCACGGTGGACATTACGGGCCGCATTCTGGAAATGCTGGCGACCTATGGCTACGACCGGAACCATAAAGCCGTAAAGAAGGCGATCGAATTCCTGCGTTCCGAGCAGGAACCCGACGGCTCCTGGTTCGGCCGCTGGGGCGTGAACTACATCTACGGCACTGCCCTGGTTTTGCGCGGCTTCGAGGCCATGGGTACTGACCACCACGAGCCCTACATTCAACAAGCTGCCGAGTGGCTGCGCATGGTGCAGAACCCCGACGGCGGCTGGGGCGAAACCTGCGGGTCCTACGACGATCCCACCACGAAGGGCGTCGGCCCCAGCACGCCCTCGCAGACCGCCTGGGCGGTCATGGGACTGCTCGCCGCAAATGATACCCGCAGCGAGTCGGTCGCTCGCGGCATTGCCTATCTGCTGAAGAACCAGAAGAAAGACGGTTCCTGGGACGAGCCCTGGTACACCGGCACCGGCTTCCCGCGCGTGTTCTACCTCATGTACCACCTCTACCGCCAGTACTTCCCGCTGATCGCGCTGACGACATACCAGAAGGTGATGGCGGAGAAGGGGTAAGGTCTCAAGGTCTCAAGGTCTCAAGGTCTCAAGGTTCAGGGGTCCCGGCAATGTGATGGAACCTTGAAACCTTCGAATCGTTGAAACCTGATCCACTTGCTCCAACCTGCTCTTCCTCCACAATCACTTGCCCCAGGATTACAATCTGTCTGAGCATGCTGCCCCGCGTGACCATTCACGTCAAAGGCACGACCGGCCTGGTGATTGCCGCCGGTGTCATCGTGGCCGTGCTCATCGCATTTCCGGCATACCGCGTGTTCTTCGCGATCAGCGTAGGAATTGGGGTCGTCGTCGCACTGCTGCTTTACTTGCGAAACAAGTACCGGCCGGTTCGGGAGGAGGACGTCGATAACAAACGTCCGCTTGGCTTGGATTGACTCCGCAACACTTGCAAGTTCGCGCCAGAAAATCGAAACTAAACCCGTGCGCGTCCTGTCCCGATTCCTGATCGCGGCCACCAGTGTCGGGCAGTTCCCCGCACCGGTACTGCCGGAGATCGCCTTTCTGGGGCGCTCGAACGTTGGCAAGTCGAGCGTAATCAACTCGCTTCTGGGCACAAAAATCGCCAGGACCAGTTCGACCCCCGGCCGCACACGTTCGATTAATTTCTACGAAGTGCGCTGGCCGGGCAAGCCGCAGCCGGAGTTGATGTTCGCCGATCTACCCGGGTACGGCTACGCCCGTGTTCCGCGAGAGGTGTCCGGGCAATGGTCCGGCTTCGTTGAGCCCTACCTGAAAGAAAGGCGTTGCCTTGCGGGTTGCCTCGCGCTGGTAGACCTGAACGTGCCGCCGCAGGAGAGCGACCGCCTGCTGCTCGAGTTCCTGCAGTCGGTGGGACGCCCCTTTCTGATGGTCGGCACCAAGGCAGACAAACTGTCGGGTAACGTTTTGCGCAGAGTGCTGGACAATTTTGCGCGCGAATATCCGGAGCTGCGGATTGTTCCCTACTCTGCCCGTACCGGCCTGGGCCGGGATGAACTGTGGAGCGCGATCCGGCAGGCGGTTGCTGGCGCTCCTTCCCCGGTGGAACGGGCAATGTAGATACAAACCGGTTTTTGCTTTGCCCATGCCCATCTGCGAAACTGAGACAGCGCAACCAGCGCCCCTGACTCAACTTTGACGCTTCCAACCTTTGACTATCTTCCCGCGATGTGCGCCATCGCCCGCGAGGCGGGCGTGCTGCTGATGGAGTACTTCGATCAGAACATCAAGATCGAGTACAAGGGCGATGCCGACTTGGTGACCGCGGCCGACCGGAAGTCAGAAACGCTGATCCGGCAGCGCATTCGCGAGCGCTGGCCGGACCATGATGTCCTGGGAGAAGAGGAAGGCTTGCGCGACACAGGAAGCGAATACCGCTGGTATGTGGACCCGCTTGACGGCACAACCAACTTTGCCCACGGGTTTCCGGTGTTCTGCGTCTCCTTGGCGCTGCAGCACAAGAACCAGACAATCGCCGGGCTTTGCTACGATCCGACTCGAAATGAACTCTTTGCGGCGGAACGCGGCAAAGGAGCGTACCTGAACGACCAGCCGATTCATGTTTCGAAAGTAGCCCGGCTGGCGGAGTCGCTGGTCGCGACCGGCTTCCCCAGCCACAAGCGGCACAAGAACCCCAACATTTACTTCTATCATCAGATCACGTTACATACCCACGGGGTGCGGCGCGCGGGGTCCGCTGCGCTCGATCTTTGTTCAGTTGCGTGCGGACGCTTTGACGGTTTCTGGGAGTTCAATCTGAATCCCTGGGACACTGCGGCGGGAGTTCTCATTGTGGAGGAAGCCGGAGGAAAGGTGAGTGATTTTCACGGGGGCCCGTTTCAGCTGAACAGCCGCGAGACGTTGGCGTCCAATGGACTGGTGCACGACGCCCTGCTGCTGGAGTTTCAGCATATTTTCGAGGGGCGGGGCCTGGAGCCACTGCCGGATCCGCGGGCACATGCACGAGAGAGGTGAGCCGTCATCCGTTATCGCGACCATCAGACTGTCAGTCCCCGCGGGCTTAAAATATGAAGATGCGAGGAACAGGAGTGATTCCTTCCCTGCTCGATAGACCAACCGGGAAACGGCCGCCGGGAGTGCGACTACAGGGCCGCATTCTTTTCCTAACCGAAGACCCCGAACTTGTCCGGCGGCAGCTTGCGGGCGAAGACCTTCCCTGGGACACCAAGAACCCGGCCAACAATCCCAAGCTCCGCGACGATATTTCTACGGATGAAATAACTCCGGCGCACATCTGCTTCTTTTTTGACCAGACTTTGGGGGAGTTTCCCTATACCGGATTGAAATGCGGGAGCGAACTGCCCATCCAGCGCGGGGACGTAAAGCGCGGCGGGTTCGTAGCGGCAGTAAGCGGGAAGCGGCGAGGAAAGGGCTCCAGCCGGGAACAATCGCCATATGCCGAGTTGTGCGCAGGGATCCAGCTGGTGATTGCGGAGAACATCGAGCGCATCTACAAGCAGAACTGCCAGAATCTGGGCGTGCTGACCTCGACGGACTTTTCACTCATTGACCGGATCCGTTCCGGCGAGGAGATTCCGTTGTCGGTCTTTACCGCAGACGAAGACGAGATTACGCGGGAGATCATCGAGTATGGAGGCCTGTTCCAATTTAACGTGGCCCGCATGCAGGGAAAGGTTTCGCTTCCGCCGATTGAGACCGGGCCGCGGCCGATGACGCTCGCGGAGAAGATTTTCGCGCGACACATGATCACGCGCGGCGCCGGCTGCGTCGGGGTGAACGCCGTCAAGCCCGGAGATTCCGGCTTCGCCCGCACTGACCTGCGCTTCAGTCATGAATACGTGACTCCCATGGCGGCCATCTTCTTCGATCAACTGGTCGGACGGGACGCGCCGGTCAATGATCCTGGCTCGGTGCTGTTTTTCCGCGACCATCTGACTTTTCTCGACGAGGTCCTCTCCGAACAGAAGCGCAAAATGGGCCTGCTCGACCTGGCAACGCAGCTGAAGCTGAAGCAGGGCGAGTTTGCGCAGCGCAAAGGCATTCGACTTCATGGCGAACTGGCCGATCGAAAGGGAGCAGAGGGCATCTGCCACTCGGTGGTTCTCGAGAGCTATGCCCTGCCGGGACAGCTGGTGGTCGGCTCCGACTCGCACACCCCGCATTCAGGCGCGATTGGCTGCGTTGCCTTCGGGATCGGAACGACCGACGTTTTTAACTCCTGGATTACGAAGGATGTCCGGGTGCGCGTGCCGGAGTCGGTGAAAATCGTGATTCGGGGGAAGAAACGGCCGAATGTCACCGCCAAGGATTTCATTCTGAAGATCCTCAGCTTGGAGTACGTGCGCAGCGGAAAGGCGCTGGCCAAGGTCATCGAATACTCCGGCGAGGCCGTGGAAGAGCTGAGCATTGACGAGCGCGCCACCATGACCAACATGGCGGCAGAAATCGGGGGATTCACTGGAATTGTGGCTCCTGACCGAAAGGCGGTCGAGTTCCTGATCGAGCGGCGCGGTATGGGCCGCAAAGATGCGGAGCGCATGATGGAAGGCATCGAGAGCGATCCCGGTGCCGAGTACGCCCAGGTTATTGAACTGGACGCTTCTGAAATTACGCCCATGATCGCGACACCCGGAGATCCCGGCAACGGCCAGTTCATTCGCAACCTGAACACACCCATTCCGGTGGAGTTGGCTTACGGCGGCACCTGTACCGCCGGCAAGAACGAAGATATGGACATGTATGCCCGCGTTCTGGAGGAGGCCTTGCGCCAGGGAAAGCGAGTGGCAGATTCGGTGCAGTTCTACATCCAGTTCGGATCGCAGGAGACCCGGGAGTACTGCATCCGCCGCGGCTATCTGGATATCTTCCAGAAGGCCGGCGCGCACGTGATTGAGCCGAGCTGCGGCGCCTGCATCAATGCCGGGCCGGGCGTCTCTACCCGGCCGGACCAGGTGGTCATCAGCGCGCAGAACCGGAACTTTCCGGGACGCAGCGGGCCGGGGCAGATGTATCTGGCCAGCCCGCTCACCGTGGCCGCGAGCGCAGTGGCCGGCTATATTGTCGAGTACGAGCCCAGCCAGCAGCGCGAGCTGGTCTCGGCCTAGGTTCTTAGCGAACTTGCATCCCGACGCTGCCGGGCGGCTGTACCTCTCTTCCCCGATTCTTGTTAGAATGGGTTTTCCGTAAAGCCCCGCAGGATTTCAGGAGAAACGTACTCATGGCCTATGTCATAGCAGAGCCGTGCATCGGCACCAAGGACACCGCTTGCGTGGATGCCTGCCCGGTGGACTGCATTCATCCCAAGAAGGACGACCCCAGACACGCCGGCGAAGAGATGCTCTACATTGATCCGGTGGAGTGCATTGATTGTGGCGCTTGCGTTCCGGTCTGCCCGGTGTCAGCGATATTCGCGCTGGACGACCTGCCGGAGAAGTGGAAGAGCTACGCCGAGCGGAACGCAAAATACTTTGGCAGGTAGCTGTCAGCTATCAGCGATCAGCAATCTTGGGCGCATGCCTGCACGGGCATGCGCCTTTTGCTTCTTAGGGCTTCCGATGGCTGAACGCTGATGTCTGCAATAGAATCAGCCTATCCATGCCGCTCAAGGAATCGGAAGCGATTGTTCTGCGGACGTATCCGTTTCGCGAGTCCGATCTCCTGGTTACGCTTTTCACCCGCACCGAGGGTAAGGTACGCGGCGTGGCGCGGGCAGCGAAGAAGTCTCGCCGGCGGTTTGGCGGGGCGCTCGAGCCGCTGACCTACGTCAAAGTCACCTACGAAGACCGCGAGCGGCAGGAACTGGCGCGGCTGGATGCCTGCGAAGTGCTGGATTCGCCGCTGGCATCCGAGGTGAGCTATCCGCGGGCGGTCGCGCTGGGGCATGTGGCGGAACTGCTGGACGAGCTTCTCCCGGATCGCGAGGCCAGCGACGCCGTGTTCCGCCTTGCATTGTCGGTGGTCCGCCAGCTCCAAGGCCCGGAACTCTGGCTTCCCATCACCTACTTCGAGTTATGGATGGCCCGGCTGATGGGCTACCTGCCGGATCTCTCCGAATGCCTTGCCTGCGGGCGGACTTTGAACGGAAGCCGTGCGTATTTCCATGCGCTGGCCGATGGCCTGGTCTGCCCGGAGCACAAACGGCTGGCTTCGTCGGAGATGTCATCGGAATCGCGGAGATTGGCGGCGCAGATGCTGCGAGCGCCGTTGTCCGCTGTGGATTTTCCGTCGAACATACAGTCACCTGCTGCCGACCTCAGGAAGTTTCTGCTGCAAACGCTGGAACGCCACATCGAAAAACGACTGGTAACCCGAGCAATGCTGGAGAAGATCAGCACCTGAGGCCGGAGAGTTGGCGGCTGAAGGCTGTCCGCTTACTTGTTGATGGCTGAGGGCTGATTGCTGACGGCGGTTCACCGCTTCCATTACAATCACTGATTATTCCATTCTGGATATGCACAAGGCAGGAAATCCAAACGCGCCCACCTTCCAGGAGCTTGTCCTGCGCCTGCAAACCTTCTGGGCGGAGCGCGGTTGCGTGCTGCAGCAGCCCTACGATCTCGAAGTCGGCGCCGGAACCATGGCGCCGGAGACGTTCCTGCGCGTGCTCGGGCCGCAGCCTTACAAAGTCGCGTACGTCCAGCCTTCACGGCGGCCGGCGGATGGGCGTTACGGCGAGAATCCCAATCGCCTCTACAAGCACATGCAGTTGCAGGTCATTCTGAAGCCTCCGCCGGAGAACATTCAGGATCTCTATCTGGAGTCGTTGGGCGTGATGGGCATTGACCTGCGCCAGCACGACATCAAGTTCGAAGAGGACAACTGGGAGTCGCCCACCCTGGGCGCCTGGGGCATCGGCTGGCAGGTCATGCTGGACGGGTTGGAGATCACGCAATTCACGTACTTCCAGCAGTGCGGTGGCGTGGATCTGCTGCCCATTTCCGTCGAACTGACCTATGGCCTGGAGCGGATCGCGGCCTTTCTGCAGGACGTGGACTCAATCTATGACATCGTGTGGGCGCGTGACCCGGAAACCAGGCGCAAAACCACTTATGGCGAGGTGCGGCTGGCCGATGAGCGGCAGTTCTCCTTTTACAACTTCGAACACGCAGACGTACAGAATGCGTGGACAACGTTCACGCTGTATGAACAGGAGTGCCACAAGCTAATCGAGAACTACTGGATACTCGCGAAGCCCAAGGAGGATGGAACAAAACCGGCTCTTGGGTGGTTCCCTCTTCTACCCGCCTACGAGTTGTGCCTGAAGTGTTCGCACCTGTTCAACATTCTCGACGCCCGTGGGGCGATTTCGGTCACAGAGCGTGTGGGCGTGATCGCGCGCGTCCGGGCTCTGGCGGTGGGGATCGCGAAGGCCTGGGTGGACCAGCAATCCGGCAAGCGGGAATCCACAAACGAAGAAAGCGAGCCGGCCAGAGAACGTGAGCGGGCGGCCAAGCTGTCCCCGGTGGCTTCCTAGATCGCATTCCCAGTCTCAGAGAATGACCCGCGCGGGAAGCCACGGCTCATTCCGGACACCTCGTCGCCCCGGAATCTGAGACAATATCTGTTTACTCCCCATGCCTGATTTTCTTCTGGAGATAGGGACTGAAGAAATTCCTGCCCGGATGATCGCCGGGGCGCAGGACGACCTCCGCCGCCGTGTCGGCGAACTGCTTCAACGGGAACGCCTGGCGCCCACCGGCGACGTGATCACACTGGACACGCCGCGTCGTCTGGCGGTACTGGCTTCCGGCATTCCCGCCGCTCAACCCAACGTAACCGAGCAACTGACCGGACCGGCTGTGGCGGTCGCCTTCAAGGACGGCCAGCCCACTCAGGCTGCCCAGGCATTCGCCAGGAAGGCCGGTGTGGAGGTCTCCAGCCTGGAGCGAGTCGCCACTGCAAAGGGCGAATATCTCTCGGCGAAGGTCACCAGGAAGGGCCGAAGCGCGGCCGAGATTCTCGCCGAGTCGCTTCCCAAAGAGATTGCCTCGCTTTACTGGCCCAAGAATATGTACTGGCGCAAGCCCAGCGAGCGTTTTGTGCGCCCTGTCCGTTGGCTCATCGCCATGCTGGACGATCAGGTGGTACCCCTGGAGTTCGGCGGGGTTCGCGCCGGGAACCAATCCCGGGGACACCGAATTCTCTCCTCCGGCGAGGTGCGGGTCCCGCGCGCAGGATCGGCCTACGTAGATGCTCTCCGTTCCGCGAAAGTCCTCGGCCGCGCTGAGCGCGAGCAACAGATCCGCAAAGCGCTCGACGCTGCTGCCCGAACCATCCCTGGCGCGCGCTGGCGCGAGGACAAGCCTCTGCTCGATACAGTCGTAAATCTCACCGAGTGGCCAACCGCGATTCTAGGCAGCTTCGATCCTGAGTTTCTCGAGCTTCCTGAGGAAGTGCTGGTCACGGTTATGCGCGATCATCAGAAATATTTCGCGCTCGAAGGGCCGGACGGGAAGCTTCTTCCTCACTTTCTCGCAGTGCTGAACACCGACCGCGATCCGCAGGGCCTGATCCGGCACGGAAACGAGCGCGTGTTGCGCGCCCGCTTCAATGATGCGCGTTTCTTCTGGAAGACCGACCAGAAGCATCCGCTGCGCGAGCGGCTCTCCTGGCTCAAGAACGTCACCTTCCAGAAAGACCTCGGCAGCTACTACGACAAGACCCTGCGGGTGCAGCGCCTGTGCAGCTGGGTGAGCGAAATCGTCAAGCAGGCAGGCTTGCCAATCCGGCCCGGTGTCATTCACAAAGCGGCTTGCCTGGCTAAAACCGATCTCACGACGGAACTGGTGAAAGAGTTCACCGAGCTGCAGGGGATTATCGGCGGGCTGTACGCACGCGTGCAGGCGCTGGACAAAGGCATGCCCGAGGCTACACAGCAGCTGATCGCGCAGACCATCTACGACCAGTACAAGCCCGAGTCGGCGGAAGACGCGGTGCCGCGCACCATCGAGGGCGCGGTGCTCTCGATCTGCGACAAGGCCGACACCATAGCCGGCATGTTCGCTCTGGGCCTGCAGCCTACGGGGTCGAAGGACCCGTTCGCGCTGCGCCGGCAGGCCAATGGGATTGTCAGGACCATTGCCGAGCACAAAATCCCTATTGCCATCAAGCAGCTGTTCGAGCTCGCCCGCGAAACTTACAAAGGCTCTGAGGCCGAGAATTGCTTCAAGCGCGACTTTGACTATGACGCGGCGATTCGTTCGTTTTTCCGCGAGCGATTGGAATTCTACCTGCGCGAGCAGCTGGGTTATGCCTACGACGTGGTGAATGCGGTGCTGGCAGCGGGGGCGGACGATGTTGGCGATGCAGCAGCGCGTGCGGCGGCAGTGAAGAGAGTGCTTCAGCAGCCGGAGTTTATGGCGATTGCAGCCGCGTCAAAGCGCATACGAAACATTCTCAAACAGGCAGCGGAAAAGAAGTTTCAAATCGCCGGCCGCTTTCAGGAACTCGCCGGGTCGGCGGCTGAAGAGAAGCTGCTGGCAGCCTATGTTGAGCGAAACGCCGCCCGGATTGAGGCCTTGCGGCAGGCTCACGACTATGCTGCTGCGCTTCAGGTGCTCGCGACCGCACGCGA
>Ga0070741_10020694_pt1 | contig 10323 bp, 7 predicted proteins | sample Coa_R1_4_FD_66440 | JGI IMG/M metagenome (GOLD analysis project Ga0070741, IMG submission 66440) | Surface soil microbial communities from Centralia Pennsylvania, which are recovering from an underground coalmine fire - Coalmine... | ecosystem: Environmental > Terrestrial > Soil > Unclassified ...
GCGATCGAGCGGAAAGGTGCGCCGAATCGCGCTAAGCTCTATCCCGCCTTTGGCCCGATGGACAACCACCGCATGGGGCATGGGGCTTTCGCTACGTGGAATCTGGGCACCGAAATCTGGGGGCCGGACGTGCTAGCGTTCATCAATGCCGTATTCCAGGGCCACTAATATTAGAGCGGTCTTCGTGTGGGTGATGGCCGCCGGACTGGGCGCACGGGCGGCACCGCCGCCGAATTACGCCGCCCGGCGCGCCAGGTTACAAGCGGCATGCGGCGATGCGGCCATCATCGTTCCAGGACGGAACTTCGCCGGCCAGATCGGCGAAACCCAGCTAAAGCAGGACCCGAACTTCTGGTATCTCACCGGTGTCGAATCGCCGTTCGCGATCCTGGTGATGACACCGCGCCGGACGGCGCTGTTTCTGCCCGACGAATTCCAGTTCGCGTCCGGCCAGTATCCGACGCAGGACGAAGGTTTTCGCCGCGCGCGCTGGAACCGCCCCATGGGCCGTCTATTCCCCGGACCCGCGGCCCGAGAGGCCACTGGGATCGCGGATCTCCACCGGCTCGACGATTTCGCAAAAAAGCTGCCGGAGTTGGTGGAGGGTTTCGCGGTCGTGTACCTGCCGCGCGACGGCTATCGCCAGTATGCGCCGCCAGGGCTCGCGGCGCCGGCATCGACGGCCGAGCAGATCGCCGATGCGATTGCCGCCAGACTGCCGGACAAGAGGATCGAAAACGTGCTGCCAAAGCTCGCCAAGATGCGGCTCATCAAGGACGAGATGGAGATCCGGGCCCTGCGCCGCGCGGCCGAGATCAGTGGCGTCGGCATGATCGAGGCGATGCGCGCCATCCGCCCGGGCGTTACCGACCGCACCATCGCAGGCGTGATGGAGCAGGCCTGGAAGCGCGAAGGTTCGCCACGCGCGTCGTTCGCGCCGGTGGTAAATTCCGGCGAAGATGCGATGCACTTCTTCCCGCTGCTGAGCGAGCGCTATGACGTCAATCGCACCATGCGCGCGGGCGAGATGGTCTTCATCGATTACGGTGCGGCCGAGTTCGCGATGTACACGTCCGACATCTGCCGGACGTTTCCGGTGACGGGCAGGTTCACGCCGGAACAGCGTAAATACTACGAGATCGTGCTGGAAGCGCAGGAGACCGCGATCGCCGCCATGCGTCCCGGTGTGATGATGATCGACGTGATCAGAAAGGCAGCCGAGGTGTTCCGACGCCACGATCTGGAGCAATACGAGAATGTCGCGCGCATGGGCGAGGACAAAGTCTGGGGCATGATGCCGTCGCCGACGCACTACCTGGCGCGCGGCCTGGGACTGGTGCCGTACAATCCGGTGGGCCGCGGCGTCCGCGACCTCGGCCATCACATCGGTTTGGAAGTGCAGGACAGCCGCGATTACTCCGAACCGCTCAAGCCGGGCATGGTCATGACGATCGAGCCGAAGATGTACATCCCGGAAAAGAACATCGCAATCATGATCGAGGATATGATCCTGATCACGCCCACCGGCGCGGAAAACCTGGCGTCTGGCACGCCGAAAAAGGTCGCCGATATCGAGCGCGCAATGCGTCGGTAAGTACACGATCACGGGACGGTGGCAACCAGTGGACAGACGGAAGTACCCACCGTACGGAACTGTAATCTCACTGATCGCAGCCTGACGGTGAGGCCACACCCGCTCTTTGACATGGCTGCTAGTCCAGACGTCCGTTCCTGAAACTCCGTTGGGGAGCGCCGGTCTCAGTGGCCGGCCAGGATCCAGACCGGGTCTGTGCCGTCGCCGAGCCCACACAGCAGGTGTCCGACGAGTAGGATCGAAGTTTGGAGATTTGAGTAACGGGAACGGTGTCGGGCGGCGGCGGAGTCGTGCCATTTTCGGCGTGGTCAAGCCGCCGTGAACTCCGCCGCCAGCGGCAGGTGGTCCGACGCGACCAGTGCCTTTCGGGTCCGCAACAAGGTTAGCCGCTCGAGTTTCAACTCCGGGTCATAGTAAATGTGATCGAGGTGCAGAAACGGCAGCAGCCCGGGATACGTGCGCGAGCGGTTTAGATGGTTTCGAATGTCGGCGCTTTGCAGGTGTGACCGGAGCAGGCGCGTCGCCAACCCGCGTGTCCATTCATTGAAGTCGCCCAGGACAATCCGGGGAGATTGGATGCTGAGGTCGCTCAGCAGCTCGGCTGCGATGAGGCGGCGGCCCTGTTGGCGGCGCTCCAGAAGAGACGTACCCAGGTGCACGTTGAAAACGTGCAGCACCGACGATCCCGTCCATTCCAGGTCGGCACGCAAGCAACCGCGCTCCTCTCGCCCTTGCACGGTCAGATCGTAATTGCGACTCGCGCGAATGGGAAACCGGCTCAGCACGGCGTTTCCGTATGCGTCGCCGAGGTGCTTTCGATTCTCACCCATGACAACCTCTAACGCCAGTTCGCGTGCGAGGAGTTCGGCCTGGTGCGCCGTCACCTCCTGCAGCGCGGCGATATCCGGTCTGATCTCGCGCAATATCTCCGCAATTCGTGCAACCGTCGTACGCCCGTCAAGTCCGCGGCACTTGTGCACGTTGTAGGTGACCACCCGGATGATCACTCCTGCCTCTCGATCACCCACCCAAACCACTCACTGGCGCGCTCGACGGACGAACGTTTGCGCCACTCGTCGTAGGTGATTTGGTGCGACACTTTCAGGTCGGCGAGGAAATCCTGCTCGAGCCGGGCAGCCAGCGCCTTGTCCAGTGCGGCAACATTCACTTCGTCGTTGATCCCGAATGATCGCGAGTCGAAGTTCGTGGACCCGACAATGCTCCAAATGCCGTCCACCAGCACTGTCTTGGTATGTATCATGGACGGCTGGTACTCGTAAATTCGCGCACCGTGCTGCAGCAGCTGACCGTATAGACGGCGGCTCGAGCGCCGCGTCAGCAGGTGATCGCTGTGTTTACCCGGCACCAGAATAGATACGTCCACGCCGCGCGCCAGTGCATGGAGCAGAACGCGGCGTATGCCGCTGTCGGGCAGAAAATACGGCGTGGTGATGCGGATATCCCGCTTGGCCGTTGCGATCAGGACCTGGAACAGCATGCGCGCCCGGGTGGAGCGGCCACACGAGGGCGTACTGTTGATTACCATGGCCTGTCCGGCGCCCTCCGCGGCTTCATCCGGATAGTACGTGTAACTGCTCAGCAGCTCGCCCGATGATTCCAGCCAATTTTCCGCGAACATCGCCTGGAGGCTGTCGACCGCCCGGCCCCGTACCCTGATCATCGTGTCTCGCCAACGCTTTTTGCGCCCGCGAGTCTTGTACCAGTGGTCAGCGATGCCGGCGCCCCCGATAAATGCCGCGGTGCCATCCACGATCAGGATCTCGCGATGCGTTCGGTTGTTAAAGCGGGCAATGTTGTACCAACGCAAAGGAGCGTACCAGCGGACCTGCCCTCCAGCCGCGATCAAGTCCCGAAACGTGCTTCGCCAGGTGTTGAAGCTGCCGACCGCGTCCAGCACGAGCCGGATCTCGACACCCGCGTGCGCTCGTTCCGTGAGTGCCTGGATAAAGCGGTCCGCGATCTCACCCTTCTGGAAAATGTATGCTTCCAGCGAGATGTGATTCCGCGCGGAACGGATGGCCTCCAACTCGGCTTCGTAGAACTGGTCGCCATTCGTGAGGACGTCGAAGGCGCCGTCGTTGTAAAGATGGGCGTCCGATATGACGGCCAGCAGATGCGCAAATTCCGCGGAATCGGTTGGAATGTCGGGGCAGTTCGGCATCCGGTAAGCCAACGCCGGCTCGAAGAGCGCCAGCAGTATGGTCAGCAGCGCGGTAAAGAAACCAAACAGGGCGAGGATGAGAAAAAAAGTACTCACGATCCGTTTCGACGTTTGACGATGCGCTATACGTACCGTTGTGAGGAAAGGCACGGCCGGTGTCGGCCTGCCGTGGGTTTCCTGCGCGGTCCTGCCGCACTCAGAATCGAGTTCACCCGGCGCGAATCGGCCCCGGCCGCTGACACAGAGATCGGGCAACATCCGGGAGGCGGCTTCATTGCTCTATTTGTCCCACAGTTTGGAGGGTGAATCCACCGTGCGCTTCTGGAAGATTCTCGTCTGAACTGATCCGGATCCGCCAGTCTAGATTCGCGCCGCTCGTCTGCTAAATACGGGCGAACAGGAACGGACTCTCTGCAGCACTGCTCCTCAGACGCTGGACCCCCGGGCGCGTGGCCGAGGCCCTCGTAGCGTGAGTGCGGCAGCAGCGAAGTAGCGCGCGCCGGGTCGCCGGACCTGCACAGGGGCGCGCGCGCAGCGATTCTGTTCGCAATTCCACGGCGGCATCCCGATTGCGACTTCTTCGATCGAAAGGAAGACCCATGAGCGGAAAAACGGGACGTCGCAGTACCGGCCGGAAACCGGATACCGTTCGCCGGCGGAACGCGAAGACCGACGGCGCATTCGGAAAAGAAACGGCCAATCAGGTGGTCAGCGAGCCAAACCGCAACGTAGATAAAGGAGCGGAGAAGATGCGCCGCGGCCGGACCGCTTCGGGTGCGTAGCATATGCCACGAAAGGTAAAGAGCTCCGGAGTGAGCATACAGGAAAAGCAGACGTCGGCCCGCCGCGCGATGGGAGCCAGCACCGGCCCGAATGGCGGAAGGAAGCGGAGCCCAACGGGCGTTGCGGACGGAGGCAAGTGGGCCGGGTCGGGCCGCAAGACGGTCGAGAAGAGCGAGGGGCCGGAAATCGCGCGGCAGAGGCAGACAGGAAGGGGTGCGAAAACGCGCACCGCGGTTCGAACCGCCAAAGCGAATCATCCGAACCACGGATGAGGCGAAGCAATAGGGGGAAAGATGGCACAAACCACAGAAATAGATCCAAAACAAAAACACGAAAAACCGCCATTCCAGGAACCGGGACAGAAGCCGCCCGCGACCGAGGAGCAAATGCGGAATAAGCCGGACCACGGCGAGGAATCGTACCGGGGCCACGATCGGCTGGCGGGCAAGGCCGCGCTCATCACCGGCGGCGACAGCGGCATCGGCCGCGCGGTGGCGATCGCGTTTGCGCGCGAAGGAGCCGACGTTGCTATCTCTTTTCTCGAGGAGGAAAAGCGCGACGCCGACGAGACCGTCCGCTGGATAGAGGAAGCCGGCCGCAAGTCCCTGGCCATGCCGGGCGACATCCAAAACGAGCAACATTGCCGCAAACTGATCGAACAGACCGTCGCACGCTTCGGCCGGCTCGACATTCTGGTCAACAACGCCGCGTTCCAGGCGACACACCAGAAGATCGAAGAATTCACTGCCGAGGAATGGGATCACACATTTCGCACGAACATCTATGCCATGTTCTATCTGTCGAGAGCCGGGCTGGGCCAGATGAAACCGGGCAGCGCAATCATTAATACCGCATCCGTCCAAGCCTACAAGCCCTCGGGTTCACTGCTGGCGTACGCGACTACCAAGGGCGCGATCGTCACCTTCACCAAGGCGCTTTCCGAGTTGGCGATCGAGCAAGGAATTCGTGTAAACGCGGTGGCGCCGGGTCCGGTGTGGACGCCCCTGATTCCGTCCACGATGCCGAAGGAGCACGTGCAGAAATTCGGTGAGAACAGCCCGATCGGGCGTCCGGCGCAACCGGCTGAACTGGCGCCGGCGTATGTCTTCCTGGCATCCGACGAATCGAGCTACGTGACCGGGTCCATTGTCGACATGACCGGCGGCAAAATGCTTCCGTGACCGTGCCTGGGAATGAAGATTTTCGGCATCCCTTTACTGGGCTTCAGTGCGGAAAACGGTAAAAAGCTGCTGCTGACCGTCGCGTTCATCGTGGCGGTCATTGTCGCCAGCCGTCTGCTCCACTGGCTTGCGCGAGGCATCCTCGGCAAGCGGGTGGGGCAGGCGCATTTCTGGACGAAACAGACAATCCGTATAGTCGTAACGATAGTTTTTGTCATCGGTGTTGTTTCGATCTGGTTCGACAACCCATCGCGGCTGGGGCAAGCCGCTGCTTTCATCACTGCCGGTTTGGCGATCGCCTCGCAACGCGTGATCACGGCGATTTCCGCCTATCTCATCATCCTTCGCGGTAAGACATTTCACGTGGGGGATCGCATCGTGATGGGCGGCGTGCGCGGCGACGTGATCGCGCTGGGCTTCATGCAGACGACCATCATGGAGATGGGACAGTCGCCGGGGGAGCAGGCCGACGCGCCATCGCTGTGGGTGGCGGGCCGGCAGTACACGGGCCGAATCGTGACCCTCACCAACGACAAGATCTTCGACACGCCGGTGTACAACTACACGCGCGACTTTCCGTATATTTGGGACGAGATGCACCTGCCGATCCCGTACAATGGCGACCGTAGGAAGGCGGAGGAGATCATGTTGAATGCCGCTCGCCACTACACCGTCAGGATTGCCGAGTTGAGTGAGGAAGCGTTGCGAGAACTCGAACGCCGCTACGTGGTGAAGCGGGAGGAGCTGAATCCGAGAGTATTTTACCGGCTCACGGACAACTGGGTGGAGCTCGCGATGCGCTTCGTCGCCGAAGACCACGGCGTCCGCAAACTGAAAGATGCGATGAGCCGTGAGATCCTGGATGAATTCGATAAAGCCGGCATCGGGATCGCGTCGGGGACATACGACGTGGTCGGCTTCCCGGAGTTGAAGGTGCGGCTGCTGGGGGATGGGTCGCGTTAGCGTGGTCGTTCGGAGAATCGACCGGGGCTGGCCGAATTCTTTGATTTGTCTTCGCATTGCGGGCTGGTGCTTGGTAGGAAACACAGCGGTCCGGATTGCTCTTGCCGGGCAATACGGGGACAGACGGAATATTTCCGCGCAACTGCGGCGCGGAAAATATCTCGTCAGTCCCCGCATTGCGGATTGTGCACTGCCGCGCATTGACCGTTCCGCGACTTGACTGGCAGCCGATGGCTGCTTACTCGCGACGGTAGTTCGGACATACTTTACGAGGGCTACTAAACATCCTTTACCGTATACGGATCGCGATATCCACGATCGCCGTCGCGCAGCAACTTCTCCGCTTCCTTGTCGCCGATCACCTGCTCCGTCTCGGGGTTGAAGTGAATCGTGCGGCCTAGCCGGTAGGACGCATTCGCCAGGTGCATCAGCCCGCAGGAAATGTGGCCCTCCTCAATGGGCGCGTTCAGATTCTCCTTTTTCCGGCTCACCACGCAATCGATGAAATTCTGGAAGTGCTGCACCTCGTTGCCGGCGTGAACGGCCGGCTCGGGTTGTCTGTGGTTGCCCATCCAAATCTTATAGGTGTCGGCGCCCTCGTCTCCGGTGGACATGTACCCGTTCGAGCCGAAGAAGATATTGCCGATCGGATTGGTGTCTTTCCCGCTCACTTCCGGCGTGCCGATGCCAGCCTCGGTACAGGTGTGCCAGTGGCGCACCTCGAAGGAAATCATGCGACGCTTGCCGCCCGGCGGATCGAACTCGAACGCGCAGACAAGGTCGTTCGGCGTGTTCTGGTCGTCGTCGAACATGAAATGTCCGCCGATCGCCGACACCTTATTCGGGAACTTCATCTGCAGCGCCCAGCGCGCCATGTCCAACTGATGAACGCCCTGATTCCCCAGGTCGCCGTTGCCGTACGTGTAATTCCAGTGCCAGTTGTAGTGGAAACGGTTCTTCGTGAACGGGCGCATCGGAGCAGGGCCGGTCCACAGGTCGTAGTGCACCCCCTTCGGTACCTGTTCCTCGACGGCCTTTCCGATGGTGTTGCGCCGCTTGAAACAAATTCCGCGGGCCATGTATACCTCGCCCAGATAACCGTCGTGGACTTTGCCGATGCCCTCGCGGATGGCGGTGGCGGAGCGGATCTGCGTCCCGTGCTGCACGATGCGGTTGTAGCGCACCGCCGCCTTGACCAGTTGCTGTCCTTCCCAGAGATTGTGTGAGCAGGGCTTCTCGACGTAAACGTCTTTGCCCGCCTGGCAGCCCCAGATCGCCATGAGGGCGTGCCAATGGTTCGGCGTAGCGATGGAGATCGCGTCGATCGATTTATCGTCGAGCAGTTTGCGAATGTCCACATAGGTTTTGGGCTTTGGAATCCCCATCTTCTCGATTTCGGCGATCCGCTCGGCGGCAACGTTCTCGTCGATGTCGCAGACGGCGGCGATCTCGACGTTGGAAACCTTCGCGTAGCTCTTCACATGATCCATGCCGCGACCGTGAATCCCACAGATGGCGACGCGTACGCGATCGTTGGCGCCGAAGACACGCTGCGGTTGGGCCAGAAAGGTGATGCCGCTGAGCGCGGCGCCCGTAAAGTTCCGGCGACTGATGCCGGACGATTCAGATAGCATGGCTGGATACCTCTCTTCAATCCTACCCCAGCCAACTTGTACTGACATTGTTATTGAATATATCGGCCAAACTGGCTTGACACACTCGCACGAGTGCCGTAATGTATAACCATCGGTTAGGCTGCAATTGTACTGATATTGTTATCGATGTAGGACCGTTTTGGGGCACGATATGCGACCAACTTTCTCTGCGATTTCTATCCTTGTCTTACTTCTGTCGGCGGCGTCGTCCGCCTTCGGACAGGCCACCACCGCTACGATGCTGGGTACGGTCACGGATTCCAGCGGCGCGCGCGTGCCGGATACAGCGGTTACCGCGATTAACGAACTCACGGGCGAGCGCCGCAACACCACTACGAATGCCGCGGGAGATTATCTCTTCGTGGCCTTGCCTGTCGGCACGTACCGCGTGGAAGCCACGAAAGAATCTTTCAGCGCGGCCGTGCACACCGGCATTACGCTGGACGTGAATCAAAACCGGCGCGTGGATTTCGAGCTCAAGGTCGGGCAGGTGAGCGAGCAGGTTGTGATCGCCGGCGGCGCGCCGCTGGTCGACACCCACGAAGTGCAGCTCGGCGGACTGGTCGACACCAAGCGCGTCTCGGATCTGCCCCTCAACGGACGCAACGTGTATTCTCTGGTCACCCTCTTGCCGGGCGTCAGCGGCACTTCGCTGCCCACGGATCCCGATGCGAGTGAAGGCGCACAGATGAATATCAATGGCGCGCGCGTCCTGCAAACGACGTTCCTGCTCGACGGCGGATTGAACCAGGGCCAATTCCGCAGCGGCGGATTGCTCTCGCCCAATCCGGACACTGTGGAGGAGTTCCGGCTGCTCACGAGCAACTACAACGCCGAGTACGGGCGCTCCGGCGGCGGCATCGTCACGGTGGTGACAAAATCGGGCACCAACCAGTTGCACGGGATGCTTTACGATTACCTGCGCAACAGCAGCCTGGACGCGCGCAGCTTCTTTCAGCCGAGCGTCTCCAAGCTGCGCCAGAATCAGTTCGGCGGCAACGTCTCGGGACCGGTGTGGAAGGACAAGCTGTTCTTCTTCTTCTCGTATCAGGGATTCCGGAATCGCGCGGGGCAGTTCCAGAATGCCGCGCGCACGCCGACTGCTGCAATGCGCGCCGGCGATTTCTCGGCCGCCGCGGCTGCGCAGCGTCCTAAGGATCCGGACGCGCCCGGGAATCCTCTGTTTCCTAACGGAATCATTCCCCTCAATCGCCTGGATCCGGTCGCGCTTGCCGCAATGAAGTACATCGCGCTGCCGAATACGCCGGATGGACGCGTGCAGGCATCCAGTTCCGCCTCCGACAACAACGACCAATACTTCGGTAAGGGCGATTACCTCATCAACCAGGCGCATCGGCTTTCGGTCAGCACGTTCTTCGTGAAATCGAATGCGCTGTACCCCTTTACCAATTCCAACCAGATCACCAATATTCCCGACTACGATCCGGAAAACTGGCTGATCAACCAGTACAACGTGGTCGGGAACGAGGTTTGGACGATCCGGCCGACGCTGTTGAACCAGTTCACGTTCGGCTACACGCGGGTGCCGACGAACAAATTCGCGCTCAATCATTTCGGCTGGTCCACCTGGGGCAGCAACTACGTCGTGGGCGCGCTACCCGAGGTGCCCCCGCGCTTCGTGGTGACGGGTGGATGGCAGGGCGGCTCGCAAGGCAACACGGTCGAGCTCGATCAGTCGTTTCAATTCATCGATTCGCTGTCGTGGGTGCACGGAGCGCATTCGCTCAAGATGGGGCCATCGGTGGTGCACCAGGTATTCGATTTCGACGGCACCTCACGGTCTTCGGGCAACATCGCTTCAGGCTCCGGCTTCACCGGCAATCCGTTCAGCGACTTCCTGATGGGACGGATGGCCAGCTTCGACGGCAGCAACGCCTTTACCCCGCATCTGCACGAGTGGCAGATCGGCGGGTACGTGCAGGACGACTGGAAGGTGTCGCGGCG
>Ga0070741_10020695_pt1 | contig 10323 bp, 6 predicted proteins | sample Coa_R1_4_FD_66440 | JGI IMG/M metagenome (GOLD analysis project Ga0070741, IMG submission 66440) | Surface soil microbial communities from Centralia Pennsylvania, which are recovering from an underground coalmine fire - Coalmine... | ecosystem: Environmental > Terrestrial > Soil > Unclassified ...
TCGAGCCAGTGGCGCCCCCAGCGCTCCCCAAAGCGATCCGAGGCGAGCAGGCGATCGGCGACTTTGGCGTAAGCATCCTTGCCCTTGTCGGCGAGGAACGAGTCGATTTCATCGGGTGTGGGCGGTAAGCCGATCAGGTCGAATGTGATGCGGCGCAGCCAGGTGGTCCGGTCGGCGTCCGCATTCGGCGTGATGTGCTTCCGTTCCATCTTCGCCAGCAGGAAGCGGTCGATCGCCTGCGTGGACCACTTGGAGTTATGTACCTTGGGAACGGTGGGCTTCTGCGGCGGCTGGAAGGCCCAATATTGGCGGCCTTTTTCAAGATCAATGCCGGATGGTTTCCAGTTCGCGGTCCCGCCTTCGCGCGGATCGGGCGCCCCCATGGAGATCCACTTCTCGAAATCAGCAGCGACGGACTCCGGCAACTGCGCCGACGGAGGCATCTTGCGGCCTTCGTACCGGATCGCCTTGAGCAAGGCGCTTTGTTCGGGCTTACCCGGCACGATCGCCGGTCCCGAGTTGCCGCCCTTCAGCACCCCGACCTTCGAGTCCAGAAAAAGGCCGCCCATCGGCGTCTTGGTAGCGTTCGAATGGCAGGCGTAACAGTTCTTGACCAGAACCGGACGGATTTTGGCTTCGAAAAATTCGTTGCCCGCCGGGGACTGCCCCCACAGCTGCGGCGCGATCACGCCGAAAATGGGTAGGAGAAGGCTACACAGTCGCAGATCAACATCCTCCGAGTGCTTTAGATTATATAACCAAAGTGTGTCGGATTGGACTCGCGGTTTAATCTAAACTTCACATTTCGGAGGAGGGGATCGTGTCGGGCGTTACTGCTGCGGCGGCTGTCTGTCCTGCTCGATCCTGATGATAGCGTCGAGCTTATCCGTCATTTCAGAAAGCCGCACACCAACGACGTCCAAGACCTGGAAGATCGTGTTGTGGTCTTTACGGTTTCGGCGGACCTCGGCAAGTCCCGCACGGGCGAAGCGGTCAACGCGGCGGTCCAGACGATCCTGCCGTTTCTCCCATTCTGCATGGCGGCGCTCCCATTCTGCATGACGGCGCTCCCATTCTGCATGACGGCGCTCCGCCGTTGCCTCGAAAGCCACCAGGTTCTCCGTGAGGGCTGAGAGCAGATTCTCGATCTTTATGATACGCGCTTGCGCGGCATCATCCATAGCATCATTTTAAACGGGAATCGCGCTATGATGCGCGTGTGTTGACCCGCCGCGATCTGCTTGCATCTTCCGCGCTGGCATTGTTCCAGCGCCGCCGGCCTAATGTACTGGTTTTCATGACCGATCAGGAATCCGCGCTCCTGCCCGGCCCCGCCGACCTCCCCAACCGGCGACGACTTATGCCCGAGGCGGTCAGATTTACCTCCGCCTTCTGCAATACTCCGCAGTGCTCAGCCGCACGGTCGAGCCTGCTCACCGGGTTGGAGCCCCACCAGACCCATGTCATCACGAACGTCGGCGAGGGATCGCTGGGCAAGCCGCTGTCACCGGATATCCCCAACGTGGGCAGCGTTTTCCATGCCGCCGGCTACACCACGGGGTACTTCGGCAAGTGGCACCTGGGCGGGACGCGGTCGAGCTTTGGGTTCGAAACCATCGGCAGGGAGGGCCCGGACGACACCGTGGCGAGCGAGGCCGCCGCCTGGCTTCGCAAGCAAACATCGCCTTGGCTGGCCTGGGTGTCCGTCTTGAATCCGCATCATATTTACTCGATTCCGCAAGTGTTGAAGACTATCGAACCGCGAAGGGGCGTCTTGCCGCCGGCCAGCGGCCTGAACAATCTCGCCGGGAAGCCGGGCGAACAACAGGCGTACGTCGACAAGGACCAGGGGCAGCAAACCCGAAATTTCAAACCCGAGGACTGGCTGAAGTACCGAACCTTCTACCTTCAGCTTCTGGAGAAGACCGATGCTAATCTGGGCACGGTCCTGTCGGCAGTCGTGGATATGGATAACACGATTGTCGTCTGCACCGCCGATCACGGCGACGCGCTGGGCGAGCACGGCCTTCCTTACAAAGGTCCCTTCATGTACGAGGAGGAAATCAGGATCCCTCTGCTGATCCGCACGCCGAAGTTGATGCCCGCAGGCGATCGGGATGAACTGGTGACCCAGGCTGACCTCGCGCCTACGCTGGCTCGGCTGTGCGGGTTGCCATGGCCGAAGCCGATCACTGGAAAGTCCTTGCTGCCCGGCACACTCGCCCGCGATGCCGTTTTTCTCGAATATTACGCCAAGCAGAAATGGGTCAATCCCATCCGCACGCTGCGCACGCGCCGCTGGAAGCTGAACTGGTACGATAGCGGCCACCAGGAACTCTACGATCTTTCCGCCGACCCTCAGGAATTGCAGAATCTGGCGTCAGACGCAAAGGCGCATGCTACGAAAGCGGAAATGGAAGCACGCCTGAACGCATGGCGGGGACCGATGATGTAACCCCCCGCACACAGGCAGGCGGCGTGCAGCCACGTACAATGCGTGCCTGAGATTGTAGATAAGACCACCGCTGAACCCTCACATCCGACCTTCCGGGATAAGCTGGCGAAATTTCTGAGCGGGCGGCCGGTGCGGATCACTCTCATCGCCATAAGCGTGTGCATGATTTGTACCTTGGCCGTAGGGACCTTCTACTATTTCCGCTTCGCGCAGCTCATCGACCGCAAGCTGCGCCTGGGTCCGTTCACGCAATCCGTAAATGTTTACGCCGCGCCCGTGAAGCTGCGCGTTGGCGATGCGGTCACCGAGAACGGCATCGTCGCCGAACTGCAGAAGAGCGGCTACACGACCTCGCCCCGCAACCTGACGGGCCACTACAATGCCGGCCGCGATATGCTCGAGATCTATCCGGGCGTGGAATCCTATTTCGGACCCGAGCCGGGTGTGCTTCATTTCGACGGCCGCAAACTCACGAAGATCGTCTCGCTCACCGACAATACAACGCGCACCGAGTTCGAGCTCGAGCCGAGGTTGTTAGTCAATCTCACCGATCAGAGCCGGGAGAAGCGGCGCATCGTCCGCTACGCGGACGTTCCCGCGCACCTCGCCAGCGCAGTGGTATCCGTGGAAGACAAGCATTTCTTTCAACACAAAGGGCTCGACCTGCCTCGCATGATCAAGGCCGCGTGGGTGGATGTTCGCGAAGGCCGCAAGGAACAGGGAGCCTCCACCCTGACCATGCAATTGGCGCGCAACCTGTGGCTGGAGCCCGACAAGAATTTCCGTCGCAAACTTGCCGAAATCCTGATGACCATCCATCTGGAGCACAAGCTCAGCAAGCAACAGATCTTCGAGATCTATTCCAATCAGGTGTATCTGGGCCGGCGCGGCACATTCAGCATCCACGGGTTCGGCGAGGCCGCGCGCGAGCTGTTCGGCAAAGACCTGCGGCAGCTCACTTTGGGAGAATGCGCGCTGCTGGCGGGGATGATCCAGCGGCCAAGCTACTACAATCCGGCCAAGAATCCGGACCGTGCGCGGGAGCGGCGGGACCTGGTGCTCGCGCTGATGCGCGATCAGGGCTACATCACCGAGACACAGCGCATCGCCGCGGCCGCGGAGCCGGTGCATTTGTCGGCAAGTGGTGATTCCGACGGGCTGGAGGCTCAGTATTTTATAGATCTCGTCAATAACGAAGTACAGAACCGGCTGGAGCGGGACCCCGACGGCGAGAGTGAACGCGTCTATACGACCCTCGATATGAACCTGCAGCACGCCGCCGAGGACGCGGTGCGGCTGGGCATGCAGGACGTCGATAAGCAACTCGCCAAACGGCGGAAGAAGGAGCAGTTGCCCGAGAATGAACCGCAGGTGGCGTTGATTGCCCTGGATCCGCACACGGGCGCGATCAAGGCGCTGGTCGGCGGGCGAAGCTACGGCCAGAGCCAACTCAATCACGTGCTCGCTCAACGCCAGCCCGGGTCGTCGTTTAAACCATTTGTGTATGCGGCGGCGCTCGATACGGCCGTAGAGGGTGGAACACCAATCATCACTCCGGCTACAGCAGTGGACGATGAGCCCACGACGTTTCGTTTCGGCACCCAGACGTATACGCCGGCGAATTTTCACGGTCAGTTCATGGGCCGCGTCTTGCTGCGCACCGCACTGGCGCACTCCTTGAACATCGCGGCCATCAAGGTGGCGCAGATGGTCGGGTTCGACAAAGTCGTGGAGATGGCGCGCCGGGCGGGACTGCCGGCGACCATCCGGCCCACGCCGGCGGTCGCGCTGGGCGCTTATGAATGCACGCCGCTCGATATTGCCGGCGCGTATAGCTTGTTCGCCAACGAGGGCGTATACGTGCGTCCCAGCCTGGTGGCGTCGGTACATGGGCGCGAAGGGAAAGTGCTTTATGCGGACCATGTCGATTCCCGGCGTGCGCTCGACCCGCGGGTCGCATATCTGGTTGTGAATCTGTTGCAGGAAGTAATGCGCAGCGGTACGGCCGCGGCGGTGCGCGGCCGCGGGTTCACAGTGCCCGCCGCCGGCAAGACGGGTACGTCGCGCGATGGCTGGTTCGCGGGTTTCACCTCAGAACTGCTGTGCGTCGTCTGGGTGGGTTTCGATGACAATCGCGATCTGGGCCTGGAAGGCGCCCGCTCCGCGCTGCCCATCTGGACTGAATTCATGAAGCGCGCGACGAAGTTCCCGGATTATGCGGATGCCAAACAATTCTCCGTCCCGGATGGCATCGTCGGGGCACAAATCTGCAACGAATCCGGCCAACTGGCGTCGCCCTATTGCCCGTCCACTCACAGGGAGGTGTTTGTGGACGGCACCCAGCCGGCGGTGGAATGCCAGATGCACACCAGCCAGCCTGCCACGGTTGTGGTTAGCGGACAACAACTTCCCCCGGCTCAGGGAGATGCCGACAGGCGCCTGGTGCCGATGGCAACCGGTTCGCAATCCCAAAACCAGCCCCCGAACTAACCCCTCGACTACGCCGCACGCGGCGGCAGTCGCGGGCGCCGGGCGCGCTCGGCCCGTCTCCCCTCGCTCGCGCGTACGCGACGACAGCCGCCGGCGCCGGGCGAACTCGGCCCCGCCCCAACCCCTCCACTACGCCGGTACGCGACGACAGCCGCCGGCGCCGGAGAGCTCGGCCCGTCTCCCCTCGCTAAGCCCGTACGCGACGACAGCCGCCGGCGCACGCCGAACTCGGCCCCGCCCCAACTCCTCCACTACGCCGGTACGCGACGACACCCGACGGCGCAGGCCGAGCTCGGCCCCACCCCACCTAACCTTCACTACGCCCGTACGCGTCGGCAGTCGCCGGCGAACTCGGCCCCGCCCCCAACTAACCCCCTCGCTACCCCCATACGCGGCGACGCGGTGGCATGGGTTTCATGAGACAAAGGAATTGTTCCGAAGCAATCACGGGTCCGAGGGGATTTATGAGGGTCCATCAGAATTCGCACATTTTCCAGATTAATCATTCCGGCCCTGCCGCCCACCACGCCAGGATCCAGCCTGCGACGCTCGAGAAGCTGCGCGCGAAGCGAGTGACATGCACCACCTGCGACGGCAAAGGTTGCATCGGCCGCTGCAAGTTCAGCAAGCCGCATTAATCCAGCTTCCAAAGATAGAAGTCACCCTCGCGCGACACCAGATGCGCACCCCAGTACGGCGCCCGCAACCGTAAGTCTTCTTCGCCATAATCCCCGGTCCGCAGCAGCAGCCAGGAAACGCCGCGCGCCTTTATCTCCGCCGCGGCGGCGCGCCGCAACCCCCGCCCGAAAGGTCTTTCCTCGATGCTCTCCGCCGCCGGGATGCGCACGAATCGCCCCTTCACCAACGCCTCGACAGCGTGCGCCAGGTGACGCTGATCGGGCAGTTGCTCGACGGTTACCGAAGAGACATCGGTGGGTTCTCCGAAATCCACCTGCACCCACAGGCCCGGCTGCGCGCGCTTGCCGGAGACCCAGGCCGAGACCAGGCTGCTGTCGAAAGCGAGGCCGACGTCCCAGGGATTACTCGATGCAGCTATCCGCCAACGCGGATCGCGCGGAATGTCGAGGCGCAGTTCCCCAATCTTCCAAGGCAAGTCGCCGGCGGCTTCGAGTACGAGCCGTAGGACTTGCGTGCGCACTGGCGCGAAGGTGTAGCGGCGGCGCAGCATCGTGTCGCGGCCGGGCATGTAGCCGGTCGCGATAAGATCGAGCACATTCATGGACAGGTTCGAGCCGATCGTTTCGGTGTGATGATACGCGATCTGGCCGACTGACGGCGCATAGACCAACTGCCCGCGCGGCACGAACCGATCGAGCATGAGGCCGGGACGATATTCGGTCATGTGCAGGGCAAGGTAGCGGTCTTCCGGCGTAATCCGCAGGGCTGCGCGCCAATCGAATTCGTCGAGCCGCCACTGGCCGGAAGGCGCCCAAACCCGCATCAGCGGCGGCCACGAAAGGAGAAGGTGCGCGGCGACTACAGCGGCGAGCGCGGGAGGCCTCGCGGCGATTGCAGCGGCCAACGCCAGGGCGAGAAACGGCAGCGGCGGGATGAGAAAGCGCGCGCCCAGGTTGCCGGGATAGGTCAGCATGAACACCGCGTATGCTGCCAAAACTTGGCGTCCCATGGCTAAGCGCAGACTGAGCAGGGCAATCGGCGCCAGCAGGAAGATCGGGCCGAGAATGCCGTCTAGCGCACCGCCGGTAGTGGCCTGCCACGGCACCTGCGCGTAAGTGATGCCGTTCGGATGCGCCAGGAATGCGCGATAGTCCTGCTCCAGCCGTTCGGCGAAATATCGATCGGGAAAGAAAGCGCTGAAGAATGGATGCACGGGATTGCCGACGTAGACCGCGCTTTTGATCATCCACGGCAGGATGAGCAGTGCCGCGGGGAGCGCCACCGCCGCCAGTGCTCGCCAAGGTTTCTCGCGCCGCCTGAAACAGGCCATCAGGACGAATCCGCCGGCGTATATGAGCGCGGTGACTGCGGTGTATTTGCAAACGAAAGCGAATCCCGCGAGCAGGCCGGCCAACACGAGTAGCCCATGGCGAGAACCGGCGGCACACGCGTCTGTCCCTGACCGCGAACCTGTAACCGGCAAACTGCGGGTCCCTACAGTCGAGAGATCCGTCTGTCCCCGGTTTTCGTCACAGGCTGCGAACACTGCGGCGTGCCTGTCCTGATACCATATCTGCACCGCATAGAAGCAGCCGAAGATGACGGCGGCGGTGGCGACGTCGTTATAGGCAACCGACCCGTCCTTGCCGACGATCGGCGCGACATAGAACAGCAGCGCTCCGGCGAGTCCGGCGAGCGGCTGCCCCATCCGCCGCGCGTAGGCAATCATGCCGAACGGCAGCGTCAGCAGGAAGAGCAGGTGGACCATCGACGCGCCGGAGTGGCGCCCGAAGCTGTACGCAAACAGAAACAGCATCTCGATGCCGATGGGCATATTGGCGAAGATGTTCGTGCGTATGGGGTAAAATCCATGGCGCTCGAAATAGCGGGCCGCCAGTCCCACGTGGTACACGGCGCCGTCCGAACTTGTTTCCGGTGCCATGGCATTGCACAAGTAGTAAATGCCAAAAACGATGTACACCACCCGAAATGCAATTTTCCAGCGGCGGTCGAGATCGGGCTTCGCTGCGGGATACTGCGTGCGAACCAGTGTCACTCGCGCGATCAGCACGGCGGCCGCGAGCACGAGCAACACGGCCGGATAGACACGGCGAAGGATGGCGAGGAAGAAGATGATCGTGCTCACGCATGCAGAACCCGCGAGGAACGCCAGGAACCGTGCTTCAGCGCGCTCCAGTCGCAGCTTGAGCCGGTCGAGGAGGATCTGGCCGGCAGCCGTGCAGACGAGATAGACCAGCAGGGCGGAGAAGAGAATGCGCGCAGCGCTCAACGATCCTCCACGAATCCCACGGAATGCAAAAGCACGCCCAGCGGAACGCCGTCGGTCGCGGTATACACTGGCGCGATGCGCAGTTCGACATCGTTCATGCCGGCCTTGAGCAGCTTAGGGTCCACGGGGAAGCGCAGGTCGTACTCGCGCGCTTCAGCGGCCGGGATGGTTTTGATGGACGTGCCGTTGATTGCGATCTCGACCGTCTGCGGTCCGACCGCCCGGATCACCTGCCCGACGGCTGCAAAGCGCAGGCAGAACAGCCAACGATCGGACTCTTCCAGGCGGAACTGCAGCCGCGGTCGGGCATTGGTCCACGTCCACTGCGAGTCTTTCTCGGCGGGCAGAATGCCGCCCAGGATCGGCGCCCACGCTTCCTCCATCGGATTCTCGTGGACAGTCAGGACGAGCGACAGCGGAGCCATTTGCCCGGCGCGCTGTGGCGGCAGAGAGTAGGAACGCACGGCATGCAGACGCAGGTATAGCCCCGCCGCAGCCGCGGAGAAAGCCACCGTCACCAGGATCACCCGCAGAATCACCCCATCGGTAGAGTGGCGCGCCATCACGGCACGACGTTACTCTATCCGTAGGCTATCGGGCCGCGAAAACCCGTGCTACGCGATGGGCGTGCAAGCTCACCTGGCAGACGAACGCGGGTTGTAAGACGGGGTGTGCGCACGGCGGCGCGAAACCAGGCGCCTCCCCGCGGATCCCGAGGATCAGGATACGGAAGGCGCGGTCGCAGCGGTTCACAAGTGTATCATTCCTGATTTCGACTGTCATTACTGCCAGTCTTTCGCGACAGCGTCGCTCGCCTAAGCCGTGTGCGCACAACAACCAGCGAGTTCCGGCTCAGTGGCATAGCCCTTGCCTTTCCTCCTGCCGACAAAGGAGGAAGAAAAATGAAAAGACTCAGGAACACGTTGCTGCTCGGAGTGCTGGGACTACCGATGGCCGCGCTCGCGCAACGTGTCATTGCCACGCCCCCGACGCCTGGCGGGCTGGCCGGCGCGCTCTACATCCTGCTGGGGCAGCCCACCATGTCGGACACGACCCTGGCGAGCCGCTGCGCGAATCTCGACGCGACCTTTAACTACAGCCCGAACAACGGGACGATGTACGGGCCCTCCGGCATCGCGGTCGATCCGCGCGGGCGTGTCTATGTTACCGACTATGCCGGGCACCGCGTGCTGACCTGGCCCGACAGCGACGCCCTCGCGACCTGCATGGCCGCCGACGGTGTAATCGACGCTGCCGGCCTGATCGGGCCGGAAGCCGTCGCCATCGACCCACGGACCGAGACCGTATTCGTGGCCGACACACTCAGCCATACTGTCGTGGGCTATCGGCACAGCGGTGCAGCTTGGACACGCTCCGTCACGCTCGGGACGCGGGGCGCGTCAGGTAACGGCGCCAACCAATTCAATTTCCCGCGCGGCCTTGCAGTCGATTCGAACGGTCGCCTGTACGTCGCCGACGACTACAACAACCGCGTCCTGATGTTTGACCCGCCGTTCTCGGACGGACAATCTGCCGCGGACAGCATCGGCGCCGGCGCTGACGGGGGTTTCAGCCATCCCAAGGGCCTCGCCATCTCCGGACGTACGCTGTTCGTCGCCGATTACGACAACAATCGCGTGCTGCGGTTCACGGGACCATTCACCACGCCCGATCAGGTTTACACGGCGTCAGGGATCTTCGGCGGACTGAGTCAACCTGTAGATGTTGCGATCCACGCCGACGGATCGCTCCTGGTTACGGATCAGGGCACGCGCCAGGTCTTGAAATTCCCGGATGCCGTATGGATTGATTCGACATCCGCACCGGGCGCCCGGCTCTTTGCGGGCGCGCTCAACGCCGAGCCTCTGGGCGTTGCTTCCGATCATGCCGGTCGTGTTTTCATCGCCGATTACCGGGCCTACCGAGTAATCATCGGTCGCCCCATGAGCCATACCCCGATCAGCTCCGGAGCCTCCGTGGAAGCGACCAGCCTGCTGGCTAACCTGAACCTTAGGCCGAGCCTGGCGACAGCTCGCGTGGCCCTCGGCCAGCAGTTGCGGACTTGGAGCTACGGCTCCAAATCGGATCCTGACGCCTGGTACGGAGCAGTCCTCGAAATGCAGCAGAACGGCTGGCCGCTACCCAAGGTCTTGGGCGGCGAGATGAGCGACCTCCAGAGCCGCCCCGGCTTTTCTCCGAATACGGACGCGCTCAACGAACTCATCCGTCACGGATCTACACAGGGTATCGTGACGCTGGTCTGGCATCCTGACAATCCCACTGGCGGCGATTTCAGCACACCGGTCAGCACCGGCGACCTGCGCGATATGGCCGACAGCCGCACCGCCGCGGGCCAGGCGTGGGAGCAGCAACTGGACCAGACCGCCGCGGTTCTGCGGCAGTTCCAAAGCCAGCACATCCCCGTGCTCTTCCGTCCCCTGCACGAGCA
>Ga0070741_10020696_pt1 | contig 10322 bp, 8 predicted proteins | sample Coa_R1_4_FD_66440 | JGI IMG/M metagenome (GOLD analysis project Ga0070741, IMG submission 66440) | Surface soil microbial communities from Centralia Pennsylvania, which are recovering from an underground coalmine fire - Coalmine... | ecosystem: Environmental > Terrestrial > Soil > Unclassified ...
CGCACCTGGATCACCAATTGGAACGACGAACCCAAGCCATTCGTCTGGCACAAGACCGCCGACGACATCCTCGACAGCCTCGCCTCCTACTGCGCGCGGATCAACGACTCAGGTCACTAGCCTGACCGGGTGCTTTCTGCCGACGTCGCCGTGGTGGGGGGTGGTCCCGCGGGGGCGGCGGCCGCCATCACCCTGGCCCGGGCCGGGCGGGACGTCGTGCTGGTCGACAAGGCCCGCTTCCCCCGGGACAAGTGCTGCGGCGACGGGCTGACGACCGGGGCACTGCGGCGGCTGGAGCAGTTGGGGTTGCGGCCCGATGCGGTGGCGTCGTGGCACGTGGTCGAGGACGTGTGGGTGCGCTCGCCGTCGGGGCGCACGGCGTGCTTCCCGTTCCCCCGCGACCGGGGGACGTTCGGCGCCGTGGCCCGGCGGGCCGACCTCGACGCGGCCTTGCTCGACGTGGCCCGGGCCGCGGGAGTCAAGGTGCACGACGGCCACGCCGTGACCGGGGCGACGGGTACCGACCTCGAGGTCGAGGGCATCGGCACCGTCTCGGCCCAGTACGTCATCGGCGCCGACGGCATGTGGTCGCCCCTGCGCAAGTACCTGGGCGTGACCGACGAGGCGGAGCGCGGCTACCTGGGCGAGTGGCACGCCTTCCGCCAGTACTTCCGGGACGTGGCCGAGCCCGCCGCCACCCAGCTCTGGGTCTGGTTCGAGCCCGACCTGCTGCCCGGCTACGCCTGGTCCTTCCCCCTCGCGGACGGCCGGGCCAACGTGGGCTTCGGTATCCAACGCGGCGCCCACAGCCAACCCACGTCGGCCATGAAGGACCAGTGGTCCGACCTCCTGGCCCGCCCCCACATCCGCGCCGTCCTGGGCGAGAACGCCCAACCCGAGGCACCCCACAAGGCCTGGCCCATCCCCGCCCGGGTCGAGCGCACGGACCTCACCGCCGCCGGTGGCCGCGTCCTGTTCGTGGGCGACGCCGCCCGGGCCACCGATCCCATGACCGGCGAGGGCATCGGCCAGGCCCTCGAGACCGGCGTGCTGGCGGCCGAGTCGATCCTCGCCGGGAACACGAGCGCCTACCCGGTGGCGATCAGACGGGGCCTGGCCGTCGACAACCGGCTGGCCGGCGCCCTGTCCCGCGTCCTGGCCCACCGCAAGGGAGCCCGGGGCGCCCTACGCATCGCCGCGGCGACGCCTTGGACGCGGCGCAACTTCGCCCGCTGGCTGTTCGAGGACTACCCGCGAGCGGTGCTGGCCACCCCGCACCGGTGGGCACAGCACGCGCTCACGGGTGACGGCGCCTGGTCCCCCCGGACCGGGCAGCCGTAGGCGGAGCTACACCGGGGCCGCGCACACGCGCTGGAGCACCTCGGGCAGCTCCGTGGAGAACTTGCTCTTCTCGATGTAGGCGTGGGCGCCGCTGGCCAGGGCCTCGTCCATGGCCTGGTCGGCCGAGAGCGCCGAGAACACCACGATCTTGGTCTCGGGCGACGCCTCGAGGATCTGGGGAATGGCGGCCATGCCACCCCCGTTCGGCATCATCAGGTCGAGGACGACGGCGTCCGGGTGCTGGAGGTTCACGAGGACGACCGCCTGCTGCCCGTCGCTCGCCTCCCCCACCACCGAGAAGTGCCGGTCGAGCCCCAGCGTGATGCCGATCAGGGCGCGGACCGGCTCTTCGTCGTCGACGAGCACCACTCGATACATGACGTCACCCCCCACGCCCAAAGGGTGACGCATGCGCACATGGGGAGCCATGGCCCGAACGAGCCATTTTCCCTGGGACGGACTAGCCGGACGTAGTCACTCCCGTCCGGCGCCAGCCCCAACCCCCCCCAGCCATTCTCGTAACGCTCACGCCGTCATAGGCGGCGCCAGCGTTACGAGAACGGTGAGGGCCGAACGGTGAGGGCCGAACGGTGAGGGCCGAACGGTGAGGGCCGAACGGTGAGGGCCGAACGGTGAGGGCCGAACGGTGAGGGCCGAACGGTGAGGGGGCCGAACGGTGGGGACGGCGAGGGCCGGGCGGTGAGGGCGACGGCCGGGACCGTCAGGCCCGGCGGTTCTCGGCCCAGGTTCTTCCGGCCTCCACGTCGATGTCGTGGGGCAGGCCCAGCACCCGCTCGGCGATGATGTTGCGTTGGACCTCGGACGTCCCGCCCCCGATGGTGAGCGCCGGGGCGAACAGGTAGCCGAACCCCCACTCGCCCCCAGCGCTGCCCAGGGGGCCGGCGTCGTTCAGCATCCCCGCCGTGCCCGCCAGGTCCTTGGCCAGGCCCATGATGTGCTGCCCGTGCTCGTCGGCCAGGGCCTTGCGCACCGACGCCTCGGGCCCCGGTTGCTTCCCCTGGACCTTGGCGCTCACCGTCCGCAGGCGGATGAGCCGCAGCACCTCGGACTCGACGAACAGCGCGGCCAAGCGCTGGCGCATGATCGGGTCGGCCACGCCCCCGCGGGACCGCACCGCGTCGAGCAGGTCGCCCGCCGTCGGCCCCCGCCCCCACAGCGCGCCCTCGCCGGACAGCGACACCCGCTCGTTGCCCAGCGTCACCTTGGCCAGGCCCCACCCCTCGTTCTCGGCCCCCACCAGGTTCTCGGCCGGGATGCGCACGTCGTCGAAGAACACCTCGTTGAACGTGTGCGCACCGGTCATCTCCACGATGGGCCGGACCTCGATGCCGGGCGAGTCCATGGGGCACACGAAGTAGGACACGCCCTTGTGCTTGGGGGCGTCCGGGTTGGTGCGGGCGATCAGGATGCCGAACTTGGACACGTGGCCGAGCGACGTCCAGATCTTCTGGCCGTTGACCACGTAGGTGTCGCCGTCCTTGATGGCCCGGGTGCCCAGGTTGGCCAGGTCCGAGCCGGCGCCCGGCTCGCTGAAGAGCTGGCACCACATCTCCTCGCCCGACAGGATCGGGAACAGGTAGCGGTCCTTCTGCTCCTGCGTGCCCGCGTGGAGGATGGTCGGACCCGCCCAGCCGATGCCGATGGGGTTGGCGGGCCGAGCCACCCCCGCCGCTCGCAGCTCCTCGTCGATGACGAGCTGGTGGATGGGGTCGGCGTCGAGGCCCCACGGCTTGGGCCAGTGGGGAGCGACGTACCCGGCCTCGGCCAGCTCGCGCCCGCTGGGCCGGGGATGGGCGGCCAGCCATTCCCGCACGGACAGGCGCCGGGGGTCGTCGTCACCAGGAAGCTCGAAGTCCATGGTCGAACGCTAAACGTAGACTGACACGACCGTCATCTTCATCAGGGGGATCGCACGCGCATGTCTGGGTGGAACTTCGCTGATCTGTGGGAAGCCGTCGCCGAGCGGGTGCCGGACGCACCCGCCCTCGTCCAGGGCGACAACCGGGTGGGCTGGGCCGGCTTCGACGCCCGGGCCAACGGCGTGGCCGCCGCCCTGCTCGAGCTGGGCGTGGCCAAGCAGGACAAGGTCGCCCACTACCTCTACAACGGCAACGAGTTCATGGAGTCGATGTTCGGCATCTTCAAAGCCGGCCTCGCTCCCGTGAACACCAACTACCGCTACGCCGACGACGAGCTGCTGTACCTCTGGGACAACGCCGACGCCGTGGCTGTCGTGTTCCACGCCACCTTCGCCGACCGGGTCGAGGTCCTCCGGGGCAAGCTGCCCAAGGTCAAGGGCTGGCTGTGGGTCGATGACGGGACCGACGGCGGGTGCCCCGAGTGGGCCATCCCTTACGAGCAGGTGGCGGCGGCGGGCAAGGCCGGCCAGTCCGTGCAGGGATCGTGGGGCCGGGACGGCGACGACCTCTACATGCTCTACACCGGCGGCACCACGGGCCTGCCCAAGGGCGTGATGTGGCGGCAGGACGACCTGATCATGTCGCTCAACGAGTCAGCCGCCGTGCGCCTGCCCGACGAACCCGACTACCCGGCCGTGGGCACGCTCATCCAGGGCCCGGGCCTGAAGATCACGCCCGCCTGCCCGCTCATGCACGGCACCGGCGCCTTCTCCACCTTCAACGCCCTCGACTCGGGCGGCTGCTGCGTCACCCTGCACAACCGCACGTTCGACGCCGACGAGCTGCTGGAGACGGTCGACCGGGAGGGCGTGAACGCCCTCGCCATCGTGGGCGACGCCTTCGCCAAGCCCGTGCTCCGCGCCCTCGACGCCAACCCCGGGAAGTGGGACATCTCCAGCCTGATGTACATCGTGTCGTCGGGCGTGATGTGGAGCCAGGAGACCAAGGACGGCCTGCTCCGCCACCATCCGGGGATGCTGCTGCTCGACGCCTTCTCGTCGTCCGAGGCCCTGGGCATGGGGGCGTCGATCTCGGCCGCCGGGTCGGCTGCCCAGACGGCCAAGTTCGCGGTGGGGGCCAACACCATCGTCATCACCGACGACGGCCGGTTCGTGGAACCGGGGTCGGGCGAAGTGGGCATGGTGGGCGTCAAGGGCCGCACGCCCATGGGGTACTACAAGGACGCCGAGAAGTCGGCCAAGACCTTCAAGGTCATCGACGGCGTGCGCTACTCCATCCCCGGCGACTACGCCACCGTCGACGCCGACGGCACCCTGCGCCTGCTGGGCCGCGGGTCGGTGTGCATCAACACGGGCGGCGAGAAGGTCTTCCCCGAGGAAGTGGAGGAGGCCCTCAAGACCCACCCGTCGGTGCGGGACGCGGTGTGCGTCGGCATCCCCGACGAGAAGTGGGGTGAGGCCATCACCGCCATGGTGGAGCTCCATCCCGACGCGTCGCTCGACGAGGCCGACGTCATCGCCCACGTGAAGGCCCGACTGGCCCCGTACAAGGCGCCCAAGCGCGTGCTCCAGGTCGACACCATCGGGCGGGCGCCCAACGGGAAGGTCGACTACAAGCGCCTGCGGGCCGAGGCCATGGAGCGGACCGCCGCCGGCAAGTGAGGGGTTCCGACTTGACCAACCAGTCAAGCGACGGACTACCTTCCGGGCATGGCTGACCTCGGGTACGACGGCAAGGTTGCGATCATCACCGGCGCGGGCGGCGGCTTGGGCCGCGAGCACGCGCTGCTGCTCGCCTCGCGGGGCGCCCAGGTCGTGGTGAACGACCTCGGCGGCTCGGTGAGCGGCGAGGGCGGCGGGTCCGAGGGGCCGGCCCACACCACGGCCAAGGAGATCGAGGACCTGGGCGGCGTGGCCGTGGCCGACACCAACTCGGTGTCCACCCCCGAGGGCGGCGAGGCCATCGTCCAGACCGCCATCGACAACTTCGGCCGGGTCGACATCGTGATCAACAACGCCGGCATCCTGCGGGACAAGACGTTCCACAACATGACGCCCGACCTGCTCGACCCGGTGCTCGACGTCCACCTCCGAGGCGCCTTCTTCGTCACCCGCCCGGCGTGGCTCAAGATGCGGGAGAACGGCTACGGCCGCATCGTCAACACGTCGTCCAACTCCGGCATCCTCGGCAACTTCGGCCAGTCGAACTACGGCGCCGCCAAGATGGGCCTGGTCGGCTTCACCCGGGTGCTGGCGGCCGAGGGCGCCAAGTACAACATCAAGGCCAATGCCATCGCCCCCGTGGCCAAGACCCGCATGACGGAAGAGCTGCTCGGCCCACTGGCCGACAAGCTCGACCCCAAGCTGGTGTCGCCCATCGTGGCCTGGCTGGTCCACGAGGACTGCCCCGTCACCGGCGAGATCTACTCGGCCGCCGGCGGTCGCATCGCCCGCTTCTTCATCGGGCTGACCGAGGGCTACTACAACCCCGAGCTCACCCTCGAGGACGTGCGCGACCACTTCGACCAGATCCGCAACGAAGAGGGCTACATCGTGCCCAACGGGCCAGCCGACGAGTTCGGCCAGCTCATGAAGCACTTCTCCTAGCCACCGTCGCCTCGGCCATGATGAGGCCGATGACCCTCGACCTCACTCCCGACGAGCTGCTCACCACCACCCGGTCGGTGCGCAAGCGCCTCGACCTCACGCGCCCGGTGGAGCGCGAGGTCGTGGCGCGCTGCATCGAGATCGCCCTGCAGGCGCCCACCGGCTCCAACCGCCAGGGGTTTCACTTCATGGTGGTCGACGACGCCGAGAAGCGGGCCGGGCTGGCCGCCCTCTACGCCAAGTCGTGGGAGCAGTACGCGGCGGCCGGGAGCAACACGTGGCCCGAGGGGGACCCCCGCCACGAGCGCTACGACGCGGTGAAGTCGTCCGCCGCTTACCTGGCCCACCATCTGCACGAGGTCCCCGTGCACGTCATCCCCTGTGCGCCCGGGCGTCTGGGCAGCACCCGGTCGGGTTCGCCCGTGAGCTTCTTCGCCTCGGTCATCCCCGCGGCGTGGAGCTTCATGCTGGCCGCCCGGGCCCGGGGCCTGGGCACGGTGTTGACCTCGTTGCACCTGGCCTACGAGCGGGAGGCGGCCGAGCTGTTGGGCATCCCCCACGACGACTTCACCCAGGTCGGCCTCATCCCCGTGGCCTACAGCATCGGGACCGACTTCAAGCCCGCCGCCCGCGTGCCGGTGGAGGCGGTCACCCACTGGAACGAGTGGTGAGCCGGCGGGGGCTGGCGGCCGGCGCCGGGTTGGTCGCCGCCGCCACCGTCGCCGCCATTACCGTTCGCCGCCGGGGCCCGCTGCACAGCCGGGCGGGCCGCAACCTGGCCCTGGCCCAGCTGGGCGGGCGCCTGGGCCGGCGCCAGGCCGCCCACCAGGCCCGCCGGGTATTCGCCTCGGCCGAGCGCCGGGAGGAGCTGGACCGCGAGCACGAGTTGCGCACGGCCGCCGACGTGGCCGGGGCCCTGGGCAACATGAAGGGCGCGCTCATGAAGCTGGGCCAGCTGGCCAGCTTCCTGGACGACGGGCTGCCCGCGCCCATGCGGGAAGCGCTGGCGTCGCTGCAGCAGGACGCACCCCCCATGAGCGGGTCGCTGGCCGCCGAGGTCGTCGCGCATGAGCTTGGCGCGTCACCCGACCAGCTGTTCGCCGAGTGGGACCCGACACCCATCGCCGCCGCGTCCATCGGCCAGGTCCACCGGGCCATCACCCACGACGGCCAAGCCGTGGCGGTCAAGGTGCAGTACCCCGGTGTCGACCGGGCCATCCGCACCGACCTCGACAACACCCAGCTGCTGGTCCAGGCCGTGGGCATGATGTTCCCCGGCCTCGATCCCGGTCCCATCGTGGACGAGCTCAAGACCCGGCTGACCGAGGAGCTGGACTACCGGCTGGAGGCCAAGAACCAGAGGCTGTTCGCCGCGTTCTACGACCGCCACCCGTTCATCCACGTACCCGCCGTGCGCGACGACCTGTCGTCCGAGCGGGTGCTCACGACCGAGCTGGCCACGGGGGCGCGGTTCTCCGAGGTGACGTCGTCGTGGTCGGAGGCGGAGCGGGACCTGGCCGGAGAGGCGATCTATCGATTCGTCTTCCGCAGCATCTATCGAATGAACGCGTTCAACGGTGACCCCCACCCGGGCAACTACCTGTTCCAGCCCGGCGGCCGGGTGACGTTCCTCGACTTCGGGTTGGTCAAGCACTTCACGCCCGGCGAGATCGACGAGTTCAAGGCCATGATCGACTCGATCGTGCTGTCGCCCGACGCGGCCCGGTTCCGGCGGGTCGTCGAGAGCATCGGCATGCTGCAGCCGGGCGCGCCCCTCACCGACGACGACGTGGTCGACTACTTCGGCCACTTCTACCAACTGCTCGGCGACGACGTCCGGCCCGTCACCCACGAGTACGCCTCGGAGACGGTGGCCCGGCTCTTCGATCTCAACAAGCAGTTCGGCAACGTCACCCGCTATGCCAACGTGCCCGCCACGTTCGTGATCGTGCAGCGCATCAACCTGGGCCTGTACGCCATCCTGGCCTCGCTGGGCTCGCGGGCCAACTGGTACCGGGTGGCGCGGGAGCTGTGGCCGCAGACCGACGACGCTCCGTCCACCGAGCTGGGCAGGCAGGAGGCGGCATGGCTGGCGACAAGGACGTAGTCGAGCTGGAGGTCGACGGCCGGGCCGTGCGCATCACCCATCCCGACCGGGTGGTGTTCAGCGCCCGGGGCGAGACCAAGCTCGACCTGGCCAACTACTACGTCGCCGTGGGCGAGGGCGCCCTGCGAGGCGTGCGGGAGCGGCCCACGGTGATGAAGCGCTACCCGCAGGGCGCCGAGGGCGAGTTCTTCTACCAGAAGCGCGTGCCGGTGAAGGGGCGGCCACCGTGGCTGGAGACGTGCACGGTGTCGTTCCCCAGCGGGCGCTCGGCCGAGGAGCTGTGCCCGATCGACGTGGCTCACATCCTCTGGGCCGTCAACATGAACTGCCTCGACCTGAACCCGTGGCCGGTGCGCCGGCACGATGTCGACCATCCCGACGAGCTGCGCGTCGACCTCGATCCCCAGCCCGGCGTGGCGTGGTCGTCCGTGAGGGCGGTGGCGCTGGTGGTACGGGACGTGCTCGAGGAGCACGGGATGGTCGGGTACCCCAAGACGTCCGGGTCGCGAGGCATCCACATCAACGTGCGGGTGCAGCCGGAGTGGGGGTTCCTCGAAGTGCGCCGGGCGGCGCTGGCCATGGCCCGCGAGGTCGAGCGGCGCATGCCCCACGTCGCCACCACGAAGTGGTGGAAGGAGGAGCGGGGCGAGCGGGTGTTCATCGACTACAACCAAAACGCCCGGGACCGCACGGTGGCGTCGGCCTACTCGGTGCGGGCCAACGCCGAGGCGCGAGTGTCGTGCCCCATCGCGTGGGACGAGGTGCCCGACGTGGAGATGGGCGAGCTCACCATCGCCACGGTGCCAGCCCGGTACGCCCGGTTGGGCGACCTGCATGCGCCGATCGACGACGTGGCCTACTCGCTGGAGCCGTTGCTGGAGCTGTCCCGCCGGGACGAGGCCGAGGGGTTGGGCGACGCGCCGTGGCCGCCCAACTTCCCCAAGATGGAAGGCGAGCCCAAGCGCGTCCAACCCAGCCGGGCCCGGGACGACACCTAGCCCCACGCGTTCTCGTAACGCTGGCGCCCGAATAGGCGGCTTGAGCGTTACGAGAATGGCGGGAGGGAGTCAGTCGGTGTTGCCGGGGAACCCGTCGACGTCGCGCAGGGCGGGGAACAGGAAGAACCAGCTGCCGGCCACGGCCAGCGTGGCCAGCCCGCCCAACATCACAGCGCCGGCCGTCCCCAAGAGCTGCCCGGCCACGCCTGACTCGAAGGCCCCCAACTCGTTGGACGCGCCGATGAACACGTTCTCGACGGCCAGCACCCGGCCCCGCTTGTCCGCGGGCGTGACCAGCGGGACCAGCGTGGCCCGCACGAAGACGCTGATGGCGTCGGCGCCCGAGAGCACGGCCATGGCCAGGAACGCCACCACGAAGCTGCGGGTGACGCCCAGCACGACGGTGAAGATCCCGAAGGCGGCGACGGCCATGAGCAGCGTGCGCCCCACCCGCTGGCGTAGGGGTCGCATGGCCAGGCCGATGGTGACCGCCCCCGCCCCCAGCCCGCCCGCGGCTCGCAGCCAACCCAGCCCCACGGCGCCCACGCCGAGGCGATCCTTGGCGATGGCGGGCAGCAGGGCGACGGCCCCACCGAAGAGGACGGCGAACAGGTCGAGGGAGATGGCACCCAGGAGCAGCGGGTGGCGGCGGATGAAGCGCAGGCCCTCCATGGCGTCCCGGAGGCCGGCCCGCTCGGGCACGGGCGCGGCCTCGCCGTGCCCCAGCGAGGGCTCCACGGCCGCTTCCATGGCCGGCGCGCTGGCCACCATCGCGGGCGAGTGAGCCCGGCGGGTGAGCTTGATGGACAGGAGGGCGGAGCCCGAGATGGTGAGCAGCACCATGGCGGCCACGTAGGGCAGGCGTACGTCGACGGCGTACAGGAACCCGCCCAGCACCGGGCCCACGACGATGGCCGTCTGCCACATGCCCGAGTAGCGGGCGATGAGCCAGGGCATGCGCGAGGGCGGCACCATGTCGGCCGGCAGGGCGCGAGTGGACGGGGCCGAGAACGCCCGGGCCACCCCGAAGCCGAACACCAGCAGGAAGATGGGCCCCACCGACGTGGGCTTGGTGCCCGCGTACCACGCCAGCCCGGCGGCGGCGAGGGCCTCCCCGCCCGCGGCCATGGCCCCCACCCGCCGGCGGTCGAACCGGTCGGCCACCGAACCGGTGACCAGGACGAGCAGGGCGGCCGGGGCGAACTCGACCAGACCCAGCAGGCCGAGGTCGAGCTGGCGGCCGGTCATGTCGTACACCTGCTTGCCCAGCACGGTCGTCATGGCCAGGGCGGCCGACGAGGCGCACACGACGCTCGTGAGCAGGGCCACCGTGTGGCGGTCGAGGCGGTTTTCGGCCATTCCGGCGAAC
>Ga0070741_10020697_pt1 | contig 10322 bp, 9 predicted proteins | sample Coa_R1_4_FD_66440 | JGI IMG/M metagenome (GOLD analysis project Ga0070741, IMG submission 66440) | Surface soil microbial communities from Centralia Pennsylvania, which are recovering from an underground coalmine fire - Coalmine... | ecosystem: Environmental > Terrestrial > Soil > Unclassified ...
TGGGTCATCACATGGGCCAAGCCGTTGAGCGGCCGCGTAATGCTGCGTCCAATCAACCAAGAGAACACGAGGCCCAGCGCCGCCATGGCGATGCCGACCGAGATGATGCCGGTACGGGTGCGGCCTTGCGATGCGGTCAAGGCGTCGGAGGCGATCTGCGACTTGGCGCGGGCCGAGGCGATGATCGTGTCGGCGTCCGGCAGCATGCGCTGACTATCCATGTCGATGAGGACGCGCAACGGATGCGCCTGGTCGGTCGTGTTGATCCAGGTTTCGAACGTGGCGGCGTAGTAATTGACCTCTCGTTCCAGGTTGTCCTTCATTTCCGGCGTGCCGTCGATATTGGCAAAGTCGGTCCGGAACTTTCGGTAGGCGGCGAGAAACTGCTGCCGGATCAGTTCTTCGGGGTTGACGCGATATTCCGCTTCGGACTGGCGCATCGCCATCAGGGAGAGCATCAGCTTGTTGGCGTCACCTTCGGCGAGCCAGCTCAGGTTGTCGTTGATGATGCGTTCGATCTTGTTGCCGGCGATGCTGAGCTGGCCGCGCAATCCATCGATGTCCTGGAAGCCGAGCGTACGCTGGATGGTGACCAGATTGTCGAAGTTGCTTTGCAGTTCAGCCACCCGTTGCCGCAGCTCGGCGATTTTTCCGCGCCGCTTGCTGTCGACCGAGGTGGAAACGGTTTCGAGGCTCCGTGCCGCGATTTTTTCGGCGTCACCGAATGTCTTGATGAGCTCTTCGCTGGGTGCCGCGGAGAAATCCTTGAGCGTGATGCGCATCGCAGCGATCGCGCTCTTGAAATCGCGGCTGGCGTCCGCCAGCGCGGTGGAGTGCTTCACCGTCTGAAATGCTCTGCCGACGTCGCGCTCGCCCGACAGGTAGGTCAGGCCATTGGCGAGGAAGCCGGCAACCGGGATGAGCGCCAGCACAATAATTCGGGTACGCACGGAAAACCGCGCCAACAGCCAGTTCAGGCGTGACAGGCGGAGCCAAGGCGATGACATTTGGAAGCGCATGAAGTGGGTTCGCCGCGAATGATCGGCATGCGCACGATGCCGCGGCGATGAAAGCCGGAAATGGTTAATTTTGCGGCAATTCGGTAGGGTCGGCCGGCCACCGCCTCAGGAAGTCGGTGTTTTGCAGGCACTTTTCTTTTGTGCACTGCACACGTAGTGTTTAAGGGGCCGTCATTTTTGATTGTCGAGGAGTTGCATGCCGATTGCTGCGTCCCGCGCCGCCCAGCAAGGCGAACTGGTCGAACTTGCCCGTGAGGCCGTTGCCGCAGCCGAGGCGCTCCTGGGCGATGCCGTAGCCAAGGTGCGCGAGCGGGTCCTGGTCGAGGGCCATGTGCTGGCCCGGCTGTTCGATCGCGAGCAGCGCGCCACCCATGGGCTCGCTTGGTTCGCCACCTATGCCGAGGCGGTGCGCCAGCTCGCATCCTATGCCGAGCGCATGGCCGGCGATGACACGCTCGGCGAGATGGAGGAGCATCTCGTCCGCGTCGCGCTCGGCGAATATCTCGCGCAGATGATCGGCGGTATCCCGATGAGCCAGGGCGAGATCGCCCGGCCCGCCGATCTCGGCCTGTCGGCGGCGCAGGTCGCCGCGCGGATCAATCCGGTGGTCGAGGGCCTCATCGCCAGCGGCAACACTGCCGAGCGGCGCGCGCGGCTGGTCGAATTGATGCGCCAGAACCACAAGGCCACCATCGGCATGTGCGGCCTCGACGAGACGCTGGAATCGATCCGTGACGAGATGCGCAAGTTCGCGGATAGCGAAGTCATCGGTCGCGCCCAGGGCTGGCACCGCAGCAACAGCTATATCCCGCTCGAAGTCATCTCCCAGATGGCCGATCTCGGCGTGTTCGGGCTCACCATTCCGGAACAATTCGGCGGCATGGGGCTCGGCAAGGAATCGATGTGCGTGGTGTCGGAAGAGCTGTCGCGCGGCTATATCGGCGTCGGCTCGCTCGGCACCCGCTCCGAGATCGCCGCCGAGCTGATCCTCGGCAGCGGCACCAGCGAGCAGAAGGCAAAATGGCTGCCCAAGATCGCCTCCGGCGAAATGCTGCCGACGGCGGTGTTCACCGAGCCCAATACCGGCTCCGATCTCGCCTCGATCAAGACGCGCGCCGTGCGCGAAGGCAATGTCTACAAGGTCTACGGCAACAAGACCTGGATCACGCATCCGGTGCGCGCCGACCTGATGACGCTTCTGGTGCGCACCAACCCCAAGGAAAGCGGCCATCGCGGCCTGTCGATGCTGCTCGCCGAGAAGCCGCGCGGCGACGACGCCAAGCCGTTCCCGGTCAAGGGCATGAGCGGCACCGAGATCGAGGTGCTCGGCTATCGCGGCATGAAGGAATACGAAATCGCCTTCGACGGCTTCGAGGTGAAGGCGGAGAACCTGCTCGGCGGCGTCGAGGGCATGGGCTTCAAGCAGCTGATGCAGACCTTCGAATCGGCGCGCATCCAGACCGCGGCGCGCGCCATCGGCGTGGCGCAGGCGGCGATGGAGCAGGCGCTCGCCTATGCCGAGAACCGCGTGCAGTTCGGCGTGCCGATCGTGAGCTTCCCGCGCGTCGCCGACAAGATCGCGATGATGGCGGCGGAAATCATGACCGCGCGTCAGCTCACTTACTATGCCGCGCGGCAGAAGGATTCCGGGCGCCGTTGCGATCTTGAAGCCGGCATGGCCAAGCTGTTGGCGGCGCGGGTGGCCTGGGCGAATGCCGACAACGCGGTGCAGATCCACGGCGGCAACGGCTTCGCCCTGGAATTCCCGGTATCGCGCATCCTGTGCGACGCGCGCATCCTCAACATCTTCGAGGGCGCCGCCGAGATCCAGGCTCAAGTCATCGCCCGGCGGCTGCTCGACGGCAGCAACTAGCAACTAGCAACTAGCAACTAGCAACTAGCAACAAACGGGCCCGATCCGCGTTTGATCCAGAGCAAATGCCGGCAGCGGCCGGTATCCTAAGGTGCCGCAGTCAGGAGATCGATCATGTCGGATTTGTTGATCCATAAGGGCGAATGGGTGGTGGTCTGCGACGGCGCCAAGGCGCTGCTTCTGCACAACGTCGGCGACGCCAAGTTCCCCAACCTGAAGACCCTCGAAGTCCTCGAGCAGGACGATCTGGCCACCCATGAGCAGGGCGCCGATAAGCCCGGACGCTCATTCAACTCGGTCGGCCATGGCCGCAGCGCGGTGGGGCAGACCGACTGGCACGATCAGTCCGAGCAGACCTTTCTGACGCAGCTTGCGCGACGGCTCGACGCCGCGATCGCCGCCGGCAAGACCAGGTCGCTGATCGTGGTGGCGCCGCCGCGCGCGCTCGGCATGTTGCGCCCGGCCTACTCGCAGGCGCTCAAGGCTGCGGTGCGCGCCGAGGTCGACAAGGACCTGGTCAAGATGCCGGTCGGCGATATCGAAAAGCACCTGACCCGCGCCTGACGCCGCCTCGGAATAAGGCTGGCCCGCCGCAATTGCGATGCTATGGTCCCCCGCGATTTGGGGGTTTCAGGAATGCCGTTCCCGTTCAGGACCTGGGCGCTGATCGCGCTGCTGACGCTGGCGGTCGCTTGTCCGGCGAGCGCGCAGCAGCAGCGGCGTCCGCCGGCTGCGACCCCGCAGCGGCCCGCGCCGCCCGCGCCGCCCGCGGCAACCCCGCAGCTTCCGGTCCCCCAGGAAACGCCGGGGGTGCAAGGCAAGCTCGCCGACCCCATGGCAGTGCCGAGCTTCTGGGATCCGCGCCGGCGCCCGGAGCGGCCGGACCTGACGCGCATCACCATCATCCGCTTCCTCACCGAGACCGACTATCCGCCGTTCAACTTCACCGGCGCCGACGGCACGCCGGCCGGCTTCAACGTCGATCTCGCCCGCATGATCTGCGAGGAGATGAAGGTGCCCTGCACGGTGCAGCAGCGCCGCTTCGACACGCTGATCCCCTCGCTCAACAAGAACGAGGGCGACGCCATCATCGCCTCGCTTGCCGAGACCACCGACATGCGCCGTCAGCTCGACTTCAGCGAGCCCTATTACCGCACGCCGGCGCGCTTCGTGTCGCGCCGCGACGTCGAGATCGACGACGTGCGGCCGCAGGCGCTCGAAGGCAAGAAGATCGCGGTCGTTGCCGGCACCGCGCACGAAGCCTATCTCAAGACGCTGTTCACCGAGGCCGAGCTCCATCCCTATCCGACGGATGCCGCGGCGCGCTTCGCGCTCAAGCGCGGCGAGGTCGACCTGCTGTTCGGCGACGGCGTCTCGCTCGCCTTCTGGCTCAACGGCACCGATTCCTCGAACTGCTGCGTGTTCCGCGGCGGCCCGTTCCTGGAGAGCAAGTATTTCGGCGACGGCGTCGGCATCGCCGTGAAGAAAGGCAACGACCTGCTGCGCCAGGCATTCAACTGGGCGCTGTTCCAGCTCTGGGACAAGGGCCGCTTCACCGACCTGTGGCTGCGGTATTTTCCCGTCAGCCCGTTTTGACGTCGCACATTTGACCTGAGGGTGCCGGATTCCTACTGTCCGCGCCGGAGATAACGATGTCCGTGACCGAATCCGCGAGCGCCTTGCGCGACGTCGCCGAGCAATCGAACGCCTGGCCGTTCGAGGAAGCGCGCAAGATCGTCGCACGCCTGAAGAAAAAGCCGAAGGACGAAGTCATCTTCGAGACCGGCTACGGTCCGTCCGGCCTGCCGCATATCGGCACCTTCGGCGAGGTGGCGCGCACCACCATGGTGCGCCACGCCTTCCGCGTCTTGACCGACGACAAGGTGAAGACCCGGCTGATCGCTTTTTCCGACGACATGGACGGCCTGCGCAAGGTGCCGGACAACGTGCCGAACAAGGAGATGCTGGAGAAGCATCTCGGCAAGCCGCTGACCAAGGTGCCAGACCCCTTCGGCACCCATGCGAGCTTCGGCGAGCACAACAACGCGCGCCTGCGCGCCTTCCTCGATCATTTCGGCTTCGCCTACGAATTCCTGTCGTCGACGCAGTGCTACACGTCCGGCCGCTTCGACGAGGCGCTGCTCAAGGTGCTGGCGCATTTCGACAAGGTGATGGCGATCATGCTGCCCAGCTTGCGCGAGGAGCGTGCCGCAACCTATTCGCCGTTCCTGCCGATCGACCCCGAGACCGGCATCGTCCTGCAGGTGCCGGTGCTGTCGCACGACGCCAAGGCCGGCACCATCACCTACGAGCACCCGGACACCAGGCAACCGGTGACGACGCCGGTGACCGGCGGCAAATGCAAATTGCAATGGAAGCCGGACTGGGCGATGCGCTGGGTGGCGCTCGGCGTCGACTACGAGATGGCCGGCAAGGACCTGATCGATTCGGTCAAGCTCTCCGGTGAGATCTGCCGCGCGCTCGGCGGGACGCCGCCGGAGGGCTTCAACTACGAGCTCTTCCTCGACGAGAAGGGCCAGAAGATCTCCAAGTCGAAGGGCAACGGGCTGACCATCGAGGAATGGCTGCGCTACGCCAGCCCGCAGAGCCTGTCATTGTTCATGTACCGCGAGCCGAAGGCGGCCAAGCGCCTCTACTTCGACGTCATCCCGCGCACCGTCGACGAGTATTATCAGTTCCTCGACGGCTATGAGCGCCAGGATGCGCGCCAGCGGCTGTCCAATCCGGTGTGGCACATCCATTCCGGCAGGCCGCCGAGGATCGAGATGCCGGTCTCGTTCAATCTGCTGCTGACGCTGGTGTCGTCGTCCAACGCGGAGAATGCCGAGACGCTGTGGGGCTTCATCGGCCGCTACCGGCCCGGCGTCACGCCGCAAACGCATCCCGAACTCAACCGCCTCGTCGAATACGCCATCCATTATTTCCGCGACTTCGTGCAGCCGGGAAAGAAATTCCGCCAGCCGACCGACAGCGAACGCGCGGCGCTGATCGACCTGCGCGATGCGCTGGCGCAGCTCGAAGGCAATGCCAGCGCCGAGGACATCCAGAACGTGGTCTACGAGGTCGGCCGCCGCGAGCCGTTCCTCGACCACAAGAAGAAGGCCAAGGACGGCAAGCCGGGCGTCGCGCTCGACTGGTTCAACTTGCTCTATCAGGTGCTGCTGGGACAGGAGAAAGGCCCGCGTTTCGGCTCTTTCGTCGCCGTCTACGGCCTGCAGAACACCGTCGACATGATCGACGGCGCGCTGGCGCGGTCGGCCTAGCGGCCGGAACATCTTGGGGATCGCCATGCGACTTGCGACCATAGTTTTTGCGCTGGGATTGCTTGCCGGTTGCGCCCAGTACGATGCCGAGCGTCAGGCCAACCTGGCCGCGGCGGAAAAGGCGCGGACGGCGTCCGATGACGCCAACTGCCGGGCCTCCGGCGCGCAGCCCAACACGCCTCAATACGACGATTGCCGGCGCCGCTATGCAAACCAGCACGCCCAGGAGGCCGACAGGCAGACCGGGATTGCCAATCAACTGTTGAATGCGCACAAGCTCGGCCCGATCGGCCAATAGCCGAGCCGCGTCGGCTCTATCTTTTGCCGCGGCCGCGGACGACGGCTAGGTAAAATTCTCCACCGTGCCGTCGAGCGCCATCAGGCCGAGTTCGACCTGCAGATTCGGCTGCCGCTCGGCGACCTGTTTCTTGAATTCCAGCAGGGCTGCCTTGTGCGTCGCGGTTTCGGCCGCCGGATCGGCAACCGCGGCCTCGCCATAGGCAATCTTGGCGGCGCCGCAGTCGCGGTGGTTCATCGCGATCACCTCCGGAATGTGGTGCAGCTGGATCGAGGCGGCGAGATTGTCCCAGAACGCCACCGCCCAGGTCTTGAACGCCGGCGCCACGACGCCGATCGAGGCGCCGGCGAAGGTGAACTGGCTGTATTTGCCGATCATGTGGCGGCCTTCCATGTATTTGATGGTCGGCTCGGGGAAGCGCGGATCGATGCAGGTCAGCAGCATCGCGTCGTAATTGCCCTCGGCGCCGAAGGCGAGCGGCGGAAAGGCGGCGATCATCCCGGCGCTGGCCGCGACATGCAGGAAACGGCGCCGGTTGAAGCGCGCGTAGAGAAGGTCGGCGCAGCAGGCGCAGCCGCCCGGATGGAGAGTCTCAGGTGTCATGGGGTGCCTCCGCGTTCGCGAAGGTCCGATGTTAGACGGAGTCCCGCCTCGCCGCCAGCGACGTGCCGCTACTGGCTCGCCCACATGATACGGGCGATCCACAGCACCTCCGACATCGGCAGCGTGCGGTCGCGATGCTCGGCATTGAGCGACTTGAGCTCGACGCTCTTGGCGGTCTTGCGCTTGAGCTCCTTGACCATCACTTCGCCGTCCTTGGTTTTGACGACGACGCGGTCGCCCTTGCGCACCGGCGCCGCCGGCGACACCACGATGACGTCGCCGTCGCGATAGGCGGGCTTCATCGAGTCGCCGGAAATCTCCAGCGCATAGGCGTGCTCGTCGGTGACCGACGGGAAGGCAATTTCCTCCCAGCCTTTGCCGACCGGGAAGCCGCCGTCGTCGAAATAGCCGCCGCTGCCCGCTTCGGCGAAGCCGATCAACGGCACGTTCGAGATCACGGCTTTGCCGCTGTCGGTCAGCAGGCTCATGAAGGTGTCGACCTTGGTGTTGGTCGCCGCCAGCGCCTTGGCGACCGATTCGGTCGAGGGCCAGCGCGGCCGGCCTTCCGGCGTGATGCGCTTGGATTTGTTGAAGGTGGTGGGGTCGAGACCGGCCTTCTTGGCGAGGCCGGACGGCGTCAGCTTGGCGCGCGCGGCCAGCCGGTCAAGCGCGGTCCAGATCTGGTTATGGGTCAGCATGGTCCGATCGATACCTGAGAACGAATCGTTGGCACGGCGTCTTGCACTATATAGGAATTATAACCTTGGAAACGAGCCCTTGTGCAACATTTTCGTGAACTTGGACAGGGGGCGCAGGCGCCGATAGGGTCGCCGGCGAAAACCCAAGGAAAGCCCCGGAGCCGCCGGTGATCGGCCTGTTCGACCGCCTGTCCCGCCCGCTGCTGCGCGCGCTCGACCCCGAGGATGCGCACGGCCTGGCGATCAAGGCCTTGCGCTATATGCCGGTGGTGCGCGCCGCGCCGGATTCGCCCGAACTTGCGGTGCGTGCCTTCGGCCTGAGCTTTCCCAATCCGGTGGGGCTCGCCGCCGGCTTCGACAAGAACGCCCAGGTGCCGGACGCGCTGCTGCGGCTCGGCTTCGGTTTTGTCGAGGTCGGCACCGTCACGCCGCGGCCCCAGGCCGGCAACCCCAGGCCGCGGCTGTTCCGGCTCGAGGCGGACGAGGGCGTTATCAACCGGCTCGGCTTCAACAACGAGGGCGCTCCGGCGGTGCTGGCGCGGCTCGCCGCGCGCGCCAAGGAGGGCGGCGTCGTCGGCGTCAATATCGGCGCCAACCGCGATTCGACGGACCGTGCCGAGGACTACGTGCGGCTGATCGAGACCTTCGCGCCCGTCGCCAGCTACTTCACCATCAACGTCTCCTCACCGAACACGCCCGGACTGCGCGACCTGCAGCAGGCCGGCGCGCTCGACGATCTTCTGGGGCGCGTCGTGGCGGCGCGCGAGGCTGTGCATCCGCGCGCCGGACCGGCGCCGGTGCTGCTCAAGATCGCGCCGGATCTCACCCTTGCCGACCTCGACGACGTCGTCGGCATCGCGCGCAAGCACCGCGTCGACGGCATGATTGTCGGCAATACGACGATCACGCGGCCGGCATCCTTGCGCGAACGCGACAAGGCGAAGGAGCAGGGCGGCCTGTCGGGGCGGCCGCTGTTCAAGCTCGCGACCCGCATGCTGGCGGAGACCTTCGTGCGCGCCGAAGGCGCGTTCCCGCTGATCGGCGTCGGCGGCATCGATTCCGGCCCGACTGCGATCGCCAAGATCAAGGCCGGCGCGACCCTGGTGCAGCTTTACACGGGGCTGGTGTTCCGCGGCATCGGCCTGCTCGCCGAGATCAAGGCCGACCTGTCGGCGGCGCTCAGGCGCGGCCACCGCGACTCGCTGGCATCGATGGTCGGCTCGGACGCCGCCGAGATCACGGCGGAGAGCTGGCCCTCATAAATGTCATGGCCGGACTTGTCCCGGCCATCGACGCCTTCCTCGTTTCAAGACATGGATGCCGCGGCACAAGGCCGGGCGTGACCGAGGCGCGCGCTACTTGCCGCGCGGCGCGTTGACGACGCGCATGATGATCCAGATCGGGATGACGATGACGGCGCCGAGCAGGAAATAGCGCCACAGCCAGCGCACGGCGTCGAAGCCCATGTTCCAGATGGTGCGGAACAGGCGCTCGATGCTGTGGATGATGTCGAAAGGATCGAGGCCGAGCACCGACAGGATGACGCCGACCAGGATCGACACCAGGATCAGGCGCCCGAGCACCGCCAGCGGCGATCCGCCGAAGATCTTTGTCGTCGTATCGTTGGCGGCCATTCTCGTCCTCCACCGCGGTTCCAGCTTAGCACGGAGATAGCGCGCGCGGCTCGCCGATATGTCCTAGAATCGATTCATGACCCCCGCAACCGCGCTGGCGCGGACCGATCCCGCCCCGCTCCCCGAGGTATTTACCCGCTGGTTCGCCGGCCGCGGCTGGACGCCGCGGGCGCATCAGCTCGAATTGCTGGCCAAGGCGCGGGCTGGGCGTTCGGTGCTGCTGATCGCGCCGACCGGCGGCGGCAAGACGCTGGCCGGCTTTTTGCCGACGCTGGTGGAGTTGTATGAGCGTGATTTGGGCGCGAAGTCGCCGCGGGCGCGGCGCGTTCCTCTCCCCGCGGCACAGACTGTTCCCTCCCCCGCTCGCGGGGGAGGGTTAGGGAGGGGGCCATGGCACGGTGAGGAAACGCCCCCTCCCGCCGCGCTGCGCGCGGCGACCTCCCCCGCAAGCGGGGGAGGTGAGGGAAGAGACGCAAGGGGGGAGGGAGCGCGCATTGCTCGTGGCTCTGTAAGAGGCCTGCACACCCTCTACATTTCGCCGCTCAAGGCGCTCGCCGTCGACATCGCGCGCAACCTGGAAATCCCGGTGCGCGAGATGGGCCTTGCCGTGAAGCTCGAGACGCGCACCGGCGACACGCCGGCCTCGAAACGACAAAGACAGCGCCGCTACCCGCCCGACATATTGCTGACGACGCCGGAGCAGCTGGCGCTGCTGCTGGCGTCGGCCGATGCACCCTATCTGTTCGGCACGCTCAGGCGCGTGGTGCTCGACGAATTGCATTCGCTCACCACGTCGAAGCGCGGCGACCTTCTGTCGCTCGGCTTGGCGCGGCTGTTCAAGCTCGCGCCGTCGCTCACCACCGTCGGCCTGTCGGCGACGGTGGCCGAGCCCGACGATCTCTGCCGCTTTTTG
>Ga0070741_10020698_pt1 | contig 10321 bp, 14 predicted proteins | sample Coa_R1_4_FD_66440 | JGI IMG/M metagenome (GOLD analysis project Ga0070741, IMG submission 66440) | Surface soil microbial communities from Centralia Pennsylvania, which are recovering from an underground coalmine fire - Coalmine... | ecosystem: Environmental > Terrestrial > Soil > Unclassified ...
CGCATGTAGCAGGTGCGTCTTGCCAAGGCCCGTGTGGCCGTAGATGAAGAGCGGGTTGTACGCCTGCGCGGGCGACTCGGAGACGGCGAGCGCCGCGGCGTGCGCGAACCGGTTCGACGAACCGATCACGAACGAGTCGAACGTGTACTTCGGGTTGATCCCGACGAGGTCGCCGCGCGGATGCACCTCCGGCGGGAGCGGGTGCAGCGCCGCCGGGCGCCCCTGGACGGCCGCGGGCTGCGGCGGAGCGGGCTCGGCGATCTGGAAGCGCACCCGCAGCTCGGCCCCGCCGACGTCGCGGACGGCCGCGCGGATCAGGTCGAGGAAGTGCCCCTCGATCCACTCACGGGTGAAGTCGTTCGGGACGCCCACCGCGAACGACTGGCCGTCGAGCTCGACGCCGTTCACCTGGCTGAACCAGGTCGAGTAGGTCGTCTCGTTGAGGGCTTCGCGGAGGCGCGCCGACACGTCGGTCCACAGCTCTTCGGCCGTCAGCTCGACTTGTCGCTCCACTCGTGCGCCTCCCTCCTTTCGCTGCCGCAGGGGTGGCGAGCATAGCAGCGCCCCTCCGGCCCCTCAATGAGGATTTCCCGCCCTGTCCGGAGGTGACAATTGCCATGATTTGCAGGGATTTCCGCGAGCTCCACACGGCTCTCCACACCTGTGGAAAGTGTGCGGAAACCGGGGCCGCCGCCCGCCGTTTCCACGGCTTTTCGGCTCGTTCACAGCTGTGGACAATCGATGACCGGAGAGGTCCGGCTATACTCGCCCGCGGCCGGGTTCACCGGCCCGATCTCTTTTCGAGGGCGCGGTTCTTCTCGAGTCACAGTGAAACGGACCTATCAGCCGAACGTACGCAGGCGGAAGCGCAAGCACGGCTTTCGAGCGCGGATGTCCACCCGTGCGGGCCGCCTCATCCTGAAGCGGCGCCGCGCGAAGGGGCGCAAGCGCCTCTCGGCGTGAGCCGGTGCAGCGCCGGAACCGCCTCTCCCGCTCTCGCGACTTCGACGCGGTCTATCGGCAGGGCCGGTCGGTCTCGACGCGGTTTCTGACGCTCTACTGGTTCCGCCGCGACGAGCAGGTGGGCGAGCCGCGGCTCGGCTTCGCCGTGCCGAAGGCCGTCGGCAGCGCCGTCGTCCGCAACCGGATCAAGCGGCAGCTGCGGGAGATCGCACGCGAGCGGCTCGCGGCCATGCCGCCGGCGAACGACTACGTCCTCGTGGTGCGCAAGGGCCTGCCGGAGGCGAGCGAGGCGAACGGCCACGAGTGGCTCGCCGAGCGGGTCGACGAGGTGCTCGGCAAGGCGGCCGCATGAGCGTCGGCTCGCCGGAGCTCGGCGACGGGCGCGAGCGGGCGCTGACGTCCGCCGCCCGCGCCGCGGCGATCCTCCCGATCCGCCTCTACCAGCTGCTCGTCTCGCCGCTCGTCCCCGCGAACACCTGCAAGTACCACCCGAGCTGCTCGGAATACGCGGTGCTGGCGATCCGCAAGCACGGCGTGCTGCGCGGCGCCGGCATGGCGGCGTGGCGGCTCGCCCGCTGCAACCCGTGGTCGCACGGCGGAGTCGACTACCCGTGATCCTCGCCGGCATCCTGTCGCCGCTCGAGAACGTGATGAAGTCGATCCTCGACTTCTTCCATTCGACGGTCGGCCTGCCGTGGGCGTGGTCGATCGTCGCCGTGACCGTGGTGGTGCGCATCGCGCTCGTGCCGCTGATGGTCAGGCAGATCCACTCGATGCAGTCGCTCCAGGCGCACGCGCCGGAGATGAAGCGCATCCAGCAGCAGTACAAGGGCGACCGCCAGAAGCTCAACGAAGAGCTGATGAAGTTCTACAAGGAGAACAACATCAACCCGGCGGCGTCGTGCCTGCCGCTCCTGGCGCAGTTCCCGGTCTTCATCGCCCTCTACTTCACGCTCCGCCACTACTCCAAGCACATCCACGGCTCGTGGCTGCACATCGTCCCGAACATCAGCGACCGGACGACCGCGCACTGGTCGGGCTACGTGCTGCTCGCCGTCTACGCGGGCTCGCAGATCGCCTCGACGTACTTCATGGGCACGACGATGGACAAGACCCAGCGGCGGCTGATGATGGTGCTGCCGCTCGTCTTCATCACCGTGGTCGCGCGCTTCCCGACCGGCCTCGTCCTCTACTGGATGACCACGAACCTGTGGACGGTCGGGCAGGGGCTCGTGACGCGCCGGCTCGTGCCCAAGCCGGGCGCGCAGCCGTCCCTCGCGCCGGCGCGCTCCTCCCGCACGCCGCCGAAGAGCCCGCCGGCCGCCGCCGACGGCAGCTCCTCGAAGCCGAAGGCGGCCCCGCCGGGGCCGCGGCGCGTGAAGAAGAAGGGCCGCGCGAAGCGGTGAGCGAGGTGTCCGTCGAGGCGACGGGCGAGACCGTCGGCGAGGCGAAGTGGAAGGCGCTCCGCGACCTGCAGCGGCTCGCGCCCGGCCTCGACCGCGAGTCGGTGCGCTACCAGGTCGTCGACGAGGGCGAGCGCGGGCTGCTGGGGGTCGGCTACACCCCGGCCCGCGTGATCGCCACCGCCGCCGCCCCCGAGGGCGCCGCGGCCCCGCCTCGGCGGGTCGCGCCCTTGGACGAGTCCGAGCTCGCCGGCCGCATCCGCCGCCTCGTCGAGGCGACGGCCGACGCGATCGGCGTCGCCGCGCAGGTGGACGTGCACGAGACCGACGAGGAGCTCCTCGTCACCTGCAGCGGCGGTGATCTCGGCCTGCTGATCGGCAAGCACGGGCACACGATCGACGCGCTGCAGTACGTCGCGAACGCGGCCGTCTACCGCTCCGGCGACCGCAAGTCGGTGACGGTCGACGCAGCCGGCTACCGCGACCGCCGCCGCGCGACCCTGGAGTCGATCGCGCTGCGGGCGGCCGAGCGCGCCGCGCGGGGCGAGACGGTCGCGCTCGAGCCGATGACGGCGGTCGAGCGCAAGGTCGTGCACGAGCGCTTGAAGGACGTCGAGGGCGTGCAGACCGCGAGCGAGGGGGCGGAGCCGAATCGCCACGTCGTCGTCCTCCCCGCTTGAGGCCTGGCTCGCCGCCGTCCTCGCGACCCCCGGGCTGACCGCGGCCCGCGACCTCGCCGACGCGCGGCGCGTCCTGCTCGACGACTCGCTGCGCGGCGTCGAGGTCGTGTCCCGGTTCGAGGGCCCGATCGTCGACGTCGGGTCGGGCGGCGGCGCGCCCGGCATCCCGCTTGCCCATGCGCTGCCGCAGCGCGAGGTCGTCCTCCTCGAGGCCGAGCGGCGCAAGGCCGCGTTCCTCGAGCGCGTCGCGCCGGCGAATGCGCGCGTCGTCTGGGGCCGCGCCGAGGAGCAGCCGCTCGACTGGGCGGGCGTCGCCGTCGCGAAGGCGCTCGCGCCGCCGCCGACCGCAGCCGAGTGGTGCCTCCCCCTCGTCCGCCCCGGCGGCGCCGCCGTGCTCTGGGTGGGGCCGTCGGCGGAGCCCGAGCGGGTCGCCGCGGTCGCCGCCCGGCTCGCCGCCGAGCCGGCCGAGTCGCCCGCCGGATTCCTCGTCCTGCGCAAGCTCGGGCCGACCCCTCCCGGGTTCCCGCGCCGGCCGGGCGTTGCGAGGAAGCGTCCGCTTGCCTGACTAGATTGGCCACGTGCGGGGCATCGTCTACGCGTTCGCGAACCAGAAGGGCGGAGTCGGCAAGACGACGACCGCGATCAACCTGGCGGCCTGCCTCGCCGAGGCCGGCGAGCGCGCCCTCGTCGTCGACCTCGACCCGCAGGCGAACGCGACCTCGGGCCTCGGCATGCGCGCCAACGGCACGTCGACCTACGACCTGCTCGACGGCGCGCCGCTCGCCGAGCTCGCGAAGCCGACTCGGTTTGCGAACCTCTTCCTCATCCCGTCGCGGCCCGAGCTCGCGGGCGCGGCGGTGGAGCTGTCGCAGCGCGAGGACGGCGAGCGCTACCTGGCGCAGGCGCTCGAGCACGCCGACGGGTTCGACTTCGTGCTGCTCGACTGCCCGCCGTCGCTCGGCCCGCTGACCGTGAACGCGCTCGCGGCCGCCGACCGGGTGATCGTGCCGGTGCAGACCGAGTACTACGCGCTCGAGGGCCTGGCGCAGCTCGTCCAGTCGATCAACCTCGTGAAGGCGCGGCTCAACCCGCGCCTCGAGATCGCCGGCGTGCTCCTGACGATGGCCGACGCGCGCACGCGGCTCTCGGCCGACGTCGAGGAGGAGGTGCGCCGGCACTTCGGCAAGCTCGTGTTCCAGGCCGTCGTGCCGCGCTCCGTGCGCGTCGCGGAGGCGCCGAGCCACGGCCTCCCGGTCACCCACTACGACCGGCGCTCACGCGGCGCCGAGGCCTACTGGAAGGTGGCGATGGAGCTTGTCGAGCGGCGCTGAGCACTCGGGCCCGCCGCCGCCCGCGCGCCGCGGCCTCGGCCGCGGCTTCGAGGTCCTGATCGGCGGCGCCGAGCCGGAGCTCGCGCACGTCCCCGTCGAGCAGATCCATCCGAACCCGAGCCAGCCGCGCAAGCGCTTCGAGCACGAGGCCGTGAGCGGGCTCGCCGACTCGATCCGCGCGCAGGGGCTGATCCAGCCCGTCGTCCTGCGGCCCCGGCTCGAAGGCGGCTACGAGCTGATCGCCGGCGAGCGCCGCTGGCGCGCCGCGCGCGAGGCCGGCCTCGCGGCCGTCCCGGCGGTCGTGCGCGAGGCCGACGACCGCGAGACGCTCCTGCTCGGGCTCGTCGAGAACGTCGCCCGCGAGGACCTCTCGCCGGTGGAGGAGGCGCGCGGGTACGCGATGCTCCTCGATGAGTTCGGGCTCACGCTCGGCGACGTCGCGGAGCGGGTCGGCAAGGCGAAGCCCACCGTCTCCAACCGCATCCGCCTGCTCGAGCTGCCGGAGGACGTGCTGGCGATGGTGGCGCGCGGCGAGCTCTCCGAGGGCCACGCGCGCGCCGTGCTCGCGGTCCCCGACCACGACGGCCGGCGCAAGCTCGCGCGGCGCATCGTGCGCGAGGGGCTGTCGGTGCGCGCGGCCGAGCGGGCCGCCCGCTGGTCGGGCGCCCGGACGCGCGAGCGCCGAAGCGCGTCGGTCGACCCGGCGGTCGCGGGCCGCATCAGGGACGCGCTGCGGGCGCTGACGGGCGTGGAGCCCCGGGTCGGCGCGACCGGCGTGCACCTGCCGGTGTCGAGCCCGGTCGAGCTCGAGGAGCTCGCCGAGGCGCTCGAGCGGCTGTCGCAGCGCTGATACGACCCCCGAAAGGGTGATGCAGGCCTCACCCGCGCGGGCCGACGACCCCGGGAGGGGTCGAGCCGCTGTTCGAGGAGGGAGTGTCCGTGAGCCGTCGCCTCGCGTTCGCCGTTTCGCTACTGCTTGCGCTCGCCGCGTCCGCCGGGGCGTACGCCGTTCTCTCGACCGCCGCCCTGCGCGGCCAGGCCTCGAAGCCGCAGGTGGCGAGCGCCCGCGCGCTCGCCCGGCGCGCGCAGCAGCTCGACGCGTGGGCGGCGTCGCTCGCGAAAGCGGCGCGCTCCCGGCCGCCGGCGCTGCCCGCCGTGCCCCGCTACGCGCCCGTCCCGACGCTCGCGGCGGCGGCGCTCGGCCGGCTCCCCTCCGTCGCGCCCGTGCGCCCCCGCGCGGCCGTGGTCGTCCGGCGGGTCGTCCGCGCGGAGAAGGCCGCGCGGCTGACCGCCGCCGCCCGCAGCTCGGGCGCCGGCTCGGGCCGCTTCCCCGGCGAGCCCGCCGACCCGGCCCCGCCGCCCCAGGCGCCGTCCGCCGCCGCGCCCGCCCCGACACCTCCGCCGGCGCCCGCGGCGGCGCCGAGCGCACCGCCCACCGCCCCGGCGCGCCCGTCGAGCGACGACGGCCACGACGACGGCCAGGCGGGAGGCGGCAGCGATGACTAGTACGCCCGCCCGGCTGACGATCGCCGCGGCCACGCTCTGCGCGTTCTTCCTGCTCTGGGCGGCCGTCGCGGCTCGGCCGTGGGTCTCGGCCGCGGCGCCGGCGTCGGATCCGCGGCTGAAGCAGCTCGCGCGGCGCGAAGCGGAGCTGAAGCGGCGCGCCGCAAGGGTGAACGCCGAGGTCGACCGCCGCTGGGCCGCCTACCGGGTCGCGCTCGCCCGCCGCCAGACGGCGATCGTCCGTGCGGAGCAGGCGCACCTCGTCCGGCTCGAACGGGCCTACGCGGCCGCCGCCCGCGAGCTGCGCACCGCGAACGCGCGCACCGCCGCGGCCAGGGCGTACGCGGTGCAGGTCGTCGCCTGGGCGAACGCCGCTCTCGCCCGGCAGGGGCAGGCGCCCGCCGCCACGGTCGCCGTGACCGGGCCGGCGCCCGCCGCGTCGCCGGCAGCCCCGCCGGCGCCCGGCGCGCCGACCGCGACGCACGCCCCCGCTCCGCCTGCGGCCCCCGCGCCCGCAGCCGCGCCCGCTCCTGCGCCGGCCCCGGCCCCCGCTCCTGCCCCGGCCCCCGCGCCCGCCCCGGCTCCCGCCGTCACCGTCGCGCCGCCGTCGACGACCCCGGTGACGAAGACCTCGAGCTCGACGCCGCAGTGACCGACCCGACGTTCTGGCTCGAAGCGCGCGCGAGCGGCCTGCTCGCGTACCTGCTCCTCACCGCCTCCGTCCTCGCCGGGCTGCTGCTCAAGTCGAAGCCGTTCGGCAACGAGCCGCGGCCGGCGTCGGTCACCGACGCGCACCGCTTCCTCGCGCTGCTCGCGATCGCGGCGACCGCCGTGCACGGCCTCACGCTCGTGCTCGACCGCTCGATCACGATCACGCTCTCCGACCTGCTCGTCCCCGGCAGGATCCCGTACCGGCCGCTCGCAACGGGCGTGGGCGTCGTCGCGGCGGAGCTGATGGCGGCCGTCTACGTGTCGTTCTCGCAGCGCAAGCGGATCGGCGCGAAGAACTGGCGGCGCCTGCACTGGGCGACGTACGCGGTCTTCGCGGCGATGGTCGTGCACGGCGCCGCGAGCGGGACCGACACGAAGGAGGCGTGGGTGCGCGCGCTCTACGCGGTCACGGTCGGGCTCGTCGCCGCCGCGACGTTCTGGCGCGCCGTCGTGCCGCCGCGGCGGCCCGCCCGCGTCGCCCGCGCGTCGGCCTGAGGCGCAGCGAATGGGCGATCCTGGATTCGAACCAGGGACCTCCGCCTTATCAGAGCGGCGCTCTAACCAGCTGAGCTAATCGCCCGCGCGCGCGGCATGATAGCGCCCTGCGTTTGCCCCGAGGTGCGGGGGTAACCTAGGGGCGAATGGTCGAGATGACGATCTACGGGGTGTCGTTCGACCTCGTCGGCAAGCAGCCGATCGTCCTGCTGAAGACGGCGGACGGGAACCGCTACCTGCCGATCTGGATCGGCCACCCCGAAGCGGCGGCGATCCTCATGAAGCTGCAGGGCGCGACCGCGCCGCGGCCGCTGACCCACGACCTGCTCGTCAACATCCTCGCCGAGCTCGACGTCGAGGTCGCCCGGGTGACCGTGACCGAGCTGCGCGAGAACACGTTCCACGCCTCGATCACGGTCGTGCAGAACGGCAACGAGGTCGAGATCGACTCCCGCTCCTCGGACGCGATCGCGGTCGCCGTCCGCGCGCAGGCGCCGATCTTCGCCGCCGACGACGTGATCGAGGAGTCGGCGATCGAGATGGAGGGCGACGACGTCAACGAGGAGGAGATCGTCGACGAGTTCAAGCGCTTCCTCGACAGGGTCTCGGCCGAGGACTTCGCCGAAGCCGAGGTGGAGCCCGAGGAGGAGGCGGACGACCTCGAAGAGGCCGAGGGCGAGGACGACCCCTAGACGGCGACCGCGACGACGAGCGCGACCAGGTTGAAGGCCGCGTGGAGCGCCATGCCGGGGTAGACGCTGTCCGTGCGCGAGCGGACCCAGGCGAGGACGCAGCCGAAGATCGCGATCACCGGGAACGTGAGCACGAGGCCGTGGGCGAGCCCGAACAGGATCCCGACGGCGAGGATCGCCGGCCAGCGCCCGAAGCGCTCGAGCAGCGAGTAGCCGAGGCCGCGGTAGGCGAGCTCCTCGACGAGCGGCACCCAGAGGCAGATCACGGCCCCGTTGACGACGTACGCGGCGGCGTGGCTCGGCTCCCAGTGGCTCGGCGTCAAGCCCTGCTCGTTGCCCGGATCGACAACCCGGTTGTACACGCCTTCGAGGACGTAGATCGCCACGATCGCGCCGAGCAGGAGGCCCGCCGCGTTCGTCCACGAACGCGGCCGCCGCAGCGCCAGAAGCTCGCGGCTGAAGCCGGCGATCGCGAGCACGATCAGGAGCAGCACCGCGTCCTGGACGAGGCCGCCGATCGCGGTCGACCACTCGTAGAGCACCTGCGGGGACGGCTTGCCCGCGGCCGCCCGGGTGCCGTACGCCAGCGCGGCGAGCGCGCCCACGAGGATCAGCCAGGCCGCCAGGCGCGGCGTCTCGTCCTTACGATACGGCGCCGTGCCAGAGCGCTTCTTCACTCCGGACGAGGCTAACAGCGCCCTCGCGGACGTGCGCCCCGCCGCCGAGCGGCTCGTCGCCGTGCGGGCGCGGATGCGCGAGCTCGAGAGCGAGCAGTCGTCGCTGATCACCGCCATCGGCGGCAACGGGGGCGGCTACGCCGCGTCCGACCTGAACGCGGCGCAGTCCGAGCTCCACGGCCTCGCCGAAGCCGCGCGCGCCTGCCTGCAGCGGCTCGACGAGCTCGGCGTGGTCGTGAAGGACGTGGACGCGGGGCTGCTCGACTTCCCCGCGATCCGCGACGGCGAGGAGGTCGAGCTCTGCTGGCACGTCGGCGAGGAGTCCGTCGCGTACTGGCATCGAGTCGGCGAGGGGTTCGCGGGGCGGAAACCGGTCGACTGGGGCGAATAACCCCGGCATGTCCGACTCCTGGCAGCGCGCGATCGTCGCCGCGGCGGTGATCGCGGTCGCGCTCGGCCTCGCGAAGCTCGTCGACTGGCGCATCTCGCGGCGCACGCTGCCGCCCGGGGCGGCGACCCGCTACAACGTTCTGCGCCGCACGCTCGTCGCCGGGATCGTCTTCGTCGGCGTCCTCTCGGCGCTGCTCGTCATCCCGCAGGTCAGGGCGATCGCCGGCGGCGTCCTCGCCTCCTCCGCCGTGATCGGGCTGATCCTCGGCTTCGCAAGCCAGCGCACGATCGGCAACGTCGTCGCCGGCATCCTGATCGCGGTCTCGCAGCCGCTGCGGCTCGGCGACGAGGTCGAGGTGGAGGGCGGCCGCGGGATCGTCGAGGAGATGGGGCTGACCTACACCTGGATCCGCACGCCCGACAACGCCCGGCTCGTCGTCCCGAACGAGCGGCTCGCCTCGGATACCATCCGCAACTCCACGATCCGGAGCCCGGAGACCCGTGCGGAGGCGAGCGTGGACGTCCCGCTCGCGAGCCTCCGCAGGGCCGTCACGGCGCTCGGGGGCGAAGGAGACGAAGTGATCGTGAGCGCGCTGACAGGGGAGAAGGCCACCGTCCTCGTGCGCAGGTGGGTGCCGGAGGGAGGCACCGCGGAACGGGCCGGGAGCGAGCTGCGGCTCGCGCTCGCCGAGCGGCTCGCCGCGCTCGACCGGTGAGCCGTCCGCGCCGCCGCGACGATCTCGACTTCGTCCTCGAGCGGCGAAACCGCAAGCGCAAGCGCGGCGCGCGCGTCCGCCGCCGCCGGCGCACCGGCGTGATCCTCGGCGCGCTCGCGGTCGCCGCGGCCGCCGTCGCGGTCGCGCTCGGCATCGGCGCCGGCGCCGCGCTGACCGCGGGGTGCGACCTGAGCTCGCTGCGGCCCGTGTCGATCGGCCAGAACTCGTTCGTGTACGCGGCCGACGGGTCGCTGCTCGGCTCGATCCCGGCCGACCGCAACCGCGAGCCGGTGACGCTCGCGCAGATGACGCCGTTCCTGCCGAAGGCGACGGTGGCGATCGAGGACAAGCGCTTCTACCAGCACGGCGGCGTCGACTACCTCGGCATCGCACGCGCCGCCTGGAAGGACGTGACCGCCGGCAGGGCCGTGCAGGGCGGCTCGACGATCACCCAGCAGCTCGTCCGCAACCTCTACACCGGCCAGCAGAAGACCCTCAGCCGCAAGCTTCGCGAGGCCTGCCTTGCGATCAAGCTCGCGGACCGCTGGCCGAAGCACCAGATCCTCGACACCTACCTGAACACCGTCTACTACGGCAACCACGCCTACGGCGTCGAGGCCGCTGCGCAGACCTACTTCTCGAAGCGCGCGCGGCAGCTCACGCTCGCACAGGCGGCCCTGCTCGCCGGCCTGCCGCAGGCGCCGTCGATCTACGACCCCTTCCACAACCCGCGTGCGGCGCTCGAGCGGCGCGCCGAGGT
>Ga0070741_10020699_pt1 | contig 10321 bp, 13 predicted proteins | sample Coa_R1_4_FD_66440 | JGI IMG/M metagenome (GOLD analysis project Ga0070741, IMG submission 66440) | Surface soil microbial communities from Centralia Pennsylvania, which are recovering from an underground coalmine fire - Coalmine... | ecosystem: Environmental > Terrestrial > Soil > Unclassified ...
ACCCGCTCAGCAGGCGTGGATGTCGATGAGCAGCGCGGCGAGGCCGCAGCCGAGGACGGTTGCGGCGACACGCCGGCCGCTGGCGGCTCGGAGCGGGCCGAACCCGAGGAGGAGCGCCGCCAGCGCCGCGGCGAAGACGCCGGAGCCGGTGTCTTCGAAGCGAACCGGGAACACGTAGCCGGGCGCGTCGACGAAGAAGTCGCCGCCGGTGCGGCGCAGGATCAGATCCCAGAGCAGCGGCCCCACACCGGCCGCGAGCGCGGCGACAACGAGCACCGACGATCGCCGCTCGCGCAGAGGAAGCGCACCACGAGAGCTGCGAGCGCAGCAGACGCCGCGACGCCCCAGGTAACTGCGCCCCAGCTCGGCACCTCAGGACGGATCGTGTCCGAGCAGCAGCGCCTGCTTCTTGAACTCGTAGAGACCGTCGAAGAGCGGCACGCTCAGCTCGAGCACCCGCTCGTCCTCGCTCGTCAGCGAGAGACCGCGCAGCAGGACGTCGAGACCGGGCGCCTCTGGCGCGTCGAAACGCTCATCGGCCAAGTCGGCCTCGTGCACGATCCTCGCGATCTCCCAGAGCACCGGGTCGGCAAGGTCGTAGCGGCGCAGGAACGTCTCGAAGCTGCAGTCGCCGCCGTGGTGCGGGAGCTCGACGCCGACCATGTCGAACGGCGTCGCATCGTCCGGCACCTCCGCCGGGTCGTCGACGAACACGAACCGCGGATCCTCGTCGAGGTAGCGGCGGATCCGCCAGGCGCAGGCTGCTCGGTCGACATGGCAGTGCCGGCGGGTCGCCCATCTCGTCACCGCACCGGCTCCTCGACGAGGATTGCGAGCGACTCCACCGCCTGCTGAGCCGTCTCCCGCTCCACGGCATTGAAGTAGTCGCGCGCGCGGACTCGGCGTAGCTCTCGCCGCAGCCGCCCGAGCGTCCGCTTACGCTGACCGGGCGCTGCCGCCGCTGCCGCCGCGGCGTCGGCGATCACCCGCTCGTACTCGGCCGCGACCTGCGCCCACATCGCCGCCACGAGCGCACGCCCGTACGACGCCGCGGCGAGCTCGGCCAGCCAGACGGACGCCTCGCCACCAGCCTCCACCACCTCCTGCGCGAGCCATTCGAACTGCTCTCGGTTCCGTGCGTCGAGCGGCAGCGCCACCAAACCGTCGAGCACCTGCCCGGCCCCGAGCCGACGAAGCTTTCGCCAGAGGGCGATCCGCGGCGACGACGGCTCGCGCGGCAGCCGGTATGCCAGCAGCACTCAGGCCGCCCCGACCTTACCGTCATCTTCCTGGGCAACCATGGTTACGCCGTATATGATGCTGGTTCGGAGATCCTGATCGCCGGGCCAGGTCCGCTCTCGCGAGGCGTGCGCGTCCGACGACAGTGGCGGGCCTTCGACGGCTGAACGGACAGGGATGCGCGATGGGCGGCGAGCGGCAGCGCTGGAAGAACGCGGCCGCGCCCCCACGCCACCTCCTGCTGCTCGCGATGTCGGCCGTGCTCGCAGCGCTCTCCTGCACCGCAGCCGCCGATGCGCGGCCCGCGGGCACGCTTCCACTGCGCGAGGTCGCGCGAGTGCCGCTACCCGGTCCGGCCGTACGGTTCGACTACACGAGCGTCGATCCGGCCACGAACCGGCTCTGGATCGCGCACATGGACGCCGGGCAACTCCTCGCATTCGACGTCGTCCGCCGCCGGATCGTCGGGACGATCGCCGCACCGGGCGTCCACGGCGTCATCGTGGTCCCAGCCCTTCATCGCGTCTACGCCTCGGCCACCGACGACCACGAGGTGCTCACGCTCGACTCGCGCACCGGCGCCGTCCTCGCGCGCGCACCGGCCGGTCAATACCCAGACGGGCTCGCCTACGACCCCGTGGAGCACCACGTCTTCGTCTCCGACGAGAGCGGCGGCGTCGAGACCGTCCTCAGCGCAACCGGACACAGAATCGCGACGATCCCGCTCCATGGCGAGGCCGGCAACGTCCAGTACGACGCCGGCTCCGGCCACATCCTCGCAGACGTGCAGACAGCGAACCAGCTCGCCGTCATCGACCCGCGCACCAACCGCGTCCTGCGACGCATCAACCTCCCCGGCTGCGCGCACGACCACGGGCTGCTCGTCGACTCGGCCCACCGGCTCGCGTTCGTCGCCTGCGACGGGAACGCGAGGCTCCTGACCGTCGACCTCGACTCGATGAAGGTGACCCACACCTTCCCAGTCGGCGACTCCCCCGACGTCCTCGCCCTCGACAGCGGGCTGCGCCGCCTCTACGTATCCGCCGAGAGCGGTGTCGTCGCCGTCTTCGCAGAGACCCGACACGGGGCGAAGCCGCTCGGACGCGCGCCACTCGCCGACGAGGCGCACACGGTGGCCGTCGACCAGCGCACACACCTCGTCTACTTCCCGCTTCAGAGCGGGTCGACCGGCAGTCCTCAGCTGCTGATCATGAGACCGACGTAGGCGCCCTCCTCGACCTCCGAAGGCTCCGGCTCCCGGCCTCGAACACCGGCAATGCGAAGCGTCCGTGCACGTCCTCGCACTCGATGAGCGTCGCCTGCACCGGTAGCCCTTCGCGGAGCTGTTCCGGCGCGATGTTTCTCGGGTTCGAGACGAACCACGGGCCCTCGTCGAGCTCGACGAGGATCACAACCCATGGGGGCGGGCACTCTGGATAGTAGGCCCGTTCGAACGTACAGTAGGTCAGGACGCGCCCTCGGCCAGAGATCCTCGTCCAGACGAGCTCCTCGCCCAGACAGCCGTCGCAGACGGGGGCGGGCGGCCAGAGGTACGAGCCGCAGTCGGCGCATCGCTGCAGCCGCAGCTCGCCACGGGCGCAGTGCTCCCAGAACGTGGTATGACAGCCGCCGAGCAGCCGGGGCGGCCGCTTCTCCGGTGCCGCCGTCACGCCCGCTCGTAGAGCATGCACAGCGCACCCCAGTGCCCATGGTGGCAGTACATCGCGGTGGCCGCACCCTCGACCTGTCTCGCGCCGGCATCATGGCGAAGCTGGCGCACCGCTTCGATGTGCAGGTTCATCCCGTGCATGAACGACTCGGACAGCAGCCCTCCGCTCGTGTTGCACGGAAGCTCGCCGCGGAGCGCAATCCGGCCGCTCTGCACGTAGTCGGGGCCCTCGCCGGGATTGCAGAAGCCGAAACCTTCCAGGTTCAACGGCACGTGGAAGCTGTAGCCGTCGTGGCACTGGAAGACATCAACGTCCGCGGTCGTCAGCCGCGCCATTTCGAAGCAACGCGAGCTTGCGAAGCGCAGATTCTCCCAACACTCGTCGATCATCCGGAAACGCATCTGCGTGTGATGCCGGTAGTTCCCATGACGGCCGACGCCTGCGACGAGGATCGGTGGATGTCTGAGATCGTGCGACCGGTCGGCTCGGCGAAGGATGACGCAGGCGCCGCCGTCGTTGACGAGGGAGCAGTCGTACACACGAAGCGGTCGACAGATGTAGCGGGAATTCAGATACTCCTCGACCGTCAACGGCTCGCGCATGATCGCATTCTCGTTCAACATCGCATGCTCGCGAAACGTGACCGCAACCGCGGCGATCTCGTCCTCCGACCTGCCAAACCGGTTCAAGTACTGCTGATAGGCCATCGCGTACTGCGAGCTCCGCCGGAGAAGCCCCACGGGTGGTAGTACCAGAGGTTCATGTAGTACAGGCGCGGCTGCATTCCGCCGAGTGTCGTCATTCCGGCCGAGCGGTTGCACTGGCCGTAGACGACGGCGATCGTGTCGCAACGGCCGCCGGCGATCGCCTCGACCGAGAGCTGGATCAGGTTGTCGGCGTGACCTTCCTCGCCACCCCACGTCAACGTCAGCCCGAGCAGCTCCGCGACCCGCTCGAAGCTCATGCCGCTCGTAGGATGCACCGCGAGCCCGTTGATCTGCGTCTTCTCGAGACCGCTGTCGGCGAGCGCCCGCTTGAACGCGCGGAGCGCGAGCTCGTACCCGTACGACTCCGGGTCGTCTACCAGCGGGAGGCCGGCGCGCTCGGCGCGCCGTGCCCGCTCGTAGTCGCAGCGATAGTCGGTCTCGCCGACACCGACGATCGCGACGCGCCTGCTCAGACGCCGCACGATGCTCGCGCGGTACGGATCCACGACGGGCGGCGGCCTCCGTCGCTGTCGTACGATGTCGCAGCTGTGACACCCGTCGCCTTCCGACCGCCGCCACCCTCTGGGCCCGACGCTCGAGCAGGATGACGCGGACCGACGAGATTCGCGACGCCGTCTACGCGCGCGGCACGCTCGGCCGTCGGCTCGCGCGAGGCTCGGTTCCAGCCGTACTCGTAGTCGACTTCGCGCGCGGATTGACCGACCCCGCGTTCGTGCTCGGTGCCGAGATGGGCCGAGCCGTAGAGGCTACGAGACGCGTGCTCGACGTGGCGCGCGACGCCGGCGTCCTCGTCGTCTTCACGACGCTCGGATTCGACCCGACGCTGTGCGACGCGGGGCTGCTGGTGCAGAAAACCCCGGCCGCCGCGGCTTGCGTGATCGGATCGCCTCTGATCGAGATCGACGAGCGTCTGGGACGGCGCGGCGACGAGCTCCTGATCGTCAAGAAGACCTCGTCGGCGCTCTTCGGGACTCCGCTGGCCTCGGTGCTGGTGGCAAACCGCATCGACACGGTCCTGCTCTGCGGTACTGCGACCAGCGGGTGCGTTCGGGCGACGGCAGAGGATCTGTGCGCCTACGGCTTCCCGACGCTCGTGCCCCGAGAGTGCGTCGCCGACCGCGCCGAGGGACCCCACGAGTCGAGCCTCTACGACATCGACATGAAATTCGCCGATGTGATCGACGTCGACGACGCGATCTCCTATCTCCGCCAGTCGGCGGGCGGTCGGGCCGCGCGTGGTCGCGCCGCAGCGGTGACCTAGCCGACGCCCCGGCGACGCGCTCACGTCGGGGCAGGCGTCGTGGCACGTCGCGCGCACTCGAGAGCGCGCTCGAGATCGGCACGGGTGCGGCCGTGGTCCTCGACCGCCGCCTCGAGGCTCACGTAGCCGTCGGCGAGGTCGTCCGCGATCGCGGCGAGCGGCCGCTCGCGGGGGTCGCCAAGACCTCCTCCACCAGCGCCCTGGAGGTGGACGACATCGCCTGGTTGGAGCGTGATCGGGGGCGTCTTCGAGGGCAGCACCTGCTCGCGCGCCGTCCCGGGGTTGATGCGGAGATCGGCTCGCTGGCCGGGCAACCCTCCGAGCACGCCGTGCGGCGCCCGCCGAACCCGCTCGCCGGTGACGGTCAGGACGAACTCGTCGCACACCTCGATCACGCGCCGGATCGGCAGGCCGCCGCGGTAGCGCCCGGCGCCGCCTGCATCCTCCGCGAGCGCGTACTCGCGGACCCGCAGCGGGAAGGTCGTCTCGATCACCTCGGTCGGCTGATTGCCGGCGTTGCCGGTCCCGACGCGGCGGCCGCTTCGCCCGTCCGCGCCGACCCGTGCTCCCCACGCGCTGCCATGAGGCTCGACGTAGAAACCGCGTCCGCCGCCGGCGCGCCGCCGGCGCCTGCCCGAGTAGATCCCGGCGAGCGCGGATCCCGACCCGGCTGCGATCGCGCGCTCCGGTACGGCTGTCGACAGCGCGCCGAGCACGACGTCGACGAGCACGTTGACGGTCTCGCCCGCCGCGCCGGCGACGGCGGCGTCCGGGCTCGCATGCGTCAAGGACCCCGGCCGCGTGCGAACGCTGATCGGCCAGTAGGAGCCGCTGTTGACCGGGCTGCTGGGATCGATGAACGCCTTCAGAGCGAAATAGGTCCCCGAAACCGTGACGGCGTACGGGCAGTTGATCGCACCGCGCGACTCGTCGTCGCTACGGGTGAAGTCGACGACGATGTCCGACTCTAGGATCTCGAGCCGGAGCCGGATCCACGCGAGGTCGTCGCTCAACCCGTCCCCGTCGCACGCATCTTCGAACACATAGACCCCGTCGGGCAACTCGCCGACCCGCGCGCGCATCAGGGCCTCGGACCGCCGCAGCACTTCCTCCATCGAGGCTACGAAGACGTCACCGCCGTACTTGGCCGCGATCGCCCGCACGCGCTCTTCCCCGCGGCGGAGGCCTGCGATCTGCGCCCGTAGATCGCCGTTGACGAGATCGGGCGCGCGCGTGTTCGAGAGCAGCAGCCGCACCAGCTCCTCGTTGACGTCGTCGCCCCGCGCCAGGTGGAGCGGTGGCACTCGAATCCCCTCCTGGAAGGTGTCCGTCGAGACTGTCGTCATGCTCCCGGGTGACCGGCCCCCGACGTCGGCGAAGTGAGCCCGAACCGCGACGTACGCGATCAGCTCCCCCTCGTGGTAGACCGGGCGGACGAGCAGGAAGTCGGGTAGGTGGTTGTTCCCGACGCGCGGGTCGTTGTGCATAAGGATGTCGCCCGGCGCAACGTCGCCGCCGATCGCGTCCAGGCACCCCTGCACCGAGAGCGCCATCGTGCCGAGGTGCACGGGGATGTCCTGCTCTCCCTGTGCGACGAGCTCGCCGCGCGCAGTGAGCAGTGCGCACGAGAGGTCACCGGCCTCGCTCCATGTGGTCGAGTACGCGGTCCGGACGACGACAGCCTTCATCTCGGCCGCCGCCAACAAGAGGGCGTTTCGAATGATCTCCGGTACCACGGCCTGCTCGTAGGCTGCCGCCGTGATCACGGAGCCTCCGTCGGCAACGTGATCTCGAGATCCCCGTGCTCGAGCACGGCGACCCGGCAGCCGCCTGGGATGACCGTGGTCGTGTCGGCCTGCTCGACGACGAGCGGGCCTTCGCGGCGCTCCCCGCGGCGGAGCGCGCCGCGGCGGATCACCGGAACGTCGGCCCAGCTCGACGTCCAGGGCAGCATCACCGGCCTGCTCTGCGAGGACGCTCCGGCAACGCCGCCACGGTCCGCGTCGTCGACCCCCGGCCACGCGCTCGCAAGCAGTCCGCGGGCGCGAACGCGGACGCCGACGATCTCCGCCGGCTCGCTCAGCGACGCGAAACCGTGCGCCTGCTCGTGGAGCCGGTAGAACTGCTGTTCGAGCGCTGCCGGGTCCGGATCGACCTCAGGCAGAGGCACTTCGATCGGGAAGCCCTGGCCGACGTACTTCATGTCGAGCGAGACCGCGAGATCCTGGTTCTCCGGCGTGAAACCGTCGGCTAGAAGCTCGGAGCTCGCACGGGCGACGACCTCCCCGATACGGCCCGCGAGGTCTTCCCGATCGACATCGTGAACCGGCCGCCCGACGGTTGCAACATAGTCGTAGTGGACATCCGCGGTACACATCCCGATTGCCGACCTCGGGCGCGTGATCCCCGAGGCCAGCCCGAGCCGACCGAGGATCAGTCTTGCGGGCTCGCGGCAGCCTCTCTGGGATGAGGACCGACAACCTCGACGCCGTATTCGGCGAGCGCGGCGACCGCTTCCTCGGGGGTGGTGGGACCGCGCTCGAACATTCGCTCGAAGCCGCCCGGCGCGTTCACGAAGAGCAGACGCGCGATCGGTGACTCCACCGTGAAGGTATGGGGCACGCCGCGAGGGAGGAACGCGAACGCTCCCGCGAGCGCGGTCTGGCTGTCCCCGCCGGCATGGACGGTCGCCTGACCGTCGAGGACGTACAGCCACTCGTCCTCACGATTGTGGACGTGCAGCGGAGGTTCGGCGCCCGGGCGAATCGCCGCCTCGAAGACACCAACCGCCGACGTCGATGCCTTCAGCGTAACGACGTCCTCGAACCACGACATCTCGGTGCCGCCTCCGGGCCCGAGGACATAGGCACTGCCCGTCTGAGCCTGAACTGCCATTTTCCCGCTCCTTTCGTCCGAGAGAGCGCGAGCCTCTCTATGCCACCGCTGTCGCCTCGATCTCGATGAGCAGCTCCGGATACGCGAGGCGCGTGACCCCGAGGAGCGTGCTCGCGGGCCGGCACCCTGCCTGAGCCAGCCGGCTCCCTAGTACTTCGGCCGCCTCGGTCAGGAAGCGGTCGACATCCGTGGTGAAGTAGTTCAAGCGGACGACGTCCGCGAAGCTGAACCCTGCATCGGTCAGGACGCTTTCGAGGTTGTCGAGTGCCTGCGCCGTTTGTGCACGCATGTCGCCTACGTGCGCCGCGGCGCCGTCCGCGTCGGTCGACGCCTGGCCCGCGCAAACCAGAACTCGCTGGCCGCCACTGAGCATGTTTCCCTGCACGAAGCCGAATGCGTCCTGCCATGTCCACGGGTTGACGATCCGCCGCTCCATTCATCCTCCCTCTCATGCGCTCGTTGCGGTCACGGCGGCGTCCGGCGCAGTCGGCTGCTCGGCGATGCCACCGCCAAGCGGTCGATGCCGCGCAGTGGCCGCCGCCGTCGGGTTCGTGCCCGACGTCGTCGGTGGACATCGCGACGCGACCGGCGACGCCTGCTGTCCCTCCACCGGCACGCGCTGATCGATCAGGCGATCCATCTCCGTCTTCGTCGTCCTGACTCCCTCGCGACCACTAAGTACGGACCCCGTACTGCTATCGTACGTCCTCCGTACGAACGATGTCAAACGAAGCCGGCAACGAGAGCGTCGACCCACCTGCAATCGGCGGGCTCCTGCGGCTCGCCTGGCAGATCCACCGCGAACGCCTCTACACTCTCGTCACCGCGAACGGCTTCGCAGACGTCACACCTGCGCAGTTTCAGCTCGTCCGCTGGCCGGGCATCGACGGGCTCCGCCCGGGCGAGATCGCCCAGCTCGTCGGCCTCAGCAAGCAGACAGTCAACGACCTGCTCGGCGAGCTCGAACGCGCGGGCTACGTCGAACGCCACGTGCACGCGGAGGACCGGCGCGCTCGAATCGTCCGCCTCACACCCCGAGGCCAGCAGCTGCAACGCACGGCCCATGAGACCTCACGGGCACTCGAGGCAAGCTGGGCCGCCAGCGTCGGGCGCAAGCGCTTCGCAGCGCTGCGCGCGACGCTCGAAGACATGGTTCAGCGCGGCCTCGCAGACGAGTAGCTAGCTCGCGCCGAAGAGCGCGTCGAGCTCCGCGCTCATGACCGGCGCCTCGTCCTTCGAGTCGCACGGCGAGCGAAGCAGGCGCGGCTCCGTGGTCGCGGCCGGGTGTCCGGGCGGCGTCCCGGCCGCTCTTCGGGCCGGGCGCGGTAGACGAGAGGGGGGTATCATCGAGTCTTGGCGGTCGTGTTTGAGGGCGTGTTTCCTCGTGAGCGACGTCTGCGCGTGACGACGAGTGGCCATGCGCGGTAGAGGTACGCAGCGTGCTCGTGAGTGAGTCTTCGGCCTCTTCCGCCGACTGCCGAGGAAACGAGTGCTGTCCCACCGACGAGCCGGGCTCGAGCCCGCCGCTCCGGGCCGCCCCCGGCACGATGGCCGGCGAGGTGCGATCGGAGCCGAGATGACGGATCCAACAGCTGCGACCGAGGCGCTGCGCGCGAGCGAGCGGCGTTATCGCGAGCTGTTCGAGGAGAGCCCGATCTCGCTGTGGGAGGAGGACTTCTCCGCGGTCAAGACGGAGATCGACGCGCTCCGAGCGGCTGGAGTCACCGACTTGCCGGCCTACTTCGCCGAGCATCCCGAGGTCGTGCTCAGGCTGGCGCAGCTCGTCAAGATCGTTCAGGTCAATCAGGCGACGGTCGAGCTCGCGGAGGGAACGAGCGAGCGGGACTTTCTCGTGAACCTCGGCGACACGTTCACGAGCGAGACGTTCGAGCTCTTCGCGAAGGAGGTTCTCGCCCTGGCAGAGGGTCGGACCCGATTCGCAGGCGAGACCGTCGGGAGGACGCTTCGCGGGCGGGTCGTCGACTACGCGATCCAGCTGTCGCTCGCGCCGGGAGCCGAGGAGACGTGGTCGAAGGTGCTGATCTCCGTGACCGAGATCACCGAGCGCAAACGGGCTGAGGAGGCGCTGCGCGCGGCGGAGGCGAAGTACCGGACCCTGGTCGAGCAGCTGCCGTTGGTGACGTACGCACATGACCTCACGAGTGGTGCGATGCTCTATGTGAGCCCTCAGATCGAGGAGCTGCTCGGCTATCCCGCGGCGCGATGGCTGAGCGAGAACCATGATTGGTATTCGTTGCTCCATCCTGACGACCGGGAGTACGTGCTCGCGGCGACAGAGGCTGCGCACGCGCGCGGTGAGGCCTTCAGCGGCGAGTACCGTCTGATCGCGAGCGACGGCCACGTCGTCTGGGTGCGTGACGAGGCGACGATCGTCCACGACGAGCAATCGAGACCTCTCTTCGCGCAGGGCTTTCTGCTCGACGTCTCGGACCAGAAGGCTGCCCGAGAGGAGCACGATCGACTCGAGTCGGAATTGCGCCAGGCACAGCGGCTGGAGGCGATTGGTC
>Ga0070741_10020700_pt1 | contig 10320 bp, 11 predicted proteins | sample Coa_R1_4_FD_66440 | JGI IMG/M metagenome (GOLD analysis project Ga0070741, IMG submission 66440) | Surface soil microbial communities from Centralia Pennsylvania, which are recovering from an underground coalmine fire - Coalmine... | ecosystem: Environmental > Terrestrial > Soil > Unclassified ...
TTCTTCGCGCTCGGCGGGGCCGAGGCCAACGAGAACGCCATCCGGATCGCGAGGGCGGTGACCGGCCGGCACAAGATCCTCGCTCGGTACCGCTCGTACCACGGCGCGACGTTTGCGACGATCACGCTCACGGGCGAGCCGCGCCGGTTCGGGAACGAGCCGGGTATGCCGGGCGTGATCCACGTGCTCCACACCTACCACGGGCCGCAGGCGCCGGAGGACGATGCCGAGACCGCGCTTCGCGCGCTCGACGAGACGATCCGGCTGGAGAACCCGGACTCGATCGCCGCGTTCATCCTCGAGCCGGTGACGGGCGCGAACGGCGTGCTGATCCCGCCCGACGGGTACCTCCAGGGCGTCCGCGAGATCTGCGACCGGTACGGGATCCTGCTGATCGCCGACGAGGTCATGAGCGGGTTCGGACGGACGGGGGAGTGGTTCGCGATCGATCACTGGGACGTCGTGCCCGACCTCATCACGGTCGCGAAGGGGCTCACGTCCTGCTACCTGCCCCTCAGCGCTGTGGGGATGCGGCCGGGCGTGCACCGCTTCTTCGACGACCACGTGTACTGGGGAGGGCTCACGTACAACAGCCACCCGCTCGCGTGCGCGGCCGCCCTCGCGACGATCCGCGTCTACGAGGAGGACGGCCTCATCGAACGCGCCCGGAAGATGGGCGAGGTGATGCGCGCCCACCACCGGCGGCTGATGGAGCGGCACCCCTCCGTCGGCCTGGTCCGCAACATCGGGCTGTTCGGAGCGCTCGAGCTCGTCCGCAGCCGCGAGACCATGGAGCCGTTTGCTCCGTTCAACACGACGAGCGAGGAGATGAAAGCCGTCGCGCGCTACCTCGACGAGCACGGTCTGTTCACCCAGGTCCGGTGGAACATGATCATGACCAACCCGCCGCTTTGCATCGGCGAGGACGAGCTCGCGGAGGGCTTCGACGTGATCGACGGCGCCCTGGAGATCACCGACGCCGCCATGGGCTGAGACGGGGACCGACCCAGAGTCCCGTCTCGAACCTCACGGGGCGGACGCCTCGGCCTCCTCCTGGGTGATCCAGCGGTCGGCCCATTCGGCGATCGCGAGGACCGCGCCGGCCAGGTCGGCTCCCTTCTCGCTCAGCGAGTACTCGATCCGCACGGGGGTGTCCGGGTGCACGGTCCGCACCACGATGCCCTCGGCCTCGAGATCCTTGAGACGCTCGGAGAGCACTCGGTCGGAGAGGCCGGGGATCTGCGCGGCGAGCGCGCTGAAGCGGTTCGTGCCGGCCAGCAAGGCCCGGATGATCTCCGGGCTCCACCGACGCGTGACCGCCTCGACCGCCCTGTGGAAGTGGTGGCAGTAGGGGGTCATCTCGTCGGTCATCGCGGGAATCCTATTCATCGGCCGTCCGGAGCAACAGCGCCCTCTCCCGGAATAACACTTCCTAACTCCTGGTTAGTTCCTGATGATTCATAAGTCAGGACAACGGGCACGCCGTGCCCGGAGAGGAGGAGGAGATGTCGCAGGCGGTCAGGGAGATCGAGGGCAGGGTGCTCCCGGCGCCCGGGGTCTGGGAGCTGGATCCGAAGCACACGACGGTGGAGTGGGTCGCGCGGCACGTGCTGACGAAGGTGCGCGGTCGCTTCGGCAAGGTCGCGGGGACGATCCACGTCGAGGAGGTCCCGGAGCGCTCGTGGGTGGAGGTGGAGATCGACGCCGCGAGCATCGACTCCAACACCCCGGATCGCGACAACCACCTGCGGAGCGCCGACTTCCTCGAGGTCGAGAAGTACCCGAAGCTCACGTTCCGGAGCACGGCCCTTCGGCCGACCGGCCCGAACACGTTCGAGCTCGACGGTGACCTCACGATCAAGGACGTGACCCGGCCGGTCACCCTCGAGGTGGAGTACCTGGGCGTGAACGACAGCCCGTGGGGCACCAAGCTCGCCGGCTTCTCGGCCCGCACCGAGATCGACCGCGAGGACTGGGGCATGACGTGGAACGTGGTCATCGAGACCGGCGGCCTGCTCGTGAGCAAGAAGGTGCAGATCGAGCTCGAGATCGAGGCAGTCTACAAGCCCGAGGCGTGAGGTCATCAGGGCCCGCTTGACTGACCGGCGACGAACGTGACGTGCATGCCCTGCTGGTAGTGGCCGGGCAGGTTACAGATCAGCACGTAGGTTCCAGGCGCGAGCGTTACGCTCAGGCTCGTGTTCGTGGACGGGGCGATGTCCTCGACCTCGTCGACCGGACGCAGGCCACCCGTGTCGGCGACGCCGGCCGTGACCTTCAGGTGGTCCGCATCGACGCCGTCCGGAACCGCGAAGATCTCGACTTCGTGCGTGCTCGGGCCCTGGTTGGTCACGTCGAGCGTGACCGCTCCCGCGGGCGCGCTTGAGCGGGACAGCTCGATATCGAAGTCGCGGAGCCGGACCCCGACCTCGGTTCCGCCGCCGGCCGGGCCCCGTGCGCAGGCGGCGGCGGCGAGCGTCATCACGGCGATGAAGGCATGTGTGACGTGACGACGGGCGGTGTACATCGATTCCCCTCCTTCGTGTGTTTGCGACGGCGTGGCGAAGTGGCTGAAGGCGGCTCGCAGGATCACGCGACCTTGGACTCCACGGGTTGTGACCGTCGAGCGATCCCCGGCCACAGGACGTAGGTCCCCATCGGGACCGCGTAGAGCAGCCAGACGCCCACCTCGGCGATCGTGGGCACCGGCTGGAAGCCCAGCATCCCGGTGAGGAGGGACGCGCGGATCGTCCCGGGCGCGACCAGCCAGGTGAGGTCGAACGCACGCCCCTGCAGCGCGCTCACGACCCCGGCCTCGGCCAGATCGTGGACGGCGGAGGCCACCAGACCGGCGGCGACGAGCACCAGCACGAAGCCGGTCGCACGGAAGAACCTCCCCAGGTTGATGCGAATGCCGCCGCGATAGAGCCCGTATCCGAGCCCTATGGCGACGGCGATCCCCAGGATCGCCCCGGCCCCGGTCGCCGCCGAGTCCGTCGATCCCTGGAAGGCGGCAAGGAGAAACACCGCGGTCTCAACCCCCTCCCGGAGCACGGCGAGGAACGCCATGCCCACCAGGGCCAGCGCCGAACCCCGGCGCAGCGCGTGTTCCGCCTGCGTCTCGAGGCTGCGCCTGAGCTCGGGGGCGTGCCGGCGCATCCAGACCACCATGTAGGTGACGCCGGCAACCGCAAGCAGGGCGAGCGATCCCTCCAGGACCTCGCGCTGCCGAAACGGGAGCGACTGGCCGACTGCGTTGAGGCCGATCGCCGCGCCGGCGCACAGGGCCGCGCCAGACAGCACACCGATCCACATCCAGCGCAGGGCGGTGCGTTCGCCGCGCTGGATCAAGAACGCGGCGACGATCCCAACGATGAGCGAGGCCTCGAGCCCCTCGCGGAGCCCGATGACGAAGGTCGGAAGCACGGTCCTCTCCTCGGTCCTCGTGCCGGGCGAACAACAGGCCGGGCATAAATCCGATGAAATAGATCGGAAAAAGCCTAGAGTTAGATCGATCGAACTGTCAAGCGGCGCCTGCCGGCCGGCTATGCTTCGCGCATGCCCCGGTCGGTCCCGGACGATTCCCAGGCTGGCACCGGCGACGCTCGACACGTGCGGGCGGAAACGGTCAGGCACTACGTGGAGACCGTCTACTACATCCGCTTCGAGGAGGGTCGCGTTCGCCCGGGCCGGCTGGCCGAATGGCTGGGTGTGAGCCGTCCAACCGTGACCGTGACGCTTCAGCGACTGGCTCGCGACGGTTGGGTCGCGCTCGAACCCGACCGAAGCGTCTCGCTCACAAGCAAGGGCGAGACACTCGCCAAGGCCACGGTGAGGGTCCATCGCCTCCTGGAGCGATGGCTGACCGACGTGCTCGGCCTTGACTGGGCGACGGCCGATCAGGAGGCCCAGATTCTGGCACCGGGCGTGTCGGAACGGGTCGCGGACAGACTGGATGAGACCCTCGGGCGTCCAACGACCTGTCCGCACGGCAACGTGATCCCGGGGCGCGAGCCCCCGTACGGCGAGCTCGTCGCGCTGGCCGACCTCGAGCCCGGCGTCCCCGCCCGAGTCAGGCGGATCTCGGAGGTGGCGGAGCACGACGCCCCGCAGCTCCTTCGCCAGCTGGACGCGTACGGGCTGGTCCCCGGCACGCGCATCAGCGTGGGCGACGTGGATCCCAGCGTGCAGGCGATCCCGGTTCGTGTTCGAGGGACGGCGCGCCCGATCGGCTCGGGGGTGGCACGGTTGATCTGGGTGGAGCCGGATCCGCGCAGGTCGAGCGGCCGGCCGCCTCGGGCCGGATCCGGCTCACCCTTCAAGTTCGCCCCCCCGAACGGCCGATAGAAGTTCGGTAGGACATACGGGTCGGTCCCGAAAAGGCAAACCGCCGGGAACGGCGGGACGCAAAGCACCGGGCCTCACCGCTTCGACGAAAGCGACAGGCGGCCGAGCTGCCGAAGGAGTCGAGCCCCCCGAAGCGGGGCCACGAACCGCCGGGACCCCGAGTCGGGAGGCTTCAGGATGATCGCCACGTCGATCGCTCGCCGGAGGGTCGGCGCGCTCGTGCTCCTCCTGGCGGCCACGCTCGCCGTCCAGGGTGTGATCGCGAGACCGGCGCACGCCGCCGCCAGGCAGCGCCAGGAGATGGTCAGTCTCACCAACCGCGACCGCGTCGAGCGCCACCGCTCCCGCTTGGCGCTCAACCTGCGGCTGTCCAGATACGCCAAGCGCCACAGCCGCGAGATGGCCGAGCGCGGGTACCTGTTCCACACGCCCAACCTGTCCGCCAGGCTGAGGGGCCTCCGCTGGTCGGTCGGAGGCGAGAACGTCGGTGTGGGCTCGAGCCTGCCGGGGCTCGAGTCGGCCTTCATGCACAGCGCCCCGCACCGGGCCAACATTTTGCGCAAGGCGTTCTCGCACTTCGCCGTGGGCATCGTGCGAGCCGCCGGGAAGTTCTGGGTGACGGTCATCTTCTACGGCTAGCCCCTCCCGACCTAGCTGTAGGCCGCGCGCCCGGGCCACCAAGGGCCCGGGCGCTTCGGCGTTCGGGGCGGCTCAGGGCGCGGGTGGCGCAAGGTCCTCGGGGCGGTCGACATCGGGTGGGGCGGGCTCGTCGACGTCGACCGTGAGCACCCAGCCGGGGTTCCGGGCCATGAGCTCGCGGGCGCCGGTGTCGCCGGCGAGGGCCATGGCCTGTGGCCACACCTCGACCCCGAGGACGGCCGGCCCGGGGCCGTCTCGAAAGCGGAGCCGGGCGATCCGGGGGCGCTCGGCGAGGAAGCGTTCGACGAGGGTCCGGACGTGCGAGGCCGTGATCCCCGGCTGATCGGCCAGAAGCACGACCGCTCCGGCGCAGGTCGGGCTCGCGGCGCGCAGGCCGGCTGCGAGCGAGGTCGACTGGCCCCTGGCGAAGTCGGGATTGAGCACGGCGCGCCCGTTCGGGGGCAGGCGCAGGGCCCGGCGCACCGCCTCGGCGTCGTGGCCGAGGACGACGACGATCTCGTCCACGCCAGCGGCCGCGAGCGCGTCGACGGCGTGCTGCACGAGCGGCCTGCCCGCGACCTCCACGGTCTGCTTGGTCCGGCCGAACCTGGACGACGTGCCGGCGGCGAGCACGATGCCCGCGATCATCGCGCCGCCACCCACCGCCCCGGACCCCGTCCGGGCGAGCGTCCGGTCACCGTGCCGACCTCCTCCGGGTGTGAGCGACGGGAGGAGCCTACGGGCGAACCGCCCGCCCGCCCACCGACTATGCTCCGCCCGATGCGAGCGAGGTACGCATGAGCCCGGCGGCGCGGTTCGAGGGGCGGGTCGCGCTCGTCACCGGGGCGGGCAGCCCGACCGGGATCGGGTTCGCCGCGGCCCGCCAGCTCGGACGGGAGGGAGCCTCGGTGGCCGTGGCCTCCACGACCGTGCGGATCCACGACCGGGCGGCCGAGCTCGGGCGCGAGGGGATCGCGGCGACCGGGTTCGTCGCCGATCTCACCGACTGGGACGCCGCCCACGCGATGGTGGCCGAGGTGCTGAGGCGGTTCGGCGTCATCGACGTGCTGGTGAACAACGCCGGCATGGTGCAGGTGGGGTCCGAGGGGATCTCCAAACCGTTCGTCGATCTCACCGAGGCCGAGTGGGATCGCGAGCTCGCGGTGAACCTCAGGACGACGGCCGCGGTCACGCACGCCGTGCTGCCGACCATGCTGGCTCGCGCGTACGGCCGAATCGTGAACGTCTCCTCCGCGACCGGCCCCGTCGTGGCGATCGCGGGCAGCGTGGGCTACGGCGCCGCGAAGGCCGGCGTCGACGGCCTGACGCGCGGCCTCGCCCTGGAGCTCGGACCGCACGGCATCACCGTGAACTCGGTCGCGCCCGGGTGGATCCGCACGGGGTCGTCGCTCCCCGACGAGCTCGTTGCCGGAGAGCACACGCCGGTCGGACGGCCGGGAACGCCGCAGGAGGTCGCCGAGCTGATCGCCTTCCTCGCCTCCGAGGGTGCGAGCTACGTGACCGGCCGCTCGATCGTGATCGATGGCGGGAACACGATCCAGGAGCACAAGGGCCCGCCCGAGGGCCGGATCTGAGCCCGGGTCCCTTGTGCCGGCAGGCGAGCGTCGCCGGCCGTCAGGTCGCCCGCCCGCCTCCGAAGATCCGGCGGACGAACCTCCCGATCGCCCGCAGGAGCGCCCACAGGCCGAGCCGGATGCCGCCGATGGCCTGGGCCTTCGGCTGTGCCGGACGCGGGGGCGCCGCCGCTGCCGCGGTCCCGGTCGCGGCCGCTCCCTCGGCCGTCGCGGCCGCTCCCGGCGCGGCCGCTCCCGGCGCAGCGGCGGTGGCGGCCCCGGCCTCCTGCCCCTCGGCGATCATGCTGGCGCGGAGGCACTCGGCGAACTGCTGGGTCAGCTTGGCGGACACGTCCGGAAGGAGCCCCCGCGAGAGCTGGGCCACCGTGCCGGTCAGCGTGATGTCGGCCTGCATCTTCACGAGGGTGGCCGGCCCCTGCTCCTCGAGCCACGAGGTCACCGTGGCGCTCGCCGCGCCCTTGCCCTTCTGCTCCATCCCCTGCGCCTTCAGCACGACGCGGTGGTTGGCGTCGTCGCGCTCCTCCATCGACACGGTCCCGGCGAACGAGAGCCCGACCGGGCCGAGCTTCATGACGATCCTGCCCTTCCAGGTGTGGTCGTCGACCACCTCGGTCAGCTCCGCGCCCGGCGCGCACGGCGCGACCTTCTCGACGTCGAGCAGGTACGCCCACGCTCGCTCGATGGACTCAGGAACCTCGAACTGGTTCTCGATCAGCACGATTCGATCAGCTCCTCGTGGTGGCCGCCTCGGGGCGGTCGTGGATGGGTCCTTCTCGGTCCTTCAGGAAGCCGGCCGGGCGGCCGCGCCGGACGGCCACGATCTCGGCCACGATCGCTTCCGCGATCTCCTCGGGTCCCTCGCCTCCGAGGTCGAGACCGGCCGGCGCGTGGATCCGGACCCGGTCCTCGTCGGTGACGGCGACGCCCTCGTCGGAGAGCTCGCGCAGGAGCCGCTCGGTCCGGGCGCGCGGTCCGAGCAGGCCGAGGTAGGGGGCGTGCGAGGACAGCAGCGAGCGCACGTACTCCTTGTCGGTGAGGTACCGGTGGGTCATCACCACGACGAACGTCCGCTCGTCGACCCCGGCCTGGGCGGTGACGTCGGCGGGGCGCTGGACGTGCACGAAGCCCGACGCCTCGGGGAACCGCTCGTGGCTGAGGAACGCCGAGCGCTCGTCGGCGACGACCACCCGCCAACCCAGGTGGGCCGCCGTTCGAACGAGCGGGATGACGTCGTGTCCGGCTCCGCAGACGAGGAGCCGCAGCGGCGGTTCGAGCACCTCGACGAACGCGCGGACCTCGCCCGGGGCCGCCTGGATCGTGCGAACCTCCGAGCGCTCGCGCTCGAGGAGCTCGCGGGCGATCCGCACGGCCTCGACGTCCACGTCCCGGTTGCCGAGCCCGCCCTCGACGCCGCCGTCGGGTCGAACCAGCAGGCGGTTGCCCTGCTCCACGTCGGGGACGGAGGAGTCGAGCACGGTGACCATCGAGATCGGGCGCTCCTGCTCGAGCGCGGCGCGGAGGGCGCGGGCCGCCTCGGCTGCCTTGTCGGCCGGCTCGACGAACACGTCGATCGCGCCGTTGCAGCCGAGTCCCCACCCCCACACGGCCTCGTCGTCGGCCGTCAGGTCGAACGAGGCGATCCTGGCCCGACCCTCCACCATGACCACCTTGGCCACGTCCGCGACGTCGCCCTCGAGGCACCCGCCGCTGATGTTGCCCACGAGGTCCCCGCTCTCGGGCACGAGGAGCCTGGCGCCGGGGCGGCGGTAGGTCGAGCCGCGCACCGACACGATGGTGGCGAGCGCCATCTTCTCGCCCCGGTCGCGGAGCGACTCGATGGCTGCCAGGACGTCGGCGATCTCGCTCATCGCATCACCGCTGCGTATCGGGCCGGGTCCTCCTCGAAGCGCGCCAGGCACCCGGCCGAGCAGAAATAGTACGTGCGCCCGGCGTGCGTGCCCCGGTACCGCGCGGTCGACACGTCCACGGTCATGCCGCACACGGGGTCGGTGGCCTCGTGGGGGACGGCCGGGGCCTCGGCGACCCCGCCCTCGAGCCTCCCGGCCACGCGCTCCCGCACGAGCTCCGCGACGATCGCGACCGCGATCTCGTCGTGCGCCACCCGGCCGAGGTCGAGGCCGGCGGGTGCGCGCACCCGCTCGAGCGCCTCCTTCGGCACCCCGCGGTCCCGAAGGTAGCCGAGCACCGCCTCGGCCCGCTTACGGGAGGCGACCAGGCCCACGTACGGGGCGGGGGTCGCGAGCGCCCGCTCGAGCGCCTCCTCGTCGTAGTGCCCCTGGGTGGCCACGACGATCCACGTCCGGTCTCCCACCCCGGCCGCCTCGAGGTCGAGCGAGGTCACGACGCGGGCGGCCCCCGGGTAGTCCTCGGCCCGACCCCCGTCGTCGACCACCACCGTTCGCCAGCCCAGAGCCGACCCCATCGAGGCCAGCGCGGCGACGGCGGGAGAGCGTCCGATCACGACGAGGTGCGGCTGCGGCAGCACGGGTTCCACGTACACCTCCAGGGCTCCCTCGCTCTGACACGCGATCGGCACGGTCACGACGCCCTCCCGACCGCGTTCGGCGAGCTCCTCGGGGGCGCCGAGGAAGAGCAGCCTCGGCGTGCCTTCCTGGAGCGCCCGCAGCGCCTCACGGATGACGGTCGGTTCGGCGCACGCCCCCCCGAGCCAGCCGCGCACGCGCCGGTCCGGAGTGATGAGGGCGGTCGAACCCTCCTTGCCCGAGGAGGGCGAGCGGCGCCAGACCACGGTCGCGAGCACAAAGGGCTCGCCGCGCCGGGACAGGTCGTGCGCGAGCGCCAGGACGTCGGGCCGCACGCCTCTCCGCTACGCCCCCTTCGCTCTCTGGATGGCCTCCCACACCTTGGCCGAGGTGAGCGGCATGTCGATGTTGCGAACCCCGAGCGGCCACAGGGCGTCGATGACCGCGTTCACGTAGGCGGCCGGCGAGCCCACCGTCGCCGACTCGCCCACGCCCTTCGCGCCGATCGGGTGGTGCGGTGACGGCGTCACGGTCTCGAGCAGCTCGAACGCGGGCGTCTCCCACGCGGTGGGGATCAGGTAGTCGGTGAAGTTGGCTCCGATGCAGTTGCCGTTCTCGTCGAACGTGATCTGCTCCATCGCGGCGATGGCGAACCCTTCGGTCAGGCCACCCTGGATCTGGCCCTCGACGATCATCGGGTTGATGCGCACGCCGCAGTCGTCGACGGCGACCACCCGGCGCACCTTCCACTCGCCGGTGTCGGGGTCGACCTCCACCATCACCGCGTACGTGCCGAACGGGAACGTGAGGTTCGGCGGGTCGTAGTAGGTGACGCCCTCGAGCCCCGGCTCCATGCCGTCGGGGAAGTTCGTGTAGGCGGCGAAGGCGCAGTCCTGGATGCTCACGACCTTGTCCGGGGCACCCCTGACCGAGAACTTCCCCTTGGAGAACTCGATGTCCTCCTCCGAGACCTCGAGCAGGTGCGCCGCGAGCTTCATGGCCTTGTCGCGGAGCTTCCGCGCGACGAGCGCGGTCGCGGCGCCGACCGTCGGCGTGGAGCGGGAGGCGTACGTGCCCAGGCCGTAGGGCGTGTTGTCGGTGTCTCCGTGCACGACCTTGACGTCCTCGGGCTGAATGCCGAGCTCCTCGGCGACGATCTGGGCGAAGGTCGTCTCGTGGCCCTGCCCCTGCGTCTTCGAGCTGATCTTCAGGATCGCCTTGCCGGTCGGGTGGAT
>Ga0070741_10020701_pt1 | contig 10319 bp, 7 predicted proteins | sample Coa_R1_4_FD_66440 | JGI IMG/M metagenome (GOLD analysis project Ga0070741, IMG submission 66440) | Surface soil microbial communities from Centralia Pennsylvania, which are recovering from an underground coalmine fire - Coalmine... | ecosystem: Environmental > Terrestrial > Soil > Unclassified ...
ACATAGCTGCTCTCGCCCGCCCTCATGACTCACATGCTCAGTTCATCAGCATAGTTGCGGGACTACGCCGCGATTCGTACCAGAGAGCCAGTTCCACGCGGTTCCATAGCCCCAATTTGTCATAGATGACGCGAAGATAGTTCTTCACGACATGCTCGGTCGTTCCGATGGCATCTGCGACTTCTTTATTTTTCAAGCCTTCGGCAACAAGCTGGATGACTCGGTGTTCACGTTCATTTGGGGTACGGTTTCCATAGCGTTCGCTTGACATGTTTGCCTCCGATACAACAGGGTTGCGAGCTTTACTCGCTTAATACCTCCGGTAATTCCAAAACGAAGAAACAACCGGTTGAAATGAGCTTTCACAGTACGCCGTGCCATGTTGAGTTGGCTGGCGATTTCGGCGTTGTCGCAACCTTGCAGGAGCAAGTCGACGATCTGCTGTTCGCGTGGACCGAGCCGAACAGTCTGCTCTTTCATCCCATCCTCCCCTTTTCTGGATTTGCCTCACCGATGAGGTGCGCGGCCTTAATTACCAGTTCCCATAGCATCCACGTTGCCATAGTGGGCGTTTCAGGGGACCAGCCATGCAAGAGTCTTTTCCACAGGGACTTGCGAGGGAGGCAATTGTTTCCCAAAATCGGAACGTTTTGCGGCGGAGGGTCAGAACCGCGACATTCGGCGCTCTGAAGGTTGTCAAAACACACGCCAAAGCACGCACGAGCCGTGAACTTAGTGGACCTACTAAGAAAGTTATTTGTTATGGCGGGACCAATGTCGGGAACCGATCGACTTGAGCGAATCCATCAGGAAGCCCAGTTTTCCAGAGGGGGCTTAAGCCCCACGAGCTATTCCGAAGTTCGTAGGGCGAAAACCTTAGACGAAAATTCCCGCCGTACAGCCAACGTTGGCACAATTTACACGATTGGCCCTAGCACTATGGTCCTAAGCGAGCAGCTTCATACGATTTCCACAACGGTTGGAAGAAATTCTAGAGGCCGTACTTCTTCATCAGATGGCGGAAAGAGCGATAGGAAATCCCGAGAACATCCGCAGCTTTAGTCTGGACGCCGCCACTCTGATTGAGTGCGTTTTGTAGCAGAGAGCGCTCGATGCCCGCCACGTAACTTTCCATGCCGAAACCGTCGGGCAAAGTTAACTCGCCGCCCACTTCGGGCAATCCGGAACCGTTTGCGGCCGCGGCCGCTGCGCGGGCCTTGGGGCGTTCTGCGGGAATCTCGACGTGCAATTCATCGGTCATCTCCAGGGCCACGGCACGCTCGACCGTGTTTTCGAGCTGGCGGACATTGCCCGGCCATTCGTAGCCGCACGAGGCTTCCAAAGATCCCGGATGAACCCGCAGGATACTGCGTCCCGCGGCGGTAGCATACTTCTTGAGGAAATGATTCGCGAGAAGCGGAATGTCTTCGCGGCGCTCGCGAAGAGGCGGCACGCGAATGGGAATTACATTCAGGCGATAATACAGGTCTTCGCGGAACAGATTTTCAGCGACCGCCTTATCGAGGTCGCGATTGGTAGCGGCGATGACACGAACGTCGATGGCGATTTCGCTGGTTCCACCGACCGGACGGACGCTCCGTTCCTGCAGTACGCGCAAAAGCTTTACCTGCATGGCGAGTGTCATCTCACTGATTTCGTCGAGAAAGATCGTTCCGCCATCGGCAACTTCAAAGAGGCCGCGCTTGTTCTGATTCGCGCCGGTGAAGGCCCCCTTCACGTAGCCAAAGAGTTCACTTTCGAGCAGGGTTTCGGGAAACGCGCCGCAGTTCACAGAAACAAAGGCATCGGTAGCACGTGGCGAGCAGACGTGGACGGCGCGGGCCACAAGTTCTTTGCCAGTCCCGCTCTCCCCATGGATCAAGACCGTGCTTGCGGTGGATGCGACCGTGCGGACGGTCTGCTTGAGCTTCTCCATGGCCGGGCTGGAACCGATGATGTTGTCGAGCGAATTACGGGTCGCGGCGTCGCGACGGAAAGCGAAGTTCTGCTTGCTTAAAACCAATTTTTCGAGGACACGGTTAATGGCTAATTTAATTTCATCGACCAAGCCCGGGTTCTTGCGAATGTAATCGGAGGCGCCTCCCGCCTTGACGGCTTCGACGGCGGCTTCGTAGTCGTCGACTGCAGTGATCAGGATCACAGCAGAGTCAGGCGATATTTTGTGAGCGTGGCGGAGGACTTCAATGCCGTCGATATTCGGCATTTTAATGTCGGTGATGATGACGTCATAGAGGGCGCCGTCGATTTTGCTTTTGGCGGCCTGCCCGGACTGAACCGTTTCGACCTTGTGGCCTTCCCGTCGGAGGGAGATGTCGAGCATTTCGCAGATAGAGCGCTCGTCGTCGCAAACAAGGATGTTAGCCACGAGCACCCCCTCCCGCCGCTGCAGCTGCCAGAGGCAATTTGAAGGCAGTATTCCCGATTTCGGAATTTTTCCGCTGATCTGGTGCCGACTGGTCGGCATCGAGCCGATGGAGACGCAGGATGAACGTGGTTCCCTGCCCCGGTTTGGATCGAGCCCAAACCTTGCCCTCATGCGCCTGGACGATCTGATACACGATGGCCAACCCGAGGCCGGTGCCCCCCTCGAAATTGGACTGGAACGGTTCAAAGATCTTTTCAATTTGCTGGGGGGTCATGCCGGTACCGGTGTCGATGAACGATATCTGCCACTCGTCTTTAAAGGCTTCGAGGGCCGCTGTGAGCGTACCTCCGTTTTTCATGGCGCGAACGGCATTTTCGCAAAGGTTCCAGAAGACCTGTTTTAGCTTGTCGCCGTCGGCAATCACCAGCGCGCGGTTTGCTGCGAACTTGCGATGAATGGTGATTCCCGTATTCTCGGCGGTCATCCGATGATCCATCAACGTCAGGGTGTCTTCAACGAGCTGGATGAGGTCGACCTGGTCGAAGCGGTATTGTTTCGGGCGCGAATAGGCAAGGAAGTCGGTGATGATGGCATTGAGGCGCTGGGACTCGCGGGTCACGATATCGAGCAGACGACGGTGATCTTCATTCATCTCCGGTACGCCAGAGAGCATACTGACGGACCCAGCGATCGAGGTGAGAGGGTTCCGGATTTCATGGGCGATCGCAGCGGCCAAGCGGCCAACAGCCGCGAGTCGGTCCTGCATGCGAACTTCGCGCTCGAGGCGTCGAATCTCGGTGAGGTCGTCGAAAGCGTAAACGTAGCCCAGGTCCCCGCGTTCGGGGACGGTGAGGGCTGTCACGCGCACACGCAGGGTTTTGCGGAATTTCGTGAGTGGATCGAAACGAATCTCGGCATGCGCCTCGGCTTGCTGCGGACTTGCGACCGGAAGCGGGTCCAGAAAAAGCTGGCTGACGGGAGTCCCGATCAGCTGGGCAGGACTACACTCCAGAAGCTTCTGCGCAGCTGGATTCACGAGCGTGATGCGGCCATCGAGGCCGGTCGTGATCAGCCCGCTGCTGATGGAGTGCACGATGTTTTCGTGCAGAACCTGGAGACTCTCGAGAGCACCGCTGGCGTCTTTTAACTGGACGCCCACCTGGCGCAGTTTTGCAATGAGCAAACCTGCCAGGTAAGCCACAGCCAGGAAGGCAAAGAGGTTAACGAAAATAATGGCTTGCAGGGCCTTGAGTCCCGGATGCGTGGTGCAATAAGACTTAATGACGCCGTAGTAGTTGAGTTCCAGCACACTCCCGTAAAGGATGAAGGCAAGCGCTGCGGTCAAGCCGGCCCACATTCTTGGCAGCAGCACGGTGGCAACGATGATGACGAGTGGATAAAGGAAGTTGAGTGAGCTATCCCACCCGCCAGTTTCATGGACAACGAGAGTGACCAGAATTACGTCGGTGAGAACCTGCAACGTGGCCTGCAGGCGGTGTTCTTGCCAGAACGAAAGCAACAATACGTAAAAAAGAGACAGGCTATACCAGAAGAGGATGGTGGTGAGAAAAAGCCGCCATGGCATGGGGGCGGGACTGAACTCCGCGATTGCCAGTTCAATAGCAAGCAGCAGTGTCAGGATGAAGATGCGGACCCGGACCAGCCAGACCAGCCAATTTCGCTCATCAAACGTCGATTGCATCTAAGACCCAAGGTTTCCAAAGCTTCAAAGTTTCAAGGTTTCAAATCATCCGGCCATTTCAGCCTGAAGCTTTGAAACCTTTCCACTGCGAAACCTGCTTTTATCCAGCCAGTTTGGCGATCATGGCGAACAGTGGCATGTAGAGCGAGACCACGATGCCGCCGATGCTGACACCGAGGATGCCGATGATGACCGGTTCGAGCATGGCCAACATATCTTTCGTGGCGGCGTCGACTTCTTCTTCGTAGAAGTCAGCGATCTTCTGCAGCATGGAGTCCATTGCGCCGGTAGCTTCGCCGACTCCGATCATCTGCGTCACCATGTTGGGAAACACGCCGCATTCGCGCAGTGGATCGACGATGGTGCGGCCTTCTTCGATCGCTTTGCGAACTTTCATCAGAGCTTCTTCCAGTACGGCGTTGCCGGACGTTCTTGCAGTGATGCTCAAGCCTTCAAGGATCGGAACGCCCGACGTGATCAAAGTGCCGAGCGTACGAGTAAAGCGGCCTACAGCGATCTTACGCAGGAGCGAGCCCACGACCGGCAGGTGCAGCAGCATTTTGTCGAAATAGTACTTTCCTCGCGGATCTTTACGTATCTGTTTGACGCCGAACCACGAACCAATTCCACCGGCGAAGATGACCCACCAGAAGGTTTGCACGAAGGCGCTCAGCCCGATCGTAATACGGGTGGGAAGAGGGAGAGAGACGCCGAGACCGGCAAACAGATTGGCGAAAATCGGGACGACCCACTTGAGCAGGGCACCGACGATCAAAACGGCCATGCCAACGACAGCGACAGGATAGATCAAGGCCGACTTCACGGCAGCCCGCAAGCGGACAGCTTTTTCTACGTAAACTGCCAGGCGTTGCAGGATGACGTCGAGAATACCGCCGGTTTCGCCGGCTTCGATCATGTTCGTGGTGAGGTCGTCGAAAACGACCGGATACTGACGCATGGCATTGGCCAACGTGGCGCCGCCTTCAACGGTGGTCCGGACACCGGTGAGGGTTTTCTGGAAGGAGGGATTTTCCTGATTGGCCGCCAAAATTTCCAGACACTGGACCAGCGGCAGGCCAGCGTCGATCATGACGGAGAACTGGCGGAAGAAGATCGCAATGTCCTTGGTCTTGACCGAGCCGGATCCGAAAGTAGGCATGGAGAATTCCTTGCCCTTTTCGCGAATGGCGCCTGGAGTAATGCGCTCGCGCCGCAATGCCTGAGCCAACGACTGCTTGTTGGCTGCGATGCGCTCGCCCGATATTTTCTGTCCTGATGCGTCTTTTCCGGAAAAAGTAAAAACTGGCATGGTTTAGCTTCTCCTCACTGACGTCCCTTGCTCTGTGCTATCCATCTCACTGGCAGGCGGATTCCCAAGCTGACTAGTGCTTGGAAGTGGCCGCTCCACGGGCCAGCGACGATCCGCCCGCAGTGGGACGGGTCAACAGGCTGGCGCCGCGGTTGATCATTTCCTGCAATTCGTCGACGTTGCTGGAGCGAGCCAGAGCAGTTTCCAACGAAATCTGTTTTTGGAAATAAGCGGTGGCCAGCGACTGGTTGAACGTCTGCATGCCGAACTTTTCCTGTCCGGATTGCATGGACGAGTAAATCTGGTGAATCTTGTCTTCGCGGATCAGGTTACGCACGGCCGCGTTGGGCACGAGCACTTCCATGATCATGGCGCGACCCTTGCCGTCGGTCTTAGGCACAAGGCTTTGGCACATGATGCCTTCGAGGACCAGCGAAAGCTGTGCGCGAATTTGCGGCTGTTGATGGGCCGGAAAAACGTCGATGATACGGTTGATCGTGGAAGTTGCGGAGTTCGTGTGCAGGGTGCCGAAGGTCAAGTGACCGGTTTCGGCGATTCGAAGCGCGGACTCGATGGTTTCCAAGTCACGCATTTCTCCGATCAGCACGACGTCTGGATCTTCTCGAAGCGCAGCGCGCAGAGCGTCAGTAAAGCTCTTCGTATCAGCGTGAAGCTCGCGCTGGTTCACGACGCAGTTCTTGTTCATGTGCACGAACTCGATCGGGTCTTCGATCGTCAGAATGTGATCGTGGCGCTCGCTGTTGATCTTGTCGATCATGGCGGCGAGGGTGGTCGACTTTCCGGATCCGGTTGGTCCAGTGACGAGGACGAGACCGCGAGGCTTGTCGCACATCTTGCTGACGACGGTCGGAAGGCCGAGCTGGTTGAAGGACTTGATCTCAAACGGAATGAGACGGAAGACAGCAGCCGTGGCGCCGCGCTGGTTGAATACGTTCGCACGAAATCGAGCCAAGCCTTTCAATCCGAACGAAAAGTCGAGCTCCAGGCTTTCTTCGAATCGATGCTTTTGCGAGTCCGTCATCACACTGTAAGCCAGCTGCTTGGTCTCGGCCGGGGTCATCTGTGGCAGGTCGAGAGGCACGAGGTGGCCGTGCACGCGGATTTGCGGCGGGGAGTTGGTGGTGATGTGCAGATCGCTGCCGTTCATCTCCAGCATTCGTTTGAGCAGATCGCTTAACGACAAACCCATGGCAAAGTTCCTCTTTCCTTCAAAATCTTCGAATTCGTCGATAGTTCTTAGTGAATCGTTTCGCGTGCAACTTCTTCCAGCGTAGTCATGCCTGCCGCAACCTTGATAAGGCCGCTCCGCCGCAGGGTAATCATTCCCTGTTCGATAGCTTTCTTTTTCAACTCGACCGCGGAAGCGCCGACCAGAACCAGTTCGCGGACCTCGTCATCAACCTCCATGACTTCATACAGACCACAACGGCCCTTGTAACCGGTGTTGTTGCAAACGGTGCAGCCTTTGCCTTTTTGAATTTTGACCGTCTTCGATTCCTCTGGGGTGAAACCGGCATCGATCAGAGTCTGCGGAGGGACATCGATCGGCTCAATGCAGTCCTTACAAATGCGGCGCACAAGGCGCTGCGCGCAGATCAGATGAACTGACGTCGCCACCAGGAATGGCTCAATACCCATGTTCATCAGACGGGTGATTGTTTCCGGGGCACCGTTGGTGTGCAGCGTGGAAAGAACCAAGTGTCCTGTGAGGGCGGCCTTGATCGCGATTTCCGCCGTTTCAAAGTCTCGAATTTCGCCGACCAGGATGATGTTGGGGTCCTGCCGCAAGAACGATCGAAGAGCAGCGGCAAAGTTCAGTCCGATCTGCTCCTTCATCTGTACCTGGTTGACGCCTTGCAACTGAAACTCGACCGGGTCTTCCGCGGTCATAATGTTCGTATCAGGCTTGTTCAACGTGGAGATCGAAGAGTAGAGCGTGTTGGTTTTGCCTGATCCGGTGGGCCCCGTGACCAGCACCATGCCGTAGGGCTTCAGGATGGCTTTTTCGAATTTCACGAGCGATTCAGGCTCGAAACCGAGCTTGGTCATGTCGAGCCGCAGGTTCTCTTTGTCGAGCAACCGGAGCACGATTTTTTCGCCCCACAGAACGGGCAGAGTGCTGACACGGAAGTCGAGTTGTTTCTTACGGCCGCCGACATTCATTTTCAGCATGATGCGGCCGTCTTGTGGAAGGCGCTTTTCGCTGATGTCAAGCTTCGACATGATCTTGAGACGCGAGGTGATAGCGTCTTTCAGTTTCATGGGAGGCGACATGATCGACTGCAGCACACCATCGATACGGAAGCGGACGCGGAACTCTTTTTCGTAGGGCTCGATGTGAATGTCGCTGGCGCCTCTCTTCACGGCATCGCCCAGGATGACGTTTACCAGCTTGACAACGGGGGCTTCGTCGGCTGCCTTCTCCAGTTCGGAGAGGCCAATTTCTTGCTGTTCCGCTTGCAGTTCGACGTCTTCGTCGCTCAACTCCGACATCGACTGCATGACGGACTCAAGGTCTTCTTCTTTGGTCGAACCGTAAGCCTTGTCGATACCACTCAGAATCGAACTTTCGGAAGCGACCACCGGCTCGATGTTGAAGCCGGTCATGAACTTGATATCGTCCATGGCGAAGACGTTGGTCGGATCGACCATGGCGATGGTGAGCGAAGCGCCTACGCGGCTCAGAGGAAGGATCTGGTATCGCTTGGCAGTTTCAAACGGAATCAGCTTGACGACGGCCGGATCAATCTCGAAGTACGAAAGATTGATCGCGGGAACGCCATATTGGCGCGAAAGGAAGTTGGTGACATCTTCATCGGTGAGAAAGCCGAGCTTCACCAAGGCGGAGCCCAGGCGGCAGCTTTGCTCCTTCTGCACCTTATTCGCTTGTTCCAACTGCTCTGGTGTGATGATTTTCTCTTTGACGAGAAGATCACCCAGCCGTTGCGACATACGCAGATCTCCTGACCACGTAAATGGAACGATGCCTCGCTCTTGAGGGGGCATGGCGCGGCGGAGCCCATCATGGGAGAGAAATGCAGCTCTGCCGCGTTGACATAAATTGTCAACGCAACTGGATTACTGCACCACTTACTTAAGTACTTGGACTTGCCTCAGCCAAGCAGTTCTCCAGCGAAAAGGGGCCAAAAATGGGCTTTTGTTGAGGAATGGGAGAGATAAGCCCGCCCTGGTACATGGACTTCGGTAAGTTCCAGCAGGGCGGCGAAGCGGTGAGCGGAATCACGTTAAACTTCCATTAGGAATGGATCGGCACTCTACAGATCGTGATCGGCGGGAGATACGCGAGTATTATGCGGCACTTTATCACGCCTGGGGCCCGCAGCATTGGTGGCCGGCAGAGACTCGGTTCGAAGTGATCGTGGGGGCGTATCTGACGCAGAACACGTCGTGGACGAATGTGGAACGCGCGATGGGAAATTTGCGGCGTGCCGCGGTGCTGAGTACGGATGGAATACGAGCGCTGAAGATTTCTCGGCTGGAGCGTCTGATTCGGCCATCTGGATATTTCCGACAGAAGGCACGGCGCCTCAAAACGTTTATCGCTTTCCTCGACGAGCAACATGGGAGCTCGCTGGAAAGGATGTTCGCCCAGCCAACGAAAAAATTGCGAGAAGAATTGCTTGCGTTGAACGGTGTCGGGCCGGAGACGGCAGATTCCATACTTCTGTACGCCGGAGATCACCCGGTCTTCGTGGTCGACGCTTACACGCGACGCGTGCTGCAGCGACACGGGATTGTGTCGGAGAAGGCTGACTACGAGGAAGTTCGAGCCCTGTTCGAGAGTTCATTGGAATCTGTGGCGGAATTGCATGAACGCCAGCCTGCTGCGGCAGTTGCTCCGTTGGAATCAGGGTTTCCGGGAACCGTGCATCCTCCGTCTGCAATGAGCAGGGCCCATCGAACGGCACAGATCCAGGTTTATAACGAGATGCATGGGCTGATCGTGGGGGTGGGCAAATTCCATTGCGGGAAATCGAAGCTGAAATGTGATGGATGTCCTTTACAAAGATTCCTGCCTGCGAATAAAGATACAAAGTAGCGTTGCCCTCATTTATGGGACGAAAACACCCGATCATCCTATTAGCGCTCTTTGGCGCGATGGCGCCGTCCCCCGCCACTTTGCGCGTCACAGCCGAAAAATCAGGGATGCTGATTGGGACAGCTGTGCGCCCGTCACTGTTGCTGGAGCCTTCTTATTCTGCGACTTTGGCTCGCGAATTCAACCTGGTGGAACCCGAGGACGCGATGAAATGGTGGGTCGTCCGTCATGATCGCTCATTTGATTTTCGCCAAGGCGACGAGGTTGTGCAATTTGCCCAGGCGCACGGAATGAACGTGCGCGGGCATTGCCTGGTGTGGGACCATGACAATCCAAAATGGCTTACGGAGGCATCCCTCAGCCCGGCGCAATTGTCTGGGGTGCTTCATGAGCACATCACAACCGAGATGAAGCACTATGCGGGCGTGGTATTCGCATGGGATGTCGTCAATGAGGCATTAAATGAAAAGGGCGAGACGAAGGATTCTATCTGGTATAACCGGCCGGGCATCGGGATGTCCGGTAAAGGCACGGCTTATGTGGCGCAGGCGTTCTGGTGGGCGCATGAGGCGGATCCTCAGGCGCTACTCTTTTATAACGAAGCCGAGGCAGAGGGATTGAATGCGAAGTCTGACGCTGTTTACGCGATGGTAAAAGATTTCAAGCGTCACGGCGTGCCCATCGACGGAGTGGGGCTTCAGCTACACATCTCTGGGACGGATTACGATACGGAAGCATTGGGTCGGAATATTGGTCGTCTGACTGATTTAGGACTCCAAGTTCACATTACAGAGCTGGATGTTTCACTTCCGCTTTTTGGAGGCTCGGTACCCTTGGAGGC
>Ga0070741_10020702_pt1 | contig 10319 bp, 11 predicted proteins | sample Coa_R1_4_FD_66440 | JGI IMG/M metagenome (GOLD analysis project Ga0070741, IMG submission 66440) | Surface soil microbial communities from Centralia Pennsylvania, which are recovering from an underground coalmine fire - Coalmine... | ecosystem: Environmental > Terrestrial > Soil > Unclassified ...
TACGTCGAAGTCGGTGTACCGAACATGAGCTGCCTCATGCGCGAGATAGCCCCAGGCTACTTCCTTGAGCTCGCTATCCGGCGGCAATGCCGGAATGACGATGGTTTTGCCATTGGTCATTGCGTCATCGCCCTGAATCACGACATCGACGCCGAAGCGCCTGCCGAGCGCTGCAGCGACGATAGGAAAGGCACCTCGTAGACCCGGACGCCGCCCGCGTTTCATGGCGTACACCCCGGCATCAGCTCGAAGGACACGATAGAGAGCAGCGTCCATGCCAGAAACGCCGAACTCCTCGCCCGCACGAGCGTGTCGTCACCCGCTTCCATAGCTTTTATCACCGCGACTAGACAGACGACAGCGCTAATAAAAGCGACGGTTCCAAGAACCGCCATAACTGCCATAGTGGCCTCCTTCATACTTTGGAGACACACCTCCCCCGCCCGGGAGGTGTCGATTGAACACCTCCCGTGAGCGGCGGGAAAACCCGTGCTGTTATTTCACACGGCCAGCTACCGTGCCCTTGCGGGATACCGCTTTTTCCATGCGGCCTGCACGGAGGCCCTCATGGAAAAAGCTCCCGCGTTGCGGGAGCAAACCGAGACCGATTAAAAGTAGAGTGACGTTGCAGGTTCCGCCGGCACGTTGCCGTCGCTACCTGCTTCGCCGTCCTCACCGACCGTTGCGGAGCCATGCGCCACCGGTCCCGCTGCAACGTCTCGTACCGACAGCAGCCCAGCGGCTAGACGCTTTACTTTGTCCGGATCGGACAGAATCAACACCGTCGCCAGAACATTGAAGTACGCCTGGCCCCGGATCTTCCCCTTCTTCGGAATCTGCGCTACGACGTCATCGATGGCCTTAACCATCGGTTGCACAGCGCTGTCCAAGAAGGAAAGACCGCTTAGTTTTTCTCTTATACGCATGAGCGGTACGAGCACTTTATGCGATACGCCCGCCTCTTCCGTTGCCGCGCGGTCGAGCGATAAACCGCCGCTCAACAATTCGTTCGCGGCGATAGCGATCTCTTGGAACAGCCGCCCGCCCATGCGGTTGACTTGGTGGTCGAGATAACCCGTCTGCGGCGCGGCCGTCATTCGATAAATGCTGTATTCGAATCCGAACCGGTTGCGCACATCCGCCGCTGCAATCACGGAACGCCGGAGCGCCTCTTCAAAATCCCGGTTCTGGTCGATCCACTCCTCGACACGCGCTTCGTAGATCGCGAGGAGGTCGTTCACCGCTGTGTGAAATCGGTGCGCGATCGCTGCTAGCTCGAGTGCCACCGCCTCCGTCTTTTCACGCGGAACTGCGAAACCGCCGAGAAATCGGATACCAACCGCCTCGCACTTTCGTTCCGCCTGCTTCTTCAGCATCCGGAACGCCTTCAGGTCTTCGGGATCGATGATTTTCTTCGACCCCAAGCTTGCCACTTTTTCGGGCGGCAACTTGCCACCCTTTCCAAGTCTGATATCTTCCGGCCGTAGCCTTGTCTCGCCTGACCAGATCGATATGTCGAGCGCGATGATCTCCACGCGCTCGAGATTGGTTGACTCCTTCGGCACGACACCTCCTTCCAAACGGCCGGGGACGTGCAGCACCCTTCGGGGGCGCTGCTCGCCCCCGGATGTTCGGGGTTAAAAATAAAAGTCCGGCTCGTTCGCCACTTTCGCTCTGTCGACGATCGAAACGACGAGCCCGAGCCGCTCGGCCAAGCCCGCGACTTCTTCCACGGTCTTTCCGAACCACACCAACACATCCTTCTCGCTCAGCAGACGGTTGGAAACTTCGATACCGTCGTCTCGGGCGAGGTTCACCGTCACGCCGTCCGGCACCGACTTCTTCAACGTCATTAGAAACAGAAGCGGGCATGCGCCATGCTCCGGCTTTACCATTCCTGCAGCCTTAAGCCTTTGGTCGAGAGCCACGGACCACGAACCGATTGTCAGAGTGAACGAAACACCATCGCCCTGAAGGGTACCGCCGACTTTCGGCAACAGTTCCCGAACGACTCGCAAGAACTCGTCGACCACGGCGATCCTTTCCCGGTTGCGCTGGATCTCGAAGTAAACAACTTTTTTCGGCTCGGACGCAGGCTGGCTCGCGGGAATTTGGTCATCGACCGACCGGTTGCCACTCATCCTCACTGTCCCGTCGTCTTCGATTCCGCAATCCCCGATCGCGACATATCCTTCACGCTCCTTCTCTCGGTATCGATGGCGGATTTCGTCCGTGATCAGTGCCTGCCGCCATCGGCCTAGTGGAATCGCCCGAATCTGCAGCGGCCGGCCCGAACGGCCAAACCACGCCGTAAGCACTAAGCCATTCGATGCTGGCACAGCAGCGGCCGCCCAATCCTTCGACGTACCGTTGCCGTTATCCTTGCGGAGCAGCAGCACGTTGTTAGCTAACATTGCCGCTACCGACCGAAGGCTCGGTGCCCGCGTCAGCGCTTACCGTGCCGTTCCAGAGTTCGCCGAACTTGTCTTTGGCAACGCGTAGAATGGCCTCGCGCTCCTCTTTGCCCGCCCGCGTGAGCAGCGCTCGTTCGAGCGCATACTCGAGCGGTCGTGGCGCACTCTTGTAGTCGAGCGTCAAACATGCCCATCTGACGAGTGAGCGTGTAGACATCGTCAGGCTCAGCTCACCCGGATTGTCGTTGTCGCCTAAAAACAGACGCCGAATTTCATTCGCGACCGCCACCATCGTCTTGCGTATGTCTTCGGTTACCGCCCCGGCGACACGGGCGAGCAGCGGTTCCTCTTCGCTCGGATCCATGTAGCCGACTTCGATAACCCGGAAGCGATCCATGAAGGCGATGTTCTGCTGAAGCACGCCTGAATGGAGACCGGTCTGATCGCCTTGACCTCTCGAATTGCCTGTCGCGACCAACCGGAACTTGGGGTCGGGCAGGATGACTTCACCCCCTTTCTGAGGGATCACTAGGGGAGCACCGTCGAGCACGGTATTGAGACCCGCCAGCTCCTGCGGTTCGGCGAAGTCAATCTCGTTCAAGACCAGTACATGACCTTCGCGCATCGCGGTGACGAGTGGCCCGTAGAGGAATTCCATACCTCCGTTCACCATCGTCCATTGACCCAGCAAATCCCCGAATTCCATCCGCCCGTGGCAGTTGACCTCTTGAACCGGCCAGTTGAGTCGCGCGGCTACCTGACGAATCAGCGACGTTTTGCCGGCGCCCGTCGGGCCAGTGAGAAACAGCCCGTCAGTGCGCGGCCGCGATAGGAAGGCAAGTACATCCCGCAAATGATCCTTGCGAAAAACGTACTCGTCCTCCTTGGGCGGGATGTACGGATTCGATTCGTCCGCGAATCCCTCCACCACTAGGCTCTTCGGCGCTTTGATGCCGAAGGTTTTCGCCACCGGAAACGGCTTGGCGCCGTTTGTCTTCTTTGTCATACGCACACCTCGATAATGAAGAGGGGCGCGCGCCCCGGCCGGGGCGGTCGACGCCCCGAAGGGATTTTTCGTACCGCCGACGCTTTATGGCGTCGGCGAGCGCTCTCAATGGAAACTCGCGCTCTTAGGGAAGCACCTCCCCCGTGCGGGAGGTGCGTTGGTTGCACACCCCCAGCACGGCGGGAGTTACCTAGAAGTAGAGCGACGCTTCGCCGTCATCGGCGCAGAGCTGCGCTACTTCAAGCGGGATCGAGCGTTCCGGTTTCGCCACCGTATCGGTAAGCGTTATCCGAACCCGCTCGGACGCGGGCCGCCGGTATTGTTGCAGCGTGGCCGTATCTATTCCGGGCGCCAGCGCGTCGAGTGCTTTCCGGTAGTCGACGCTACCTTGTTGCAGGTAGCGCGTGACGAGCAGGCCTGCGCCCGCCCCTCGCGCGAACCCGTTCATTAGCTCAACGAGCTCCTTCTCCAATACGCCCTGGCGCTTTTCGATACGCTTGACTTCCGCGTCGCGACCACTCCGTTCGCGTTCTAACATCCAGTACTCATCCGCGATCCGAGTCCAAGCGTTCATTGCTTCCCCGGTCGGAATGAACAGATCCCGGTCCGGGTCCTTTGCTGGCTCGATTCGATTTTGCACGGACTCCCAGAATGCGAGAGCCTTCTGAGCCAGATCAATGATGAATACATCATTGCGGACGATACCGAGAACTACGATTTCGCCCTGGTGATACACCGCGAGCGTACCCTTGGCCGCGCCTGATACATAAATCTGATGCTGCAGCTGCGGGTAGTACTGCTTGTAGGCATCGGAAGCAACACGCTGCGACTGAACTTCCTTGAATACCTTCTCCGATGAGCACTTGAGCTCGACGGGACATCCGTCGTTCCCTATACCATCGAAGCTCGCGCGAAGCGTCGGCTGTTCCTCCGACTCGCCGCATACCGGCAACAGCAAGGCCCCGTACTTCTCCTCATACGCATGGCGCGCTCGCGGCTCGTTTTCGATACCCGCGCGCACCAATGGGTTCCGGGATAAGTCCGGTGGATTAGTAAGTCCTAGCTTCTCCGCCCACAGCTGCCATACCGTTCGGTCCGGATCGGTGCCCATCAACACACACGCATCGCTCGCCGTGACACCCTGATTACGCCAGTCGTACCACTCGGGCGTTCTCTGAATGATATCGACCACGCGCATCAGGCAACCCTCGTCGCTTCACGCTTCGCCTTGTTGATCTCGGCAAGCGCGTAGTCCAGGTCGCTGCCCGTGTACTTCTGGTTGACGTAATCGAGCGCGGCCGCCCAGACACCGCTTTTGCGCGCACGCTCGACCACTTCCGCCACCGTCGCGACTACCCGATTGCTTACTTCGTCTGCCGCCGGAACCTTGCCGGCGGGAGCGGTGATAATGGTCTTCCCGGACCGCTCGGGCCGTCCGCCGACGACGTCGAGCAGACCTTCTCCGTTATCCTCATTGAGGATTCGAATCGCTTCCGCGAGTCGCTGCTCGCGGTCGGTCTTCGGCCACGTTTTGGAAGCTCGCTTGATGACCGTCTTCTTCGCCTGCTCGCCCGGAAAATCGACCCACGGACCGGACTTGCTCTTCGAATATGCCGCGGATTTTTCCCTCGCCTTGTAGATGTCCGCGGCGGACATCGCCTCCACCAGGACGTCGCCTTCTGCGGTCTTCGCGATGCAATACGCGCCTCGGAAATCGCCACGTTCGTCCGCGCCGGCAAAGACATCGGCGACATGATGCGGTTCCTTCGCCGGTCCCAGATAACGGAACTCATCGCCGGTATAAACCAGCTCTGCCTTGGCCCACTTGATCGAGCCGATATCGGTTGCGATCTTGATCAGACCGCGATAGCTGATATCCAGAACGACCATGCCGTCGCGCGGCACGAGGAACGCGAACATGAAGACCGGGTTCAGCGTGAGGCCGATAGCCGCGACGTTCGCCACCGCCATCTTGAGGCTCATGGAATTTTCATTCGCAACACGAGCCAGATAGTCATTGTTCTGGCACGATTGCAGCGCGAACAGCGCCTCCGCGCTGTAGTCCAGTCCCGCACCGTTTAATTGCTGAAAACGGTCCTTGGCCTGCGCTATCGCTACCGCATAAGGCGGGTGTTCCTCGGCGGACGCTTGGTTTCCGGCCGCCGCTTGTGCTTTCGCCATAGGATGCACCTCTCTATCGGTTCATCCCGGTCTGCCGAGCTTCTGGCGAGAAGCTCGTCGGCGTACTTCACCCCTGACCGGGGCGAACTGCCCCGACCGGGGGATTGTTGGAGGAAATACTAAACTTTGCCGCTCAATCACCTGACCTTTGCCAGGCACTCACGGATCAAGCGGCCAGGTCAAAAGGGATGTCGTCGTCGAAGTCGGCTGCTGGAGATGCGCTCCGGCCAACTGCGCCGGCCGCCCTCGCCGGCTGCCTCTGCGGACGCGACGCGCCGGATGATCCGGACCCGCTCTCGGCCGGTCTGCCGCCGAGCATTTGCATCTCGTTGGCGACGATTTCCGTCGTATAGCGATCCGCACCGTCCTTGTCCTGCCACTTGCGTGTCTGCAACCGACCCTCGATATAGATGTGCGAGCCCTTGCTCACATACTCGCCCACAACCTCGGCCAGCCTTCCGAACAGCACCACTCGATGCCACTCGGTTCGCTCCACCTTTTCCCCGGAGTCTTTGTCCTTCCAGGCCTCCGAGGTGGCGAGAGAAATATTCGCTACCGCTTGCCCTTGCGGGCTGTATCGGATTTCAGGGTCTTTCCCCACATATCCGACGATAATGACTTTATTGATACCTCTTGCCATGGCACCTCCATTGAAAAGAAACAACCCGCCGGAGGCGCCACACCGCCCATGGCGGGAGTGGTACTCCCGAAGCGGGGCGCTATCGCTGCTGCCTGTTTATCGTCGTCAGCTCCGACGTCCGCTCTTCGCGAATAAAAACCTTTCGGCAGATGCCCGTAAAGAGCTGCTGCAGAAAGGCCCCGGGGCCGTTCCCCGGGACCTCTCGACTACCCCGCAATCGTCGCGATTTCGTCTGTCTCGCCGATGCGGCGCGTGCGCTTTGCCCACGACGCAACCACATCGACTTCCCGGCCGGGCGCCACGTCGCGGATTACTTCCTCCGGCACACGCTCGACACGGCCGTCGCGATAATAGACCTCGCGGCTCTCGTGGTCGTACAAATGAATTGACTGCAACGACATCGTTTGCCTCCTTCTCTCTCAACAACTCCCGAGAGCCACTGACTGACGTGCAATAGCTCCAGGCGAGTTGTTGAAAGAGAAGAATTCCGGCGCGATGGATCACCATCGCGCCGGAATTCTTCTCAGTGGCGCTCGGACTTCGAGCCCCCATCGATCGCCCGTTCGATCGCGGCTTGCCGATCGTGAACAGCCTTACCCGTGAAGGACACGCTTTTCACGCCGGCGATGCCGCCGGCCAGAACGATGCCCAGAATGGCTGAGTAGATTAAGACGCGCACGCACCACCTCCGTGATTACCGTGAGAGAGGAAGAGGCTGAAGGCGCAAGCGTGCTCCGGTCGGGGCGCGCACTAACGCCCCAACCGGGACTATGCTGATCTTGTATCGCGCTCAGCTGGCGCGCCGGACTTTCGTCCGGGCTTCCCGCGGCACGCAGGCACGCGGGACTACGCTACCTCGCATCAGCGCAAGGCAGAGCAATCTGTTTCGCAAACCGGGGTTCGATGCCCTCGCAGCGCAACCGCAGAGATCCGCGAGGATCACGAAACGCATCGCGCACAAGAGCTGGACGGATGCCTGTAAGAAACCTATCTTGCTGCTTGGGGCCAGCTACCGGCCACCCGATCGGGAGTGGCTGCGGAATTTTATAGCACTTGCGGTTTGCGGCCTCGATTCCTGCAAGTTGCTATTTTTCGCATTTATCTCACTCCGCTGTATCTCCCCGCACGATACCCTGCTGCTTAGTTTCGCCGTCTTTCTTAAGGAGACATTGATGAACGCTAAGCGGCAACATTCCGTGCCGTATCTCGAACAGGAGATTCAATTGCATAGCGAGCAGGCACAGCATGCGTTCCGCCGCGTGTTCAGCCGCGTATCGCGGGCGCTTTATGCAATTGACGTAATCATGCACCTTATCGGCAACGAGAAAACCGCCGCCAAGGCCGGGGAGTCGGTTAACACGCTCATCGACCGGTGCTCGAACGATTTCCGCGAAGAGATCGAGCGGTACCGCAAACTTTGCAAGGACAACGGGGCACCGGAGCGCGTGAAGTTCAGCAATCCACTCGTCACGTCGGTGAAGATTTCGTCGCCATACGATTCCCGCTACCTGGCTCTTTTAACGAACCTTGACGAACTAATGTCAGTGACCGAAGTCCTGCGCATTGCTGCGATCTTTGACGCCAAACAAAAGGAAGCGCTACTGGAGTTTCAATATGCGGCGCGCCAGCGGGTCATGAATGTCGGATCGCGGATCATTGGTTTGGCAAACGCCGCGTGGCAAACAGCGGACAAGGCCGGCAAGAAGCAGGAGGCGACCGAGGCGGGAGCGGTCGAACCAGCGGCAGATGACAGTGCGGAGAATGCGCCGGCCACTGAACCGGAAGCTATTTCACTGCCTGCCGCCGACTCGCCGCCTCCTGACCAAGCTGCACCTTCTAGCGAGCAGGAATCCGGAATTCGCGAAACCGATACGGTCGATACAGGTGCGACCAAACCGACACCCGCGAAGTCGACCCGCCGCCGGCGGGCTGCGGCCTGACGCTTGTAAAGATTACGTCGTCGCGCACCCCTCTCCCTCCCTTAGCGCGGCGCGTATCGTTCGGGCGGCTTAGGCCGCCCTTTTTTTCGGAAGACGGTCGAAGGATCACGATAAAAGCCCGGTGCTCCTAGGACCGTGAATCGGTCCGTCCTACGCTTTCTAAAACGCGAATTAGATCGCTCATTTCGAACGGTTTAGTAAAATGGTGATCGAAGCCGGTGGCATACGCTCGCCGTTTATCTTTTTTCTGTCCCCAGCCAGTGATAGCAATCAACGTTATCTTTTTGCCCCAAGGCGTCGCGCGAATTCGTTCGGCGAGCTCGTAGCCATTTGGCTTTGGCATGCCAATATCAAGCAACAAAACTTGGGGGGCGAAAGGAGGCGGCTATATCGAGTGCTTCCTGAGGGTCGTACACGGCGCGCATCTCATGCCCGGCCAGCTCTAAGAGCGCCGTACAGCCATCAGCATTGTCGCGATTGTCATCGACTACCAAAATTCGCAACCTAGTTCCGCCGTCTGTTACAGCTTCGTGTGAAGCGATCGTGTTACGCATGTAATAGCCCCTTATGCCAAAGGCAGGCGAAACGTGAAACCGATCGTCCTGTCGCTAAGTGCGGCATCATTCTGATTAAAAGCTGTTAAACCCCGATCTATTATTGCGTTATTTGCCTGCCATGAGAGGTGCAGGCCGATGTAGAACGTCGTGGCTAACGGCCTGAAAGGCTAACGGTCTTAACTACGTGTTTCCTACTACGCGCCTTTTACGCTTTTATCGTAAGAGGATATGAAAGGCGGTTCAAGAGCGATGCTGCAACGAGAAATGCGCGCTTTTATTTAGTCTGTTTCGGCGGGAGGCGGTAGGTTACTAGTGCTCAGCGAGTTCTCTTCGTTTATTAGCTGAACCACTGCCTTACTTTGCCGGGTAGCTACTGCGCAAATTTCCCACCGATTGCCATCGACCGATCATCATCCTATAGTGCTTGACGCTGGTGTGCGGGCTCTGCGAGCTCGCACGTAATAGGGAATCCGGTGCAACTCCGGAACGGTCCCGCCGCGGTAACGGGTGAGGAGCGCGACACGCCGAAGGCGCAACAGCCGTCGGCAGCCACTGGAAACGAACGTTTCCGGGAAGGCGTCGCGATCCGCTGACCCCGAAGTCCGAAGACCTGCCAGCGATAGGACGCCTGCGATCCTCGTGGACTGGGATTACGGGACGGGATGTCATCACCTCGCGTGCTGCCCGCTTCCGTCTCTTCGCCCCGCTCTCCTTGGTCCAGGCGACGTTCAACCGTCATGCGCCGGCGAGGCACCGGCGAGGAGAATGAATGTCTGTCGCACATGTTTTAGGATTCCCGCGCATCGGCGCGGGTCGCGAGCTGAAAACGGCGTTGGAAGGTTATTGGCAAGGAGAGCTGACGGCGCGGCAATTACAAGACGCCGGCCGCGCGCTGCGGTCGCAGCATTGGCGCTGGCAGCACGAATCCGGAATGGACTTCGTCACGGTCGGGGATTTTTCCTTCTACGATCACGTGCTCGATACCAGCGCATTGTTCGGCGTCGTACCGCCGCGTTTCGGCTGGCAGGACAAACAGGTGGATCTCGATACGTATTTCCGCATGGCCCGCGGCACGGCGCCAAACGGCGTACCGACCCCGGCGTGCGAGATGACCAAGTGGTTCGACACGAATTATCACTATCTGGTGCCCGAGTTCGAGCCCGGGCAATCTTTCCGGATCGCCTCAGCAAAACTCTTCGAGGACATCGCGGAGGCGCAGATGTACGGCTATGCCGTCAAGCCCGTATTGCTCGGTCCCATCACCTATCTCTGGCTCGGTAAGGCAAAGGGGGATTTCGACCGGCTCGCACTGCTCGACCGGTTGTTGCCGGTTTATGGCGAGATCCTCGGGCGCCTTGCACCGCTTGGCATCGAATGGGTTCAGTTGGACGAGCCGGCGCTCGTGCTCGATCTGCCGGCCGCATGGCGTGCGGCGTATACCCGTGCCTATGCACAGCTCGCGCGCACGCGCGTAAGACTTTTGCTCGCGACGTATTTCGGCGGTCTGGGCGACAATCTGGCGCTCGCTTGCGATTTGCCCGTGGCCGGCGTGCATCTCGACGTGGTGCGCGGGCCGGAGCA
>Ga0070741_10020703_pt1 | contig 10319 bp, 11 predicted proteins | sample Coa_R1_4_FD_66440 | JGI IMG/M metagenome (GOLD analysis project Ga0070741, IMG submission 66440) | Surface soil microbial communities from Centralia Pennsylvania, which are recovering from an underground coalmine fire - Coalmine... | ecosystem: Environmental > Terrestrial > Soil > Unclassified ...
AAAACCTGGATCAAATACACGAGCCTGGACGAGGCGCTGACGCAAGCCGATTTCGTCAGCGTGCACGTGCCGCTGCTGCGTGAAGGCGAGAGCGACACTCCGACGTATCACCTATTCAATGAGCGCACGCTGCGGATGATGAAGCCCACGGCCATGCTGGTGAACACTTCGCGTGGCCCAGTAGTCGACGAACAAGCGCTGGCGCGTGCACTGAAAGAAAAATGGATTGCCGGGGCCGCACTCGATGTGTATGAGAAGGAGCCACTGCCTCCCGACTCGCCGTTGCGCGATCCCGAGATCGAGGACCGCTGCCGCCTATATCCGCACTTTGCCAGTGCGGCGCGGATCACGCGCCTGTCCACGGATCCGAACAAAGGCATGGCCGGACGGTGCGCCCAAGGTCTGATTGATGTCCTGGAGGGCAATTACGGTGGCGATGTCATGAAAATGCCATACGTGGTAAATAAGGAAGCATTTGCCAAGTGAAGCGGCAGTGCCCGTACCAAGTGCAATGACAGCAGCAACTTAAATGCTCAGCTACTCGCTTCCCGCTGCGCTGCTGGTCATCAGCGGTTCCCCAAATCGCCGAAAGCCAGCAGCTACTAGGTAGTAGTTTGTGCCTCTGCTTACATCCTACTCACCTCATCCAGCATCTATTCTGCCGTTGCGGCATAGGTCTCGTCCTGCCGCGACTCCCCCGTCTCATATAGGTTGGGAAAGCATGGTTGCAACCGCGTTTATCGGGTTCGCGTTGTGTTTATCGTTGGTGGGGGTCATCGCTACACGCCAATCGCAAATACCGACTTGGATTCTGTGCGCCATACAAGGCGTCGAGGATCGCTTCCGGCGAAAACGGCCCGAATCGTCCTCCAATCGACGACCAGACGATCGGGTTCGGGTGCGCGCGCGAGCCGCCGCACGCTGAGAACGCAACGATAGCAGAACATCCATAGAGTCCGGCGCCCGCCTTGGTGTCGAGCCCGCAACGCTGATAAAATCGGAGATGTTCCCTCCCGCAAAAGTGGGGCTATAGCTCAGCTGGGAGAGCGCATCGTTCGCAACGATGAGGTCGTCGGTTCGATCCCGACTAGCTCCACCAAAATTCACCCAACTCTGAGGTCCTTCGCTGCGCTCAGGATTTCGCCAGCGGGCTCCCGCTCCGCTCACGCCCGCTAAACGGCTCAAGTTCGATCCCGACTAGCTCCACCAAGGTTTTTCCCTCGAATCGAAGCTTGTATAATCCGCAGATGCTACGAATGTCCTGGAGCACCATTGCGGTCGGCTCGCTGTTGCTCATCTCGATCTGCTCAACAGGAGGACAGGAAGTGCAATCTTCGCAGCCTGAAAAGTCAAAGCCGCCTGTAAAAACGGAACAGCGTGGGCGCATTCTTGGAATCGGCGGTGTGTTCTTCAAATCGGCTAATCGCGATCAGATGCGGGAGTGGTATTCGAAGCATCTTGGACTCGCTGACAAAGGCGGAGGCGCGATGCTTCCCTGGCGCGAACACGACGATCCGCAAAAGGAACACGTTACCGTTTGGACTATTTTCCCCGCCTCATCGGACTATTTCGCCGCACCGATCATGGTCAACTACATCGTGGACGACCTGGATGCATTGCTCGACCGCTTAAAAAAAGAGGGAGTGAAGATCGATCCCAAGAGAATGGATGAATCCTACGGTCGCTTTGCCTGGATCTATGACCTAGATGGGAACAAGATTGAGCTCTGGCAGCCATCTGCAAAGCCCTAAGTTTTACAGGCTTAAGACATCCCACGGCACGCTCCCGCTATAATGTTGAGGTGAGTTCCGATTCAATTCGACAGGTGGCGTCGGCCGATTTCCCTACCCGCTGGGGCAAGTTCCGCATTTACGGCTTCGAAGGCAAGTTCGGCCAGGATCATCCCGACGAAGCCGCGGTCGCGCTGGTCATGGGCGATATTGCCGCCGCGCCTCCGCTGGTGCGGATTCACTCCCAATGTCTGACGGGTGACGTGTTTGGGTCTTTGCGCTGTGACTGCCGCCAGCAACTCGAGATGGCGCTCTCCATGATTGCCCAGCAGGGTGCGGGCGTGCTGATTTATGAGCAGCAGGAAGGCCGCGGAATCGGCCTGATGGCAAAACTGCAGGCGTATGGATTACAGGACCTGGGACTCGACACCGTTGAAGCCAACGAACGCCTGGGCTTCAAGGCGGACCACCGTGAGTTTGCGCTTCCCGCCGAAATTCTGAAACACCTCGGTATTAAGCGCCTGCGACTGCTTTCCAACAATCCTGACAAAGTTGCCGCCGTCGAGCGTGCCGGCATCGAGGTCACCGAACGCGTCCCGTGCGAGGTGACTGCAAGCACCTACGCGGAAGATTACCTGCGCACTAAAAAAGAAAAGATGGGACATCTTTTCACCTCGCGGTAATTCCAGAATTAACCACAGACGACACAGTAGCGGAACGCGGCGTAGCTTTGATCAGGCAGGCCAGATCGCCAGCGCTGTCTTGCTGAGAATCTGATCGCGGGTAGATTCCGGCAGCGGCAATCCCCTGAACTCATCCAAGTTCTTCTTGATGTCGGGCACTCCGGGGCCGGGCCAGTCCGTCCCGAATAGAGTCTTGTGGGCAATCTCCTCCAGCCGGGGAAAATATTTCAGCAGGGTCTTTGGGGGGATGCCGCTGATGTCCAGGTAAACATTCGGGTGGCGGCGTACCAGGAAAAACGCAGTGTGCATCCACAGCGGGCGGCCACCGTGCGCCAGCAGAATTTTCAGCTTGGGAAAGTCGACCGCGACGTCATCAACATAAATCGGATCGCCATACTTGTTGCGCGCGCCCGGGAAAATTGACGTTCCGGTGTGAAACATCACTGGAATGCCGTTGGCCTCCGCAGCGCGGTAGATGATTTCAAGTTCTTTGACGCCGATGAGGTAGTCGTTGGGATAGAGCAACTGGTGCGGGGGATGAATCTTGATCATGCGAATGCCGAGGCGGAGTAACTGCTCCACGTCGGCCATGACGTTCGAAGTATGCCGCGGATGCAGGCTGCCGCACGAAAGCAGCCGCTGGGGATTTTCTTTGGTGTAGTCGGCGATGAACTGGTTCACCCCGGAAGTGAACCCAATGACTTCCGGCGCCACGTAATTAATCAGCACCGCGCGGTCGATGCCGGCCTCATCAAGATGCTTGAGAAAGGCGCGTGGGGAACGGCAGAACTCGGCGATCTGCTCGAAGTTCGGCCGCTTGTGCTTCATCAATTCCAGCGCGTGGGGCTTGAACATCTCCATCGGCTGAATATGAATGTGGCAGTCAGTGATCAGGTGGTTGGTCCTTGGCCGTTGGTCGTCGCGGCAGCCAACAGCGCACGCTTGGTAAAGACACGAATCATCTCGCGACGATACTCAGGGGTGAGTGCGGATGTTGTCAATGGCTTGGCCGTGCGGGCAGCGAGGTTAGCGGCGGTTTCGGCCAGACTGTCGTCTACAGCTTTGCCGCGCAGCAGTTCCGGCACGCCTTTGACCAGCACCGGCGCAGGATTGACGGCAGTCAAGGCAATACGCGCGTCGTCAATGTGGCCGTTCGAGCGTTTGACCACGACAGCTACCCCCGCCAGCGGATAATCGATCGATCCGCGGATCCTCAATTTGCGGTAAACGCCGCGGTAGTCTGCCGATGAGGCGGGCAACAAGATTTTTGTCAGCAACTCGTCAGCCTGAAGGCTACGGTAGGTATCGCCGAGTCCGGTATAGAACTCGCGCAGCGGGGTGCGTCGACGACCCGCCGCGCCAATAATTTCGATTTCGGCATCGAGGCACAGCAGCGCGGGCGGGGTGTCACCGGAAAAAACCGCCCAGCATTTCGTGCCTCCGGGCGCGACGTGGCACAGGTCACCATCTTTCTTGATGCAAAAGCCACACGCCTTGCGCCAGGTGAGCGATTGGTTGTACCAGAGGCAGCGCGTGTCGAGGCAGATGTTTCCCCCGATTGTGCCCATGTTGCGCAGCACGGGAGAGGCGACCGTGGCCGCAGCTTCGGTCAACACCGGATAATGATGCCGCAGAAATTTCGAATGCTCGATGTCGGTCAGCGTGGTAAGTGCGCCAATCTCAACGGCGTTTCCGTCCTGCGGACCAATTCCCTTCAAGCCGGCAATGTGGCGGATATCGAGCAGATATTCCGGCTCGAAGAGCTTCTGCCGCATGGACGGAATGAGATCGGTGCCGCCAGCAATCACACGAATGCTGCCGGCGTGCTTAGCGAGGTAGCCGACCGCATCTTCGATGGAGCGCGGCCGGAGCAGCTTGAACGAGGGCAGGCTCAATCATCGCCTCCGACCGGAGTTTCGCGGCGCGCGGGATCGAGCGGATGCCGCAGCGGTCCCTTGCCGCGGAACCAGAGCGAGCCGCCGTGTTCGCGGAAACGCTCTGGGGAGGTTGGATCGACGCCTTCGGTCAGGTTGATCTTCTTCTGCTGATTTTTCGCACGAAGCGCCGCCAGGATTCGCTCAGGGGTGAAAGGCGCCTCATGCAGGCGAATGCCAAGCGCGTCGTAGATGGCATTTGCGATGGCGGGGATAGTTGCCGCGAGCGACCCTTCACTGCATTCCTTCGCACCGAACGGACCTTCCGGATCGACGCTCTCGACGATGATTGCCTCGACTTCAGGCGATTCGACCGATGACGGGCTGCGATATTCAAGCAGGCCGGGATTCATCAGCATGCCGTCTTTCCAGACCATCTCTTCGGTGAGCGCCTGGCCCATGCCCATCCAGACCGACCCGATGATCTGTCCTTCGACCGAAACCGGATTTAGCGCGCGGCCGCAATCGTGCGCCGCCCAGACTTTGTGGACGGTCACTTCGCCGGTATCTTCATCGACGCTGACTTCTGCGACCTGTGCGGAGTACGAGTACGCGGGTGACGGGCCGACGCCGGCGCCTTTGTGTTTGCCGCCACGCGCGTCAGGGGGAGGCGCGTAGGAGCCGGTACCGGTGAGCGCGCCGTGGAAGTCGATGGCGGTGACCACCGCCTCTTCGAATGTCATCGAGTCCTTCGGGCCTTCGTCGTTGCGCTTCTGCTGCAAAGAGCCGCGAAGAATTTGTCCTTCGACGTGGCCGGAAACGGATGGTTCGGTTGCTGGGCCGTGAAGCTCCGCTTCACCGGACAGCCGAGGGCGGCTGTCCCCACGTGAGCCGTTGCGCTCCACGCGGTCGTTTCGAAAGAGCAACTCTTCCGGGGCGCAGTTCATCTTTCGCGCGGCAGCGGCCGCAATCTGCTTCTTAACTTCCTGAGCGGCACGCAGGGTGGCGTTACCATTCATGAAGGTCACACGGCTGGAGTACGAGCCGATATCGATCGGGGTAAGATCCGTGTCGGCGGCAACGACTTTCACGCGATTGAGGGAGCAGCCCAGGGTCTCGGCGGCGATCTGCGCCACCATCGTGTCGGAGCCTTGACCGATATCCGACGCCCCGGTGTAAATGACGACACCGCCATCGCGATCAATCTTGATGTTGACCGTCGAATGCGGCATGTCAGAACGGATGATCGAGTTGGCCGCCCCACTCACATAATGACTGCAGGCAATACCCAGCCCGCGGCCCCGGGGCAGCTTGCCTTTGCGGTCACTCCAGCCGGAGCGGTCAACGACTTGATCGATGCACACCGGCAGACCGTAGCTTTGCACGCGCAAGCCGTTCACCGTGATGCAGGGCGGCTTCAGCAGATTGCGGCGGCGGATTTCGGCTGGATCAAGGCCGAGCTTTTGCGCAAGCTCGTCCAGCTGCGACTCGAAAGCGAAGCGGACATTCACCGTTCCGTGACCGCGCATGGCGCCACAGACGGGCTTGTTGGTCAGCACACGATAGCCGTCGTACTGAATGTTCGGAATGTCGTAGAGCGCGCCCAGCAACGCCCCGGAGTAAAGGATCGTGACAACTCCGTAGGAGCAGTAGGCGCCACCATCCTGTACCACGCGCGCCTTCACTGCGGTGATGTGGCCGTCTTTATTCGCGCCCGTCTTGAGGTCAATGATGGTGCGCGGACGTCCGCGATGCGCCCAGAAGACTTCTTCGCGCGTGTAAGTAATTTTTACCGGAGCTTTGGCTTTGCGAGCGGCTACCGCGGCGATGATCTCGAGCGGGATAACTTCGCTTTTTCCACCGAAGCCGCCGCCAACCAGCGGTTTGATGACGCGAATTTGCGCCATTGGCATTTCTAACACCAGCGAAAGTTTGTGCTGGAGATAGTACGGAACCTGGGTGGATGACCATACGGTGAGCCGCCCCGGCTTGCCGGTGTGGGGATCGATGTCGAATGCCGCCAAAGTCGCGTGTGGCTCCATGGCCGCATGCGTGACCTCGTTTGCGATGAAGCGTGCCTCGGCGACGCAGTGAGCTTCAGCCAGAGCCTTCTCCGGATCGCCGAAAACGTGGTGATAATCCTTCTCGAGGTTATGCGGCTTGTTGTCGTGGATGAGTTCGGTCTCCGCCTTCATCGACTCTTCGGGATCGAAGTAGGCGGGCAGCACCTCGTAGTCAACGTCGATCAGCTCCAGCGCCCTTTCAGCGGTGGCTTCGTCCACGGCCGCCACGCAGGCGACGTTATCTCCCACGTAGCGGACTTTGTCGGTGCAGAGCGCGTGTTCGTCGTGTCCGACGGGAAGAATTCCGTATGGGGTGGGAGCGTCGGCGCCGACTACGATTGCGACCACTCCGGCGAGCTTTTCGGCGCGACTGGTGTCAATGCGCTTGATGCGCGCGTGCGGATACGGCGAATGCAGGATCTTGCCGACCAGCATTCCGGGCAGGCTGAGATCGTCAGCGTACTTGCCGGAGCCCGTGGTTTTCTCCGCCGCGTCAACCATGGCGGTGGGTTTGCCGATGATGGAGAAATTGTCGCTCATGCACCGCTCTTTCGGGGATCCATATCGATACCGGCTTCTTCCGGATCGCGCACAATCGCGATGTTCGCGTCAATGGCGCGTTGGCGAATGGGAATGATCTGCTGGTACTCGGGCGAGTTGTACCAGCGCTGCGCCGCCGCAAAATTGGGGTAAGCAACGATCACGGTCCGGACGAATGGCCATTCGCCCGAGCGCACGTCTGGCGTCTTGTCCACCGCGACATACTTGCCGCCGTATTTCTCGATCATAGGCGCGACGCGGACGGCGTAGTCGCGGAATGCCTCGAGGTCCATCACTTTCTTTATGGTTACGACTACATAGGTCATTGCGTCACCGGTGCGGCATGTTGGGCTTTCTGCTCCGCCTCAATGGCTGCCTTGATCGCCTGATACATCTGCGTGTAGCCCGTGCAGCGGCAGAGATTGCTGCTGAGCGCGTGACGAATCTCTTCGTCGGTCGGATCAGGATTGGTGGCGAGCAGATGTTTGACTGTCATCATGAACCCGGGAGTGCAGTATCCGCACTGTGCGCCGCCCCAGTCGCCATAAGCCTTCTGAATGGCGGCAAGGCTGCCGTGCTCGCTGACGCCTTCCACGGTCGTGATCTCCTGACCTTCGCAGCTGGCCGCGAGCATGGTGCAGGAAAGCATGGGCGTGCCGTCGACCAGCACCGTACAGGCGCCGCAGGATGAATCGTCACAGCCGCGCTTGGAGCCGGTAAGCTGGAGGTCCTGGCGCAAAGCATCGAGCAGCAGTTTGCTGGGCTCGATGGCGAGCTCGTGGGAGCGGCCGTTAACGCGGAGTTCGATGAGTTCTTTTTTCATTTGACAGCTTCGAGCTACTAGCTTCTAGCTGCTAGCAACCAGAGTGCTAGAAGCCAGCAGCCAGAAGCTCCTGGCTTTCAGTACGTCGGCACCTTTTGATCCACACTGCGCGACCAGGCGTCGATGCCGCCGCGCATCGATTGCGCATTCTCAAATCCCTGCTGCCGCAGCCAGTTGACCACGTGCATAGACCGAACCCCGTGGTGACAGAACACGACGATGTGCTCGTCGGGATCGAGTTCCTGGTGCGCGCGGCTCGGGACATCGCCCATGGGGATCAGTTTGGTACCGCTGATGCGCGACACTTCGAATTCCCATGGCTCGCGGACGTCAACAAACTCAAACCGCTCTCCGGAATCGAGTTTTTGCTTCACGTCTTCTGGGGTGATTTCGTAATCCATAGCTAGCAACACCCAGCAGTCAGCACTCAGCTAGCGAATCTCGCAGGACTGAATGCTGAGTGCTGAATACTCAATATCCATAATCCACCTGCGCGGCATAGGCGTGCTGCTTGACGCCGAGTTCGTCGATGCGGCACCCGCCCAACTGGTTCATGTAAGCGCGCCTATCTTCAACCCCATGTACCCAGCGATCCAGCCAGGCGTTGCTGTCCTGTTTTGTCTTGGTTTGCTCGTGATATTGGCGGAAGAAGGCATCGTCGCGCTTGTAGTATCCCTGGACCGGCGAGGGGTGCGCGCCATAACGACATTCCACCACCGCGTTGACCAGGAAACCGGGGATCACGGTGCGGTTCGGGTCGCTTGCAATGACTTCACCATCGACCACTTCTTCCGCTACGACGATCACGCGTTTTGCCGCGCGGACGGCCTCGATCATCACTCCGTAGTTTCCCCAGCAATGAGCGTTGCCCTCGCGGTCAGCGCGCTGCACGTGGACAATCGTGACGTCCGGATTCAATGCGCGCACCGCCCACAGTGATTCCTTAGGCGCGAACGGGGAAAAGATCTGATAAAAGAAGTGATTTCCCTTGGGCACATCGCTGCCCAGCGCCGTTTTTGTCGGCAAGAATGGCACTCCCATACCCCCCGCCTGGAGCGCAAGCGCGACGGTGAAGTTGGTCATGTTGAAAACCTTCAGACCGTCGTGCTCGACCGCGCGGCGAAAATTGTAGGCAGAGCCCATCATCACGTTCCCGACCCAGGCGGCAATCACTTTCTCCACGCACCCGGCGCCAATCATCTGGTCGAAGAGGATGTCGGATATCGGCCCGATCAGCGTGAGCCCACGTCTCTTCTGGCGGATTATTTCGTGGCCGGCCGCGAACGGAATCATTTGCTCGAGCTGCAATCCCATTGCGACACTGCTGCCGTCCGGCACCAATTCGGCAATCGCTTCGCCCATTGAGAGGAGCTTAGACATGCTTTATTTTCAGCCTGAACCAATACACGATGTACACGCAAATAGCGAAAAACAATGCACTCTCTATCCATCTGACGAAGATCTCATTACCTAATCGAGTCTCGTATGACGACTGAGTTGCCCACAGAACTAATCTGGACAGGGGGCCAATCGCAAACATCACCGCGGCAATTCTGAGCAATTTTTCTGGAGTCCCGATCGCAATGAAGAGGAGACACGCCGCAAAGAATGGCGTGACCCAGGTCATTGAACTCACCTTGAAATTACCCCGTACCGTCATCCAAACCGTGCTGATGAAAAGAAAACCAAACGCGAAGAACGCGCCGAGCGCCCAGGCTGCGCTCAACCAATCGGTGTCAAGCGCCAACTGCTTCTTCGGTTGTATCGCTGATGCAGTCATGATTTGTCCGCGCTGCTCGGCGCAGAAAATGTCATCATCAGGCTCACCAGGGCTGCCAGTGCCCAGAGTCCGGCCGACCACTCCCTTAATTCCTTTACCGTCGCCTCTGGCGCTTGCTTCCAGACGGCAACGGTGAAGCCCAAGGCAAAATTCGCCAACACTAGCGCGAAAAACAAGCGCTCGCGCCAGCAGCGGGTTTCGCTCATGAGTCCGGCCATCAGCAGGATCCATACGGCGGAGGTCGCGATGAACCAGGGATCGTGTGACCAATCAAATTCCTGGTTTCGCACATGCACGTACGACACGTAAGCAAGGTAGGAGCAGCCGAGTACGCCAGTGATTCCCCACACGGCTGTGCCGCAAATCAGGTGCGCGGCACGGCGATCGGGCGCCTTCTTCCTCGTGGCTGCTACTTGCCCTTCCAAACCGGCTCCCGTTTGTGGAGAAACGCGTTGATACCCTCGTGCGCGTCTTCCGTCTTCATTAATTCCTCAAAATAGATTTTTTCCGCTCGCGCCAGACCCTTATCGAAATGCATAGCGTCCCAGGCGTACATGGCTTTTTTTGTCGTGGCCAGTGCGGCGGGACTGAGTTTCCGCAGTTCCTGCACCGCGGCATCAACCACCTGTTGCAATTCACCTTCGGCAACCACCCGATTCGCGAGCCCGATATCTGCCGCTTCTTTTCCGCTAATGGTGCGACCGGTCAGGATGAGGTCCGCGGCCCGCTTCGGTCCGATCAGCGCCGCCAGCGCGGTGCAGGCGACCGGCGGATAGCAGGCCAGCTTGATCTCGGGAAATGCCCATTTGGCGGTTTCGGTAGTGAA
>Ga0070741_10020704_pt1 | contig 10319 bp, 14 predicted proteins | sample Coa_R1_4_FD_66440 | JGI IMG/M metagenome (GOLD analysis project Ga0070741, IMG submission 66440) | Surface soil microbial communities from Centralia Pennsylvania, which are recovering from an underground coalmine fire - Coalmine... | ecosystem: Environmental > Terrestrial > Soil > Unclassified ...
AAACCTGCTTTCCGAAAAACTCAAAATTCCCTATCTTTCCACGGGGCACATCTTTAGGGAAATGGCTAAGGAAAAAACTCAACAGGGCAGATATATAAAAGAAACTCTCAACGCCGGCTTCCTCATTCCGGACGGAAAAACTATAGAGATTGTAAACGAATATTTATCTAAACCTGAATATGAAAATGGTTATATTCTTGATGGGTTTCCAAGAACCTTAGCCCAGGCAGAAGCCTTTAAAGAGAGTATTACCAAAGTCTTTTATATAAAATTGTCCGATGAAGAAGCGCTAAAGAGAATTAGCGGAAGAAAAGATCAAGGCAGAGAAGACGATACTCTTAATGCTTTGAAAAGGAGAATTGAATCATTTCATAGGTTTACTGAACCAGTCATAGACTTTTATAGGAAGAAAAATATCCTTGTCGAAATCAACGGACTAAATAGCATAGAAGAGATAGAGAAAGAAATATTATCAAATTTAGAATGAAAGGATTTGCAATAGCAATAGACGGACCGGTAGCTGCAGGAAAAGGTACTATTGCTCCGCTTCTCGCCAAAAAATTATCGGGCTTTTATCTTTATACAGGAGCTATGTATAGGTGTTTGGCGCTTTTGGCTATAAAGAAAAATGTAGATCTATCCGATAAGACTTCTATTTTAGGAATTTTACCCGAGGTAAAAGTTGAATTCATAAACGACGGAGTTTTTTTAAACGGGGAGGACGTAACTTTTGATATCAAACAACAAAATGTTGCCAATGCTTCGTCAAGGTTAGCCGTAATCCCGGAAGTTCGTCATCATATGGTTAAGCTGCAGCAAGACATCGCAAAAAGAGCAATTGAAGAAGGAAAAATTGTTGTTGCCGAGGGAAGAGATACGGCAACCAGAGTTTTTCCGGAAGCGAGACTAAAAGTTTTTCTTACTGCTACGGCAGAAGAACGTGCTAAAAGAAGGCTAGAGCAGCTAAAAATGATGGGAGTTGTTGCAGATTTAGAAACTGTTCTGGACGGAGTTAAAAAAAGAGATGAAACAGATACTCAAAGAGAAACAGACCCTTTAGTTAAAAATCCCCAAGAACATGGTTACTTTGTATTGGATAATACAAATTTAACGGAAGCTCAAACTCTGGAAGCTATAGAGAGTCAGATTAAATGATTCACTTCAAAACGCCGCTTGAAATAGAAAAGATGGAAAAAGGGGGAAAAATTCTCTCGGATGTTTTGTTTGCGGTTATAGATAATATTAAACCGGGAGTATCAGAAAGAGAGCTAGACGATTTAGCTGAAAGACTTATCTTGGAAAAGGGGGGAGAGCCAGGATTTAAAAGAGTCAACGGATACAAAAATACAATCTGTGTATCGACAAACGACGTGGTCGTCCACGGAATCCCGGGAGATTACAGAATAAAACAGGGAGATGTAGTCGGAATTGATTGTGGAGTTTTTTATGAGGGGTTAAATACCGATATGTCCGAAACAATTCTGGTTGGAGAAGATTCCAAAATCGAAAAATTTCTAGTGACAGGAAAAAGAGCTCTTGAAGAAGCAATTAAGGTTGCAAAAGAAGGAAATAGAATTGGGGATATTTCAAAAACCATTCAGGATATCGTTGAAAAAGAGGCCGGATATTCAGTGGTTCGCTCTTTGATAGGGCACGGAGTCGGTAAAAAGTTGCACGAAGAGCCGGAAGTGCCTGGATTTTTGAATGAACCAATAGCCGAAACGCCTATTTTAAAAGAGGGAATGACAATTGCAATAGAAGTAATCTATAACATGGGTGGGAGGGATGTAGAGCTAATGAAGGACGGTTGGACAATAAGAACGAAAGACAAAAGTTTATCCGGGGTGTTTGAACGGACTGTTGCGATTACAAGCTCAGAACCTTTGATTTTAACGCCGGAAAGTGCTAAAATCTAGAACACAATCCGGATTTACCGCGATTGTTTTTTGTACATGGCCCATCAGGGATCAACAGAGGTAGAAGGAAAAGTTCTTGAGTCTTTACCAAATACTCTTTTTAGGGTAGAGCTCCCGGATGGAAATATAATTCTATGCCATCTTTCCGGGAAAATGCGAATGCATTTTATTAAAATTCTACCGGGAGACAGGGTAAGAATTGAAATGACGCCTTACGACAAAACCAAAGGAAGGATTACGTTTAGACTATGAAAGTACAAGCTAGCATCGGACCAAGATGCGTTAAATGCAAGATCATAAAAAGAAAAGGAGTTTTGCGAGTTGTTTGTGAGAATCCAAGGCACAAACAAAGACAGGGTTAATATTTAATATGCGTATTTCGGGAGTAACATTACAAGATGAAAAAAGGGTGGACGTTGCGCTCACTTATCTTTATGGTGTAGGAAGAAGCAACGTTCAGGAAATTTTAAAGAAGGCGAAGATTGAGCCTTCTAAAAGAGTAAAAACACTTTCGGAAGAAGAACAAAAAACAATCCAGAAGGCTTTGGAAGATTACCATATCGAAGGAGACCTAAGAGTTGAGGTTTCGGATAATATAAAGAGATTAAGAGAAATCCTCTCTTATAGAGGTGTAAGGCACATGAAGAACTTGCCTGTTCGGGGACAGCGAACAAGGTCTAATGCAAGAACAAAACGAGGCAAGAGAGTGACAATTGGTGCCATCAAGAAAGAAGACGCAATCAAAATGGGTATAGTAAAAGAAGAAGCGGGAACGGAGGCAAAAAAGTAATTTGCTGAATAAATATGGCAGAAGAAAAAAAACCAACAACTAAATCAAAGAAAGCGGCGGGAGTAAAAGTTTCCGAGCATGGAAGAGTCTACGTTTCGGCAACTTTTAATAATACGTTGGTTACAATAACAAACGATAAAGGGGATGCAATTGCTTCAAGTTCCTCCGGGGCAGCAGGATTTAAGGGAACAAGAAGATCCACACCGTTTGCCGCAACATCGGCTGTTGAAATGGCCGTCAAAAAAGCTGCAGAAAAAGGATTAAAAATGGTGGATGTATATATAAAAGGACCCGGATCTGGAAGGGATGCGAGTCTTCGTGCAATAAAAGCAGGAGGACTATCTATTGCTTTGATAGCAGATATAACGCCCATTCCGCACAACGGGCCAAGGGCAAAGAAAAAGAGGAGAATGTAGATATTATGGCAAGATATACTGGACCAAAACATAGGTTAGCAAGAAGAGTAGGCGTCAATATTTTGGACAAGACATCCAATTCGTTGGCGAGAAGACTTAGCGTTCCTCCTGGAATCCACGGAAGAAAAAGAAAAAGGAGACTTTCCGAATTCGGTCAACAGCTAATGGAAAAACAGAAGGCAAAGTTTACGTACGGAATAATGGAAAAACAATTTAAAAATTTGGTTGAGAAAGTTTCTAAAAGAAAAGGAGACACACAAGAATTTATGATTTCTCTTTTGGAAAGAAGGCTCGACAACATGGTTTATAGACTTGGATTTGCCAAAACAAGAAATATGGCAAGACAGTTAGTCTCCCACGGACACGTACTCGTGAATGGCAAGAAAACTAGCATTCCCTCTTATGAAGTTTCCGAAGGCGACATAATTACCTTATCTAAAAGCGCACAGGGCAATGTGGGAGTTTTAAATGCATTAAAAGAAGAGAAAGAGCTCTTACCCTTCGTAAAAAGAGAAGGACTGACTGGAAAACTTTTAAGACACCCAAAGGGTGGAGATTTGCAAATGCCTTTTAACTTAAGACAAATTATTGAATATTACTCTAGGTAATGGTAGAATAAGAATTCTTAAAAGAATTCTTGCGGAAACAAGTTTCCTAAAGAAGCTTTTTTTATATGGCAGAACCAACGTTTAAAATTAAAGAAGGAAAACAGGAAGAAAATTTTGGAGAGTTCATAATCGAACCGCTTGAGCCGGGATATGGCCACACATTGGGAAATTCGCTAAGACGGGTACTCATGGTTGCAATTCCGGGAGCTGCGGTCACATCGGTAAAAATTTCCGGAGTCAAGCATAAATTCTCGACCATCCCCGGATTTAAAGAAAATGTCGTAGACCTTCTTCTTAATATAAAAGAATTAAACTTCAAACTTGATGGAGAGAAACAAAATGCAACAGTAAAACTCTCCGTTAAAGGACCCAAGGAAATAAAGGCATCGGATTTAGAATTACCCGATGGAGTGGAAGTTATAAATAAGGATCAGCCACTCGGAACATTGGGTGACAAAAAAGGAAAACTGGACATGGAGCTTACGGTTGAAAAAGGATTTGGATATTCTTTGGCAGAAGACAGAAAAGCCGGATCATTGGGAGTTTTACCAACTGACGCGGTCTTTACGCCAATAAGGAGAGTCTCGTATGAGATCTCGGCGACTCGTGTAGGGAGACAAACAAATCTAGACAGACTTACCCTTTCTGTATGGACCAATGGAGTCATAAAACCAAGAGAAGCCTTGGATACAGCAGCAAAAATACTTTCGTCATACTTTTCCCAAATATATCAACCAAAAGAAACAGAAGCAGTTGAAACAACTCCGGTAGCAGGAGGAATCTCGGAAGCAACCTCAAGACTTACAATCGACGAATTAGACTTACCTACAAGGATCTACAATAGTCTTCGAAACGGTGGAATCGAAACAATCGGAGATCTTCTTAATACCCCAAGAAAAGATTTAATCTCCATGAGAAACATGGGAGCAAAATCGATAGCGGTGGTTGAAGACAAACTCAAGGAAAAGGGAATTTCTTTGACTCTCTAAACTACTTCTTCTCCTTATGAAAAAAAATGTTTACGGCAAAAAGTTTGGTCGCGATACCAACGAAAGACGGGCTCTTTTTAAGGGCTTGATGTCATCGCTGGTTTTAAACGAACGAATCCAAACAACCGAAGCAAAAGCTAAGGCTATTAAAAGTTCTACGGAAAAAGCAGTAACAAGAGCAAAAAAGAGTGGAGATATTGCAAGAAGGCTGTTGGGCGATATGTTCAACTCTGCCGCAATGGATAAGTTAATAAATGACATTGCGCCAAGATTTAAAAATAGAAATGGTGGGTACACGAGAATCATAAGAGTCGGGAGAAGATTTGGAGATAATGCGATGGAAGTTGTGATGGAATGGACAGAAGGGAACGCCGTAAAGACCGCTGGCCCTTTACCGATTGCGAGAGCCACTCGCCCATCTAAAACTAAAACAACAAAAGTCGCTCGTTCGCTAAGTGAACGTCGACCACGAACAAGTTCAAAAACAGCCGGCAAAAGTCCATCGGCTAAGAAAGGGAAAAAGAAATGACAGATTCAACAAAAGAAAAAGACATTAAGAGAGAGTGGCACTTAATTGATGCCAAGGACAAAATTTTGGGAAGAATTTCAAGCGAAATTGCCGAGCTTCTTATGGGAAAAAGTAAGCCATATTTTGTAAGGAATTTAGATTGCGGAGATTTTGTTGTCGTAACTAATGCAAAAGAAGTAAAAGTTACGGGGAAAAAGGAAACTCTAAAAAAATATTACAGATACTCAGGATACCCTGGAGGCTTTAAGGCAGAGGCACTTGGAGATTTAAGAAAAAGAAGGCCGGAAGAGATTATAAGACGGGCAGTCTCTGGAATGTTGCCCCAGAATAGGCTAAAGAGTAAAATGCTAAAGAGACTTTTGATTTTCAAGGACGCAAATCATGGTTATCAGGAAAAGTTCAAAGCCCAATAAAATCATGGCAGAAGCAAAAAAAGAATTCATATTCGCAAAAGGAAAAAGAAGAGAATCAGTTGCAAGAGTCAGGCTTTATCAGTCGGCTCGAGAAGTTCCTTTTGGAACGGAAACAATTAAAAAAGGAGATATTCTTGTAAACGGTAAGAAAATCGCAGACTATTTTTTTGGTAAAGTTTCACAAGCAGTTTATTCTAAACCTCTCATAGCAACAAATACGCTGGAAAAATACATAATCACAGTAAAAGCAGACGGTGGAGGAAACCAGGGACAACTAGAAGCAGTCGTCCATGGAATTTCAAGAGCTCTTTCGAAATTGGATCCGAAAAACCGCGCAATTCTTAAAAAGGCAGGATTTTTAACAAGAGACCCAAGAACAAGGGAAAGAAGGAAAGTCGGAATGGGCGGAAAATCAAGACGCAAGAAACAGTCTCCAAAGAGGTAATCAATTCTCCTTAATCCACTCGAGGTATTTTTTAGTTACTGAACTTGGTTCAATAGCAATTATTTCAGGAGTTTCATAGCTGTGATGTTCTAAGATAAACTTTTCAACTTCTTCGAAATCCTTATTCGTTTTCATAATCATTAAGATTTCATTCGCCTCTTCAATCTTTCCTTTCCACCAATAAGCAGATTCAATAGAAGTTAAGTTATAACATGCAATTAATTTTTTATTCAGCAATTCTTTTCCAACCTTGCGTGCTTCCTCTTTGTTTGGAAATGTAGATAAGATTAATATCATCCCCGGTGTTTGAAGAATTCTACTTGGCGAAGTCTTTTTACAGCCTCATCGCGGGTTTTGTAAGGGCCTCCCAAATTTCTTCGGGTTTTCTTGGATAAAACGAAATATCCTGCTTTTCTTTTTACGATCACAATTGAGCTAATTGTAATTCAATGTGATAAAATGTCAAGACTACGGGGAGTAGTTTACCGGTAGAATGCGCGGCTGGGGGCCGTGTGGACCGGGTTCGATTCCCGGCTCCCCGACACTTTTGATCTCTTGCATTTTCGTATTTTTTTCTCTAAACTTCTAATAGTAAAAAATAAAGTACTTGAAAGTGAGCGATAGCGAATATTTCAAGGCATCTTTATAAATTTAAAACCAATGAAAAGAGGAAGGCCAGCAAAATCAGCTAAACCCCAAAAACCTCCGGTTAAATCATTTAACGGCGAGAAAAAATCTCCGACAACCAACGGTGAATCCCCAAAACTGGAAGCAGTTAGAATGGCAATGGAGCAAATCGAAAAACAATACGGCCGAGGTTCGATTATGAGGCTGGGAGAAACCCAGGATAAGTTCGATATCTCGGTTATCTCCACAGGCTCGCTTCCTGTTGATCTGGCGCTTGGAGTGGGTGGAGTGCCAAGGGGTAGAATCGTCGAAATCTACGGTCCCGAGGCCTCCGGAAAGACAACGCTTTCTCTTTCGATTATTGCCCAGGCGCAAAAACATGGCGGCGTTGCAGCATTTATAGATGCCGAACATGCTCTGGACCCCTTATGGGCGGAAAAAATCGGAGTAAAGCTAGATGAGCTTTTAATTTCCCAACCCGACACCGGCGAACAGGCATTGGAAATCACAGAAAGTCTTATTCGAAGTGGTGGAGTGGATGTTTTGGTTATAGATTCTGTTGCCGCTTTAGTTCCGAGGGCGGAGATCGAAGGAGAAATGGGAGATGCGATGATTGGACTCCAGGCCCGCCTAATGTCGCAAGCCCTTAGGAAACTAACGGGAGTAATTTCCAAGAGTAAAACGGTCGCAATATTTACAAATCAGCTTAGGCAAAAAATAGGAGTAATGTTTGGAAACCCAGAGACTACAACCGGAGGATTAGCTCTCAAATTCTATGCATCTATGAGGATGGATGTTAGAAAAATTGAGACAATTAAAGAAGGAGATAAAGCAGTAGGCTCAAGGCACAGAGTAAAAGTTGTTAAGAATAAAGTCTCGGCTCCATTTAGAATTGCCGAATTTGAAGTCTATAACACGGGCATTTCACGAGAAGGCGGAATAATGGACGTAGGGCTTGAAATGGGAATAATCGATAAATCGGGAGCGTTCTTTAAATTCGAAGATTTAATGATTGGCCAAGGAAGGCAAGCGTCGATGGATTTCCTAAAGGAAAACACAGACGTTGCCCGAAAAATAACCGATGCGATTATAAAAATGCACAAATCCGGAGTAGCCCCCGTAAAAATAGGTGTTGAGGCCTAATGGATTTTGATAGGTTATACGAAAAGGCACTAAAATTTCTCTCCTTTCGCCCCAGATCAGAAAAAGAAATAAGGGACAATTTAAAAAAGAAAAAAGCTCCCGATTCAACGGTCGATTTAATAATTAAAAAATTAAGAGACCAGAAATTCCTAAATGATAAAGAGTTCACAAAATGGTGGATTGAGCAGCGAACCATTGTTAAACCGACAGGAGTAAGAATTATAAGAATTGAGCTCCAGCGAAAAGGAATAGATAAGGAGATGATGCAGGAGGTTTTAGAGGACTCTAGTGACATAGTTCATAACGAGCTTGATATGGCTCGGAATTTAGTTGCTCGAAAGTTCAAAAAATACAAAGGTATGGAAAGACAAGAAGTTTACCGAAAACTCGGCGGATTTCTTTCAAGACGCGGTTTTGACTACGACACGATTAAAAAAGCAATTGACGAGATACTCCGAAAGGAGTAAAATCTAAAATCAGAAGACAACGTTTTCCGAAGTTCATATGAAAGCAAAGTTTGTCCTCACAGGTTCAAATTTAATTTAAGCTTCCCAAGCTTCGGATTTTCGTGGTCTTCAGAGGAATATATAAAGACGCCTTGAATGCTCGCGGGGCTCGCGTTCAAGTACTTTGTAATTTTAATAAATTAAAATTATGGCACAAAATGATTTAATAGCGCTTGAGAAAAAACTTCTTGAAAAACAAGAGAAGCTTGAGCACGAAGAAGAAAAAATTAAAAAACTCGCTGGTGAATACGAAGAAAAGCTCGAAAAAGTATCAGGAATAACTAGGGACGAAGCAAAAAAAGAGCTTTTAAGCGAAGTCGAGCAAAAGGAAGCAAAAGAAGTTGCCCGCATTATAAAGGAAGCCGAAGAAGAGGCAAAGAGAACCGCGGAGAAAAAATCCCAGGAAATCTTAGTTGATGCAATGCGTCACGGCGCCGTTAAATACATCGCAGAGTACACGGTTTCGACGGTCAGAATAGAAAATGAAGATATCAAGGGACGAATAATTGGAAAAGAAGGAAGAAACATAAGAGCATTCGAACAGGCGACCGGGGTTGATGTAGATTTGGACGAAGAAGGCATTATTAGGCTTTCTTCTTTCGACCAAGTAAGACGCGAGATTGCAAGAAGATCTCTTGAAAAACTCATAAAGGATACTAGAATTCAGCCTTTTAGAATCGAAGAAATTGTACAAGAAACAAAAAAAGAAGTCGACAAAATAATGCTTGAAGAAGGAGAGAAACTTGCCCATGAGGTTGGAGTTTTTAACTTGCCGGCAGAACTTTTATCTATTTTGGGGAGATTTAAATTTAGAACTTCTTACGGGCAGAATCTAATCCTTCATACGCTTGAAGAAACAAAAATTGCACTACATATTTCGGAAGAAGTTGGAGCAAATACAAATATAGTTAGACTTGGTTGCCTCTTCCATGATATTGGAAAGGTGGTCGAAGGCGAGGGAAGTCACGTAAAGTTGGGAGTTGAACTTCTTAAGAGGTTTAACATGCCGGAGCAAGTTATAAACTGCGTTGCCGAACACCATGAAGATAAACCATTTTCGTCCATGGAATCAATCATCGTTTATATAGGAGATGCAATTTCCGGAGCAAGGCCAGGGGCAAGATATGAAGATGTTGAAGAATATGCAAATAGGTTAACCGATATGGAAGAAATCGCCAAAAAATATGAAGGAGTTCAGGATGCTTATGCATTTGAGGCAGGCCGAGAACTTAGAGTAATAATAGACCCCGGCAAATTAGACGATTCACAGACAACACTTCTTGCACAAAAGATTAGAGAAGAAGTTTCAAGATCCCTTGCAGTTCCGGGAGAAGTAAAAGTCACAGCAATTAGGGAATTCCGCGCAGTTACTTCCTCTGAGTGAATTTGATATATTGACAGTCCTCCGTTTTCATTGTATTGTAGACCTAAACTAAAGGGTGGTGATTTAAATTGACAAAAAAAGATTTAATTGAATTAGTAGCAAAGAAAGCAAATCTTACAAACAAGGCGAGTAGAGATGCGGTACAAGCTTTCCTCAATGGAGTCAGAGATTCGCTAAAAAGAAACGAAAAAGTTGTAATAACAGGATTTGGGACTTTTAGTATTAGAAAAAGAGCTCAAAGACCGGGTAGAAATCCTAAGACGGGAGAAAAGATAACAATAACTGCAAGAAAAGCTCCGGGATTTACTCCAGGAAAAACTCTTAAAAAGGCAGTGAGATAATATGACAATTAGATTAAGAACAGCCTTTTTCGCTTTTTTAGGTATTCTCACATTTTGGTTTCTTTACTCGCAGATTGAAATCCTTACTCCATTTATTCTTGCTGCAATACTCGCATACATAATTAATCCGTTGGTGGATTTTCTTTCAAGGAAAGTTAAATTAAATCGAACTTTCTCGGTTATTTTGGTCTATTTTATCCTTCTGGGAATAT
>Ga0070741_10020705_pt1 | contig 10318 bp, 9 predicted proteins | sample Coa_R1_4_FD_66440 | JGI IMG/M metagenome (GOLD analysis project Ga0070741, IMG submission 66440) | Surface soil microbial communities from Centralia Pennsylvania, which are recovering from an underground coalmine fire - Coalmine... | ecosystem: Environmental > Terrestrial > Soil > Unclassified ...
GCCGGCTGGCCCCCCCGTTGCCGTATTCGATTTGTTTTCTCAGGCCTATTGTAGCCGGCAAACTGCTGTGTTATGTTTCACTCGGAAGCAACTCAGGTGAGTAGAAATGGCGCAGGTTAGTTCCAGGCCCGTCGCGTTGACGGTAGCCGGCTTCGATCCCTCCGGCGGAGCGGGCGTTCTCGCCGATTTGAAGACTTTCGCCGCGCACGAATGCTACGGCGTGGCCGCCATCGCCGCCATGACCGCGCAGAACACAAGAGAGGTGCGCAAGGTAATGCCGGTGGATCCCGAGATGCTGCGCCTGCAACTGGACATGCTGTTTGAGGATATCAGCATCGCCGGGATCAAAGTGGGCCTCCTCGGCGGCAGGAAAAATCTGGAAATCGTCGCCGCCTGCTTGAGCGCACACAAAGAGCTGCCGATCGTAGTGGATCCGGTTTTACGATCCACGAGCGGAACACAATTCCTGCCGCCTCAGGACATCGAACCCTTCAAGCGCTTGCTGTTCCCTCTGGTTCATGTTCTGACGCCCAACGCCGAAGAAGCCGGACGCCTGCTCGGCGCTTCTGTCTCCACCCTGGAAGAAATGAAAGGAGCGGCCAAGCTGCTGCACGAGCAGGGAGTGCGGCATGTGGTGATCACCGGCGGCCATCTGGATAAACCGACAGACGTTTACTACGGGGGCCAGGAGATGGAGGTTTTCACCGGCCACCGCATCGAGTCCCAGAGCACGCATGGCACCGGGTGCACGTTCTCCTCGGCCATTCTGACTAACTTGATTCATGGCAAGGCGGCGATGGAGAGCGTCGTTCTGGCTAAGGCTTACGTGACCCAGGCCATCAACCGCGCCTATCCTATCGGCAACGGGCGGGGTCCGCTCAACCACCTTTTCCGCTTCGGCGAGCCCGCGGCGCCGGTGCGCGTCGGGGGACCGGAGCCGGCGCACGATAGCTCGCAGCAATAAGCGCCCTCAGGGTCGGCTTGGAGAAGCGCCTGCGTCCTATGGCCTGGGGCGCGGGGTGCGGGCAGGCGCTCGCGACCAGTTCCCGCGCGTTGTTTGCCTGTTTCTATTGTTTTATCGCCAGAATGGAATCCTGCGGGTCGAGCTGCACGCGCGCCGGGCGCTCCCGCAAGGTGATGCTGAACGGAGTTTCCCCGTTCGCGGTTTGAACGCGCGTCTCGATTTTCCGGCCCCCGCCCGGAACTTGAATTTCCACCGGCGCGGCCACGCTGAAATCCTCGGGCACGCCCGATTGCCGGATCACGCCGGCCACTCGAAACTGCGGCGCTTTGCCCGTCACCTTGTATTCCATTTGCAAAACGGGCACGCCGGTGGAGTAGACCCACTGCGAAAAAAAGCTTTCCAGGCTGGGATCCGGCGAGTTGGGCGGCAGGAATTTGGCCGCCAGTTCACGAAATTGTTCTGTGTTTACGCTCTTATATTCATATTTGCGGCGGAGCTCCGTCAGCATGCCGAGGAAGTTCCGGTCTCCCATCCGGCGGCGGAGCATGTGCAGCACCCAAGCGCCTTTTTCGTATGTAATCGTTTCCCGGGCCCGTGGCGAGCGTGACGACCGCAGGCGGTTGCCGAGGACGATCGCTCCGGCGCTTTCCACCGTCTGGCCCGACTCAGTCTTGCTGAGCAGGTTGCTCTTATACACGCCGAGCACCTTTTCGAGCACATCCGGCCCCTTGTGTTGCTCGAGAAACATCAGCGCCGAATAATCGGCGAGCGATTCCATCAGCCACTCGTCATGATAGTCGAGCGTAGTGACGACGTTTCCCCACCACTGGTGCGCGATCTCGTGAGCCCGAAGCTGCTCTGCGTAAAACAGGCGGTCTTCGGCGCGAAGCTTTTCTAGGGGTTTATCTTCCGCCTGGTAATAGCTCAGCGTGGAGAGATATATCAGCCCGGGAAAACCCTGACCAAAGCGGCCGGGGATAGGGGAGATTGTCAGGTGCCGCAGCGGCAAGGGTCCGAAATGCTGGGTGAAAAACTGCAATGCTTCCGCGCTGTCCTGCGCCACTTGCTCCAAGCGGAGGGTTGGACTGGGCGGGGCTTCCGGGGGCGGAAGGTCGGGCGCTATCGACGGGTTTCGAAACGGCGACCGGCGGCGCGGCGGAGGCAGCGGCGGCGGAGCAACCACCGGCATGGGCTGCAAGGCGCGCTCCAGTGTCTTATTGGCGCAGACGTCCAACGTATAACTTCCCAGTTTCAGGCTGGCTCGTTCAAAATTCCCGAGATTGAATCCCGCGACGCGAATCGGCGCATCGGGCCGCCAATGCGACGTTCGCACATCGCCTTCCAGCTGGGATTCCAACTCCCGGCCGGTCGCTACCATTTGCAGGCGGCTGGGATAGTGGAACCAGAGGTCGAAGTCCGTAAAATGCAGGCCGCGGCTCGGGTACCAGTTTCCGCGGTCCCCAACGAAATACACCCCGCCGCCTGCATCCGCGATGACGTTGCCTTCATAGCGGAACTCGATTTGATGATGGCTGCCAGGCTCGAGCGGCTCTTCGCTGATTACCAATACCCAATCGTCCCCGCGCCGGCGGGATGAGCTCGAGTCAAGAGCCCCGCCTTGCAAAAACTCCACCGGGCGCCCGTCGAGCTGCACCTGTGTGACCTTCATCTGGGCCGAAATTTCAAACAGCACGGCCCGCTGGCGCACGCCGCTTGTGATGAGCGTTGCGCGGGCGTCCACGTTCATGCTCAAATCCGCCGATAGCCATGCTTCGATGCGGTAGTGCTCCAGCGCGCCTGGGTCGATGAGGAACTGCGCTCTTTCGGCGCCGCGCGACCGGAGGCTCCGCTCCGGAAAGCTGGCCCAGATGTCGTAGTATCTCTGCCCCGCCTGCCAGACCACCTGGCCCAGGATGGCCTGTTCGGTCCGGAGCGGATCGAGCAGAATGTCGAACCGGCCCAGCTTGACGCTGCTGATGGCCGCCGCAAAGAACCCGGTGCGGGGAACGCCCGACGCCTCGGGCTGCGTGAATGCGTCCATCAACATGCGCGCGTCGTAATTGGTGATCATGTTGCGCGTTACAGCCTGCCAGTCCGGGGCCAGCCTCTTACCGGCTTCTACATCCGGGTGGTTGAACTCGTTTTCGGCCATGGCGCGCCGCAGGACTTGAGCGGTATCGTCGGTGAAAAACATCAACGCGGTGCGGATGTTTTCCTCGAGCACCGGCGCGCCGGCGAACCGCGCCAGCGACTGGCGCTCGCTGGGCGACGGCGGCATGACCACGATCTCCGCTTCTCCCGTGTCTGTGGCAGCCAGAAACAGGGCCGCAAGGGATTGGCCTTCCACAGGGTTGGCGAACAGAAGATATCCATCGGTGAAGTAGAGCTTGAAATCCTCTCGCTCGAGCAGCAGGTCGCGAACGCGATAGCACTGCTCGGGCGAGAAACTGATGGCGCGAATCTTGCGGAGGCGCTCGGCCCCGGTGTCCGCCCGGAGCAACGAGGATACCAGCAACGCCGCCAGGATCGTCAGTCTCCCCGCCATGCTCTTGATGATATCAGTTTGCCCTGGCCCCCAGTCCTTCCTCCGCAACGCCGGCCTTTCGCGGCTGTTTCGCTGCGCTTTATGCCCTAAAATGTCCCCATGCCCGTTTCCCAATCCTCTGCTTCTCGAAGGACCGGAGCGAAGACAACCCGGTCCAGGCGCATTGCCGTGCTGGGGGCCGGAAATATTGGGGCAGCGTTGATCGGGGGCATTCTGAAAGGGAAGGTCGCCCGCCGGGAGGATTTGATCGCCACGGTGAGAACACCCGAGCGGGCGGAAGAACTGGCGGCGAAGTTTTCGATCAAGGTCACCGCCGGCGGCAACCGCGAGGCCGCCCAAAACTCCGGCCTGATTATCCTTGCGGTGAAGCCCTCCACGCTGCCGAAAGTGCTGGAAGAGATCCGGGACGTGCTGCGCGAAGACCAGATTCTCATTTCCCTCGCCGCCGCCGTACCCATCAGCCTCATCGAAAAATTGATCGAAAAGCGAATGCCGATCTTCCGGGCAATGCCGAACATTCCGGTGGTAGTCGAAGAGGGCGCTACCGCTGTCGCGTCCAATGCCGCCGGAACCGCCGCCCACCGCCGGCTGGTGGAAGATATTTTTCGCGCAGTGGGCGTCGTAACGTTTGTGGAAGAGGAAATGATGCACGCGGTCACCGCTCTGTCGGGCAGCGGCCCGGCTTACGTTTACATGGTTATCGAGGCGCTCATCGCCGGAGGCCTCAAGATGGGGCTGTCGCGCGAAGTTTCCACCAGACTGGCAGAGCAAACCGTGCTGGGAGCCGCCAAGCTGGTGCGCGAGACCATGCTCCATCCAGCCATTCTGAAAGATCAGGTCATCACTCCGGGCGGAGTGACGATTTCAGCGATCCACGAGCTCGAAAAACACGGGCTGCGCTCGATGCTGATTTCGGCGATCGAGACCGCCACCCACCACTCGCAAAATCTGACGCGGTCGCTGCTGGCCAAATTCGGGAAGGAAGGACAATAGATCCTATGATTCGCCGCGGAATTCTGCTCGGATTGCTTCTTTGCGCCGTTTTCATGGGCCCTGCGCGGGCGCAATCCCGGCATACGCTGAGCGTCTCGGGCACATCGTTTTTGCTCAACGGCGCTCCGTTCCCTTACACGGGAATCAGCTTCTTCAACGCCGTCTATAATCCCTCGTTCAATAAGAGATCCGAGGAACGCCGGCAATGGGAAAAATTCCAGCGCTACGGCATCAACTCCCTGCGCGTCTGGGCGCAGTGGGACACCCGGCGCAGCTACGCAGATACGTGCGGCGCCTGCACGCTCTATTTCCCTGACGGGCGGCTGCGCGATCGGAACGTGGCTAGGCTGAAGGAGATCATTGCCGACGCAGACCGCCTCGGAATGGTGATCGAACTCGTGCTATTCTCACAGGAAAGCTGGCATGCGAATATCCGGCTGGGACCTGAGGAATCCCATCGCGCCGTTACCGCCCTGACCCGCGAGCTGCTGCCCTACCGCAATATGACGTTTGAAATTTGGAACGAGTTTTCCGAGCGGGTTCTCGATCACCTGAAAACCATTGAAGCCATCGACCCAGGACGACTGGCAACCAACTCTCCCGGCGGGGCGGGCATTCTCGGCGATCGCGAGCAAAACGAGGCGCTCGACTATTTAAGCCCCTACCCCACCCGCCAAAGCGGAGACCGCTGCTTTCAGCCCCAGACGCTGTAGGATGCTGGCCGGTATCTGCCCTTAGGCGCGAACGCCCATAGCAGAATCGCCCCGCTGACGAATCCGCCGACGTGGGCCCACCAGGCTACGCCGCCGGTCTGATATGCAGGGACGCCCAGGCTGGCCGCGCCATAAAAGAACTGCTGCAAAAACCAAAAACCTAGAAAGAACAAAGCCGGGATTTCCACAATGGGAAAGAAGAAGAACAGCGGCACCAACACCAGCACTCGGGCCCGCGGAAACGAGATCAGATACGCGCTCAGCACGCCGGCGATCGCTCCGCTCGCTCCCAAACTGGGCAGCCGCGAGCCCGCGTTGAACCAGATGTGCGCCAGGGCGGCGGTGATGCCGCAGAGCAGATAAAAAATCAGGTAACGGCCGTGTCCCAGGCGGTCTTCGACGTTGTCGCCGAAAATCCACAGATACCACATGTTTCCAATCAGATGCAGCCAGCCCCCGTGCAGAAACATCGAGGTGACAAGCGGTATGAGCAAGTCGGCTGTCGTCACCGGGCGAAGCCCGTGCGACGTCACATAGACGGCGTGAAAATAGCGGTAGGGAACCACGGCATACGTGCGCACGAAACTTTCCAGATCCGGGCCGAGCATGAGTTGATACAAAAAGACCACCACATTCAGGATGATCAGCGTTACGTTTACGACTGGATAGCGCCGCGAAGGGATGTTGTCGCGCAGGGGAATCATGCGGTCGTCTTAAGACGCTCCCCTCCCCAGCAGGATGTGCGGAAATGAGCGGAGCAGGATTTTCAGATCCAGCAGCAGACTCCAGTTATCGATGTATTTCATGTCAAGACGCATCCACGTCTCGAAATCGAGATGATCCCGGCCTTCGAGCACCCACAGGCACGTCAGCCCCGGCTTCATCCGCAGCCGCCGCCGCTGCCAGCCCTTATATTGTTCCACTTCTGCGGGCACCGCGGGGCGCGGCCCTACCAGTGACATGTCTCCTTTCAGCACATTCCACAATTGCGGCCACTCGTCAATCGAGAATCGCCGCAAATACCGGCCCAGTGGCGTGAGGCGCGGGTCGTTGGAAATCTTGAAGGCCGGACCGTCACGCTCGTTCAAGGCGGCCAGTTCGGCTTTCTTGATCTCGGCGTCATGGCACATCGAGCGGAGCTTGTAGAAGGTGAACCGCCGGCCGTTGAGGCCGCAGCGCACCTGCTTGAAAATGGCCGGGCCGCGCGAGGTGAGGCGGACGGCGAGGGCGAAAACGGCGAGAGGCAAGGCAAGCACGATCAGGGCTATCAGGGCAAAAACGAAGTCAAATACACGTTTGATCAGCAGGCGGATTTCGTCATGAGGAGTCGCCGAAAAGGTCAGCAGCGAGAACGAGCCGAACTGGTCCAGGTAGACTTCGCTGTTGACGTGCGGGAAGAAATCGAGCAGCACCCGGGTTCGCACTCCCTCTTCGTCGCAGAGCAGGAAAATTTCTTCCAGCTTGGGAAGCCTCTCTCCGCCGACGGCGAAGATGATCTCATCGATTACCTGGCTGCGCAGGAGAGCCGGCAGTTCCGAGAGCGGGTACACCGGATACGTCTTCTCGAGAGCGATCTGGGCCCCGCACGGCTGCTCCGCCGGATCGATGTAGGCCAGGAGCCGCACGCCGTGCTGCTCCGCCTGTTCGAGAGCGCGGCCGACTTCCCGGGACGCCTTGCCCGTGCCCACGATCACGAAATACGAGACCGCCCCGAAGCGCTTGCGCAGGTAGCCCCGCACGGAACGTGCGCTGACACGATAAACTACCAGCGCCAGAAGGTTGAACGCGCCGAATAGCCCGATAAAAACACGGCTGATATCGAGCTTCATCCCGAACAGGAATGCGACCAGGAGAAGCAGGCTCGCCGTGACCTGCTGGATCGAGTCGCCCAGAGCGGCAATGGGCTCGCCGGTTTCCAGCCGTTCGTAGACCCGGAAGAGAAAGCCCATGCTTACCCAAGCCGCCAGCGCAGCGCCCAGCACCAGCGCCTTGACCGGGACCGTCATGAAGAAGACATGTTCGAGCGGCAGGTACACGCGGAGCTGGTAGGCCGCCTCGAAGGAAAAGATCGTGAGGATTACATCGGCCAGCGCAAAGAGAAATACAACCTTCTTCTTGTGTCGGCCAAACAAAGGTACTTACCTTTGGACAGAATACCAAAACGGAACCGAGGGGCTATCGGAAGAATGTTAGACTCAACGCGTGCTGCTCGCCCTGTTTTGTCTTTTTTCGGCCGCCGCCATCGCTTTGGGCGTTGCTTCCCTGCACTCCGGGCAGCGTCAATGGAACGCGATACGGTCGCAAGTGCAGGCCGGGCCGCCGTTATGGACGCCGCCGGCCACCCTCATCGTTCCGATCAAGGGCCTGGAGCCCGGGCTGGTGGACAACCTGCGCTCGCTGCTGGAGCAGGACTACCCGGATTACGAACTTCTGATCGCTGTGCGCGATTCCGCCGATCCGGCGGTCGCCCAGATCAAACCCTGGCTGAATTCGCGGGCCAGGCTGGTGGTGGCGGGCCGGGGCCCGCGCGATACCAGTGAGAAAATCGGTAACCTGCTGGCCGCCGTCTCCCAGGCCCGGGCGAACAGCGAGGTTTTCGCCTTCGCCGACTCCGACGGGCGCGCTGGCCGCGGCTGGCTGCGCGGCTTGATTTCTCCGCTCCGCGACCCCGCCGTTGGAGCCGCTACCGGCTACCGCTGGTACTTCCCCGATCGCGGCGAATTTTGGCCTCTCGTACAAAGCGTTTGGAACGCAGCAATCGCAGGGACCTTCGGCGCCGGCGATCCACCCTTCGCCTGGGGCGGCGCGATGGCCATTCGCCGCAACATTTTTGAAAAAGCCCGGGTGGCGGAGTATTGGCTGGGCTCGGTCAGCGATGACTATCAACTGACCCGCGCCATCCGCGCCGCCGGGCTCCGCATTGCGTACTCCGCTCACGCCATGGTGGAGACCGGCGGCGGCTGCTCGGCGTGTGAGTTCCTCGAGTGGGCTGTCCGGCAGTTGACAATTGCCCGGATTTACGATGCCAGGACATGGTGGCTGGGCCTCGCCGCGCACGCTGTTTATTGTGCCGCCATGGCCACGGGCATCGCGATGCTCGCGGAAGGGCGTTTCTGGGCCGCCCCGGTTTTCTTTCTGACCTTCGTTCCCGGCATGTGCCGCGGCGCCTGGCGGGAACGTGTGGCCCGCTTGCTGTTTCCGGCCCGAAAGCCGTGGTTCGACCACCACGGCTGGGTCTATTGCTGGCTCACTCCGGCCGTTACCTGGATCTGGCTTTGGGTTTTTCTGGCTTCGCTCTTCCGCCGGCGCATCGAATGGCGCGGCAACGTTTACGAGTTACTGGGTCCGTCGCAAACCAAGGTGGAGGAATGAGATGCTTTTCAGCAATTGCAGTCTCTTGCTGCTCCAGGAACGGATGCACCTTGACTCTCTACCCGCGGCATCCTACTCTTGCCGTTCATGATTCTGTAGTTCCGCTGCCAGGAAACCAAGGCCCTCCATGAAGGATTCGGCAGCCGGAAGTTTCGCGGAATCGAAGAGCAGGCGCACAAGCGGCTGTGATCGTTGCATGCCGCGGTATCAGGCGGCGCTCTCGCGCGCCCGCATCGAATACGCAGTTTCCTCAGGTTGCAACCTATCTGTTAGCATTACCCGGCCCGGGACGGCCTCACTGCACAATGCGGAGCGCCTGGGTTTCGAAATCGCCCACATAACAGCAAAAACGGCGATGGGCGCCTGAAACCGGCCGGGGACTTCACCCCCGAATAGTCCATGCCATCCTCGCGCTCGGCCTCCCGGAATAGGCCCCCATTGCGCAACAAAGGCTGTCCCCCGTCGGGGAAAGCAATTTCGGACAGTGCCACTTGACAACGAAACCGGACGGGTATAGAGAGTATTTGACCCTGGGTTTCAATATGGAACTTTCGGCCTAGGAGGTGGTCAGTGTACCGTCCAGGGCCCTGATCCTTTTCATGCCGCATCCGCGTTCGAAGGGGTCCACCGGATATCCCGATGCCCTTAAAGAAACAGCCGCCTTCCGCGACGAGAACTACCGCGGGGTGGGTTTTCGCTGGGGTATGGGACTGGACGGTTCGGAAGTTCGGCTATGCGATTACCGCTGCATGCCTTTGTTCGACGACATGAACAATTGGGTCGCCGACCTGCCTACACCACCGAAATATATGCAGGCGATTTCGGAAGTTTACCAGCAAGGTCCCGGTGATGATGTCTACGCAAACAACCCTGTGAATTACGTAAAGGTCGACGCGCTTCCGGGTATTGACAACTGGAAACCGATCGTCGACTCCATGAAACGTGGTGCTTACTTCGTGACATCCGGGGAAGTGCTGATCCCTTCCTGGTCCATGCAAGGATCGGGAAATCGGCGGACCATAGTGGCGGATGTCGAATGGACTTTTCCGCTAGAGTTCGCTGAGGTGATTTGGGGCGACGGCCAACGCACCGGCCGGCAGATCATTCCCGCCACGGATTTGCCGGCGTTGGGTAAGCACCACTTCCAGATTCCTTTTAACGCCAATGGGGAAAAGTGGGTGCGCTTTGCTGTTTGGGATTCGGCAGGCAACGGTGCGTTCGTGCAGCCGGTGAAGCTGGCAGGGCAATGAGTGCCACGTACCGGCGCGGCTTGACAGAATTGCTGGCCCCACCGCCCACGTGCGCGGCAGCCCCACGCGAGCCCGAACCTCGCGTATCTTAACGGCCTGGGCGCCGTGAGGTCGACTAGGCGAGTGCGTAAGTCTTCATTGCTGTTTGCCTGACTTAGAGTTTGCCGCCGGACGCGCCCGTTTCACGCGTGGGACGCCGGCTCGGATTTCGCGGTATGCTTAGAGGGATTGAATCGGAGCTGGAATGGTCAATGGAACGCGGACCCGGAACGCCAGGTGGCGCGGGCGCGCGTTCGGTCAAGCCCGATCCGGCTTTCCATCTGAATGGCTTTCGGGCGGCTTCCGCAGACTTTTGCTCCGATCGCGGCCGCTGCCTCAGAGGCTCCGATTTCGTTGATCCGGGCGCGTAGCTCAGCTGGTTAGAGCGCCTGCTTCACACGCAGGAGGTCACAGGTTCGAGTCCTGTCGCGCCCACCATCTT
>Ga0070741_10020706_pt1 | contig 10318 bp, 10 predicted proteins | sample Coa_R1_4_FD_66440 | JGI IMG/M metagenome (GOLD analysis project Ga0070741, IMG submission 66440) | Surface soil microbial communities from Centralia Pennsylvania, which are recovering from an underground coalmine fire - Coalmine... | ecosystem: Environmental > Terrestrial > Soil > Unclassified ...
AGGCCCTCGTAGACTTTCTCCTTTCATGCCCGCCAGCAGCGCCCCAGCCCTCGGTCCCATCCGGCCCTACGAGCTCTCGCACCTCGACGCCCTCGAGGCCGAGGCCGTCTTCATCATGCGGGAGGTGGCGGCCGAGCTCGAGCGGCCCGTTCTGCTGTTCAGCGGCGGCAAGGACTCGCTGATCCTGCTCCGGCTGGCCGAGAAGGCGTTCCGGCCGGGCCGCTTCCCCTTCCCGATCATGCACGTCGACACCGGTCACAACTTTCCCGAGGTGCTCGAGTTCCGCGACCGGCTGATCGACCAGCTGGGCGAGCGCCTCGTCGTCGCCAGCGTGCAGGAAGAGATCGACGCCGGCCGGGTGCAGGAGGAGACGGGGCCGCGCGCGTCGCGCAACCGGCTGCAGACCTCGGCGCTGCTGCACGCCATCGAGCACCACGGCTTCGACGCCTGCTTCGGCGGCGCCCGCCGCGACGAGGAGAAGGCCCGGGCCAAGGAGCGGGTGCTGTCGTTCCGCGACGACTTCGGCCAGTGGGACCCCAAGAACCAGCGGCCCGAGCTGTGGAGCCTCTACAACGGCAAGATCCGTAAGGGCGAGCACATCCGCGCCTTCCCCATCTCCAACTGGACCGAGCTCGACGTGTGGCAGTACATCGCCCGCGAGCAGCTCGAGGTGCCGTCGATCTACTTCTCGCACCGGCGCGAGGTGTTCGAGCGCGACGGGATGCTCCTGTCCACGAGCCCGTTCCTCGAGCTCATGCCCGGTGAGGAGCCCTTCGAGGCGACCGTGCGCTACCGGACTGTCGGCGACATGAGCTGCACGGGTGCCATCGAGTCGACTGCGTCGACGCTCGACCAGATCATCGAGGAGGTGGCCGTCACCCGCATCACCGAGCGGGGCGCCACCCGGGCCGACGACAAGTTCTCCGAGGCCGCCATGGAGGACCGCAAGAAGGAAGGGTATTTCTAGATGGAACTGTTGCGGTTCTCGACCGCGGGTTCTGTCGACGACGGGAAGTCGACGCTCATCGGGCGGCTGCTCTTCGACTCGAAGGCGATCCTCGACGACCAGCTCGAAGCCGTCGAGCAGTCGAGCTTCAACCGCGGCCTCGAACACGTGAACCTGGCCCTACTCACCGACGGCTTGCGGGCCGAGCGCGAGCAGGGCATCACCATCGACGTCGCCTACCGCTACTTCGCCACCCCGCGGCGCAAGTTCGTCATCGCCGACACGCCCGGCCACGTGCAGTACACCCGCAACATGGTCACCGGCGCGTCCACCGCCGATCTGGCCATCGTGCTGGTCGACGCCCGCAAGGGTCTGCTCGAGCAGTCGCGCCGCCACTCCTTCATCGCCACCCTGCTGCACATTCCCCACATCGTTGTGTGCATCAACAAGATGGACCTCGTCGACTGGGACGAGGCCACGTTCGAGCGCATCAAGGACGAGTTCCGCGCTTTCGCCACCCGCCTCGACGTGGCCGACCTCACGTTCATCCCCATCTCGGCTCTGCTCGGCGACAACGTGGTGGAGCCGTCGCACAACATGCCGTGGTACCGGGGCCTGCCGTTGCTGACCCACCTCGAAGAGGTGCACATCGCGTCGGACCGCAACCTCATCGACGCCCGCTTCCCCGTGCAGTACGTCATCCGCCCGCACACCAACCAACATCACGACTTCCGGGGCTACGCCGGCCAGGTGGCAGGCGGCGTGCTCAAGCCGGGCGACGACGTGCTGGTGCTGCCGTCCGGGCTGACGTCGAGGATCGCGTCGATCGAGACGTACGACGGACCTGTCGAGGAAGCGTTCTCACCGATGTCGGTGATCGTGCGCCTCGAGGACGACGTCGACATCTCGCGGGGCGACATGATCTGCCGCACCGGCAACCACCCCGAGGCGTCGCAGGACATCGAGGCCATGGTGTGCTGGATGACCGACCGCCCACTCGCCCCCGGCGCCAAGTACGCCATCAAGCACACGACCCGCTGGGCGCGCGCCGTGGTGAAGGACCTGCGCTACCGGCTCGACGTCAACACCCTGCACCGCGACGAGCAGGCCGAGTCGCTCACTCTCAACGAGATCGGCCGCGTCTCGCTGCGAACCACGTCGCCGCTGATGGTCGACGAGTACAAGCGCAACCGCACTACCGGCAGCTTCATCCTCGTCGACGAGGCCACCAACAGCACCGTCGGCGCCGGGATGATCATCCACCCCGCCGGGTAGGTTGCGGGCGTGAAAACCGCACACCTTGGTGACCTGACCGTCTCCGCCCTCGGGCTCGGCTGCATGGGCATGTCCCAGGCCTACGGCCCACCCGAGGACCGTGACGAGGCGGAGTCGATCGCGACCGTGCACCGGGCGATCGAGCTGGGGTGCACGTTCATCGACACGGCCGACATCTACGGCGTCGGCGCCAACGAGGAGCTGGTCGGCCGAGCGCTCAAGGGTAAGCGCGACCAGGTGGTGCTGGCGACCAAGTTCGGCCTGCTGCCGGGCGACGGTGTCGCCCACGGCGCGCCCAGCGCGTTCGACGGCAGTCCCGAGTACGCCCGCAAGGCCATCGACGCGTCGCTGCAGCGCCTCGGGGTCGACCACGTCGACCTGTGGTACCTGCACCGGGTCGACAAGAACACGCCGATCGAGGAGTCCGTCGGCGCCATGGCCGAGGCCGTGGCCGCGGGCAAGGTGGGCCACCTGGGCCTGTCGGAAGCGTCGCCGGCCACCATCCGCCGGGCTCACGCCGTGCACCCGATCGCGGCCGTGCAGAGCGAGTGGTCGCTGTGGACGCGCGACCCTGAGGCGTCGGTGCTGCCCGCGTGCCGCGAGCTCGGTATCGGCTTCGTGCCGTTCAGCCCGCTGGGGCGCGGCTTCCTCTCCGGCGACCTCAAGTCACCCGACGACTTTCCCAAGGGCGACATGCGGCGCGCCCTGCCTCGCTTCCAGGGCGAGAACTTCCAGCGCAACCTCGACCTGGTGGCCAAGGTCAAGGAGCTGGCGGAGTCGAAGGGGTGCACGGCGTCGCAGCTCGCACTGGCGTGGCTGCTGGCGCAAGGCGGCGACGTGGCGCCCATCCCCGGCACCAAGGCGCGCGTGCGCCTCGAAGAGAACATCGCCGCCGCCGATGTGGCGTTGTCGGCCGAGGACCTGGCCGCCATCGACGCCGTGTTCCCGCCCGACGCCGCGGCCGGCCCCCGCTACGCCGACATGTCGCACGTCGACGTCACCGAGTAGGGGTCTGTCAGGCGGGAGCCTGGGTCATGTGTTGTACGAGGGCCTGCACCACGTGGGCCTCGATCGCGGGCGCCAGGGAGGGGCCGACAGCCGCGAAGAACACGTGCGCGATCATGCGGCCGGTAGCAAACACGTAGTCGTCGGTCGTCACGTCGACGGTGGCGCCCGTGTCGCCATAGGCGTGCGTGACCAGCCGGTGCACGGATGCCGGGACGGTCACGGCGACGGCGGGCGGCGCCGTCTCCTCCGTGCTCCGCACGTGGACGGCACCGCCGCCACCTTCCCGCAGGCCCGCCTCGAAGACCTTCACGATGCACGGCACGTACGCAGGCGTCTTCGTGGCCGCCAACTGCGCGGCTGCGGAGCTCGACGACGGCACCCGCACCACCGTGATGACGAGCCGCGCGGGTGTTGCCCGGCCCGGCCCGAATTGGAGCTGCTGCTCGGCGCCCGCCGTGCCGTTGTTCAGCGCCGGGTCGGCGAGACAAGCGTCGGGGGTGGCGAGCTCGTCGGCCGGAATCGTGCGGGTCGAGACCACGCTCCACCCGGCCAGGTCGGATGAGCCGAGCAGCGCGCCGTTCACGGCTGCACCCTCGGCCACGGGATCGGCGGTCGTCGTAGTTGTCTCCGGAATGGGAACGACGGCCGAGGCATTGGCGATGTCGCTCGGGGGATGCGGATGGTGGGTGACGGCGACCACACCGCCGAGGAAGAGCAGCACGGTGAGGATCCATGCCAGCGGTTCGGCCGGGTCGATGCCGCCGAACAGCGGCGGCCTCGGCGGCCGCACCGGTTTGGGAGCACGAGGCAGACCCATGGACGGCGAGGCGGTGGGCATCGGTGGCGGCGACATGCCCATCGCCGGTTGTGGATCCATCGCCTCGAGCTCGGCGGGCTCGGGCGCGTCGGCGCCGTGGGCCATCGCCATGTGGATCTCGAGGCCGCCCATGGTGGCGAGCCTTTTGCCGCACTCCTCGCAGGTGTGGACGTCGGCCATCAGGTGGTCCCGGTCGGCAACGACAGCGACTGGAGAATGGACGGGTACTCGCGTTCTGCCCGCGAGCTGCCACCGGTGGAGATGTCGATCTCCCACAGCGTCGAGGGGCGGGGAATCAACGCGACCACACCCGCGTGGCCGTGGGCGATGACACCGACCTGCACACCGCGACCCGTCGGGTAGTCGACCACCTTGGCGCTCGACGGTTTGAGCGACCAGCCGTCGGGCAGTGGCACACCGCCGTCGTTGAGGGCCGACGCCAGTCGGTCGAGGTTGGGCCGAGTCCCGGCGGGCTCGGAGTGCCGGATCACCACGATGCTCGAGCCGCTGGGACCAGTCATGGCGATCGTGGCGCCGAGATGCTGCTCGGCCTGCTCCGAGACCTGCCAGTCGGTATGGGCCCGCAGGCTCACGCCGCCGTTGCTCACGGTGCGGGCGGGGCCGAGCGCCACCACGACGGCCAACACCACCAACGCGCCGTTGAACGTGGCGTGGGCGGCGATCGAGGCCCACAGGCCACGGCGCCAGTACAGGAGCCCGAGCACGAGGCCGCAGACGGTGTAGTAGCGGAGGCTGTGGAGGTGGGCGAGGGCGAACAGGAGCGAGCTCACACCGAGTGCGACTGGCGCCCGGTTCTTGCGCAGCGACTCGGCGACAACACCGCGGAAGAGCAGCTCTTCGACGACGGGCGCCACCATGGCGATGAGGAAGAAGGCGAGGAGGGTGCGAACGATCGAGCCCTCGGACACGAGCAGGCTCGCACCCTGATCGAGGATCGGGTGACCGGAGGTCGCCCAGAACAGGATGATCAGCACGGCGGCCGCGGCCAGCCCCACCTCGATGCCGAGAACAGCTGCGGTCTGGCGATCACCCTTGAGCCACGCCGGCTTGAGCAGCATGAGCGGCCCCGAGATCACCATCAGCACCACGACATAGAACGCCACGCCGCCCCAGATGAAGAAGCCGGCGGCCTTGTGCGGCTCCATGTGCCCGCCGAGCACGGCGACGGCCATGACGACCTGCCACACGATGTTCAGGCCGATGACGCCGAAGGCGAGGCGGATGCCCCGGACCCGGCGCACGGTGGTGGCGAGCTGGTACTGCGGGGTGACGCCGGGAGTCGGGCGCGAGCAGCGGGGGCAGAAGCTGATGCCTGCCGGGTACGTCAGCCCGCACTGACAGGCGTAGTCGTCGCCGGGGCCGGCGGCCGCCGGTCGCTCCGAGAGTTGCGTCGCCATCACCGCTCCAGGCGCGGGGGCACCTCCCCCACGGAACCTCCTATCGGCCGGGCAGTGCGGCGGTTGAGCCCTACTTGAGCAGTTCTGCCAACCCGTCTTCTATGCCCCGACAGAGGACGCCGATGTCGGGGGCGGTGTCGTAGTCGCCGGTCACGCCGAAGTTGAGGGCGCCGAGGTAGGAGAAGATGGCGATGCCGATGCGGGCCGAGGCGGCCAGTGGCACGTACGGGAACGCCTCGAGCATCTGGCGCCCGACCGCGTACAGCGGGAACTGAGGTCCGGGCACGTTCGTCGTCACCGTGTTGATGTTGCGCTGGGGAATGCGGGTGGCGAGCCGGGTGCCGAGCGCGAGCAGCATCGGCGGGGCGAAGCCGGTCAGCGACGTGAGCACCTCGCCGGCGACAGCCTGCTTCGACTCCTTGAGCCCGTCCATCTGGCTGCGGATCGAGTCGAGACGCTCGCCGGCGTCGACGATGCCGACGGGCAGTTCCGCGAACATCGCCGACACGCGGTTGTTGTACGTGCCGCGCTCCCCCGGCGTGCGCACCGACACCGGCACGAGCGTGCGCACCACCCGCCCCTCGACCGACTCGCCGCGCCCGAGGAGCAGCTGGCGGAAGCCGTTGGTGATGATCGACAGGACGACGTCGTTGACCGTGCCGCCGTGCGTTGCCCGCACCTGCTTGATGTCGGAGAGCTGCGAGCGCGCCCAGTCCCACCGACGGTGCGGACCGATGGGGCCGTTGAGGGTGGACTGGGGCGTGGGCCGCGCCAGCCCCGCCAGGGAGCCGAGGCCGCGCACGGTTTCGGTCGCCTGTTGCAGCAGCTGGCGCGGCGCTCGCGTCGCCGATCGCACGCCGCGCAGCTGCTCGTAGGGGCTCACGAGCCGTTCGACCACCGCATCGGCGAGCAGCGAGCGCGACGACGGCTCCGCCTCCGCCTGCCACGTGTCTTCCACGGGCGCCGCCGGCTCGGCCGACTGGTCGAGCACAACCGTGAGCAGGTCGGTGCCGGACACCCCGTCGACCATGCAGTGGTGGGTCTTGCTGAGCAGGGCCCAGTGGCCGTCGGCCAGGCCCTCGACGGCCCACATCTCCCACAGCGGCTTGGCCCGGTCGAGCTGCTGCGCCATGACCCGGCCGACGAGCGCCCGCAGCTGGTCGTCGCCGCCGGGAGCGGGGAGGGCGGTGTAGCGGACGTGATAGTCGAGGTTGAAGTGCGGGTCGTCGACCCACAACGGCCGGCCCAGCTCCAGCGGCACGGACCGCACCTTCTGGCGGTACCGGGGAACCAGCGGGAGCTTGCCCGCCACCATGGCCTTGATCTGGTCGAGCGATGGTGGCGGGCCCTCGAAGATCGCCACCGATGCGATGTGCATCGGGCTGTTCTCGCCCTCGATGTGGAGGAACGAGGCGTCTTGCGGGCTCAAGCGCTCCATGGCACTCCCCCTTCTGCCGGGAGCGCCACCCTAGGTCAGCGGGTGGCGGCGCGCAGCGGGCGGCTCGGGCGTGCGGACGCCGGTGCACCGGCTTCCTGGCGCTTGGGGCTGTACTGGTAGTTGGTGACGAGGCTGACGGCCAGGACGGCGATGCCGGCGGCGACATAGAACGCGCTCAGACCGGCGTCGCCGTGGCGGAAGTTCAGGGCGAAGGGCGCGCCGAGCAGGAGGGCGGTGGCGGCGTAGTCGCCGGCGGAGTGGATGGTGAACGGAAGGACCTTCACCACACCGAGCGGGTACTTCGTCATCATGCTGACGACGAGCACGACGGCGCCGACGACCACACCGGTGGCGACGGCACCCGTCGAACCGCCGACGGCGAGGGCGACGATGATCAGGAGCGAGCCGACGGCGTAGTCGGCGATGGCATGGAGCCAGGCGGGGAGCAGGCGGACGAGCGACATGGTGGTTCCTCTCTCGGTTGGCGCGGTGTTGCATCTACTTCGGAGGAGAGGGCGGTCGCGGATGACGCGCCACGTCAGCCAGTGTGGCGAGGCTGCGACGTTGGAGCTGCGCCAGCCGGCGTCGCAGCACCCACCGTTCGAGGCGCCCCAGGGGTCCGGCGGGGAAGTCGATGTCGATGACGTGGGTGACGCGCGTGGTCGAGGCGCCGTCCTGCTCGAGCGTCCACCGGCTCGTCATGCTCGCGCCGAGCACGACGTGCTCTTCGAGCACTTTGCCGGGCTCGGCGGTGACAACCTCACTGGCGCCGGCGAAGTCGTGGAACAGCAGCGAGCTCTGACCGGTGAACCGCGTGCCTTCGACGGCAGGGCCGGGTGGGGCGTCGACCCGCCGCAGCTCTGACAGCCACTCGGGCCGGGACGACAGGTCCGCCAGCACGGCGTAGACGGCGCCGGGATCGGCGCCGACCACGCCCGTGCGTTCGAGGCGGATGCGTCCCGTGGCTAGGTGCCGGGACCTATGTGACCGTGAACTGCTGGATCATGCCGAGCGCCAGGTGTTCCTTCTTGGTGGCGGGGTCGGGCACGTGGCAGAGGGCGACGTAGGTGCCGGCCGTGAGGTCGAGGTCGGCCCACGCCGTGTCCCCCGGGCCGATGCCCGGCGCGCCGCCGGCGGACTCGAAGGGCGGCGGGCCGGCGGGCTTGGCGAAGAACGCCTTGGCGTCGTTGACGGTCTTGCCTGCGGCCATCTTGACCAGCGTCATCTCGTGCACCTGGTCGGTGGAGGTGTTCTTGAACTCGATGGTGGTCTTGCCGGCCTTCAGCGTCGGGATGGTGAAGCTGAAGTTCTTGGCGGAGACCGACGCCCCGGGCGTCGGCGCGGACGCGCTGCTCGCGGGCGGCGTCACCACGAAGGGCCGCACCATTCCCTTGGCGAGGTGCGGGATGCCGTCGGGGGCGGGCACGAAGCACACCATGACCCAGTTGCCGGCGCGCAGCTTGCTCACGCCCGTCTCGTTGGTGCCGGCCTTGGTGACGTTGAGGCCTGCCCCGCCGTCGGTGAGGGCGAGGGCCTGGAGGCCCGAGGGGTCGGCCTGGCCGGCGGCGGCGAAGTCCTGCAGGGTCTTGCCGTCCTGCAGGCGGAGGAACTGGGCCTGGTGGTCTTCCTTGCCGACGTCGTTGAGGTTGACCTTGACGTAACCCTCCTGGACGCTGTTCGGCCCGTCGAACGTGTACTCCTTGGCCGTGATGTCCATGGTGGTGACGGCGGCGGGCGCAGTCGATGTCGTGGAGCCAGATGAGGCGGTGCTCTTCTTGCTCTTTCCGCATCCGGTGAGGGATATCGCCAACAGGATGATCACGGCCACCGCCGCTCGTGTGCGCATGGCGCGCAATCTAACCTCGCCGCGTGCTCCGGGCCATGACTCTGAACATCTGGAACCTGTCCGGTCCGTGGCGGGAGCGTCGAGTCGAGATCGCGGCGTGGCTCACGCGGCTGTCACCCGACGTCGTGTGCTTGCAAGAGGTGATCGAGAATCCGGACGGCCGCAACCAGGCTCGTGAGCTGGCCGACGCTGTCGGTGGTTACCACGTCGCCTACGCCGGCTCGCCGGCGTGGGGGCGCACGTTCGGCAACGCGGTGCTCAGTCGGTGGCCCATCGACGACACCGACGTCGCGCGGCTGCAGCACAGGCCGAAGGAGACGGAGGTGGAGCGAGTCGTCGTGCACGCCCGGACGGGTGGACACGACGTCTTCTCGACCCATCTCAACTGGGAGTTCCACGACGGCGCCGTGCGCGAGGTGCAGGTGCAGCAGCTGCACGACTTCGTGGTGGCGCGCGCCGATGCGTCGGCGTTGCTGCCGCCGATCATCGGCGGCGACTTCAACGCCGACCCCGACTCGACCGAGATCCGCTGGTTGAGCGGGCTCGCCACCCTCGACGGGCGCAGCGTCTACTACCAGGACGCGTGGCGCGTCGCCGGCGGCCGCGGTCCCGGCTTCACGTGGGACAACCGCAACCCGTTCGCAGCGGAGGCGATCGAGCCCGACCGCCGCATCGACTACATCTTCGTCGGCTGGCGCCGCGACACCGGCGCCGGACGCGTCGAGTCAGCCCAGGTCGTCACTCATCGCGCTCTCACCGGCACGTACGCAACCGATCACTTCGGGCTCCTCGCGGAGATCGCGACTTAATATCCCCCTCATTCGACGGACAGTCGGAGAGGACGGTGGGTCATGATCCGTGCGCCTAGGTCGTTCCGGATGGTCGCGGTCGGGGTCACGCTCGTCGCCCTGCAGATAGGCCTCGGCGCCCAGCCCGCCAGCGCGGCCGACTCCATCGTCGTGACCGCCACCACGCTGTCACCGACCGAGTTCGCCACCTTCAACGGCCAGGTGGCGACGTTCACCAGCACCGACGGCGCGGCGACGACGTCGAGCTTCACCGCCAGCATCAACTGGGGCGACGGCACGACCACGACGCCGGTCTCCATCACCGGCGCGGCCGGGTCGTTCGCCGTGAACGGCACGCACACCTACGCCGACGAGGGCTCGTTCACCATCTCGGTGACCGTCACGAACACAAGCGCCGGTGGCTCCGGCACTGGCACGGCAACCGCGACAGTCGCTGAGGCCGACAGCCTCGTTGTCACCGCGATCGCCCCCAGTCCCACCCAGGGAGTTCCGCTGACCAATGTCGTCGTAGCCAGCGTGAGCGACACGGCCGCCGGCAACGTGGCAAGCGACTTCACCGCCACCATCGACTGGGGCGACGGCACCTCTACTGCAGGAACCATCTCCGGGGGCGGTGGGACGTTCAGCGTGAGTGGCTCGCACACCTACGTCACCAGCGGAACCAAGACGATGACCGTGACGATGCTGGAGGATGCACCCGGTACCGCCGGTGCCAGCGACACCGCGACAGTCAACGTGGCGGCTGCGACGGACACCGACCT
>Ga0070741_10020707_pt1 | contig 10318 bp, 6 predicted proteins | sample Coa_R1_4_FD_66440 | JGI IMG/M metagenome (GOLD analysis project Ga0070741, IMG submission 66440) | Surface soil microbial communities from Centralia Pennsylvania, which are recovering from an underground coalmine fire - Coalmine... | ecosystem: Environmental > Terrestrial > Soil > Unclassified ...
AAACCAAGCGCGCCGACAGCCTATCGGCCAAGGGGGTTCGGCCGGCACTCGCCCGCATCGAAGCGTCGACGATGATCGCCGAGCGGGCGCTGCGTGACCGAACGAGACAACGGGTCGAGAATGCGTCCGGTGAGGCCGAGCAAGCTCGCACGCTCGCGATCGCGCTCTTGGTGTTCGCCGCGATCGTCGCGTTGACGTTCGCTCTGTGGCTGACACGATCGGTCAGTAAGCCCGTGCGAGATCTCGAGACCGGCATGGAGGCCGTGGCCGGGGGCGAGTTCTCGTATCGACTCTCCGTTACGCCGAGCCGCCGCGACGAGTTTGGGCGCCTCTCGGCCAGCTTTTATTCCATGTCTCGGCAGCTGGCCGAGCTGGACAAGCTGAAGGCGGAATTTGTCTCGGTCGCCTCGCACGAGCTCAAGACGCCGGTCAATGTGTTGCTCGGCTATCTCCAATTGCTTCAGGAGGGCGTGTACGGAGACCTCACGGAACGACAATTGGAGGTCTGCCGAACCCTCGAAGTCCAGTGTATGGCGCTCGGACGGTTGGTGAAGCAGCTGCTGGACGTCAGTCGATTCGAGGCGGGTGGTGGGAAGCTGGAGGTGCGCCGGTTTGCCCTGGGACCATTTCTCGACGATCTCGAAACGGCGTTCCAGGTACTGGCGCTTCAGCGTGGCGTGGACTTCCTCGTCATGAGGGCGGCGGGGCTCCCCGAGAGCGTGCTGTGGGACCCGGATCGGATCAACGAAGTCCTGGGCAACCTCCTGTCCAATGCGTTCAAGTTCACCCCCCGTGGCGGACGCGTCGAGCTGCGGCTGGAAGCGCAGGGGGAAACCATCCAGATGGTCGTGCGCGATACCGGCGCCGGTATTGCGCCGGAGCAACTCCCGCGCATCTTCGACAAGTTCTATCAGGCCGATAATCAGGGCTCGGCCGATTCCGAAGGAACCGGACTCGGTCTGGCCATCGCCAAGGGCATCGTCGAAGCGCACAGTGGCACGATCAATGTCGATAGCACACCGGGTGTCGGGACCACCTTCGTGATCGAGTTACCGATAGCGTTCCCGCTCGCCGCGCGCCGGCACCGGGTGAGCCCCATCGCCACCGACGATCCCGAGGGCGTGCTGTCGCGCGCCCTCTCGTAATGCGTCGAGTAACTCTCGCGACCCTTCTTCTTGCTGGTTGTGCCGGACGATACGGGTACGGCACGACGGATCCCGCGCGCCAGTGGCCAGCCACGCGCGTGGCGGCCGAGTCGTTGGCGACCGCGGGACACTTCGCGGCGGCGGATTCGCTGCTGGCCACGTTCGCGAGCGGTCACTCGGGGACCGCGCAAGGCGCCGAGAGTCTGTATTGGCGCGCGGTGTTGGATCTCGACCCGTCGAATCTGAATGCCAGTCCGAGGGACGCGTTGTCGGCCCTCGACGCGTTGGACGAGGCACCGCATAACGACGCGCACCTGACCGAGTCTCACATTCTCCGGCGTGTCGCCGTGTTGGTCAGCTCGATTCAGCGACTGGCCGAGCAGGCGGCATCATCGAGCGACTCGGCGTCGGCCGCCGACTCCGCCACTCGGGCATCCCGAGCCGCCGCGGCGAGCGATCGGGCGCGGTCGAAGGACGAGGAGATCGCGCGGCTCAAGACCGAGTTGGAGAGTGCGCGCGCCGAGTTGGACAAGACCAAAGAGGAACTGGATCGCATCAAGAAGCGCCTCGCGACGCCCCCACGAGCCGAATCGACCGCTACCCCACCCTGAATAACTCGAGAGCGCGAGCGTAGCGAGCGCCCAACGCCCGTTTGATTGGTGCGTTGGCGGGTGAGTCGAGCTCGGGGTCATCGGCGAGGAGGCGATCGGCGACGTCTCGAGCCTTCTCATTGAGGGCCTCGTCGCGCAGCGGGTCGGCGACCCTGAACGTCGACATGCCACTTTGCTGCTCGCCGAACAGATCGCCCATGCCGCGCAGGCGAAGATCGGCTCGGGCGATTTCGAACCCATCGTCGGTGCGCACGAAGACGTCGAGTCGCGCTCCCGCGTCCGGTGAGACATCGCCGAGGAGTACGCAGTAGGACGCCTCACCGCCGCGGCCGACGCGGCCTCTCAGCTGGTGAAGCTGCGAGAGACCGAAGCGTTCCGGGTGTTCGATCACCATGACCGTCGCGTTGGCGACGTCGATGCCGACCTCGATCACGGTGGTCGCGATCAGAAGGTCGATCTGTCCATCACGAAACGCCCGCATGGTCTTGTCGCGCTCGGGTCCCGGGATCCGGCCATGAATGAGCGCCACGCGCCGATTTTCGAACGCGCCGCCAGGTCCGGTGAGAGCCGCGTACATGGCGGTCGCCGATTTGAGGTCGATCTTCTCGGACTCTTCGATGACCGGATACACGATATAGGCTTGACGACCCTTCTCGATTTCCCGGTCGACAAACTCCAAGACGCGCGACCGAGACGACTCGGGGCGCATCACGGTCGTGACCGGCTGGCGTCCGGGCGGACGCTCGTCCAACACACTGACATCGAGATCGCCGTAGATCGTGAGCGCCAGCGAGCGCGGAATCGGTGTGGCGCTCAGGAGGAGCACATCGGGGCTCTCCCCTTTTTGGCCGAGCGCTTTGCGCTGCTCGACGCCAAACCGGTGCTGCTCGTCGACGACCGCGAGGCCCAGCCGCACGAATTCGGTCGCATCTTGGATCAACGCGTGGGTGCCGACCGCGAGGGTCGGACCGGCCTGCGCCAGGCGCGTGGCCGCTTCCCGTCGAGCGCTGGCGCTCAAGCCCCCGGTAATGAGAATGGGCTCGATGCCGAGCGGCGCCAGCATCCGCGTCAGGGTGCGCGCGTGCTGCTCGGCCAACAATTCCGTCGGCGCCATGATCGCCGCCTGGTAGCCGTTCTCCATCGCCAGCAGGGCGGCGAAGAGTGCGACAACGGTTTTGCCGCTGCCGACATCGCCTTGCACGAGACGGTGCATCCGCTCGGCACTCACCATGTCCGCCACGATCTCGCGCAGGACCCGCGTCTGGGCGCCGGTCAGCTGGAACGGGAGCGCGGCCTTGAGGGCGGTGGTGAGCTCCCGGCGGTTCACGAACACGATGCCGGCGCGCTTTTCGCGCGCGATCGCGTTGCCACGGCGGTGGAGCAGCTGAACGAAGAGCAACTCTTCGTACGCCAGTCGCGCCCGTCCGGCCGCGGCCTCGGCGACCGAGTGCGGCCGATGCACCATGCGCAAGGCGTCGCCGAGCGGCGGCACGTCGACGCCGTCGAGCGCGGCGCGCGGGAGGAACTCGCGCACGAGCGGCAGCAAGGCATCGAGGTGCGTTTCGATCAGGGAGCGGATCAGCTTGACCGACAGGCCTTCCGTCGCCGGATAGATCGCGAGCACGCGGCCCTCGGCCGTGCCCTCGGCGTCCGATCCGAGGTTCACGAACTCGCGCGGCTGGACTTGGCGCCCGTGATAGAATCGCACGCCGCCGCTCACGAGCAGCACGTCGCCCTTGTGGATCGTGCGGTCCAGGAACGGTTGGCCCGGCCAGGAGACCTCGATCATGCCGGAGTCGTCGCGCAGCACGGCTTGGAAGATGCGGAGACCCTTGCGCGTCGGGAGGACGCCTTTGGAGATCACCGTGCCGATGATCGTCGCATCCATGCCGGGCTGCAGCGAAGAGATCGGGGCGACGGTGCTGGCGTCCTCGTAGCGATGAGGGACGTGGTACAGCAGGTCGCCCGCGGTCACTATGCCCAGGCGCGCGAGGAGCTCGGCGCGATGTGGTCCGACACCCTTGAGATATGTGACGGGTGTCTCGAGGTTCATACCTCTTCGAGAAGCTCCTTCGAGAATTCGACGGCGTCGAAGGTCGCGAGGTCGGTTAGGCTCTCGCCGGTACCAATGAACTTGACCGGGACATCTATGGCCTCGTGCACGGCCACGACGATACCGCCTTTCGCGGTCCCATCAACCTTGGTCACGACTAAGCCCGTGACCGGCACCGCGGCCGCGAAGGTCTTCGCCTGTACGACGGCATTTTGTCCAATGGTGCCATCCAGGACCAATAGCGTTTCGTGCGGGGCTCCTGGATTTCTTTTGCCTAGTACACGAACAATTTTTTTCAATTCCTCCATCAGGTTCCCACTCGTGTGGAGTCGGCCCGCGGTGTCGACTATGAGCACATCGGCGTGATTTTTCACGGCGACATCCAAGGCATCGACCGCGACCGCCGCCGGATCACGGCCGACCGCCGCGCCAACGAATTCAGCGCCTGAGCGCTCGGCCCACACTTTCAACTGATCGATCGCGCCAGCGCGAAAGGTGTCGCCAGCCGCGACGATGACCTTCTTGCGTTGCTTGCGAAGCGCACCGGCGAGCTTGCCGATGAACGTGGTCTTGCCTGCCCCATTCACGCCGATGACGAGAATGACCGTGGGCGCTTGGGGAGCCGAGATGAGCGACGTATCGTGGCGGCCCGTGATGAGCGCGCGCTCGACGCCGGCGCGCAAGGCCTCGTGGAATTCGGAGCCGGTGCGCACGCTGCCGTCCAAGGCGAGCCGCTCGACGTCGGCCACGAGCCGCATCGTCGTCGCCACGCCGAAGTCGGCATCGAGCAGCACTTCCTCGAGACGCTCGAGCGATCCCTGGTCCGGCCCACCGCGCATGACGACGCCAACGTCGGCCAGGGCGATGTCCTTGATCCGTTGCCACAGCGAGCGCTTCGGCACATCGCCGTCGCGCCGAAAAATCCGACTCATAGCTTTCTCACCGAAGTCCGAGCGACCGGCGGACGATCCACTCTCCACAGAGTGCGCCGACCAGCGCCAAGTATATCCACCATATGGCCCGCACCCGCGTGGCGAGCCCGGCGACGGCGCCACCGCCGATCGCGCCCGCTTTCACGCGCGCGCGATTGGGCAGCCATTCGCGCGACGGGTTGACGACGAGCGATGACGTCCCGCCGGTCGTGCGCACGTCATACACGCCACGTGCCATCGGCGCCGACTCTGCCGTTGATCCGCTGCCGAAATGCAGCGCGACCGTGTCGGGAGTGCCACCGCCTCGCCGCGTCACGACGACCGTGACGACCGAGTCCGTGCCCGAACCCCGACGCCACTCGACCGGCTCGCCGGCCCTGACCGCGCCCTCCGTCGGGAGTGCGACCCGTACGTCCGGCCGTTCGGCCGACAACCAATCAAAGATACCGCCCCACAACGCCGAATACGCATCGGCGGCGACGCCGCCACGGAACTGCCAGCGCCAGAGGCCTGCCGCGTTCACGATCACCACGCGCCGGCCGCTCAACGTGCCGATGACCGGCACCCGTCGATCGAGACGTCTCGCCCGCCTCGTCTCCAACCCTTCCCAATAAGTGTTCGGCGGATAGGCCATCGACGGAGACTCGATCGGCGGCAGGCTGTCCCAGGCGATCGATCCGAGCGCGGCGGCGAGCGGCGAGGGTGGGGCCGCCGTCGCGTAGTACTCGCCGGTCTCGTCCCCACTTGGGCTGGGGAACAATACGAGCGAGCCGTGCGTCGACGACCGTGGGGCGCCGAAGAGCGCGGTATCGCCGTGCAGCACGACGAGTGGGGCGTTGGCCACGGCGCGCCGGACGTCAGTCTCGGTGACCGAGGCAAGCGTGCCATCGACTCGCCAGTTGCCCGGTGCCACGCGGAAGAAGCCGCGTGTGGGGAGCGACACCGCGCCACGGAGAACGGCCAGCGCATAGCGGGCATCGTAGTCTGGTGACGTCGAGACGAACACGGCGCCCGCGGCCGGCGAGATCTCTAACGGTCGCTCGAGCGTGTCATTTCTGCGCTCGGCATCGCCCGGTACAGTGACGATGACTCGGAGGAGTCCCGAGCCTTCTTCTGACGGGACTGCGATCCGTAGTGGCACCACCCGTTCGGCCAGCGGATCCAGCGCCGGTAATGGCGTGGTCGTCAGGGTTCGGTTGTCGAACAACACCGAGAGCGAGCCGGCCGTTGATCCGGCCGAGCCGGCGGCGACGGTCGCTTGAATGGGGACGGTGTCGCCGCCGACGACCGCGCGTGGGGCCTCGACCGCGGTGACGGCCGCGTCGCTCACCGCCGGCCGGGCGATAACGAAGAGACCGGAGCCGGCCGGTAGGTTGGCCAGCGCGTCGGGGTCATCGAGCTCGCCGTCGGTCACGATCTCGAGCGGACGGCCAGCGGCCAGGGCGCGATCGACCGCTGACCGGGTCGACGTTCGCGTGTCGATCGGCACGTTCGGCGGCGCGCCGGCGCGCAACGAGTCGCCGAACAGGAAGCTCGAGTCGGCGTTGCGTGTGAGCACGCGGAAGTGGCGCAACGCGCTGTCGTAGGTCGCCGGGCCGCCGCGCTGCCAGCTCGCTGAGACATCGAGCACCGCGATCGGGCGCACGGCCTTGGTCGCGCCCGCGGGCGCGTCGAGCAGCAGGGCGACGAGCAGCGTCACCGCCACGCCGCGCAGGGCGGCGGCGGGGAGCTCGCGGCGTGTGCCCGCCGGTCCATACTGCAGCGCCGCGACACCGAATCCCACCGCGGCCGCGAGCAGCCAAGCTGTCATGGCCAGAAACTTACTTGGCCGCGACCTGGCTGGGTTGCTGTTGCTGCATGGCCGCCAGGCACTTCTCTCGCTCGGCCTCGAACGCGGGCTTGTCGGCGGCCAGCAAGGGCTCGCCGCCGGTCGTTTTCAGCGCGGTCCGGGAATCGTGTTGGACGCCATTGATGAGCACCTCGAAATGCAAATGAGGCGCGGTCGCGAGGCCGGTCATCCCCACGTAAGCGATCGTCTTGCCCTGGTCGACGCGCGCGCCGACGCGGATACCCGACGCGAATCGGAGGAGATGTCCGTAGCGCGTCACGTAGCCGTTCCGGTGTCGTAAGTCGATCACGTTGCCATAGCCATGTTTTTGGCCGGCGAAGATCACGACGGCGTCGCCGATCGCGCGGACAGGCGTTCCTTGGGCTGCGGCGTAGTCCGTGCCTTTGTGCTGGCGCCATATGCCGAGGATCGGGTGCTTGCGCATGCCGAATACGCTGGAGATGCGGCGGAATTCTAGCGGCGCTCTCAAGAAGGCGTTTCTCAGCGACTTGCCGGATTTGTCGTAGTAGCCGTCTTTGGATTTGCCGCCGGCGAACCAGATGGCTTCGGTTGTGTCGCGCGAGAGTACGAACGACAGCGCCATTACGCGGCCTATGCGTACAACGCCCTCCGGACCCGTCTGGCGTTCATACAGAGCTTTGAACGTGTCGCCATCTTGGAGGTCTCGACTCATGTCTACGCGATAGTCGAGAATGTCGGCTAGCGCCCACGTCAGCTCTTCTCGCGCATGCTTTGGGAGCGTGGGCGCGGCAGCGTCCATCGCTGCGTAGAGGTTTGTGTGGATTGTGCCTGCGACTACCAGTGTGTCTGTTGACCACGGCAGCTTTTCATCTTGCGCCGTCCATTGGTCTCCGGTGCGGCGTAAGTGCACGATGTGATCAACCGCGAACCGGAGCGCGATCTCACGCGGCCCGATCTCGCCCGGTACGAGCGGTCCGACACCCGAATCGCCGAGTCCCACCTCGGCCGTCGAATCCGGATAGACACTCGTCATCGTGACGACGGTACCCGCCATCACTCGTCGTTCGTCAAACGGCGCGGCGCGAAGCGCCGCCGCCGAAAAAACTTGCGCGACATGAGCGCGGGCGAAGAGCTGCGAAAGCGTTTCGCCAGACCGGAGCGTATCGACGACTCGCTCCGTGTCAGGGACCGCGACTGTGGGGTGCGTAACGACAGAAACGGCCGGCGATGTTTGCCGGCCGTGGATCGGCGGGGTGAAGATGAACGCCGCCGCGGCGAGAAGCGCGACCACGCAGTACGCGATCGCGCGCGCGCCCAGTGCCTTCAATCCATCTGCCTCCGAATAAACGTTGGGATCTCCATATCGGAGAGGTCCTGATCAGAGGTACGCAGATCGCTGGTCCTTCGTGGAATATCAACGGTCGCGGGCCGCGAGGGACGCTGCACCTGCTGACGCTGCGTCGGGAACGGAATCACCGGCGGACTCTTCTGCTGCACCTGCGCGATCATGCCCGCGCGTGCGCCGTCGAAGCCCGTGGCGATGACCGTCACGCGGATTTCACCCTGCATGGCCGGCTCATGCACGGCGCCGAAGATGATCTCGGCATCGTCGCCGACGGCGTCGTGGATGATCTCGTTGATCTGATGCACTTCGCCGAGGGTCAGATCCGCGCCGCCGGTGATGTTGACGAGCACGCCGGTCGCGCCGGAGATCGAGATGTTGTCGAGCAACGGCGACGAGATCGCCTGCTGCGCCGCCTCCATCGATCGATTCTCGCCGCGGCCGATGCCGGTGCCCATGAGCGCGCTGCCGCCGGCCTGCATGACGGTGCGCACGTCGGCGAAGTCGACGTTAACGAGACCGGTGACGCTGATGAGCGACGAGATACCCTGCGTCGCGTGCAGCAGGACCTCGTCCGCCTTCTTCAGGGCGTCCTGAAATGGGATGCCCTTCCCGACGACGGCCAGCAGGCGCTCGTTCGGCACGACGATCATCGTGTCGACGTTATTCCGCATTTCGTTGATGCCGCTGTCGGCCTGCCGCATGCGCTTCTTCCCCTCGAACAGGAAGGGTCGCGTGACGATGCCGACCGTGAGCGCACCCGCCTGGCGCGCGAGCTCGCAGATCACCGGGGCGGCGCCGGTGCCCGTGCCACCGCCCATGCCGCACGTGATGAAGACGAGATCGGCGCCGACGAGCGAGCGCTGCACGTCTTCTTTCGATTCCTCGATAGCTTGGCGACCGATTTCCGGACGGGCGCCGGCGCCCAGACCTCGGGTGAGCTTCTTCCCGATCTGGATTTTGACGTCGGACTTCGAGTTCAGCAGCGCTTGTGCGTCGGTGTTCACCGAGATGAACTCGACCCCTTCCAGGTGCTCCTCGATCATGCGGTTGACGGCATTGCCGCCACCACCGCCCACGCCCACCACCTTCATCCGGGCGTTCTGTGACGCGCTCTCCTCGAACTCGAAGATCATCGCGAATGCGGAGCTAATGTGGATAACTTCGCCGAGTCCCGCTTGGGCCGCGGCAATATAACAAGATTTCTGCCAGCGTGATGACGAAATACTTCCCACAAGGGTACAACCAGGTTATCCACAATTTTTCGGGGCTAAAAAAAGTCTTGGAGCCAGACTCTGACCCGTTCGATCAACTTATCTACCCCGGGAGCCCCGATTCCGGGCCTCCGGGTGTCCCCGCCGATGGCCATACGGTGAGCGCCGTAGAGGGCCAAGCCGGTTACTGTAGAAAAACGGGGAGCGTCCACGGAATCGGTCAATCCGGTCAAAGAGGACCCCGGCGCTCCGACCCGCACTCCAATCCCGAATACGTCTGTCGCGAGATCAACGATGCCGGGCAGAGCCGCGGCGCCTCCGGTGAGGACCACTCCGGAGCTCAGCCGGCGTGCGTAGCCCGTATTTGTGATATCGCGTTGGACGAGATCGAAAATTTCATCGACGCGCTGATGGATGATGTGCGTCAGCGAGCCGTGGTCGATGGCGCGTTCGCCCTGTGCGGCGGTTCCCGGCAACGGGATCACCAAATGCGGATCTGACGCGCCCTCGTACGCGCAGCCATAGCGTTCCTTGAGCCGCTCGGCATCATCAGGCGTCAACTTCAAGCCCAGCACGATGTCGTTCGTGACGCTGTTGCCACCGTAGGCGACGGTACCGAGATGACGAATTTTTCCCTCGTGAAAGATCGCGAGATCCGTCGATCCCGCGCCCATTTCCACGAGGGCGACGCCGAGCTCCTTCTCATCTTCGGTGAGCACGCTCAGGGCCGACGCGAGCGGCTCCAACACCAGCTCACGAACCTTGTAGCCGGCCCGCTCGACGGCCTTGCGCAGGTTCATCGCCGGCGATGCACCGATCGTGACCAAGTACATCTCGGTCTCGAGCCGCGTGCCGATCATCCCGACGGGATCGCGAATGCCCTGGTTCTTGTCGACCGTGTATTCCTGCGGGATCGCGTGCAGCAGCTCGCGATCGGTCGGCACGGCCTGCGCCCGCGCGACATCGTTCGCGCGCTCGACGTCCTGCTTCGTGATCTCCTCGCCGTTCACGGCGACGACGCCCGTCGAGGTCATCGCCTGGACGTGCTCGCCGGCGATCCCGACATACACCTCGGTCACATGCTGCCCGGCCATGCGCTCGGCGTCTTCCATGGCTTTGCGAATCGACCGCGTGGTCTCTTCGATATCGGCGACCACGCCGCGACGAAGGCCCGTCGTGCGGGCGCGACCGACGCCGAGGACCTTGATCCG
>Ga0070741_10020708_pt1 | contig 10318 bp, 9 predicted proteins | sample Coa_R1_4_FD_66440 | JGI IMG/M metagenome (GOLD analysis project Ga0070741, IMG submission 66440) | Surface soil microbial communities from Centralia Pennsylvania, which are recovering from an underground coalmine fire - Coalmine... | ecosystem: Environmental > Terrestrial > Soil > Unclassified ...
GCGAGCGGGAACTTCTCGAAGTCGAAGCGCGGCGCCTTGACGGCGACGTAGTCGAGCGCCGGCTCGAAGGCTGCGGTCGTCTTGCCGGTGATGTCGTTCGGCAGCTCGTCGAGCGTGTAGCCGACGGCGAGCAGCGCGGCGAGCTTCGCGATCGGAAAGCCTGTCGCTTTCGACGCGAGCGCCGACGAGCGCGAGACGCGCGGGTTCATCTCGATCACGCGGAAGTCGCGGGCGTCGGGCGAGACCGCGAACTGGACGTTGGCGCCGCCGGTCGCGACGCCGACGGCGCGTGCGGTCGCGAACGCCGCGTCGCGCAGCTGCTGGTAGACGCGGTCGGGCAGCGTCTGCTGCGGCGCGACCGTCCACGAATCGCCGGTGTGCACGCCCATCGGGTCGAGGTTCTCGATCGAGCAGACGACGACGGCGTTCCCGCGCGCGTCGCACATCACCTCGAGCTCGTGCTCCTGCCATCCCGCCAGGTACTCCTCGACGAGCACCTGCGAGACGGGGCTCATCTCGAGTCCGTGCGCGATCGCGCCGTGGAGCTCCTCGTCGGTGAACGCGATCCCGCCGCCGGTGCCGCCGAGCGTGAACGCCGGGCGCACGATCGCCGGGACGGGGAACTCGACGTCGGGGGAGTGCGCGACGATCGACCGCGGCGTCGGCACGCCCGCTGCGCGTACCGTCTCGCGGAAGAGCTCGCGGTCCTCCGCGCGCTTGATCGCGTCGAGATCCGCTCCGATCAGCTCCACGCCGATCGGCGCGAGCTCGACGGCGAGGTTGAGCGCGGTCTGCCCGCCGAGCGTCGGCAGGATCGCATCCGGCCGCTCGCGCTCGATCACCTGCGCCACCGTCTCCGCGTCGAGCGGCTCGAGGTATGTCGCATCCGCCCATTCCGGGTCGGTCATGATCGTCGCCGGGTTCGAGTTGACGAGCACCACGCGGTAGCCCTCCCGCCGAAGCACGCGGCACGCCTGCGCGCCGGAGTAGTCGAACTCGCACGCCTGCCCGATGCGGATCGGGCCGGAGCCGAGGATCAGGATCGTGCGAAGGTCGGCGCGCTTCGGCACGTGTCCGCGAGTCGGTCGAAGAAGGGGAGCGCGTCGAGTGGGCCCGGAGACGCCTCGGGGTGGAACTGCACGGTGTCGTAGCCGTCGCCGTGGAAGCCTTCGCACGTCCCGTCGTTCAGCGACACGTAGGCGGCGTCGTCCTCGGCGGCGACGCAGAAGCCGTGGTTCTGCACGGTGACGAGCACGCGGCCGGTCTTCACGTCCTGCACGGGATGGTTCGCGCCGCGGTGGCCGAAGTGGAGCTTGAACGTGTCGTGCCCGAGTGCGAGCCCGACGAGCTGGTGGCCGAGGCAGACGCCGAAGAGGGGCACGGCGCCGAGCAGGCTGCGGATCGTCTCGACCTGGTCGGTCAGCACGGCCGGATCACCGGGCCCGTTGGCGATCAGCACGGCGCGCGGCTTCGTCTCGAGGATCGCGTCCGCCTCCCAGTCGCCCGGCACGACGTACGCCTCGAGCCCCGCGTGCGCGAGCCGCTGCGGGATCGACCGCTTCGAGCCGAGGTCGACGACGGTGACGCGCGGCCCGGAGCCGACGGAGTACGGGTGCTGCGCGCCCACCTTGCGGTCGAGCGGGCGGCCGTCGATCGGCGGCTCGGCGAGCGCGCGGGCGTGGAGCTCGTCCACCGTGCCCTCGCCGAGTGCGCAGCGCACGACGCCTTCGTCGCGGATGCGGCGGACGAGCGTGCGTGTGTCGACGCCGGCGAGCGCGACGACGCCCCGCTGCCGCAGCCACGCCGCGAACTCCGGCCGCACGTCGCGCATCACGACCCCCTCGCACTGGACCCGGTCGGACTCCATCCGCGCCTCGTCGACGCCGTAGGTGCCGATCAGCGGGTAGGCGAAGCAGAGCACCTGCGCGACGTAGCTCGGGTCGGTGACCGCCTCCTCGTAGCCCGTCATCGCGGTCGTGAAGCAGGCCTCGCCCGCCACGACGCCCGCGGCGCCGACCGCGAGGCCCTCGAAGACGGTGCCGTCCTCGAGCACGAGTCTTTGCATAGTCTGCACGGAAGTGCATAATACGCAAATGCCGACGGCGTCGATCCTGGGCACCGCCGGGTACACCGGCCAGGAGACGCTCGACCGCCTCCTCGCCCACCCGTCGCTCGAGGTGGCGGCGCTCGGGTCCGACTCGAGCGCCGGCAAGCCCGCCCAGACGCTCGACCCGCGCCTCAACGGGTCGCTGCCGCGGTTCGTCTCGAACGCCGAGGCGGCGGCTGCGGGCGCGGACGTGATCTTCCTGTGCCTCGGGCACGAGGAGGCGGCCGTGTTCCAGCCGCCGGAGGGCGCGGTCGTCGTCGACCTCTCGGGCGCGCACCGGCTTCGGGACGGCAGCCTCGCGCAGCGGTGGTACGGGATTGCTCCCGGCGCGTGGTCGTACGGCCTGCCGGAGGTCGCGCCTCCCGAGGGCAGGCTGATCGCGAACCCCGGCTGTCACGCGACGGCCGCGCTGCTCGCGCTCTGGCCGCTGCGCGACGCGATCGAAGGGCCCGTCGTCGTGGACTCGAAGACCGGCATGACCGGTGCCGGCCGCGGGCTCAAGCACTCGACGCATGCGGGCTTCGTCCTCGAGAACCTCTCGCCCTATGCCGTCGAAGGCCACCGGCACGCACCGGAGATCGAGCAGGCGCTCGGACATCGCGTCACCTTCGTACCGCACCTGCTCCCGCTGCGCCGCGGCCTGCTCGCAACGTGCTACGTGCAGACGACGGGCGACGCGCGGGGGCTGATCGAGGCCGCGTACGCGTCGAGCCCGGCGGTCCGTGTGCTGCCGGAGGGCGTCGTCCCCGAGCTCGCGCGCGTGCACGGGACCGACGCGGCGGAGGTCGGCGTGTTCACGAACGGCGAGACGACGATCGTGATCTGCGCGATCGACAACCTCGGCAAAGGCGCGGCAGGCCAGGCGGTGCAGAACGCGAACATCGTTCTGGGCCTGCCGGAGACGGCGGGGCTTCGCCTGCACGGAGTGCTCGTATGAGCGTGACGGCAGCGCGTGGCTTCGCCGCGTCGGGCGTCGCCGCCGGGATCCGCCGGAGCGAGCGCAAGGACCTCGCGATCGTGCGCTCGCTGCGGCCGGCGGTGGGAGCGGCGATGTTCACGCGCAACAAGGTGCAGGCGGCGTGCCTGCAGGTCTGCCGCGAGCATCTCTCGCTCGCCGAGCCGCAGGCGATCGTGATCAACTCGGGCATCGCGAATGCGGCGACGGGAGAGCGCGGCGTCCTCGACGCGCAGGCGACGACCGCCGAGGCTGCGCGGCTGCTCGCCCTGACGGCGGAGGAGGTGCTGCCGCTGTCGACCGGCGTGATCGGCGCGCGCCTGCCGTTGCACAAGCTGCTGCCGGCGCTCGAGCCCGCTGCCGCCGCGCTCTCCGAGGAGGGCGGCGCCGACGCAGCGGAGGCGATCATGACGACCGACACGCGCCCGAAGACGGCGTCGGCCGCACGCGGCGGCTTCGTCGTCGGCGGGATGGCGAAGGGCTCCGGGATGATCCATCCCGATCTCGCGACCATGCTCGCCGTGGTGACCACCGACTACGCGCTCCGACGCGGCGAGGCGATCGAGTTCCTGCGCCCCGCGGTCGAGCAGAGCTTCAACGCGATCTCGGTCGACGGCGAGCCGTCCACGAACGACTGCGTGATCCTGCTCGCGAACGGCGCGGCCGATTGCGAGCGTGACGACGCCGCGTTCGCCGCCGCGCTGAACGACGTGTGCGCCGACCTCGCGCGGCAGGTCGTGGCGGACGGCGAGGGGATCACCGTGCTCGCGGAGATCAACGTGACGGGCGCCGTCGACGAGCCGCAGGCGAAGGCGATCGCGCGTCGCATCGCGACGTCGCCGCTCGTCAAGACGGCCCTGTTCGGCCACGACGCGAACTGGGGACGCGTGCTCATGGCCGCCGGATCGGCGCCGTGGAACGGCGGCTACGCGCACGTCGACCCCGAGAAGATCACGCTGCGCTACAACGGCGCCGTCGTTCTCGACCGCGGCGTGCCGACCGACGTCGAGCCCGACGTCTCGGGCCCGTCCTGCACGATCGAGCTCGACCTCGCGCTCGGCGACGGCAAGGCGGGCTACCTGACGAGCGACCTGTCCTACGACTACGTCCGCATCAACGCGGACTACAGAACGTGAACGTGATCAAGGTCGGAGGTGCGGCGTTGAAAGCCGGGCGTGAGCTCGGTGAGCTCGCGTTCGAGGGAGAACGCGTCGTGATCGTGCACGGAGCCGGCCCGCAGATCTCGCTCGAGATGGAGCGCGCTCGGATCCCCGTCGAGTTCGTCGACGGGCGCAGGGTCACCTCGCCCGCGGGGATCCAGATCGTCCGCACCGCCTACCAGCGTGTCAACGCGACGATCTGCGAAGGGATCGGCGACCGCGCCGTCGGCTTGATGGGCGACGAGATCGGCTTGAAGGCGGAGCGCGTGCCGGAGCTCGGCCTCGTCGGGACGGCGGTTCCGTCGCGGCCGCAGGCGGTCCTCGACGCGCTCGAGGCAGGCAAGATCCCGGTGGTCGCGCCGCTCGCCGAAGGGCCGCTGAACGTCAACGCGGACGACATGGCGGCCGCACTCGCACTCGGCCTCGGCGCCGACGGGCTCCTCTTCATCACCGACGTCGACGGGCTGTTGATGGACGGAGAGGTCGTCGACGAGATCGGCGTCGATGCCGCGGCAGAGCTCCTCACGAGCGGAACGCTGGCGGGCGGGATCATCCCGAAGCTCGGCGCCGCGGTGACGGCCGCGCGCGGCGGCGTCGCCGCGTCGATCGGCCAGACGGCGGTGGTCGCGTGAACGTCCTCACCGGCACGCCGCTGCTTCCGACGTACGCGCGTTTTCCCGTCACGTTCGTCGACGGCGACGGCTCGTGGCTGATCGCGGACGACGGGCAGCGGTACCTCGACCTCATCGCGGGGATCGCGGTCGTGAGCCTCGGCCACTGCCATCCGGCACCGCTCGACGCGGCGCGCGAGCAGCTCGAGCGGCTGTGGCACGTGTCGAACCTGTACTCGACGGAGCCGATGGAGCGGCTCGCGGAGCGGCTGTCGGCGCGCTTCGGCGGCGCCCGCGCGTTCTTCTGCAACTCCGGCACCGAGGCGGTCGAGGCCGCGATCAAGTGGGCCCGGAAGGCGACCGGCAAGACGGAGCTCGTCGCGCTCGAAGGCTCGTTCCACGGCCGGACGATGGGCGCGCTCTCGATCACCGGCCAGCCGTCGAAGCAGGCGCCGTTCGTGCCGCTCGTCCCCGGCGCGCGGTTCGCGACGCCGGAGACGCTCGCGCAGCACGTCGGCTCGGAGACGGCCGCGATCTTCCTCGAGCCCGTGCAGGGCGAGGGCGGTGTCAAGCCGCTCGCGGACGAGACGCTCGAGGAGGCGCGGGAGCTCGCGGACGAGTTCGGCGCGATGCTCGTGTTCGACGAGGTGCAGGCGGGGCTCGGCCGCACGGGTGAGTTCTTCGCGTGGCAGCGCAGCGGCGTGATGCCGGATGCGGTGACGATGGCGAAGGGGCTCGCGAACGGCCTTCCGATCGGCGCCCTGCTCGTCGGCGATCGTGCACCGACGGCGTTCGTGCCCGGCGACCATGCCTCGACGTTCGGCGGCAATCCCGTCGCCTGCGCGGCGGCGTGCGCGGTCGTCGACGCGATCGACGACGAGTTGCTCGCGCACGTGCGCGACGTCGGTGCGCTGTTCGCGGAGGCGCTGCCGGAGGTGCGAGGCGCCGGGCTTCTGCTCGCAGTCGAGCTGCACCGCCCCGCCGGCCCCGTCGCGTACGCGGCGCTCGAGAAGGGAGTGCTCGTCGGCACCGCGGGCGACACGGCGCTGCGCATCACGCCGCCGCTCACGATCACGCGCGAGGAGGCGCAGCACGGGATCTCGCTGCTCCAGGAGGTACTCGCCGGATGAGCAAGACCGAGCGTCAGGGAAAGATCCTGCAGCTCGTGACCGACCGGCACCTGTCGACGCAGGCGGAGCTCGCCGACGCGCTGCGGAGCGAAGGGATCGACGCAGTGCAGACGACCGTGTCGCGTGACATCGCGCAGCTCGGGCTCGTCAAGGTGCGGAACGGCAACGGGAAGCTCGTCTACGCGCTCCCCGGGGCGGCCGACCTGCGCCGGATCGGCGAGCTCGCGGCCGCGATGCGGCGCTGGGCGACCGGGATGACCTCGGCGGGCCAGCTGTTGATCATCACGACCCCGAACGGCCTCGCCGCGCCGCTCGCGGACGCGATCGACGAGGCAGGCCTCGCCGACGTCGCCGGCACGGTCGCCGGCGAGAACACGATCTTCGTCGCCGCGCGCGACGGCACGAGCGGCGCCCACCTCGAAGAGCAGTTCCGTCACCACCTCGAGGCGTGAGCGCGAACGGACGCGTGATCCTCGACTCGCTGCCGGTCGGCGAGCGGGTCGGCATCGCCTTCTCGGGCGGGCTCGACACCTGCTGCGCGATCGCGTGGATGCGGGAGAAGGGCGCGATCCCGTACGCCTTCACCGCCGACCTCGGCCAGTACGACGAGGACGACGTCTCGTCGATCCCCGAACGCGCGCGGCGCTACGGCGCCGAGGAGGCGTTCCTCGTGGACTGCAAGGACGCGCTCGCGCACGAGGGGCTCGCGGCGCTCCAGTGCGGCGCGTTCCACATCCGCACCGCCGGGCGGACGTACTTCAACACGACGCCGCTCGGACGCGCGGTCACGGGAACGCTGCTCGTGCGTGCGATGGCCGAGCACGGCATCTCGATCTGGGGCGACGGCTCGACCTACAAGGGCAACGACATCGAGCGCTTCTACCGCTACGGCCTGCTCGCGAACGCGGGCCTCCGGATCTACAAGCCGTGGCTCGACGCCGCGTTCGTCGCCGAGCTCGGCGGCCGGAAGGAGATGAGCGAGTTCCTCGAGGCACGCGGCCTCCCGCACGGCACGTCCGTGGAGAAGGCCTACTCCACCGACGCGAATCTGCTCGGCGCGACGCACGAGGCGAAGGACCTCGAGCAGCTCTCGACCAGCATGGAGATCGTCGAGCCGATCATGGGCGTGCGCTTCTGGGATCCGGCAGTCGAGATCGAGCCGGAGGTCGTGACGGTCGCATTCGAGCAGGGCCGCCCGGTCGGCGACGCCGTCGACGTGGTGCGGCGTATGAACGAGATCGGCGGGCGGCACGGGCTCGGGATGTCCGATCAGATCGAGAATCGCATCATCGAGGCGAAGAGCCGCGGCATCTACGAAGCACCGGGGATAGCGCTGCTGCACGTCGCGTACGAGCGGTTGCTGACCGCGATCCACAACGAGGCGACCCTGGAGCAGTACGCAGTCGAGGGCCGCCGTCTCGGGCGCCTGCTGTACGAGGGCCGGTGGTTCGACACGCAGGCGTTGATGCTGCGCGACTCGCTGCAGCGCTGGGTTGCCGCGGTCGTGAACGGCGAGGTCGACGTCGAGCTTCGCCGCGGCGACGACTACACGATCCTCGACACGCGCGGCGAGGCGATCACCTACAGCGCCGAGCGGCTGTCGATGGAGCGCAGCGCGACCGTGTTCAGCGCCGGCGACCGCATCGGCCAGCTGCAGGTGCAGCTGAACGACATCGCCGATTCCCGTCGCATGCTCGACGCGCAGCGCGAGCTGCGCCACGCGGCGCCGCTGGAGCTCGAGCCGTGACGCTCTGGGCGGGGCGTGTGGGGACGGTGCTTGCGCCGGCGGTGTGGGAGTTCCTCCGCGCGCAGGACGACGAGCTCCTCCCGTACGACTGCGAGGCGACGCTCGTGCACGCACGTCGCCTCGCCTCGGCCGGCTACCTCAGCCCCGACGAGCTCGCCGAGGTGGAGGCGCGCCTCGACTCGCTCACGGTCGCGGACATCGAGGACGCCGACGAGGACGTGCACTCGGCGATCGAGCGGCTGCTCGGCGACGTCGGGCGCAAGATCCACGCCGGGCGGTCGCGCAACGACCAGGTTGCGGCGGCGTTCCGCCTCTACGTCGCGGACGCCTGCGACGAGGCGGGAGACGCGCTCGCGGGCTTCGCACACGCCGTCATCGCCCGCGCCGCCGACGACGCTGGAACGCCGATGCCCGGCTACACGCACCTCCAGCGCGCGATCCCGGTCACGCTCGGACACCACCTGCTCGCGTGGGCGGAGATGCTCGAGCGCGACCGCGCTCGCTTCCGGGGTGCGCGCGCCGCGGCCGAGCCGTCGCCGCTCGGCGCAGGCGCGCTCGCGGGCTCGACGCTGGCGCTGCCGCCGCCGCCGAACGCGATGCGGAACTCGATCGACGCGGTCTCGGATCGCGACTTCGCGCTCGACTACCTCTACGCGTGCGCGGTGCTCTTCACGCACCTCTCGCGCATCGCGGAAGAGGTCGTGCTCTGGACGACGAGCGAGTTCGGCTTCGCGCGGCTCCCGGAGGACGCCGCGACCGGCTCTTCGATGATGCCGCAGAAGCTGAACCCGGACGTCGCCGAGCTTGCGCGCGGGAAGGCGGGCACCGCGATCGGCCGTCTCACCGGGCTGCTCGCGACGGTGAAGTCGCTGCCGCTCGCCTACGACCGCGACCTGCAGGAGGACAAGCCGCCCGTGTTCGCGGCGCGAGCGGACGTCAAGCGTGCGCTCGACGCGCTCGCGGTGCTGGTGCGCGGACTCACGTTCGACCGGGAGCGGATGGCTGCTGCGTGTGCGGATCCGTTGCTGCGCGCCACCGACGCTGCGGAGGCGCTCGTGAAGCAAGGAGTGCCCTTCCGCGACGCGCACGAGCAGGTCGCGGGGCAGGTGCGGGCGGGGACGTTCGAGGCGCCGCCCGGCGGCGACCGGCTCGGCGACGTCGCCGCGGCGGTTCGAGCAGCCGGGGAACGATGGTCCTGAACTCGCTCAGGGGCCGCGACTTCCTCCGCATCCGCGACTTCACGCGCGACGAGCTCGAGAGCCTGCTCGACCTCGCCGCCGAGCTGAAGGCGCACACCCGGCCGCTCCTGCCGCAGAAGACGCTCGGCCTCTACTTCGCGCAGCCGTCCACCCGCACGCGGATCTCCTTCTCCGTCGCGATCGCGCAGCTCGGCGGCACGCCCGTCGTCCTGCTGCCGCAGGAGATGCAGCTGTCTCGCGGGGAGTCGCTCGAGGACACGGCGCACGTCCTCTCGCGCTACGTCGACGCGCTCGCTATCCGCACTCTCTCGCACGGCGAGCTGGAGGCATGGGCAGAAGCCGCGTCGATCCCGGTGATCAACGCGCTCACATCGGAAGAGCATCCGTGCCAGGCGCTCGCGGACGTGCTGACGATCCGTGAGCGGCTCGGGTCGCTGGAGGACGTGCGCATCGCGTGGGTCGGCGACGGGACGAACGTGCTCGACTCGCTCGCCGATCTCGCAACGATCTTCGGCGCCGAGGTCGTCGCTGCGTGCCCCGCCGGGTACGAGCCGGCGAGCACGAACCTGTCGCTCGTCCGCGACCCGCACGAGGCGGCGGAGGGCGCCGACGTTCTCGTCACCGACATCTGGGTTTCGCTCGGCCAGGAGGCGGAGCGCGCGACGCGCCTGCGCGACCTCGAGCCGTACCGTCTCGACGAGTCGCTCCTCGGCCTCGCCTCGCCGGAGGCGCTCGTCCTGCACTGCCTGCCCGCGCATCCGGGCGAGGAGATCTCACCGGGCGCGATCTACGGCGAGCACTCGGCGGTGTGGGACGAGGCGGAGAATCGCCTGCACGTGCAGAAGGCGCTCCTCGCGCTGCTCGTTGGTTGAGTTTCCGACACGCGCGGCGTGGGCGAAGTGGCTCGCGCAGCACGAGGACGACGAGGACGGCGCCTGGCTCAAGTTCGCGAAGAAGGGCACCGGCGTCACGACCGTCACCTACGACGAGGCTCTCGAGGTCGCGCTCTGCCACGGGTGGATCGACGCGCAGGTGAAGCGGCTCGACGAGACGTACTACCTCCAGCGCTTCGTGCCGCGTCGCGCGCGCAGCAAGTGGTCGAAGCGCAACGTCGAGATCGCCGAGCGCCTGATCCGCAAGCGGAAGATGCGGCCGCGCGGGCTCGCCGAGGTCGAGCGGGCGAAGGCGGACGGTCGCTGGGACGCCGCGTACGACAGCCCGCGCACGGCGACGGTGCCGGAGGACTTCGAGCGCGCGCTACGGCGCAACAAGAAGGCGCGCGCGTTCTTCGCGACGTTGTCGGCGTCGAACCGGTACGCGATCCTCTACCGGATTCAGGACGCGAAGCGGCCCGAGACGCGCGCGCGCAGGATCGCTCAGTTCGTGGAGATGCTCGAGCGGGGCGAAAC
>Ga0070741_10020709_pt1 | contig 10318 bp, 7 predicted proteins | sample Coa_R1_4_FD_66440 | JGI IMG/M metagenome (GOLD analysis project Ga0070741, IMG submission 66440) | Surface soil microbial communities from Centralia Pennsylvania, which are recovering from an underground coalmine fire - Coalmine... | ecosystem: Environmental > Terrestrial > Soil > Unclassified ...
GGTGCGAAAGACAAAGGCGGACCCACGCAGGGCAGTACCAATTAAGGCTAACGTCAATGGTAGGAACAACGCAATGCAAAGAACGCTGAAAGCGGTAGGAAAAGTGGAGAATAGGCCGACCACCAGAAAGACTAACCAGATATGGTTCGTCTCCCACACCGGCCCCAATGCTCGATCAATCAGTTGGTGTTGCCGCTCTGCATTCGTTCCAAATGCCAGAAGGTCCCAGATCCCCGCCCCGAAGTCGGCTCCACCAGTGACGGCGTAAGCTATGAGCGCAAACCAAAGGATATCCAGGAGAATATAAGCCAAGCTCATGACGCAACCCACCTCACTCTAAACACCCACTTCTGGGCCGTGTTCTAACTCCTCGATATGGCTCTTTATGCCAGGTCTCACTTGAGCCCACTCCATCCTCGGTAAAGGTGTACGCATCTGGCGAATGAGCAGAACAACCATGGTAATGGAGAGCACGATATAGATGACGACGAAGACCAAAAAGCTGAGATCGAGTAAAGGCGAGGTGGTGGCAGCCTGCCTGGTTCGCAGAAAGCCGTAAATGACCCAGGGTTGTCGCCCTTCCTCGGTGACGATCCACCCCAACTCCACGGCGACAAAGCTGAGCACGCCGCCAAGCACAATTCCACGCAACAGCCAGCGGTTCTCGGGCACAAGACGTTTGCGTAGCCAGTAGAGCAACCAGAACAGAGCCGCTATGAAAAAGGCAAAGAACGCGCTCCCTACCATACCGTCAAAAGCGAGGTGGATAGGGATAGGATCGGGGCGGTCCTGCGGTGGAAATGAGTCCAAACCGCGAATCACAGTAGCTGGATCGTACCCCGCAAGCAAGCTTAACCCGTCAGGGATGTCAATGGAAAAGTAATAGCGCTCTGTTCGAGGATCAGGAATGCCGCCAATATGCAAGGGGACATGGCTTGATGTCTTGAACACGCCCTCCATTGCCGCCAACTTGGCAGGTTGCGAACGCAGCAGGTAGCGGGCATTGAAGTCACCGCTGATGATCTGCAGGGGAGTGGCGATGAGCCCGATCGTCAGCCCCAAGAGCATGCCTTTGCGAAGGTACTCATCGGAATGCCTTTTGAGCAGAGAGAACGCATACACGGCGGCGACAGCAAAGCCGCTTACCACATAGCAGGCCAGGATCATGTGGACTGTCTCATAGGGTGTGCTGGGATTGAAGATAGCTTTATAGGTATCGATAACGGTGATCTTCCCGTTGATAACCTCAAACCCTGTCGGAGTGTTCATCCATGAATTGGTAGTCACAATAAACCAAGCAGAGGCGAGACCCCCAATCCAGATCGGGAAAGAACACAACCAGTGGACAACGGGCGAAACCCGATTCCAGCCATATAGGTAGATACCGAAGAAAATCGCCTCTAGGAAGAAGGCGAAGCCTTCAAAGGCAAAGAGAGGACCAATAACAGCTCCAATAAAGCGAATATAGATCGGCCAAAGGAGTCCCAGTTCAAACTCGACGATTGTACCCGACACCGCACCAATGGCGAAGATGATCACCGCTGCTCTCGCCCAGCGATGAGCCAGTACTATCCAGACAGGGTCTTTACGCCAGAGGCCAAGCCCTTCGGCTATACAAAGAAGCAGCGGGAGGCCAACTCCCAGGACTGAAAAGATAATGTGGAACGCCAACGAGGTGCCCATTTGAGCACGGGCAGCGAGTAAACCTGGCATAAAGGCTCCTCTTCTGTTACTTGTAATAAAACTGCAGTAGTACGATCTCGTGCTATTTTTAAAGGAACCTCTAATTACCAGCAAGCGCTCCTGCTTGGAGGAAAAAGCTCCTCATATTGTTTGTTGTAGAGAACTATACCCTCCACATAGAAAAAGGTGGTGTGGAACGATGAAAGTTTGCTATAGAAGTACCACGTTTCAGAAATCGAGAAGTAGACAATTTAGAATGGTTTCTCTATTTATCTCTAGTTTATTTCTACATTGTTGTTCGTAAAGGAAAGAAGGAGATAGTTGATGTGAGACTAGAAGAGTGTTTAATCTTGAGTCTACTACTTTGGCTCCTTTTGGTCAACTTATTTTCGGAAGATCTCTAAGGAATAAAGAAAGAACGCTGTGCAAACCGCTGATCCGCGTGGTTTTGCACAGCGCTCATTGTTCTCCTGCGAACGCTCTGGTACAACTTTGTTCCTTTGCCTCTGATTATACCCATACGCATTCACAAACCCCCAGAGGGGGCACGGCGCTGCTACCTCAGCAAGCGCTCCGCGCTCATGTGAATGCAAGGAAATATTACTCGCTTGAGAGTCTGTTTTTGGTGAAACTCTTACGAGGCTGGACCTTCTGCTGCTCCCGCTGCCATTCTGGCTGTCCAGGATTTCTCTGAGGAACAGTAGGCCGAACTGAAATGATGGGACCTGGGAAATTCGGAGTGGAAATAGGAGGACGCTGATAAGCCCCGTTCGCGGATTGCCTGGGGGGCAATAGCGGGCCACTGGAACCTTGCAATCCTCGTGTTGCACTAGAGGTAACTTCAGAAACCGCAACCTGCGGGAAATGATCTTCTCGTAGCTTAAAGACTTCGACGGACACCAGGAGTTGGCCTGCAAGAGGTGCCAGGCGTTCGATTTGTTGAGCCACGTTACGAGTGATCACACTACTTTGCCGGGCCGAATCAGAGAGACGCTGCATAAGCTGTGCAGTCATATTGGAGGATTGCAATTGTTGTGTTGCCACCTGATGGGTCACCTCAATTTCACTCGCCTGATGCTCAACTGCCGAGAAGAGCTGCTCAAGCGCGTCCCCTACCTCGTGTGCAAGACGCGTGCCAGATGTCGTCTCTCGTTCTGTTTCCTGTATAGCCTGTGCAGCAGCACTGATGTCTTCGAGCACATTGTTCACAATTTGAATAACCAACGCTGATTGTTCTTTGGCAATTTCTGCCTGTCGTCTGATATCGATGGCAACAGCGCCAAAGCCCTTGCCATGATCACCGGCCATTGCAGCTTGAATAGAAGCGTCCAGAGCAAGACGATTGGTTTGTTGCGCGATTCCAGAAATCACTTCTACGATGCTGCTGACCTCACGAGAGCGCTCACCTAACGAGAGGACTTTTCTAGAAGTGGCACTCACATTTTTATTGATGTTTTCCATACCTCTGACCGATTGCAGAGCCGCCTTACGCCCTTTCTGGGCCGACTGACGAGCCCCGTGAGCCACGTTAAACAACGTCTGGGTACGTTCTGCAACCTGTTGGCTTGAAGCGGCTACGTGGTTGACTTCTTCGGTTGCCCTGGTGATATTCTCAATCTGCGCATCAGTGTTATCCACCAATTGTTCCATATAGCCAAATGCTTGCAATGCTGAGCTTTGGACTCCACGAGCCAGAAGCTTTACGTTGACCACCAGATTACTCAACTGTTCCGCCATCGCATTGAAGCTATCGGCCAGCACCCCCAATTCATCTGAGGTAACTTGTAATTGTATCTGTAGATTACCTTCACCCACACCGCTCACATCCCCAATCATTTGTTCAATCTGAGTTTGCAGGTTAGCATGGCGTGATTGCGCTTCCTGTGCCAGCCGGATAATATTATCCAGCATACCATTCATCGAAGACGCGACCTGATTGATCTCATCGCGTCCGCGAATAGCCGCCCTTACGTTTGTATCCCCTTGAGCAACTCGTTTTGTCAGTGTAACCAACTGTCTGAGAGGATTGATAATGGTCGCATTGATCAAGAAACCAGCGGCAGTAATCACCAGGAGTGTAAAGATCAAGGCAATAGCAATATATATAAGGAGAGGACTCGTGAACGAGGGTCCGAGATGTGTGACCGTGGTACCCATTGTTGTAGCAGCATCTACGACTTGTTGCCAATGGTTTTTCAAGGAAAGAAAGTCCAGATTGGCCTGATAAAAATCGGCATATGCTGTCTCGTAAGATACACCTATTGCAAGATCTTGTAGTACTTTGTCCTGAAGCGTCTGATAATTTTTCCACTCGGAATGCGCCACAGCGTTAAGTGCTGTAAGTTGATCATTGATCACTTGCTGGCCCTGGTCTGGCGCGTCGCTCTGCAGGATACTGCGAATAGTGCTCATATTCGCAGAGGAAGAAAGTTCATAGTTTTGTTGATAACTGACTAATGTCTGACTAAAGTCCAATTCGAGGGCCGCCACCTCGGCTTCAGTCAGTGCCCCAGTTGCACGCAACGAAGGATCACCGTGTATCGCAGTACTACTCTGAGCAAAGACCTGAGCAAAGTGAGCCTGAAGGAGAGCATTCATACGCTCTAAATTGATTTGCTCCTTCGTTGCAATATTTTGCGCATCAAAGCTCGTCTGTACAGCTTGGCCGCGTATCGTGCTAGATTGTAGAGAGAAATTACCCAACAACAAAATAACAAGGATGGGTATGAGACTAGCGACGACAAAAGTAATGGCAAGGCGTCGAAAGATAGGTATATTGCTAAAAGCCCTAAACATGTTCCGTATGCCCCCTTTCTCATTCGGAACGAACACAAGATACCCGCACTAGTATACAGTAAAGTATTTTGCATACCAAATACAAGATATCCATTCTAGTATACGGTAAAGTATTTTGTATAGGGAACGTTATGAGAAATAAATAGATAAATTTCCTATAATGAAAGTAACCAGATTACTCACATGATCAAGCTATAACATCGGTTAGACAATATTTTAACAGATGTATATATAAAAATGGTATTAAAATAGGCTTCACTGGATGTTCAAAATGCTGAGGTATGCCTGTACCCTCACAGAGCAACAAATCCTTGCACTTGCCGTAGCCCCTTGCGCATGCGCGATGCAATATTAGGATTTAAGGGAAAATAGCGCATAAAGTTTAAGAAGGAGAGGAATTAAGACATTTTCTGATGGACATTTCAGCAGAAGTAGCAGTATAACCCTTGAGGGAAATAACAGGATCAGGCCTATTAAAATTGTATTAATAAAAGAGAGGAGAGTAAGAATAGTTGGGTAATAATCTTGTATACAAGAAAGCCACGTGCTAAAGTATTGCATGGCTATGCTTGAGTAGAGAATGTGCTGGTGTTAGCAGTAAATTTTATGTGAGCCTCTTGAGAGGTAAGCCTCTTGAGAGGATAAAGCACAGCGGACCAATTATATTTTTCTATGCATTCCAGCAAGGAGGAAAGCATGCTGACAAATCCCGTGGGGAAGATTGGTAAATTTGTATCTATTATCGCGGTAGCTATGATGGTCTTAGCGGGCCTGAGTGCCTGTACACAAGCATCGAATAACAATAACGCTAATGGTACCTCCACGCAGAACCAGCCGCCGATTAAAATAGGAGCTTCGTTGCCTTTGACAGGAGATTTTGGAAATGATGGCAAGGCTGTGCAACAAGGATACCAACTGTGGGCCGATGCTGTCAACAAAGGTGGTGGTTTGCTTGGTCGTCAGGTTCAACTGGACATACTCAATGATAACAGCGACGCAAAGCAAGTTTCAGTGGACTATCAGAAGCTGATCAGTGTGGATAAAGTTGATCTTGTTTTAGGGTCAATGGGACCGGATACCACAGTTGCTGGCCTGGTTACATCCGCGCGCTACAATTACGCATATGTTGAGGGTGTAGGAAGTACCAAGTTAATTTTCGATACAGTTGCGCAGAACAATCTGCACGACCACTTTGCCGTTTCGCTGCCGGTGCCCAAGTATATGGCAGGCTTTGTCAATTATATCCTCTCGCTTCCCACCGCTCAACGACCAAAGACCGTGGCCTATATGGGCGCGGATGATCCATTTGCGGGACAGCAACTAGAGTATGCGAAGGCGCAATTTAGCAGCAATGGTCTCCAGACAGTACTTGACGGCACCTATCCTGCCGAGACGACAGATTACACCGCCTATGCTCAGAAAATCATCCAGGCCAAAGCAGATGTAGTCGTGCTTGGGAGCTCTGCTACAACCGATTGTCTGGCCTTTATCAAATACTTTAAGCAACAAAAGTACGATCCTAAAGCATTTATTGCGGCTAACGGGCCGGATCAAGGGAGTACATTTACAAATGGCATTGGTGGTGCCAATTACGCAGAAGGCGTCTTTGTACCAAATGGAGACTGGAGCCCGGCTTTGCAGTCATATCAGAATGATCAGATGGTCAACGCCTACCTTGCCAAATATGGTGGCAAAGCTGCTGACATCAGTGCTACAGTAGCCGAAGCGTATTCAGTAGGGCAGGTTTTGGAGCAGGCTGTGAATAATACCCACAGTATTGACAATGCCAAGTTGATTACAGAATTGCACTCAGGAACCTATAAGACAGTGCAGGGACCGGCAAAGTTTGCAGATGATGGCACGAATACACTTTCGGTGCCATATCTATGGCAATGGCAGCAAGGGCAGTTCATCCCCGTATATCCAGCCAGTAGCGCGAAAGCCAACCCGGAGTTTCCCAAGCCTACAGTCTGGTAATCTTTCTCGTCTGCCTGGAAACTTGTTTTGTATGTTGAAGGCACTGAGCGAACTGCGTGTAAGGAATGCGTAGGCTTAGAGAATGCATGTGGGACGGTTGCATGTGTTTGCGACCGTCCCATGTGGTTTTGGTCTGGGAATGCAAACAGGAAGTCTTGCTGTATGTTTTACATACTCAAAATGGCAACAGGTCCTCTCACCCACAAAGGGGAAGCTACGCGACTGGCGCTAGCGCCCTGCCCTGCCGGTGAGAGGAGGAGGGTTGGATCTTGACGCTCATTATTGAGGCGATTATCTTAGGTATATTAACGGGCAGTGTGTACGCTCTCATGTCATCTGGCCTCACCTTAGTTTTTGGGGTGATGGAAATCATCAATGTCGCGCAGGGTATTATGGTGATCCTTGGCGCTTATTTGAGCTACGTGCTAGTGCAATACCTGCATATTGATATGTTCGTGGGGCTGCTGCTGACAATGCCAGTGATGTTTGTTCTGGGTGTAGGAATTGAATGGGCATTTGTACGTAGGATCAAAAAGGAACGTGTGATGTTATCGGTCCTGGTGATGTACGCGGTTGCCCTGATAATTGAAGGTGGGCTAGATCTCATTTTCACAGCATCCTTTGCACAACTCCAGGCACCATACGTTGACGAATCATTCCCGGTTTTGGGTTTCCATCTGCCGTATATCTATGTGTTCGCTTTTCTTCTTAGTATATTCTTGCTCGTCTTACTGTACGTGCTCGTGTATCGCACAACGTTTGGTTATAGCTTGCGAGCATCCATGCAAAATAGAACTGCAGCGGCCCTGGTTGGTATTGACGTGGAGAAGGTACAGGCGATCACCTTTGGGATTGGCGTCGCTCTGGCTGCGGCCGGTGGTATGGCCTATGGCGCGACGAACTCTTTTAATGCAGCCAGCTCTTATGATTTAATTTCGCGTCTGTTAGTGATCATTGTGTTGGGTGGTATGGGCAGTCTGAGGGGTGCATTTGTGGCATCCATGCTGATGCTCATCATTGGTGATGTAACCGCTGTTGTCTGGTCCCCTGTCTGGTCGAGCACAGTTTTCAATATCCTGCTGATGGCGCTCTTAATATTCCGTCCTCAAGGCTTATTTGGACGGCTTGAAGGAAGGAAGCAATGAAACATATGAGAACAGTGGGGCTACTCGCGCTCCTCATCTTCGCATGCATATTTCCTATCGTATTTTCTAATGCCGCAGTGACCACGATGGCGGTCTTCACGCTACTTTTTGCAGCGGCAGCAACTGGATGGAATCTCTTTTCGGGTTATACAGGATACTTTTCCCTGGGATATGCAACCTTTTATGGTCTTGGTGCGTATACACTTGCGCTACTGTGCAAATACTGGCATATTCCGGGCGGCTACATGCCATTTGCACTGCTTCCTCTGGGTGGCCTGGTTGCGGCGATATTTGCTGTCCCGCTGGGATGGATAGCTTTGCGCGTGCGGCGGCACACGTTCGTTGTCGTCACGATAGCGATGATGTTTACCTTCCAACTGCTGGCCTATAATTTGAAGAGTATTACGAGTGGCTCAACCGGCATGTTGCTACCTTTTGTGACATGGAGCCCCGATTTTTTCAACGTGCCTTTCTACTATGTTGCTCTAGCGATACTTTTGCTTGCATTTGCTACTTCGTGGTGGGTACGGAATTCCAAGTATGGATTAGGATTGCTGGCAATTCGCGACGACGAGGATCGTGTAGCGGGACTAGGGGTGAAGACAGGAGCCTATAAGTTGGCAGCATTTGTCATTGCAGCATTTTTTGCTGGCATGGTAGGAGGAATGGTCGTCTACTTCACAGGGGCGATTGCTCCCCCAGTTGCCTTCGATCCAACATTTGATGTCTCAGTGGCCTTGATGTGCATCATGGGAGGCGTCGGTACGCTGATTGGTCCGCTCGTTGGCGCTCTCCTGTTGGAGCCTCTTCAACAATATATCATCTTGCAGGCTGGCTCTATTGGCGCTGGCCTCGATCTCTTCATTTTTGGAGCGCTTTTGTTGGTTGTTATCCTGTTTTTGCCGGAGGGGATCATACCATCTTTACGACGCCTGTGGCACAAGCTCAAGGCTGAGCGCACAACAACAGCCAGCGTCACTCGTCCTGAGGTACGGGAAAGCTCTTCTGCACTGGACGCATTACTGGGACGGCAGAGCGAGAAATAAGCCCTGCCTGTTTTAGCCAGCAAGGAGGAAGGCATGCTCATGTACTCTTTGGGAAAATTTAGCAAGCTTGTATCCATTATTGCTGTCGTTTTGATGACGTTTACAGGTATCAGTGCATGTGCACAGTCTCCCAATAGTGGGGGTAATACGCCCACTCAGAATCAGTCACCGATTAAGATAGGGATCTCAATACCCTCGACAGGCGACTTTTCAGATGATGGGAAGGCATTGCGACAAGGCTATCAGATCTGGGCTGATGAGGCTAACAAGCAGGGTGGTTTGCTTGGTCGTCAGGTGCAGTTGGACGTGCATAACAGCGATGCCAAACAAGTGACAGTCAACTACCAGAAATTGATCACCGTCGATAAAGTTGACCTGGTTGCCGGACCGGTTTCTACGACGCTGACCATAGCAGCAATGCGTGTTGCCAAGCGTTATGGTTATGCATTTGTTGAAGGTGTAGGGGAAGCTAACGCGGTTTTCGACACCGCCACCTCTGAGAAGATAGATGATCTTTTCGCTGTCTCTCTTCCAGTGAAAAGTTATATGAACAGTTTTAGCGATTATATCCTCTCGCTGCCGCAGGATATACGACCTAAGACGGTTGCTTATATGAGCAGAATGGGCAACTCATCTCTGTCTATCCTGCAGATAACGCGCAAGCCAAGCCAGAATATCCCAAAGCGAAAACCTGGTGATCATGCCACTTGCCAGTCTGGTGGTAGATCTGGTTACACAGCTTTTTTAGAGAGGATGCTATTGTGAGCGAACATATTGGTTTTGTTGGCCTGGGTAATATGGGCCACGCAATTGCAGAGAATATACTCAAGGCAGGTTATGACACACATGTCTATAATCGTGACGGCAGCAAAGCAAAGGCGCTGGTTGCCGCCGGAGCTAAACAGGGCATGCGCCCTGCTGATGTTGTGGAGCCAGGCGGTGTCGTCATGACGATGGTTGCACACGATGCAGCCCTGGAGGATGTGACGCTGGGGCCAGATGGGATTTTAGCGCGTCTAGGACCAGGTGGTGTCCATATCTCGATGAGTACTGTTTCGCCTGCAACTGCTCGTAAGATGACTGAGCTACACGAGCAGGAAGGTTGTACTTATATTGCCGCGCCCGTCTTTGGCAGACCTGATGCTGCGGCAGCCAGAAGGCTCTGGGTTTGTTGTGCCGGAGCTACTGAAGCGAAAGAACGTGTACAACCACTGCTGAAAGCTACTGGTCAAGGCATCTTCGATTTCGGTGACGATCCAGCTATGGCGAACGTCGTGAAATTATGTGGCAATTTCCTGGTTGTTTCAGCGATGGAAGCGCTGGCAGAGGCCCTGACACTAGCAGAGAAACATGGCATTGATAGGAGCGCCGTCGCTCAATTCTTGACGCAAACGGCCTTTGCCTGCCCTATCTATCAGAACTATGGAAGGATGATAGCCGAAAAACGCTATACTCCAGCCGGATTTCAAATGGTGTTAGGGCTCAAAGACGTTAACCTGATGCTGGATACTGCTGAACAGGCAAAGATGCCTCTACCGCTTGCCAACCTCGTCCATGATCACTTGCTCAGTGGTATTGCAAAGGGGCGCGGAGAGCTGGACTGGAGCGCACTGGCACAAATTGTCGGCGAGGCGGCTGGAGTAGAGTAAATATACAAGCTTGTGGCCTGCT
>Ga0070741_10020710_pt1 | contig 10318 bp, 7 predicted proteins | sample Coa_R1_4_FD_66440 | JGI IMG/M metagenome (GOLD analysis project Ga0070741, IMG submission 66440) | Surface soil microbial communities from Centralia Pennsylvania, which are recovering from an underground coalmine fire - Coalmine... | ecosystem: Environmental > Terrestrial > Soil > Unclassified ...
ACGCTCTACTTTGTCGACCGGATTCTCCAGCGCATCTATTCCTGGACACAGGGCGAGGGGCTGAGCATCGTGAGCAGCTACCCCCTCGATCCGATCAATCTGGCGGTGGATCATTCGGACAACCTGTTGGTGTTGTCGTCAGCCGGGCTTCAAGGTGCGGTTTACAGCCTGAAGCCCAACGGCCCCGGCACACCGGTCACCCGGATTGAGGCTGAGCCTGCCGGCACACATCCCGATGCCGCCATCGCGTTGCCGGTCGTCTTTTGGGTGAATGGCGAGTTCAAGGATCAGTATGATCCGGCTCGCGACCAGTTCCCGACACTCGCGGAGCTGTTCGAGCGTGATGTTTCCAAGGCGCCGCCTCGAGAGTACGCCTCACCCGACGGCAGCGTCGTGCTCCCCGCCTTTCGCGTCTTCCATCAGGGGCCGCCCGACTACCGCGGCTGGCGATTCTCGCATTCGCTCGACACCTACGGGTTTTCGATCGTGAAGCCTGGAGCACGCACGTATGTCAGTGCCGCAGCGGAGGGACGCACTTATGCCGCTACAGTCACGGCGAATGGCGCCCTGAAGGATTTGGAGATATTCGTCGAGCGCGGCGGCGAAAGCGTTGCGACCGACGCGTCAGGGCGGGTTTATGTGGCTAACGGCCAGGTATTCGTGTACGCACCCAACAAGGAGCCATTGGGAGTCATCGAGGTGCCGGAGCGCCCGGTGCAACTGTTGGTTGGCGGCGGAGGGAGCCGGCAGACCTTGTTTATTTTGACCCACCACTCACTGTACTCCATGGGCCTTCCGCTTGCCGGCAGCAGGTGACGGACGGCTTGCGCTGGCCGCGCTTTCGGGCATCACGCTCGCCATCCTTCTCATCGTACGGGTCAGGCTGCACCCCTTTGTCGCGCTTCTATGCGGCGCGTTTGTGATCGGGCCGCTCGGTGGCCTCTCGTCCAGTGATACGGCAAGGGCTGTGCAGAAAGGCGCCGGTGACATCCTGGGTGGCACCGGCCTGGTGGTGGCCCTCGGACTCGCGCTGGGAACGATGCTGCAGTTGTCAAACGGGGCGGCTGGCCTGGCCAGGCTCATGATCGGCAATGCTGAGGCGCGCAAGGCGCCCTGGATGAGCCTGTTGGTTGCGCTGGTCATCGGCCTGCCGTTGTTTTTCGAGACTGGCCTCGTGCTTCTGTTGCCCATCATTGCAAGCGCGGCGGCGTCTTTGCCCGAGACAAAACACCGGGACGCTACGAAGCTCGGGCTGACGTTATCGGCGTTGAGCGGCCTGTCTGTCGTGCACGCATTGGTGCCTCCACACCCCGGCCCCCTGGTCGCCATCAGCGCTTTGGGGGCAAATCTGGGGCGCACCCTCGCTTATGGTTTGCTTATCGCCGTGCCGGCCGCGATCCTCGCAGGCCCCGTGTTCGCAAAGTTTGCTTCGCACAACGTGGCGCTTTCGGCAACCCCCATGCCTGCGTACTCGGAGAATCGACGGGTCCCTGTATGGCGTGCCCTTCTTGTCGTCCTGTTGCCTGTCTTGCTGATTGTCGCCGGTCAGGTTGGGGTGGTACTGCCGCCTGGCCTCGCTCCTCGTGTGAGCTGGATGTCGATCGCGAGCAATCCGGTGCTCGCTCTCCTGATCGCTTGTCTTGCGGCGCTTCCTCTGCTGTTTGGCCGTCGGATTGGGGAGCCTGCCCTGCAGGAAACGATCTGGCTCGAAGCCATGAAGCCCGCCGGCGCGATCCTTCTCGCCATCGGCGCGGGAGGCGCATTGAAACAGGTGTTGGTCAGCGCAGGCTTTTCCGATTCGCTGGCCCGGTTCGCGACGTCGACATCTTTGTCCCCCATTCTGCTCGGGTGGTCGATAGCTGTGGCCATCCGCCTCGCTACGGGCTCTGCGACCGTTGCAACGATTACGGCAGCGGGCATCATGCCCCGCGCCGCGGCTGTATCCGGCGTTTCACCAGAATGGATCGTGCTCGCAATCGGGGCCGGTTCGCTGTTCTTTTCTCACGTCAACGATCCCGGGTTCTGGTTGGTGAAGAGCTATCTGGGCACTGATACGCCCAGCACCTTCCGCACCTGGTCGGTGCTCGTCACGGTGATATCCGTCGCGGCCCTCGCGTCAGTGTTCGCGCTGAGTCACTGGCTGTAGCGCTCACGCCTTATGTGAGCGACCACGGCTCTTGTTCGAGGGTGTTTCTTCCCTGGTCGCCCTCGCGATACCGAAGCTCGAGAAGCGTTCGGGCTCGTTATAGCCGGTCCGCATGTGGAAGATGATGGCGGCCTCCGGCTCGACGTTGGAGTTACCCAAAGCGACATCGAGCAAGGCACGGTGATGGTGCAGGAGCCAGCGCTGCACGTCGGCGCTGACGTTTTCGAGTGCCTTGTGAGCAAACAAGGACGTGACGAGAGAATCGAGTGCCTTGGTCAGATACGGGTTGCCAGCTGCTTCCCACAATGTTCTATGGAATTCGAGGTCCAGCGCGGCGGCGTCCATCTCGCTCCCTTCGGTCCATGCCTCCATGCGAGTCATGATGTCGGTCAGACGTGCCGCATCTTTCCTGGTGATCTTGAGGCGACACAGCTTGAGGGCCTCGGCTTCGAGCACCACGCGCAGGCTGTTGATGCGCTGGACGTCTTCTTCGCTCAGTCGAGTGACGAACATCCCGCGCCGCTCGTGATTCATGACCAGGCCATGTTCCTGCAATTGCATCAGTGCTTCGCGGACCGGTATGCGGCTGATACCCAACTCACGCGCAATTTTGCTCTCGTTCAACCGGTCGCCCGGACGGTAGCGGCCCGACACGATGGCATCGCGAAGGCTTTGAAAAATATGCGATTTGAGGGTCGAGGGCGTGCGCAGGCCGGGCGCTGGGGAGATGGAGACGGCGCGATCGCGAGTCATTGGTGCATTCGGGTTTAGTGTGGGTCCCCGCCGGACTGAACACAATATACAGGGTTGCGGGATCGGATGGGAGCCTGGGGAGCAGGCCGTCGCGGTTGCCCGAGTCGGTAGCGAAGGGGCCCAGGGAAAGCTCACGTCGCAGCGCGCGATCCCCTGTTACTCATGGCAACACAGCTGATGGTAGCTGTTGCGCCGTGGAACCTGCCCTTATGGTGGCAATTGCGTCGCTTCCGATTTGTCGTCGAGGTGGATTGCGATCGGAGGGTGCTCAAGAAAGGTCTGGACCCTGTTACATACGGCGAAGCATTGCTCGCTGTAGGGCAGAACTCTCGTTATCCCGCGATAGTCGTCGGAGCGCTGTTGGCATTGTGCTCAGCGTTCATGGTCAGCGCCGCCCAGTTGGAAGCTCCCGTTAAAATGGCGGCTACGCCTGATTTGCGCAAGCCGCCACCAACGGACGAGGGTTCCCTGGGGCGAAAGTTCGAAGTTATCGTGCGGGAGAGATATCCGCAGCTCCTCAGCGAGACAGTTGCAGGGGTACCGGTCGTGAATCTGCTCTTCAAGGGGGATGGCACTGTGGAGCGCAGTAGCACCGAGGTCCTCGCCGGTTCGCCCGATACGTTCCGGCCGACAGAAGCCTCCTATGCGAAGACATTCAACATCAAGCCGGAGGAGGTCGGGTATGTTGGCGTTCAGGGAATGAAAATTGCTGCTACCGGCGAAGAAATCCTGATTGCGTTCACTGAGCGGAAGAATCCGGGGCAGCCCTTTGTCTCGTCCCTTGCAATGGCTCCCGATACGCGCGATATCGATCGGAAAATTGTTGAACAGTATTTTGCTCGAGAGCTCCACAGCGGAGTCTCCTCTCGTGACAGTCTTTGGGCACTTTTCGACAACGCAGGGCACCTGTTGAAGACCGGCAGAGCCACGGCAGGAGATGAGCCCATTGATCGTATTCTGAGAGCCCGGTTTCCGGGTATCGCTACTCAGTACGTGACCGCAAGTCCTGTCACCGACCATGATGGTCATTCGGTGAATACGACAGATGGCAAGCCGCTTCAGCTTTTCAGCATTTGGCTGAAGAAAGGCTCTCAGTTCCCCTGAAGTCTAGTAGCGCTGTGCATGGCGAATCAGAGGTTTCAAGTAATGGCAGATTCTCGATCCAAGATGGAAGCGGCAGTGGAGCAGGTGTTGTTCAGCAGCCGCTGGATCCTGGCTCCCTTCTACCTCGGCATGGTGTTGGCGCTCGGCGTGCTCCTGTTCGTGTTCGTGCGCGAGTTGTACCTGGAGCTGTCTCATCTTGCAGGCATGGATGCAGAGCAGGCGATTCTCCTGGCACTTTCATTGATCGATCTATCGCTGACCGCCAACCTGTTGCTGATCGTTATCTTCTCCGGTTACGAGAACTTCGTGTCGAAGATCCATGTCGGTGACCACGAAGATCGGCCGAGCTGGATGGGCACGGTTGACTTCTCGGGCCTGAAGATCAAGCTGATTGCCTCGATTGTCGCCATCAGCGCCATAGCGCTGCTGCGCGCTTTCCTGCCGCTGGGAGAAGCTGCCACCACGGTCGATGGCCCTCGTCTTCGCTGGATGGTCGTCATTCACCTGACCTTCGTAGTGTCCGGCGTTTTGATGGCGGCGATGGATTGGATCACGTCCAGGACGGAGTAGCCGAGGGCAATGTTGCGCATCCGTCGGAAGCGGCCAGTGTTGGCGAATGAGCTCGGCCGCTGCAGGGTCCTAACGCAGCGTCAGCCACGCGGCCGCCATCCAGCCCAGGCCTTTCAACAGAACGAAGCCAAAGGTAACCCCGGATGCTTTGTGCGCCCGGCGCACCCACGGTGGCGGAGTCATATGGCCGACGGGAGTCGCTGACGTTGTGCGACTCACGAGCCAAACCGTACGAGGGACCGCTCGGCCAGCTTGCGCACTTCCGCGGCGACAACCGCAAAACCCCTTGCCATGCTCACCCGCGCGCGCCGCCTCGATTGCGGCGTTCAGTGCCAGCAAGTTGGTCTGATAGGCGATGTCGTCGATGATCGTGATCTTCCTGGCGATCTGTTTCATCGCCTCGACGGTTTTCTTGACGGCGTCGCCCCCTTCGGTCGGTCCCTTGTGTCGGGCGCGGCGCACTATCTATGTAGTTTCCGAAATTTGATGGGAGTGAGGTCGTACTTTCTCCTGATGCAACGCGTCTGATGCAGCGCGGCCGGTGGCGCGCCAGGCTATTCGCACGCCTAATGTTGATTTGCACGCCACTGGATCGACGGCGGCTGCGTGCCGATTTGCTCCAGGATGGAGTTGGGATGGCGTTATCGGTACAGGCCGCCTGATCCGGGGGGGGGCGGGGTCTTTGGTCTCGTGCCAGGCATTGCAAATTTCACAACTGGAAACGCGTTGGGCGTGTCGACGGAGGCTGCGAGTTTCGGGCAAAGGGTGTTGATGCGGTCTGCAAGTATCGAAATCCAACGCCTGTCACATCGAGCTTGTTGTCATCTAACACAGACTGTTGGCTTATCCTGTTGACGGTTCGGTGTACGAAGTCTATTGTTTAAATCGATCTGGGAACGGGCGCTGCAACAGGCTGCAGGGGGAGTGCTCGATGACTGGCCATGGATGGCGTTTGCGTGCTGTGACTGTCAGTAAGGCAATCAGAAGCACCAGTGAGGCAAGCGGAGGGCTGCTCGGCGCAGCCGCGCTCTGCGTCTTCGCTAGCCCGATTGCGTTTGCAGCAGGTCCCGACAAACCAGACGATCAGAATGTCCCTCAAACGCCTCTTCAGGAAGTCGTCGTCAGCGGCTACCGGCAATCGATCGAGGCAAGCCTCGATGCCAAGCGTGACGCGGACGCCACTGTTGACGTCATCACCGCGCAGGATATCGGCAAGTTTCCTGACAAGAACGTCGCCGACGCCCTGCAGCGTGTCCCCGGGGTCATCATCTCGCGCGACGGTGGCGAAGGCGACAAGGTGAGTATTCGCGGGCTCAGCTCGGACCTCACCCTCACGGAGCTGAACGGCAACTACGTTGCGTCCGTTGACGGTTCCGACAACTACGAGCCGTCGCGCTCGTTCAACTACACACTGCTTCCTTCCAACATGATTTCGCGCGTGGAGGTTTTCAAAACCGCCGAGGCTCATATCGATGAAGGCGGCGTCGGTGGTACGGTGATTCTGCACACCCGCCGGCCGCTGGAAATGGACTCGTTGTCCGGATTTCTGTCAGCGGAAGGCACCGATGCGGACACGACCCGTCATGTCGATCCCCAGGTCTCGGGCCTGATGTCGTGGAAGGACTCGTCCGACACTTATGGTTTGCTGGTCGGCGCGACGTATCAGAAGCGCGAGAACCGCTCGATGCAGGGTACCACCGAGAGCTGGCGGTGGTGGCCGAACAGCAGCAGCGTGGCCACCGATGTACACCATAACCCCTACCCGAGCTCGGACCAGATTTCCTACTGGTATGAGAACGCCGTAGTCGATCAGTCAGGCAAAACCTACTCGGGTTATTGGGCGCCCCAATCTGTCGATGCGACGGTCGTCGACCAGGAGCGTGTCCGCACCGGTTTCCAGGTGACCGGCCAGTGGAAGCCCATCAGCGAACTGACGCTGACGGGGAACTACTTCCGCTTCATTCTCAAGAACGATCAGATCCAGAATACACTGAAGATTCCGGAGTGGGGTTACTACAACGGTCTGTTCAAGAGCGCCACGCTCGATCCCAGCAATACAGTCATGACTTCTGCGACCTTTGCCGTGCCGAGCGGTGGCTGTTCGCTGAATCCAACGCCTTGCACCATGGAAACGCCCCAGCTCACGGGCATTTACACCCGTGAGAGATCGGTGTCCGACACTTTCGACCTCGAGCTCGAATACCATGGCGAGGGCTTCGATGCCGACGCCAAGGGCGGCAAGACCAGCTCCAGCGGTGGTCCGTCGCTATCCTTCAAAATGGCTGCAAAACCGCGCTTCACCTCGGCCACCGAGGCCCTCAACGGTAATCGCCTGAGCTCGTGGAACTTCTCGGGCGGCGATCTCAACATGCAGTTCTCGCCGGATATCCAGCAGAACATCCGCAATGGCCTGGCACAGATCGATCTCGGATCCACCAATTCCTCCTTTACCAATTCGAAGATCGAGCAGACCTACTTCCAACTCGACTTCAGCAAAAAGTTGGGCGGCTTTATTCCGACGCTCGATTTCGGCGCCAAGTATCGTTCCGGCCTGGTCCACCGCCAGACCGGCAATACCTACTGGTATTCGGACGCGGCGACCCAGACTCAGTATCAGAGCGGCGATCCGAACGCGAGCATCGCGCAGCCGGGGTTCTTTCTGAGCTCACCCCTGACCGATATCCCGAACGGCATTCACACCAACATCTTCCCGGCGATCAATTTTCCGGCCTACTTCAATTACCTCAACGCCACCTACGGGCCGGCCGTGCAGCATCCTGAGAGCGACTTCGTCTATGATGTTGGCGAGAAAATTTATGCAACTTATGTCCAGGCCAACTTCAAGGCGAGCCGGCTGCGCGGCAATGTCGGCGTGAGGGTCGCCCGAACCAGGCAATACGGCCAATCGAACGACTTCATTGCTTACCACTGGCTCTATACCGCGTGGGGCAACGCCACCGATGCCGACGGAGACCGGCATTGCACGCCGGACCCTGCCACCGGCATATGTCCGCCATTGACCGTCGATCAGCAGGAAACGGATGTCAATCAGCTCAACCGCGAGGACAAAACCTATACCGATGTCCTGCCAAGTCTGAACGTGGCGTACGACCTGACCAGCGACTTGCTCCTGCGCGGCGCGGTTGCGAAGGTCATCTCGCGGCCGGCCTACGCCGACCTGGGTTCCCAACAGAATCTGAGCTACTACAGCGCCGCTTGGGCGGCTCAGCGCATCGTATTTGGCGATCGCGAGGGGTGGAGCGGCACGGGGGGCAATAAAGAGCTGAAACCCTACCAGGCCTGGCAGTTCGACCTCGGGCTGGAATGGTACTTCCAACCCGGCTCGGTGCTGGGGACCGGGCTGTTTCGCAAGAATGTATCGAGCTTCATCGTTCCGTTGATCATTGATGCCGCACGGCCCATAAACAGCTCCGGTGTGCAGGGCACCCCGGCTGCCTCGGCGGTGCCTGCTCCGCCGGGACCGCTTCCGCCGACGTTTCCGGCCATCGCAATGATCGATCCGTATCAAACGAGTGCGAACGGCACCAACGCCGTGTCTCAGGGTGTAGAGCTCTATGCCCAACACACCTTGTCATTCGGACTCGGATTCCAGGCTAACTTCACCTACAACAGCACCTCGATGACCGATGTCACACTGGGCGGGCAGAAGGTGGGCAGCTCGCCACTGGTGGGCAGCGCCAGGACCCAGGTCAATGGATCGGTTTTCTACGAAAACAAGTTCATGCTGCTGCGGGCTTCTTACAACCGGCGCGGGGAGCAGGTCAATGGCATCGTCTCGGGGCTGAACGTCTATTCCGATCCGTATCAGCAGGTCGATCTGAACGCCTCGTGGTATGTGCTCGAGGATCTCAGCATCAACGGGTCCGTGATCAATCTGACGCAATCAGAAGATCGTCAGCACCTGGGCAATGACACGTCGGCGCGCTATTACTCGAGCACTTATGGCGGACGGATCGTTTATCTCGGCGTCAACTTCAAATTCTGACCGAAATGCAGTGCGAAGATCCCCGTGAGTGGGATATCCGGCGGTGGCGCGTTCAGTACCGCCACCGGTGTGCACACTGTCGGTGTATCATAACCAATAAGGCGCATTGCACCCAGGATTAGCAACGGAGACCGAGTCTCGATGAAGGAATTTGCCGAAGGCAAGAGTCGGTCGCCGAACTGGATTTTCATCAAGGCGGCGGTGCTGATGCTCTTTGTGCTCGGTCAGGCGCGTGCCCAGGAGTTGGTTGAGCAATCCTTGCGGATACCTATGCGGGAGGCGGGCAGCCAAGGGCTGGAGGCCGTCATGGTCCGTCCGAATGACGATCTCGCACATCCGCTTGTCCTGATGACTCACGGAACACCCCGGGAGGCGGACAAGCGCCACGAAATCACGGCATTATCATTCGTGCCTCAGGCGAGGGAGTTTGCGCGAAGAGGTTGGACCACGGTCATCGTGGTTCGCCGCGGCTACGGCACCTCTGGTGGCAGTTATGCCGAGGAGGCGCGCGCCTGTTCGCGACGACCCGACTACTACCTGGCCGGGAAGGAGTCCGCCAGGGACTTGCGTGCGAGCATCGATTACCTGTCGGGTATTGCGCACGTCGATGGGTCCCGCGTCGTCAGTGTTGGTGTTTCCACCGGCGGATTTGCCAACGTCGCACTGACGGCTGACCCCCCGCCCAACCTGGTTGCCGCCATCAGTTTTGCCGGCGGACGTGGATCCAAAAGTCCCGATGAGGTATGTAATCCGTCTGAGCTGGTACGCGCGTTCGGCGAGTTCGGCCGGACCTCGCATGTGCCAATGTTATGGATCTACGCCGAGAACGATCACTTCTTCGGTCCCGAACTGGCCGCCAATTTCTATGTTGCCTTTACCAGGAGTGGTGGCAAGGCCGAATTCTTCAGGCCCGCTGCATTCGGGAAAGACGGGCACAAGCTTTTTTCGGGCGGAATTCCGCTGTGGACGCCGCTGGTGGATGACTTCCTGGCCGCGCATCGTTTGAAACTGAGAGATGAGCTGCTCGCACTGCCTACCCCTCCGGATGTCGCGGCGCCGAGCTCGCTGACAGGAGGGCGAAGTCTTGCGGACTGGCGTAACTTTCTCACTTTCCCGGGACACCGGGCTTTTGCGGTGTCCGGCGATGGCTACTACGGGTACGCGTTCGGGCGCCCTTCAGACAAGGAAGCCGAAACCCAGGCACTGGAGCATTGTAAGGAGTTTGCTCCGCGAGGCGACCGTTGCGAGTTGGTTGTGATCCCTGCCACAACCGCGGTGCATTGACTTTCTGTTACGGCTTGCGCAGATTCTCGGCCAACATGTTGCAAAACAACGCGCCCTGCTCGATGGCGTCGTCGAGAGCGACGTGCGTGTGCGGGTGTGGGTCGAACCAGTGCTTGGGCATGCCGCTCTTGGTGCTTTTGCGGTAGTCCTTCTTCAGTACCGCCATGGCGTAGGTTTTTACGTCGAGCGCGGAAAAGCTGAACGGGCTTTCGCCCGCGAAGCGTATGAGGTACCAGTACACGAACAGGAAATCGAAACCCGCGGGATAGCCCACGAACACCGGTTTGCCAGGGAGTGATCCGAGCCAGCCGACGTAGCGCCGCATGGCGATTTCCGGCGCGGTGAGATTCTGGCGGCACGCAGCCCAGGCTTCCGGCTGTTGTGCCCACCACTGCATCGTCTTGGGGTCCGGCGTCGCGCCTGGCAGGGTTTCCAGGTTCACGGTGAATGTGCCG